>ERZ1066136.79-NODE-79-length-108329-cov-24.329608_pt1 | contig 108329 bp, 91 predicted proteins | sample MGYA00382783_ERZ1066136 | MGnify/ENA primary metagenome ERZ1066136 (study PRJEB33369, sample SAMEA5778366) | biofilm metagenome | biome: Industrial cooling water; feature: Water cooling tower basin; material: Biofilm | place: United Arab Emirates | collected... | reverse complement strand
GCCCCGGCCCGCGAGGACGTCGCCCGCGCGGCCCTCGGCGCCGCCCCGCGCGTGCTCGCCAGCCTCGCCGCCGCGCTGACCCTCGTGCTCGCGCTCGCGCTGCGGCGCGTCCGCCCGGTGCTCGCCCTGCTGCTCGCGGTCGCCGGCCCGGCCGCCCTGCTCGCCCTCGCCGTCGCCCCGCTCGGCCTGCTCGACCTGCCGCTCCTGGTCCTCGCGGTCGGGATCGCGGCCGCGCCGGCGCGCCCCGATCGCACCGTCACCGCGCTCACCGCCCTCGCCCTGCTCCCGCTGCTGCTCGCCCCCTACCCCGCCTGGCGGGCCTGGGCGCTCGCCTGGCCGCTCGGCCTCGTCGCCGCCGGCCTCGCCCGCCGCGCCGTCCAGCCCGCGCTCGTCACCTGGCTCGGAGGACAGGTCCACGAGCTCCCGCCGCTCGGCCCCGAGGGCCCGCCGCCGCTGCGCCTGCGCGCCGCGCTGCCGGCCGCCGTCGCCTGCGCCGGCCTGCTGTCCGCCGGGGCATGGTCGTTCGAGCATGTCCGCTTCGACAGCCCCGCCCCCCTGCCGCTCGCCGACCCGGCGCTCGCCGCCGCCGAGGCCGACGTCCGCGCCGCCTTCTTCGACCCCGACGACGTCGCCGCCGTCCTCCACCCCGGCGACGCCCCCGAGGACGCGCTCGCCCGCGCCGCTGACGACCTGCCGGCGCTCCTGTCCCTCGTGCCCGGCCACGCCGGCCGCCTCGACGCCCCCGGCGCGTTCGCGGTCGCCGAGCCCGAGCTCGCCGCCCGCCGGGCCGCCCTGCAGGCGCTCGACCTGCGCGGCCGCCTCGAGCAGCTGCGCGCCACGATCGCCGGCCTCGGCATGCGCCCCGACGCCTTCGCCGAGTTCCTGCGCGGCGTCGAGGCCGACCTCGACGACCCGCCCGCGCCCGCGGCCGCGCTCGCAGGTCCGCTCGGCCCATGGCTCGCCGCCCGCCGCGACGACGCCGGCGCCCTCGTCACCCGCGTCTACCTGTCCCCCGGGTCAGCCGCCCCGCCGCCGCTGCGCGCCGCCGACGATCGCAGCCTCACCCCCCGCGGCCCCGGCGTGTTCGCCCGCCACGAGCGCGCCCGCTTCTCCGGCCGCGCCGGCCTGCTCGCCGCCGCCGGCGCGTGGCTGTCGGCCTTCGTCGTGTGGCTGCAGGCCCGCCGGCTCGCGCTGGCGATCACCCTCGCGCTCGCCTCCGTCACCGCCCAGTGCGCCCTGCTGTTCGCCCTCTGGCTGCTCGGCCGACCCCTCGGCCCGCTCGCGCTCCCGGTGTTCCTGCTCGCCGGCGCCGCCGCGGTCGTCGCCGGCCTGCGCGCCGTCCGGGCCCTCGCCGCCGGCCGCCCGCTGCTCGACCCCGGCCGCCTCGCCAACGCCCTCGGCCCGCTCGCCGCCGCCCTCGCCCTGCTCGCCGCCCCCGAGCCCGTGTGGCGCCAATTCGGCCTGACCGCCGCCCTCGCCGTCCTCGCCGCCCACACGATCGGCGGCCTCGCCGCCCCGCCCCTCTACGCCCTGATCGGCCGCGCCGGCGACCGCCTCGCCCGCCGCCCCTGACCTGTCCCGAACGCCACCCCGCCCCGCGCGCCTGTCCCCTCGCACCTGCCCGATGTTCCAGCGCCGAACATTCCTGTCCCTCGCGGCATGTTCCCTCGTTCATGCCGCCTCCGCCCGCGCCGCCGGCCCGGCCGAGCGCCAGGTCGGCCGCCGGCTCGAGCTGTGGTCGCGCGCCGCGGCGGGCACCCGCGCCCTCGTCGCCCGCTACGCCCTGACCCGCCAGACCTCGCTCCTGCTCGAGCCGCTGAGCGTCGCCGGTCAGCTCGTCGTCCGCGCCCCCGACGCGCTGCTGCTGCGCGACGACGTCCGCCACGGCTCGACGACCCGGCTCGCGCGCGGCCGCCTCGAGATCCGGCCCAACGATCCTTCTCTGCCCGACACCCCGCTCGCCCCGACCCCCGCGAGCACCTGGCTCTTCGAGCACCTGCTGGCGCTGTTCACCGCCCCGGCCGCGCCCGCCGACCCGACCGCCGCGCTGCTCCTCGACGCCCGCGTCAGCGTCCCACGCGGCCCCGGCATGCTGCTCGACCTCAGCCCGACCCGCGAGCACCCCGCGCGCCGCCAGATCCGCGACCTCGTCGTCCACCTCGACCCGCACACCGGCGACGTCGAGCAGCTCGACCTGCTCGAGTCCGGCGGCGACCGCGTCGTCATGACCTTCTCCCAGCGCCGCCGCGACGTCCCCGACGCCGAGCTCGCCGCCCTGCTCGATCCGCCGGCGCCGTGACTCACCCGGCGAGCAGCCGCGCCGCCATCCCCAGCTCGACCAGCACGCACAGCCCGACACCGATCGTCAGCGTCTCCTCGTCCGACTCTTCTCCCTCGGCCGCGGCCCGCAGCCGCAGCGCGTGCGCTCCGAGCAGCGTCAGCACCCCGGGCGCGTAGCGACCGGGCGCCGGCGCGCCCACCACCGCGAACGCCACCGCGAACGCCAGCATCGCCAGGACCGCGAGCCCGACCACGACCGCGTGCCCCGTGAGCGCCGCCGCCATCGCCTCGCGCGCCCCGCGGAGCACCCGGAGCCCGCTGGCGATCACGTACACCCACGCCGGCACCGCGACCACCGCGCTCACGACCACCGGCGCCGCCAGCCCGGACACGATCAGCGCCCCGACGTGTCCGACCAGCCCGACGAGCCCGAGGACCACATCGATCGCCAGCAGCTGCTCGCCCCGGACCGGCCCCGCGCCCACCTCTTCCTCGTCGTCCCTACCGACTTGCGGCTCGCCCCACCGACCGCGCTCACCCCCCGCCGCGACGACCTCCGGGTCGTCGTCCCCACCGACCCGCGGCGCGCCCCACCCACCGCGCTCACCCCCCGCTGCGACGTCGTTCTGCGAGAGCGCGTCGGCGTGCAGCGAGCCCGACGCCCCCGCGTCCCACTCCTCTTTCACCTCCCTCGGCGACTCGAGCGGCGCCAGCGGAGCCACCGACCCCGCGAGCGCCGGCGCGCGCGCGAGCAGCCTTGCGAACAGCGGACGGATCGTCGCCCGGATCGCCTCGACCTGCGCCCGATCCTCCTCGACCGTGCGCACCGGCCCTGCCCCGCTCGCCCCGGGCGGCAGCTCGAACACCGGCTCCGGCGGCAGCCCGAGCGACGCGCGCACCCGCCCGATCGCCAGCTGCGCCGCCAGCAGCTCCGTGTTCAGCTGCCGGATCTCCGCGAACGTGTACGCGAGCGCCGACCTCTCCTCCTCCTCCTTCGCCTCGCCGCTCCGCCACCACCCCCGGATCCGCGAGCCCGCCTCGATCACCGCGTCCCACGCCCGCTGGTCCCCGAGCTGCCCGCGCGACCCCGCGACCCCCATCAGGATCCGGTCCGCCATCCGCAGCTCCTCGAGCGCGGCCACCACCGCGCGCACCTCCGAGCGCGTCGCCGCCGTCTCCGTCACCGACCGGGCAGCCTAGCAGCCGCCCCCACGAATCCCACCGAGCCTCTCCACAACCCCGAACGCGTCCCCGGCGTCTAGAACCACCGCCGCGAGTACCGGTCATCCCGCCAAGGATGGGCCGTGCTCGAGTATCCGTTCTGCTCCCAGAACCCGAGCTTCTCCTCCGTCAGCACCGAGATCCGCGAGATCCACTTCGCGCCCTTCCACGCGTACAGCTGCGGCGTGATCATCCGGACCGGCCCTCCGTGCTCGATCGGCAGCTCGCGCCCGTCGACCGTGTGGGCCAGCAGCACATCGGGCTTGAGCCCCTCCTCGAGCGCCACGTTCGTCGTGTACCCGTCGTACCCGTGGCACATCAGGTGGACCGCCGCCTCGGTCGGCTGCGCCAGCGCCAGCAGATCGGCCAGCCGCACCCCGACCCACCGCAGATCCATCTTCGACCACGCCGTCACGCAGTGGAAGTCGCTCGTGTCCTCGACCTGCGGCAGCGCCATGAACTCGGCCCATCCCAGCGTCAGCGGCTTCTCGACCGCCCCGTCGACGACCAGCTGCCACCGGTCCTTCGGCACGATCGGCTTGCGGCCGAGGTCGAGCACCGGCCACTTGTGCGTCACCGTCTGGCCGACCGGCAGCTTCGGCATCCCGTGGCGGTTCGTCGGCCCCGAGCCTTGCGGCCGCGGATCGGCCAGCGCCGGCGTCGCGCGCACGCGCTGCTCCCACCGCTCGATCAGCTTGCGGCGCGCCTCGACGATCCGCCGCTCCTTGTCCGCCTCCTCGGTCATCGTCCCTCCTCCGTCGAACTTACTCGATCCCTCCGACCAGCTGCAGGAACTCCTGCTCGCTGAGGATCGTCAGCGGCGCCCCGGCGGCGATCAGCTCCTCGGCCTTCTTCTGCTTGCTCGACTTCGCCCCGCGGCCGGCCCCGACCACCAGGTAGGTCAGCGCCTTCGTCACCCCCGACGGCACCTCGCCGCCGAGCGCCTTCACGCGGTCCTGCGCGACCTCGCGGGTGAACGCCTCGAGCGTCCCGGTGAACACGAAGCTCTTGCCCGCGAGCGCCCCGCCCTCCGCCGCGGCCGGCGCCGGCTCCCCGGGCATCACCTTGACCTGCTGGAGCAGCGCGTCGATCAGCTCGCCGCGGGCCGCCAGCCCGGCGACGATCGCGTCGGCGATCGCGTCCTTGATCCCGCGGACCGCCATCAGGTCGTCGCGGCCGAGCGCGCGCACCCGCTCGAGCGTCAGGAACTCGCTGGCGAGCAGCAGCGCGTTCTGCTTGCCGAGGTGCTCGATCCCCAGCGACTGCAGGAACACCGCCAGCGGCAGCTCGCGGTGCGCGTCGATCTGGTCGATCAGGTTCTGCGCGCTCTTCTCGCCGAGCCGCTCGAGCTCCTGCAGGTCCTCCGCGCGCAGCCGGTAGTAGTCGGCCGGCGTGCTCAGCAGCTCCGCGTCGACCGCCGCCGCGATCACCTTCGGCCCGAAGCCCTGCAGGTCGACCACCTTGGCGAAGTGCTCGAGCTCGCCGAGCCGCGCCTGCACGCACTTCTTCGGCTGGGCGCAGAACAGGAACTCGCCCTCGCGCTTCTTCTTGCGCTCGACCGGCCCGCCGCAGGCCGGGCAGTGGGTCGGCAGGTCGAACGGCCGCGACGCCGGGCCCGACTCGATCACGCGCTCGACGTTCGGGATCACCCCGCCGCGGCGCGTCACCTCGACGCGGCAATTGTGGGTCAGCCCGAGCGCCTCGAAGATGTTGAGGTTGTGCAGGCTCGCGCGGCCGATCTTCGCCCCGCTGAGCTCGACCGGCTCGAGCAGCGCGACCGGCGTGATCATCCCGCTGCGGCTGACCGACCAGAAGATGTCGAGCAGGTCGGTGACCCCGGTGTCGCCCTGGAACTTGTAGGCGATCGCGTAGCGCGGGTGGTGGCCGGTCAGCCCGAGGCGGCGCTGCTCCTTGCACGACGACGCGCGGTAGACCACCCCGTCGATCTCGTAGTCGAGCTGCGGCCGCATGCGGGCCCATCGGTCGTACGCCGCCTGCAGCCCCTCGCGGGCGACGAACTCGTGGTCGATCCCGCCGAGCCCGAGCTTCTTCAGCAGCTCGAACTTCTCGCGCTCGTCCTTGAACTCCGGCCCGAGCACGTCGTACGCGAAGAACGACAGGTGCGCGTTGCGGTTGTTCTTGCGCTCCTTCTGCTTGATCGACCCCGCCGTCAGGTTGCGCGGGTTGGCGAAGTCGCCCTTGTACTTGGCGAAGTCGCTCAGCTTCATGTACAGCTCGCCGCGGACCTCGAGCTCCTGGCCCTGCGGCGGGATCGTCCGCGGCACCGCCGGCACCTCGAGCACGTTCATCGTGATGTCCTCGCCCTCGGTGCCCGAGCCGCGGGTCGCCGCGAGCGCGAGCCGGCCCTTCCTGTCGTAGCGGAGGCTGCAGGCGACGCCGTCCATCTTCGGCATCACCAGCACCTCGCCCTCGAACTTCGCCGCCCAGGCCTTGAGGTCGGGCTCGCTATAGCACTTCTCGAGCGACAGCATCGGCCGCAGGTGGCGGACCGCCGCGCCGAACCGCTCCTCCGGCCTCATCTCCAGCGCCTCGTCGGCGCCGAGCGCCGGCGCCTGGGCGGCCGACGGCCCCATCTCCGCGAGCAACGGCGACTCCGGCCGGACCCGCTTCAGCCGCTCGACGAGCTGGTCGTACAGCGTGTCCGGCAGCGTCGGCGCGTGCTCGTCCCAGTACTCACGGTTCGCGCGGCGGATCAGCGCCTCGAGCTCGTCGACGGTGAACGTCGGCAGGCGGGCCTGCACGGCCGCGGCGTCGAGGGTCTGCAGGTCGGGAGAGGTCGTCGGGGCGTTCATGGTCCGCGCGCATCCTAGCAGTCCGCGAGCGCCGCCGGTCGCCCGCGCGCGGGCCCTCCTGCCGAACCGCGCCGCCCCGTCGATTCGGGCCTGCAGACGCCCCTGGAGCCGCGCCGCCGGGCCCGGGCGAGCGCGCCGCGTCGCCAGCGGGAGCCCCGCGCGAGCGCCCGAGGCCTGGCGCGCACGCCCTGCCGCTCGCGGGCGCGGAGGATCGCGCGGCGGGCAGCGCACGGGTCGCCGCCGGCCGCGACGGCGACGCCGCGGCGGCCCGTCCACGTCGACGTGTCCGCCGCGCCCGTCCGCCGCCGGTCGGGCGCCCCCGAACATGTCCGTAAAGACATGCCATCGGGCGACCGCTCCCACCCCGCCGCCGCGCCGCGCACCTCGCCCGCGTACGAACCTGTCCCTCGCGCCAGGCCACGCCGTCGGCCCGCGGGCACGCGCGCGGCGGCCCTGGCGGGGACCGCCGCCGCGCGCGAGCGATCGCGCCGCATTGACAGCGGGAGCGCCGCGCGAGCACCGTAGGCCGATGCGATCTTCCTGTCTCTTGAGGGTGTGGATGGTGGTGGGCAGCGTCGGCCTCGCCGCGTGCAGCGACGACGGCCCGGCGACGACGGAGGGCGGCTCGTCGACGACCGCGACGACGACGGGGACGACCGGCGCGGTCGGCTCGACGACCGAGCCGGCGACGACCGAGCCGGCGACGACCGAGCCGGTCACGACCGGCTCGACGACCGACGCGACGACGATGGAGCCGACCACCGCGCCGGCCCCGGTCTGCGGCGACGGCAACGTCGACGACGGCGAGGAGTGCGACGACGCCAACCAGGACGACACCGACAGCTGCACCAACGCCTGCACCAACGCCACCTGCGGCGACGGCATCGTCGGTCCCGGCGAGGCCTGCGACGACGGCAACCAGGAGAACGCCGACGACTGCACCAACGCCTGCGCCCTCGCCACCTGCGGCGACGGGGCGGTCCAGCCCGGCGAGGAGTGCGACGACGCCAACGCCGACGACACCGACAGCTGCCTCGCCACCTGCAAGACCGCGACCTGCGGCGACGCCTTCGTCCAGGCCGGCGTCGAGGACTGCGACGACGCCAACGCCGACGACACCGACGCCTGCGTCGCCGGCTGCAAGAACGCGGCCTGCGGCGACGGCTTCCTCCAGACCGACGTCGAGATGTGCGACGACGCCAACGCCGACGACACCGACGCCTGCGTCGCCGGCTGCGTGCCCGCCGCGTGCGGCGACGGCTTCGTCCAGGCCGGCGTCGAGGACTGCGACGACGGCAACATGGAGAACAACGACACGTGCACGACCCTCTGCAAGGCGCCCGCCTGCGACGACATGCTGCAGAGCGGCAACGAGAGCGACGTCGACTGCGGCGGCGCGTGCATGACCAAGTGTGAAGGCGGCAAGATGTGCACCGCCGGCCCCGACTGCGCCAGCGGCTTCTGCGCGATGAACACGTGCGCCGTCGCGGCCAGCTGCCAGCAGATCAAGGCCGGTAACGCGATGGCCCCGAGCGGCATCTACACGATCGACCCCGACGGCATGGGCATGGGCGCCCCGATCAAGGTCTTCTGCGACATGGTGACCGACGGCGGCGGCTGGACGATGGTCTTCAAGGCCAGCTCCGGCGTCGCCGGCGACGCCAACACGCTGTGGAACGGCCCCGCCGTCAACGAGAACGACGAGACGGTGCTCAGCGCCGCCAAGTCGACCAAGCACTACGTCAGCGGCTACATCACCAACTACTGGAACAAGGGCGGCGTCACCGTCACCGACGTCCGCGCCCACGTCTACAAGAACGCCGCGATCCAGAAGTTCTGGAAGTTCAACGGCGGGACGACGACGTCCGTCAACTGGTTCACCAACACGCGGCTGACCGCCTCGTCGTACATGGACCTCCCGGCCGGCCCGTTCAACTTCTTCGCGATCGTCGGCGACAACGCGAACAACTGGCAGCGGCGGTTCTTCATCAACCGCAACTACGGCGGCTGCGCCGCCGACAACGGCTGGCTGGTCCTCGACAGCGGCAGCGACGCCTGCACCTGGGAGAGCGACAACAACAAGACGATGCCGATCCGGATCCTCTACGCCCCCGGCCAGACCTTCGTGAACTGGCAGACCGCGATGAACAACAACCAGAGCGGCAACGCCGACGTGTTCGCCGTGTTCGTCCGCTGACGCGGCGCGAAACCGCCCGGGCGCGGCAGATCCGCCGCGCCCGGGCGACATGACCCAAAGACCAGACTTTACGGGCGACGCGCCCCCGCCCGCCGCTCTGTCGCGCGCGCGGACCGACGCGCGCGCGCGAGTGCGACCGTCGCCTGTCGCCCCCGCGCGCCGGTTTGTCGCCGCAGGGGGCTCGCGGCGCCACGCGCGTCCGTGTACCGTAGAACCTGGAGCCGACACGATGTCATCGCAACTCACCGACGCCGAGTGGAGCCAGCTGCTGTCGCGGATCGATCGCGGCGGCTGCACCCCCTTCCTCGGGGCCGGCGTCGCCGTCGGCCGCCTGCCCCTCCCCGGCGACCTGGCGATGCGCTGGGCCGAGCTCGGCGGCTACCCGCTCGAGGACCGGTGGAACCTCGCCCGCGTCGCCCAGTTCATGGCCTTCGAGAAGGGCCCGAAGTGGCCGCGCGACGAGCTCGCCAAGGCGCTCGCCGACCCTGGCCCTCCGGACCTGGCCGCCGGGCCAGACGCCCTGCAGATCCTCGCCGAGCTGCCGTTCTCCGCCTACCTGACGACCGCCCACGACGACCTGCTCGCCCGCGCCCTCAGGGCCGGCAGCCTGCGCCGCGGCGACAAGCGCGTGCCCCGGCGCCCGCGCTTCGACTTCTGCCGCTGGCACGACGCGCTCCGCACCTCGGCGATGCCGACCCCGTTCGAGCAGGACCCGCACTACACGCCCTCGCCCGAGGAGCCGTTCGTGTTCCACCTCTACGGCCAGGCCGCCGTCGCCGAGTCGCTCGTGCTGACCGAAGAGGAGCACTTCGACATGCTCGTCGCGACCGCGCGCCACCCCGCGCTGCTGCCCGCGCCGATCCAGCGGGCGCTCCGCGGCGGCGCGCTCCTGTTCATCGGCGAGCCGATCGCCGACTGGAACTTCCGCGTCCTGCTGCGCAGCCTCGGCGGCCCCGACTTCCGCGGCCTGCAGAGCGGCACGCTGTCGGTCCACGTCCGCCCCGAGGGCGACGACGCGGTGATCCGCTACCTCGAGAAGTACTTCTCCAGGCTCCACATCAAGCTCTACTGGGGCACCCCGCAAGACTTCCTCCACGAGCTGCGCGAGCGCTGGGTCCGCGCGCAGAGCCAGTGAAGCCCACCACCAAGGCCGAACGTCGATGCCGCCGCCCGTCCCGCAGAACCCGTTCCCCGGACCCCGCCCCTACACCTCCGCCGAGCAGGCCGCCTTCTTCGGCCGCGCCGGCGAGCGCCGCGACCTCGCCGCGCTGGTGATCGCCAACCGCCTGACCGTCCTGTACGGAAAGACAGGCGCCGGCAAGACCTCGCTGCTCGCCGCCGGCCTCGTCCCCGAGCTCGAGCGCGCTGGCTTCCAGGTCCTCCCGGTCGCCCGCCCCGGCGGCGTGCTCCCCCCCGGCACCGACCCCGCGACCCTGCGCAACGTCTACACCGCCAACGTGCTGATGCACTGGCACCGCGGCGACCTCGCCGGCGTCGTCCCCCACACCCTGCTGTCCTACCTGCGCGAGCTGCCGCAGGTCGACGAGCACAAGGACCGCCCGCTGGTCGTCCTCCTCGACCAGTTCGAGGACCTGTTCACCACCCACGCGACCCAGTGGGAGCAGCGCGGCGCGTTCGTGCGCGAGCTCGCCGAGTGCGTCGCCGAGGCCGGCCGCGAGCGCCCGCTCCGGGTCCTGATCTCGATCCGCGACGAGCAGCTCGCCGAGCTCGAGCGCTTCGCCCCGCTCCTGCCCGACCTCCTGCGCGTCCGCATGCGCCTCGACCCGCTGCGCGTCCCCGCGGCGATCGAGGTGATCACCGGCGCCGCCCGCGGCCTGTTCACCCGCCCCGACGCCGACAAGCTCGCCCAGGACCTCGCCCACGAGCGCGTCCGCGTCGGCGGCAAGCTGCAGCTCGTCGCCAGCGAGTTCGTCGAGCCGATGCAGCTCCAGCTCGCCTGCGAGGAGAAGTGGCGCCGCGGCGGCCGCTCCGGCCCGCTCGCCAGGCCGCTCGACCCCGACGAGGCGCTCGTCCGCTTCTACGACGCCGCCGTCGCCCGCGCCCGCGCCGGCTGGGGCGCCGAGCGCAAGATCCGCCGCTTCGTCCAGGACAGGCTCGTCGCCGCCGACGGCGGCCGCGGCGCGGTCCTCCGCGGCAAGCGCAGCACCGGCGGCCTCGCCAACAAGCTCGTCGACCGCCTCGAGCGCGAGCGGATCCTCCGCGTCGAGGAGCGCCTCGACGCCCGCTGGTACGAGCTCGCCCACGACCGCCTGGTCGCGCCGACCCGCCTGGCCAATCAGACATGGTTCGAGAGCCAGCGCCGCAGGCGCAAGGCCCTCCGCGTCACCCTCTGGCTGCTCCTGCTCGCCGGCGTCGGCGCCGGCGCGTTCTTCACCGTCCAGTGGGGCCTCGCGCGCTACCGCGGCCTCGACGACGAGAAGCGCACCGTCGAGCAGCGCCTCGCCGACGCCGAGGCCGCCGGCAAGAAGCTCGAGGGCAAGCTCGCCAAAAAGTCCGCCCTGCTCGCCGCCGAGCGCCTGCGCTCCCGCCTCCACCGCCTCGACGCCGAGGTCGCCGCGCTCGCCGGCGACGTCCTCGCGCTCCAGGGCGTCGTCGCGGCGATGGGCCGCTACTCGCCGAGCGCCCGCGACGTCGAGACCGAGGCCGAGTCGCTGACCAACTACGCGACCACCGGCGCCGAGCTGCCGGCGCTCGTCACCCGCGTCGACGCCGCGACCGAGGCGCTCGCCGCGATCGACGGCGAGATCGAGGCCGCCCGCGACGACCACCCGGCCGCCGCGGCTGACCTCAAGGACCTGGCCGGGGAGTCCGCCGCCCGCGCGCCCGAGCTCGCCCGCCTCGCCGCCGCGATCGACGCGACGCTCGCCGACCACGCCCGCCACAGCGCCCGCCTGCTCGCCGAGCTCGCGACCTTCGAGACCCCGCCGCGCCCCGGCTCTGGCAACGCCGGCCGCGCCCGCGAGCTCGCCCGCGAGAGCTGGCGCGCCGGCCTGCGCGCGCTCCTGTCCGGCCAGACCGACGAGGCCCGCGCCGCCTTCGCCCGCGCCCAGTCCCGCGACCCGGGCTACGCCGCCGCCCACGACATGGTCGGTCGCCTCGCCTGGGCCGCCGGCGACGCCAAGGCCGCCGAGCAGTCGTTCCGCCGCGCCCTCGCCCTCGCACCCACCTACGGCCCGAGCCTGGCGAGCATGGCCGCGATCTACCTCGGCAAGGACTGGCTGCTCGACGCCGAGCACTGCGCCCGCCAGGCGCTCGCCGCCAGCCCCGACTACGGCCCGGCGTTCGCGCTGCTGCGCGACGTCCAGCTCCACCGCGCCGCCCAGACCGAGCCCGAAGAAGATGAGCTGAGCCGCAAGAACCCCTGCAGCCCGGCCGCCCCCGCCGAGGCCCCGGCCGTCACCGACGACGCGCCCGCCGAACCTCCGCCCGCCAAGCCCTCCCAACCCGCCAAGCCCCCGCGGCCGCGGCCCAGACCCGCCGCAACCGAGGCCCCCGCCGAACCAGCACCGGCCGCCGACCCCCCCGGCGGCTGACCCGAACGCCATGCGCAGCTCCGGCTCCGCTGTCCTCTCGCTCCTGCTCCTCGGAGCCTGTCCCGGGGGCCAGGACGGAGCGACCACCGACGGGACCGGCGGGACCACTTCCGCGAGCGGCGGCACGACCGCCCCGTCGACTGCGGTTCTCGACCGCGCTCCGCTACATGGCCGACTTCACCCCGCCGGGCGCCCCCTTCGCGCCCGACGCGGACACCGCCGGCCTCTACCACTTCGACGAGGGCGCCGGCACCGTGCTCGGCGACAGCGCGACCGTCCCCGGCGCCCCGACCGACGGCACCCTGCACGTCGGCGGCGACCCGCCCGGCCCGCAGTGGACCGGCGAGTCGCCGTTCGGCTGACCTGACCGAACGGTCAGCCCGCGCTCACTCGCCGCCGCCGGGCAGCACCAGATCGGTATCGCCCTCCTGGGCCCGGATCACCGCGCAGGCGAGCCGCGCGCCCGACATCCCGGCCGGCTGCGTCTTGTAGTCGTCCGGGTCGGCGTGCACGACCACCGAGCGCCCGAGGATCCCGCGCGGCCCGTTGTCGAGCGTGAGGTCGGTGACCTCGATCGTCATCACCCCGCGGCCGCCCGCGTCCGCCGTGATGTTGCCGAGGTCGCCCAGGTGGCGCACCGGCGAGTTCGGCCCGCCGTGCGCGACCCCCTCGGGGTTGAAGTGATCGCCCGCCGACAGCCCCTCCGGGTCGCTGCAGTCGCCGAACTCGTGGATGTGGATCCCGTGCGAGCCCGGCTCGAGCCCGGTGACCTCCGCGTGGATCCGGATCCGGCCGCCCTGCAGCGGCGTGAACTCGACGGTGCCGTCGACCCCGCTGTTGCCCAGCGGCTGGAAGTCGGCGAGCGCGGGCCGACCGCCGCCGCCCTGCTCGTCCTGCTGGCACGCGACCACCAGCGTCGCCGCGAGGGACAGGGAGACCGAGGTGAAGAGATGTCGACGGTTGAACATGCGAACCTCCTGAGTTGCGAGCAGCGTGGCCGATCCGATCGGCGCGACAAGCCGCGCCCGGGACGCCCCCCGCCCGCGCCACGCCGGCGGCGACCGCCCGACCCCTGCGCGCCGCGAGGCCCCGCCGGGCGCGGCGCCGCCGATCCGCCCCGCTGGCCCGGCCGCCGCCGCCGCCGCGTCGCTGCGCATGCTCCGCCCGGCCAGCCTGCCCGTTCGGACAGGTCTATTCGGACCTGTCCTCGGCGCCTGCTGCGCCGAGCGCCGGCCCCGTCGCCCCGCCCGGCAGCGCAGCCCGCCCGCGGGCGATCGCCCGCGCGAGCAGCTCGGCGCGCCGGCTGCCGACCAGCGTCACACGGCGCCGACCTCGACCGTCGCGCCAGGTGATCCGCACGGCCCGCCCGCCGTCGCCCGGCATGTTGTAGATCCACGCGCCGTCGCGCGAGCGCCGGATCCCCCAGCCGCCGAACTGCTTCCAGTCGTACGACACCGCCTCCGCCCCCTCGATCGCCGCGACCGGGATCGTCGGCCCGAACACCCCGTACTGCACCTTGACCGCGCCCTCGGACACCGTCACGCGCAGCACCGCCAGCAGCAACCACACCACCGCCAGCGCCGGCAGCCCGATCACGAGCCCGAGCAGCTCCCCGCTCGCCGCCGCCGCGCCGACCACCGCCAGCGCCGCCGCCGCGAAGATCGCGTGCAGCGGCCACGGCGCGCGCAGCTTGTCGCGGTACAGCACCGTCCCCTCGCCCGCCATGTACGCGCGCTCGTACGCGTCGGGCGGCCGACCCGCCTCGACCGGCACCAGCTCCTTCGGCTCGCCGCTCACCCGACCGACGCTCGATCAGGCGCCGCCCGCTGTCAACCCGCGCCCTCGACCTCGCGCAGCAGCTCCGGCGCGAACAGCCCGCCGAGCTCGATCCCCTGCAGCCGGACGAACCCGAGCCCCGCCGCGTCCTCGGCGCTCTTCGTCAGCGCCGCCTGCACCGGGTCGGTCGTGAACTGCAGGTTCTGCCACGCTCGCTCGATCACCGCCGGCGGCAGCGCCTTGCCGGTGATCTTCTCGATCGCCGCGTTGGCGAGGTCCCTCGCCGCCGCCGACTCCGCCGCGATCCACCTGTTCGCCGCGACGTGCCCGCGCAACAGCGCCTTGATCACCTCCGGCCGCGCCCGCAGCGAGTCGGCGCGGACCAGCAGCACCGTCGTCGTGTAGCGCCCCTCGGGCCACAGCGTCCGCTCGTCGACCAGCACCTTGCCGCCGCCCTCGGCGATCAGCCGCGTCGCCCACGGCTCGGGCACCCACGCCCCCGCGAGCTCGCCCGACCGGAACGCCTCGAGCGTCCGCCCGTTCTCCTGCGGCGTCACGCTGACGTCGCCGCCGCCGAACTCGTCCACCTTGAACCCCTGGCCGATCAGCCAGGTCCGCAGCGCGACGTCCTGCGTCCCGCCGAGCTGCGGGGTCGCGACCTTCTTGCCGCGCAGGTCGGCCGCCGCCGCGACCTCCGGCTTGACGACGAAGTACGCCCCGCCGGTCGCCGCCCCCGCGATCACCCGCACCCCCTGCCCCTTCGACTTGACGTACGCGTTGATCGCCGGGTTCGGCCCGACGTACGTCGCGTCGAGCGCCCCCGACAGCAGCGCCTCGATCGCCGCCGGCCCCGCGTTGAACGTGAACGTCTCGAGCCCGACCCCCGCCGCGTCGAGCTCCTGCTTGAAAAGTCCGCGCTCGACGCCGACCAGCGCCGTCGCGTGCGTGATGTTCGGGAAGTACCCGAGCTTCAGCGGCGCCTTCGGGTCCGGCCCTCCACCGCCGCAGGCCGCGCTCGTCGCGGCGACGGGCACCAGGGCGAGGAAGCTGCGGCGAGAGAGGCTCATGGCGCGGTTCTATCAGAGGCGGATTCATTCAGCAAAGTGAATCCACGGTCTTCTATTCTGAAATCCCGCGAACGCGGGTACGCTCCGCCGTCCCGCATGCCCGCCCTGTCGTCGCTGATCAGTGCCTGGCTCACCGTCGCGCCCGCGCCCACGCCCGCGCCCGCGCCCACGCCCGCGCCCGAACGCTTCCACCCGCCCGCGCGCGAGCAGCTGTTCATGGCGCCTGGCCCCGTCGGCGACGGCCCGCTCAAGTTCACCGCCGGCAAGGGCCTCGAGGTCACGAGCAAGGACGGCCGCTACGCCCTGTCGCTGAGCCTGCGCACCGGCTTCCTCTACAGCGCGCAGCGGACCCGCGAGCTGCCGTTCTCCCACAACTTCGAGATCCGCCGCGTCCGCCTGGTCTTCTTCGGCAACGTGTTCAGCAAGCACGTCAAGTACTTCGTGCAGCTCGCCCTTGCCCCGCGCGAGCTCCGGATCGACGACGGGGTCGTCCGCACCGGCCCGGCGCTCGACGCCTACTTCCGCTTCGACCGCCTGCGCGACCTCAACCTGTGGGTCGGCCAGTACCGCGTCATGTACACCCGCGAGCGCAACATCGCCGACATCAACCCGCTGATGATCGACCGCTCGCTCGCCAACAACGAGTTCAACGTCGACCGCGACATCGGCCTCGACCTCCGCTCCGAGGACCTCGGCGGCCTCGGCAAGCTCCGCTACTACGCCGGCGTCTTCATGGGCGACGGCAAGGACCAGACCCGCCCGAGCAACTCCGGCCTGATGTACGTCGGCCGCCTCGACTTCCTCCCGTTCGGCCTGTTCGACGACTACGAGGCCTCCGACCAGACCCGCTTCAAGAAGCCCCGCCTCAGCCTCGGCTTCGGCTACGCCTTCAACGACCGCGCCAGGAACAACCGCGGCGTCCTCGGCAGCCCGCCCGCCGACGGCGGCACGACCGACTATCACAACCTCACCGCCGACCTGATGTTCAAGCTCGCCGGCTTCAGCCTCGAGGCCGCCTACCTCTGGCGCGACGGCCGCCGCAACCCCGGCGGCGCCGTCGACGAGAGGGGCGCGCCGATCCCGGTCGAGGCCGCGCGCAACGGCCACGGCTGGATGGTCCAGTCTGCCTTCCTGATCCCCCGCACCGGCCTCGAGCCGGCCCTCCGCAGCAGCGGGATCCGCGGCCGCGGCGCGACCTCGATGCCCGACCGCGACGAGCTCGGCGGCGGCCTCAACTACTACTTCGCCGGCCACAACCTCAAGCTCCAGCTCGACTACTTCCGCACCTGGGACCGCGGCCAGGCCGACTCCGCCAGCGACCTCGTCCGCCTGCAGATCCAGCTCGCCCTCTGACGTCCCCGCGCAGTTTCGCGCGACCGGCGCGGCCCCCCTCCGGTGCGGCACCTCGATTTCACCGCCCCCGCCGCCACAAACCGGCGCTATAGTCCCCCTCATGGCGACCCGCGCAGCGACCTTCGCACCCACCCGGTGGGCACTCCTCGGCCTCACCGCGGCCCTCGTGACCGCCGCTCCCGCCGCCCGGGCGAACGACGAGGCCGAGAACTCCAAGGTCACCACGCGCGTCACCCCGCAGGGCGAGGTCGTCGCGCAGGTCAAGCTCGCCGCCAAGCCGGCCGCCGTCCGCGCCGTGCTCGCCAGCGCCGAGAAGTCCCACGGCCTCGCGCCGACCACCGTCGACGCCAAGGCCGAGCCCGACGGCTCCTGCGAGCGCGTCAAGCTCAAGACCCGCGGCCTGCTCGAGCCCTTCGTCGTCGAGACCCGCCGCTGCCCGACCTCGACCGGCTGGAAAGAGACCCTCGTCGCCTCGAAGAACTTCCTCGAGTACTGGAACGAGTGGACCGTCCAGGAGTCCGGCGAGGGCTCGATGGTGATCTTCAAGACCCGCACCATCCCGAACGTGATGGTCCCCGAGGCGATCCTCCTGTCCGAGACCCGCCGCGTCGTCGCCAAGCTGCTGCGCAACCTCTCGGCCGCCGTCGGCGACCGCTAGTGCCTGTCCGTTCGGCCAGGCGCAGCCGCCTGTCCCCCGGGTCCTGTCGTTCGGCCCCCGCCCGATCAGCGCCGCGTCGCCGTCCACGTCCCCGCGCGCTCGCCCGCGCGGAAGCTGCCCTCGATCCGATCGCCGAGCACCCGACCGCTGAACGCGCGCAGCACCCCGAGCTCGTCGACGAGCTCGAACGCGATCGCGTCCCCGCGCAGCGTCGTCGCCCGCAGCCCCGCCTTGACGCTCGCCAGCTGCACGCGCCCCTTGAACCGCTGGAACGACTGCTCGACGTCGAGGTCGGCCGCAAACCCGTCCGAGCCGGCGATCCGCCACCCGCCCGCGACGTCGGCCGGCACGACCCACAGGTACGCCCCGCGCACCCCGACCCACGACACCTCGTCCGGCTCCCAGTCCGGGATCTTGAAGTGGTGCGACACGATCCGCGTCCCCGGCCGCAGCTTCAGCAGCCGCGGCCGCAGCCGCAGCAGCATCTCCGGCAGCAGGTACAGCCCGACCACCGTCGCGTCCGCGAAGTCTTCCCTGAAGACATCGCCCTGGATCATCCGCAGCCGCCCGGGGGACAACCCCTGCTGCCGTGCGAGCCGCCGCGCGAGCGCCACGAGCCCCGCGTCGAACTCGATCCCGGTCGCCCGCGCCCCGTAATGCTTCGCCGCCGCGATCACCAGCCGCCCGTCGCCCGCCCCGAGATCGACGACGTGATCCTCCCCGGTCACCTGCGCCATCGCCAGCATGCGCGCGATCACCGGCTCGGGTGTCGGGATCCAGATGACGTCCTTGCCCGCCTGCCCGATCTTCGGCTCGGCCGGCGTCCCCGCCCGCGCGCCCGCAGCGGCGAGCACGAGCGACACGGCGAGCATCCCGGCGCGGAAGTCGAGCATCGGCGAGCGGGGCGCGGGCGCCCCCACGGAGCCTCGCACACCGCGCGGACCGCCGACAAGCCCGCGCGCACTTCGGAGTTGTCATCCTCCGCCCGCCGCGGCATCAATCCCCCATGCGCAAGCATTGGCTCGCCACGGCGCTCCTCGTGCTCGCGTGCGGCGGCCCGCAGATCGGCGTCCTCGAGACCAAGACCGACCTCAAGATCGACACCCTCGTCGAGACCAACCTCGCCAAGCTCGCCGACGTCGACGCCTTCCTCGCCGTCGTCCCGCACAGCGACACCGGCCGCCCGCACCTCGCCGTCGAGGGCCCCAAGGGCCCGCTGACCGCCGGCCTGCGCGAGACCCTCGCCGCCGCCGGGATCGGCGAGCACTCGAGCGCGAAGATCACCGTCACCGTCGACCCCCTCCCCGAGCGCCTGTCCGGCGCCTTCGACCTCGCGGTCACCCTCGACGTCGCCTGGCTGCACGCCCCCGACATCACCCGCCTGACCGGCACGCTCCGCGGCCCCGTCCGCTACCGCCACGGCGGCGGCGACGTCCCGGCCGACATCGGCCGGCGGATCGGCAGCACGATCATCGAGCTCCTGCGCGAGCACCAGCCGCCCGACATCGACAACCGCCCGCCGCTGACCCCCGCGACCGCCCTCGCCGTCGGCGACCAGCTCGCCTGCTCGCTGCACGAGGACGGCGCCGTCCGCTGCTGGGGCGCCGCCGGCCACCGGATCGGCGCCCTGCCGGGCCTGATCGCCCGCCTCCCGCCCGCCGTCGAGATCGACGCCTCGGGCGCGCGCGCGTGCGCCCGCCTGCGCGACGGCACGGTCCGCTGCTGGGGTCGCGGCCTGACCGAAAAGCCAGACGACATCCCGCCCGCCGTCTGCAGCATCCACGACGCGACCGCCCTCGCCGTCGGCCACGACGCCGGCTGCGCGCTCGTCGGCGGCGGCCGCGTCCGCTGCTGGGCGCTCGAGAGCAAGTTCGACGACCGCTGCGGCGGCGCCCCCTCCTTCCTGATCGCCGGCATCGAGCGCGCCGTCGCCGTCGCCGCCGGCCTCGACCAGGAGTGCGCGATCACCCCCGACGGCCACATCGTCTGCTGGTCGACCTGCGCCGGCGTCCACTGCGAGCACACCGAGCACGCCGCCGAGCCGCGGCCCGAGCTCGGCCTGAGCGTCGCCGTCGACCTCGGCTCCCACCCCTGCGGCCTCGACGCGACCGGCGTGCTGCGCTGCGGGACAGGTTCGCCGGTGCAGGCGCTCCAGCTGCCCCCCGGCGCGACGATCTCGATCGACCCCGCCGGCGGCTGCGCCCGCGACCCCGAGGGCCCGCTCCTGTGCTGGCGCACCGCCGCGGGCGCCCTGCCCGCGAAGCCGGCCCCCGTCCAGGGCCTCGTCCACGTCCGCGACGTCGACGTCGGCCACGAGGCCGCCTGCGCCGTCGACGAGCACGGCGCCGTCCACTGCTGGGGCGACGCCCTCTACGGCATCACCGGCCAGACCCAGGACACCGACACCCCTCGCCGCGTCCTGTTCGTCCGCTGAGCCCTACTCGAGCTCGACGTCCCCGCCCGGGTCGAGCTCGAAGTTGAACTTCACGACCACCGGCGGCCCGTCGTACTTCGGGAACCCCGCCGCCGCCGCCGCCTCGCGCAGGCAGTCCTTCAGCTTCTTGTCGTCGACCCCCTCGGGCAGCTCCGCGTTGACCGCGAACGGCTTCGTGCTCTTCGGGTCGAGCTTGATCGCCATCGACACGTCGCCCGGCAGCTGCTTGCCGCTCTTCTTGCGCTTCTTCGCCTGCGCCACGCACTCGTCGAACGCCCCGTACTGGGTCGCGAACGCCTGCTCGATCGCGTACTGGTCGGGCCGGTCGGTCCCGTACGCCTCGAGGTCGAACTGCACCGCCTCGTCCGGGTCGAAGCTGGCGATGCTCGCCATGCTGGCCTTTCGGCCACGTTCACCCGGCTTCTCCGCCGGACTGCCGCACCCGACGGCCACGACCGCCGCCGCAATCACACACGACATCGCCACCCGCATGACCCCGCTCCTTCGCGCGCATCCACGCGCCCGCGGACGCACGACGCGACCGCCGGCCGGCATGATACCCTCGGCCTCGCGGACGCCGCCACTCGCGCGTTCGCCCGTCGGATGGACACAGCGGCCCCGGTCGATGCGCAGTGCCCCGCGTGCCACCTGCACGCGCTCGTCCCCGTCGCCCTCGCGCAGCAGGGCCACGGTTGGCGCCAGCTCGACGCGCTCCCGCACGACCGCACGACCTGCGTCGTCATCGACACCTGCCCGGTCTGCTTCGGCGCGTGGTTCGACCGCGGCGAGTTCGACCTCGTCGGCACCGCCGGCCTCGACTCGACGCTCGCCCGCGGGGGCACGGCGGCCGCCCGCGTATGCCCGCGCGGCTGCGGCCCGATGCGCGAGCACTCGCTGCCGGGCCTGTCGCGCACGCCGATCGACCGCTGCCCGACCTGCGAGGGGATCTGGCTCGACGGCGAGGAGCGGCGGAGGCTCGCCGGCGCGACCACGCGCGAGGGCCAGCTCGACCGCCGCGACCGCCTCGTCCGCCGCGGCGTGATCTGGGCCGCCCAGGTCCTGACCCAGCTCCCCGTCGAGGTCGACAACCCCTCGCGCGGCACCCCCTGGCTCGTCTACCTCTTCCTCGCCGCCCTCGTCCTCATCTACGTCGGCGAGGTCCAGGGCCTCGTGTTCTACCGCGACTGGGCCGTGATCTCCGGCAAGGTCGTCCGCGAGACCACCGAGTCGGTCCACACCCTCTTCACCCACCAGTTCCTCCACGGCAGCTGGTTCCACGTCCTGTTCAACGCCTACTTCCTCTACACCTTCGGCGACAACGTCGAGCACCTGTTCGGCCGCCTCCGCTTCGCCCTCCTCTTCATCGGCGCCGGCGTCGCGGGGGCCGCCCTGCACGTCCTCCTCAGCCACGCGACCGCCACCCCCGTCGTCGGCGCCTCCGGCTCGATCGCCGGCGTCATGGCCGCCTACCTGTGGAGCTTCCCCCACGCCAAGCTGTTCCAGACGCTCCCCTTCGTGTTCATCCAGGTCAAGATCCCCGCCTGGGTCTACCTCGTCGTCTGGGTCCTGTTCCAGGTCGTCATGGGCTTCTTCACCACCGCCGTGCAGTTCGCCTGGTTCTCCCACCTCGGCGGCTTCCTGTTCGGCCTCCTGCTGACCCCGCTGGTGCTCCGCTGGCGCCGCCGCGACGTCGCCCGCCGCGTCGCCGTCCCCGCGATCCGCCTCTGACCGTTCGGTCAGGTCGTCCTCGCCGGTCGGCCCGTCGGATCGCCGATCCCGTGCGACCGCGGATCGACCTCGCCCGCCGCCCCGCCGACGACTCGGCGCGGGCGAAAAAGCCCGAGCCGTCCCCCCGACGCACCGCCGGCACAGGGGTAGATCCGTGCGACCTCGACGGGAACCCGGACGCGGCGCACGCGTCGACCCGCTCGCGCGGTCGCCCGGCTGCCGCTGCGGCAGGTCGCCTGCGACCCGCCGGCACTTCGCCACGAGGGCCCCACGAGGAGGATCCCCGACCTGCCGCGCGGCATCCGCCCGCGTTGCGCTCGTCCGCGACCGGGCGTAGGCTTGCGACACTCGCCATGTTCCTCGGCATCCGACGCGCGATCTCCCTCCTCCTGCTGAGCCTCTACTTCTGGAACTTCCTGCTCGTCGCCCTGCTCGGCCCCGAAGACCTGTACGCCTGCTACGCCGCGCTCGCGGCGGTCTACGGCGTCGCCTTCGTCGGCGTCGCGGCGGAGTGGTTCTGGGCGCGGTGGTTCGCGATCGGCCTCGGCCAGTTCGGCGCCTTCTCGCTGCTGGCGATCCCGCAGACCGGCCCGGAGCCGTCGCTGCTGGTGTTCGGGATCTCGCACGTCCTGGTCGCGCTGTTCCTCGGCGGCGAGGGCATGGCCGCCCGCTACGAGCACAGCGAGACCTGCGCCGAGCGCTACAACTTCCAGGAGGAGTCGCTGATCCTGATGCGCCGCGCGATCAAGTCGGCCGGCATGTCGCTGCCCTTCCTGATCCTCTTCACCCTCGGCCCGCGGCCCGAGCTGCTGCACCTGGCGATCCTCGGCCTCGGCGTCGCCGGCGTCGTCGGCCTGCTGCGCGCCCGCACCTGGGGTGTCCTCGCCACCGGCACGGCCGGCGCCCTCGCCCTCGCCGACGGCTTCGGCCTGTTCGGCGCCCCGACCCACGGCTACTTCCTCACCACCCCGAGCGGCTCGCTGATCCTCCACGGCCCCGGCTTCGCCATGCTCGCCGGCCTGATGCTGCTCGTGCCCGTCACCTTCGCCCGCCCGATCGCCCGCTTCCTCCGCGGCTGAAACACCCGCTCGAGCTCGCGCCGCCAGAGGGGCCCTTACGCGGCCCCTCTGGCCGTTTTGTCGCACCCCTCGGTTGACCCGCGGACCTCGCGCCGGTACCGTGTGCGACCGTGGCTGCGCGTTCCCCGTTTCCGTCGTTCCCGCGCGGGTGGTTCGTCATCGGCTTCTCGCCGGACATCGCCCCCGGCGAGGTGAAGACCGTCCATTACTTCAGCCAGGACATCGTGCTGTTCCGCACCGCGTCCGGCGTGCTCTCCGCCGTCGACCGCACCTGCCCGCACCTCGGCGCCCACCTCGGCGTCGGCAAGGTCGACGGCGAGTGCCTGCGCTGCCCGTACCACGCCTGGGGCTACGACGCGACCGGCCGCTGCGTCGACATCCCCTACGCGCAGAAGATCCCGCCGAAGGCCGCCGTCCGCGCCTGGCCGCTGCGCGAGGTCAACGGCTGCATCCTCGTCTGGTACTGCCCGCGCGGCGAGGCCCCGACCTGGGAGCCCCCCGTGCTCGAGGAGGACGGCTGGACCGCCAACCAGGTCGTCCGCTGGGAGCTCGACGGCTTCGTCCAGGACGTCGCCGAGAACACCGTCGACACCGCCCACCTCTGGCCCGTCCACCACGTCGGCCCGGCCGAGGTCCTCTCGCTCGAGCAGCAGGGCCACTCCATGCACGTCCTCCTGCGCATGACCGCCAGCGGCGCGCCGGTCGAGATGCCCGACGAGACCCACGAGGTCGAGCTCGACGTCACCGTCCACGGCCTCGGCATGGTCGTCAGCGCGACGCAGGTGCTCAACGCCGACCTGCGCACCCGCCAGCGGATCTACCCCGTCCCGATCACCGAGACGCGGATGGCGATCTTCGGCGTCAACAACACCCGGAAGATGGCCGACCCCGCGTACACCAAGGAGATCGACGACATCTTCTACCGCGCCTTCCTGGCCGACTTCCCGCGCGACTTCCCGATCTGGTCGACCAAGACCTTCGTCGACCGCCCGGTCCTCGCCGCCGGCGACGGCCCGATCGGCAAGTACCGCAAGTGGTGCCGCCAGTTCTACGACTGGCCCGCCGAGCAGGCCGCCGCCGCGCCCCAGGCCCAGCCCGCGCCCGAGGGCCTGATCGGCCGCCTGACCCGCGTCGCCCGGCGGATCCGCGACCTGGCCCAAAAGCCAGTCGGCGCCCCCGCCGGCGGCAGCGCCCACGACCCCGACGAGCAGGAGCTCGTCGCCCCCAAGAAGCGCCCCGGCGAGGGCGCCGTCCACGTCCAGGCCGGCCGCTTCCCCTCCGTCGATTCCTACTTCGACACCCTCGAGGCCCGCTTCGACCGCGCCGCCGCCGGCGACCTCGAGGCCGTGTTCCAGTGGGTCCTGACCGGCGACAAGGGCCGCCAGCACTTCGTCGAGATCCGCGGCGGCCAGGCCCAGTCGAAGCCGGGCTCCCACCCCGAGCCGACCCTGACGATCGAGATGTCGGCCGACGACTACCTGATGATGATCAACGGCGAGCTCAACGGCGCGCGCGCCTTCTCGACCGGCCGGGGCAAGCTGCGCGGCCCCGTGCGCCTGGCGATGAAGATGCAGCGCCTCTTCCCCCTCGAGCGCGCGGTGTAACGTGGACTGGTCGGCCTGGCTCGCTATCGTCATCCCCTCGATCCTCGGAGGACTCGCGATCCTCTGGGGCGTCGGCGGCTACTACCACCTCCGCTACTACGTCCTGCGCCGCCACGAGCCCGAGACCTGGAAGTGCCAGCCCAGACGCTGGCTCCGGCCCGAGCAGCAGCGCGAGGCGATGTGGCTCAGCTCGCGCAACCTCGTGATCGGCGGCGTGCTGTCCGGCACCTTCATCTACGCCCTGACCCACGGCCTGCTCGACATCCCGATCTACTTCGACATCGCCGACCGCGGCTGGCTCTACACCCTCTTCAGCACCGTCCTGCTGTTCGTGCTCGTCGACGCGCTCGCCTACTACGCGCACCGCGCGATGCACATCAAGCCGCTGTTCCGCCACGTCCACCACGTCCACCACCGCTTCGTCGCGACCAGCCCGTGGGTCGTCACCGCCATGCACCCGGTCGAGTTCCTGACCTTCCAGGCGGTGACCTTCATACCGATGTTCTTCCTGCCGCTCTACTACCTCTCGGCGATCGCGGTCTTCGTCTACATCCTCGCCTTCAACATCATCGACCACTCCGGCGTCAAGCTCGTCTCGCGGCTCCCCTGGCAGGGCCCGAGCATGTTCCACGACGACCACCACGCCCACTTCCACGTCAACTTCGGCCAGTGCTTCACCCTCTGGGACCGCGTCCACGGCACCCTCCGCCGCAAGGGCCGCCGCTACGGCGTCGACGTGTTCGGCGGCAAGGGCGTCAAGGGCGGCGGCGCCGAGGGCGGCTCCGACCCCGACGAGTTCGTCCGCTACTGACGCCACGAGACACGCCATGACGGCACCCTGGGACCTCGCCCCGCACCTCCCCTGGCACGTCTTCACCAGCCCCGCCGCCAAGTGGGCCGAGCAGCCGTCGTTCCTCGTCGGCGAGTACCTGTTCTACGCCCTGGCGCTGACGGCCCTCGTCCACGCGTGGCGCCAGGGCGAAGCGCGGCGCCGGCACGTGCTCGCGTGGTTCGCCGCGCTGCTCGCCGGCACCGCCAACGACATGATCTTCATGGCCCTGCCGATGGTCGACAACTTCTGGCAGGCCCAGGCGACGATCATGATCACCCCGCGCCTGCCGCTGTACATCCCCTGCGTCTACGTCTGCTTCATGTACTTCCCGACGGTCTCGGTCTGGCGCCTCGGCCTCACGCCGCTCGCGCGCGCCGCCCTGACCGGCCTCGCCGGCAGCCTGTTCTACGCCCCCTACGACATCACCGGCGCCAAGTTCCTGTGGTGGACCTGGCACGACACCGACACCCCGATCGCCAATCGCCTGCTCGGCGCCCCGATCGGCAGCACGATGTGGGTGATCACCTTCGTCGCCGCCTTCTCGTACCTGCTCGGCCGCGTCGTCGACAAGGACCCCGCCGTCTCGCGCGGCACCATCATGAAGGCCCTCGCGCTCGTCTGCGGCCTCAGCTCGCTGACGATGGTCCTCCAGGTCACCGTCCTCCAGCAGCTCGACGGCGGCGTCCCCGGCCCGATCGGCCTCCTCGTCGTCACCGCCCTCTACCTCGCGCTCATCGTCCGCGCCTGGCCGCGCGCGACCCCGGCCGCCCCGCGCCCCGCCGACCGCCTGCTCTTCCGCGCCGCCGTCCTCTACTTCGCCGCCCTCGCCTCGATCATGGCGGTCTTCGACCCCGCCACCCACCGCAGCGCGAGCATGCACCAGACCTACGGCCCCTGCCGCGTCGAGGCGACCGACATCGCCGGCCTCGTCCGCTACCAGTACCTCTGCGCCGAGGAGTTCGACGAGGACTTCACCTTCGCCTGCGCCCCGCCGCCGCCGCCGATGAGCGAGTGGTACACCGTCTGCGGCCGCCCGCACACCGACTACCCGCGCTGGCTGCTCGGCGTCTCCGGCCTCGGCCTGCTCGGCGTCGCCCTCTACGGGTTCTTCCTCGGCCCGCTGCGCCGCCGCCGGACCTGACCCGAAGGCCAGGCCCACCGGACCCGGGAGCCAGGCGCGCCCGGGCTCACTCGAACCCGGGCACGACCTCGCGCAGCGCCGCGGCCAGCAGATCGAGCTCGGCCTCGGTGCCGACGCCGACGCGCAGGCAGCCCGACATCCGCGGCAAGCTCGACGCGTCCTTGACGAGGATCCCGCGCGCCGCCAGCTCGCCCGCGATCCGCGTCGCCTCGCCCGGCGGGTCGAGGCGGACGACCGCGAAGTTGGCGTGCGCCGGGAACACGTGCGCCCGCGGGACCCGCCCGAGGATCTCGAGCAGCTGGTACCGCGCCGACAGCGAGCGCGCGATCAGCTGCTTCTGCACGTCCTCGAACTCGGTCAAGATCAGCTCCGCGATCGCCAGGCTGGTCGCCGACACGTTGTACGGGTTGCGGACCACGTTGAGCGGCTTGCGCAGCGGCGCGGGCGCGACGCAGTAGCCGACGCGCAGCGCCGCGAGCCCGATCTTCGACAGCGTCGACATGTAGACGACGTTGTCCGGCAGGTCGCCGCGCCACAGCGTCGCCCCCGGCGCGTAGCGGATGTACGCCTCGTCGATCACGAACACCGTCGCCGGGTGCTGCGCGATCAGCCGCTCGATCACCCCCGCGTCCCACAGCCCGCTGGTCGGGTTGTTCGGCCGCGCGAGGAAGCACAGCGCCGCCCCGAGCGCGACGTCGAGCGCCTCGTGCATCAGCGGCTCGTCGAGCTGCAGGTCCTCGGTCAGCGGCACCTCGAGCACGCCGATCCCGCGGCAGCGCGCCGCGTGGGCGTACATCGCGAACGTCGGCGTCGGGATCACCATGAAGCTCGGCTCGCTCGGGCGCCCGCCGAGCGCCGTCAGCAGGAACGAGATCACCTCGTCGCTCCCGTTGCCGAGCACGATCGCGTCCGGCGAGACCCCGTAGCGCGCCGCCAGCAGCGCCCGCAGCGCCCGCCCCGACGTGTCCGGGTAGCGCCCGAGCTCGACCTCCGCGACCCGCTTCGCCACCGCCGCCATCACCTCCGCCGGCCACGGCTCCGCGCACTCGTTCGCGGCCAGCCGCGCCCGCGCCGCCACCGGCTCGATGTCGTACACGTCGAGCGCCGCGAGCGACGGGCGCAAGTGACGGGTCCACGGCGATGCACTCATGCGCAGGTCCTCCGGGTTATGTCTCTTGTTTCAGGCGCACCTCGACCGCCCGCGCGTGGCCCTCGAGCCTCTCCGCGCGGGCCAGCCGGACGATCGCCGGCGCCTGCTCCGCGAGCGCCCGCGGCCCGAGCCGCAGCACGCTCGTGTGCTTGACGAAGTCCCACACCCCGAGCGGCGAGGCGAACCGCGCCGCCCCGGCCGTCGGCAGCACGTGGCTCGGACCCGCGGTGTAGTCGCCCGCGGCCTCCGGCGTGTACGCGCCGACGAAGATCGCCCCCGAGGTCGTCAGCCTCGGCACCGCCGCCTCGGCGTCGGCGATCAGCAGCTCGAGGTGCTCCGGCGCGTAGTCGTTGGCGGCCGCGATCATCGCCGCGACGTCCTCGACCAGCACCGCCGCGCCGTGCTCCGACAGCGCCGCCGCCGCGATCTCCGCCCGCGGGAGATCGGCAAGCTGCCGCGTCAACGCCGCCACCACGCGGGGGATCAACTCCTGACAGTCGGTGATCACGATCGCGCACGCGAGCACGTCGTGCTCGGCCTGCGCGATCAGGTCGGCCGCGACCAGCTCCGGGTCCGCGTCCTTGTCGGCGAGCACCACGATCTCGCTCGGCCCGGCGATCCCGTCGATGTCGACCAGCCCGAACACCTGGCGCTTCGCCGCCGTGACGTAGGCGTTGCCCGGCCCGACGATCTTGTCGACCCGCGGCACCGTCGCCGTGCCGAGCGCCACCGCCGCGATCGCCTGCGCCCCGCCGATCTGGAACACGCGGTCGATCCCCGCCAGCTCCGCCGCGAGCAGCACGACGTCGGCCGGCCGCGGGGTCAGCAGGATCACCTCGCGCACGCCCGCGACCTTGGCCGGGATCCCGGCCATCAGCACCGACGACGGGTACGCGGCGGTGCCGCCGGGCGCGTACACGGCGACGCGCCCGAGCGGCGTCACCCGGCTGGCCAAAGAGACATCCTCGGCGCGCAGCCCGGTGTCGCCGTGGCGCTGCGTCTCGTGGAACACCCGCACGTTGGCCGCCGCGACCGCGAGCGCCCCGCGCAGGTCGGTCGACACGCGCCCGCACGCCGCGGCCCGCGCGAACTTCGGGATCTCGAACTCCGCGGGCGCGATCGATCGCCCCTCGAACCGGGCCGTCAGCTCGCACACCGCCGCGTCGCCGCGCTCGCGGACCGCGGCGATCACCTCGCGCGCCGCCGCGTCGGCCTCGCCCGACAGCCCCGCCGCCCGCGTGCAAAGCCGCCGCCACGCCGCCCTGTCCTCGGCCGGGCCGCCCGCGCGGAGGTCGAGGGTGCGGTAGCGGAGCGTCTGCATCGCCCGCGAAGGTACAGCGCGCCCCGCCCGGACGGAAGTGAAACCTGCCCGGATCTCCGCTATCTTGTCCTCGTCCCCGCGCAGATGTCGCTTCCTCCCGCGCGCCTTTGCTTGCTCGCCGCGGCCCCCCCGGGCCGCGCGGACCGTCCGCGCCGCGCCGACCGTCCGCGCCGCGACCGCGCGCGTGGCCTCGTGCTCGCGCTCACGGCCGTGCTGGCCTGCGACCCGGGCCCCGCCCAGCCCGCGGACGCCACCGGCGACCCGCCGCCCGAGGACACCAGCGGCGGCGTGCAGGCCGAACTGCTCGCCCCGAGCGACGTCTGCGAGGCCGCCCCGATCGTCCCCCACGGCCTCTACACCGGCACGCTGCGCGCCGCCGGCCCGGACCCGCGCACCGCCGGCGTCTGCGGCCTCGGCGGCCCCGACACCTTCCTCCGCGTCGAGGTCTCCCCGCGCGCCGACCTCCGCGTCGAGGCCCGCGGCGTCGGCTTCGTCCCCCGCCTCTCGTTCGCCCCCGACGACTGCCGCGGCGGCCGCGAGCTCGCCTGCAGCGTCACCGAGGGCCCGCTCGAGCTCCGCGACCTCGACGCCGGCACCGTCGTCCGCGTCGCCGTCGGCGCCGACCCGGCTGTCTTCAAGGACCTGAACGAAGCGCCAGCCCCCGACGGCGCGCCCGACCCCCTCTCCTTCGTGCTCGACGTCGACCTGACCCGCGTCCTCGCGGTCGGCGAGGTCTGCCTGCCCGAGACGCGGGGCCGCTGCGCCGACGGCAGCCTGTGCCTGCCGCGCAGCGACGGCGAGAGCCACGTCTGCACGCGCCTCGAGGGCGACACCTGCTCGACCGCGCGGCCGACCGCGGTCGCCCTCGACGCCGAGGGCGACGGCACGATCACGATCGACCCCGCCGAACTGCAGACCGACGCGCACCACCACCGCTGCACCGGCGAGGGCCAGCGCGAGCGGGTCCTGCGGCTCGAGCTGCCGCCGGCGCCGCCGCAGCGCGCGCTCGAGATCTCGGTCGACCGCCCCGGCGTCGGCCTCGCCGTCCGCGCCCCGAGCTGCCTCGCCGACGCCGAGCTCGCCTGCGCCGCGCCCTCGGCCACCGGCGCCCGCGTCGTCGTCCCCCGGCTCGACAGCCTGCGCCGCGCCGGCGTCATGCCCTACCTCTTCATCGAGATGGCCCCGGGCATGGAGCAGGACCCGCCGTTCGCGCTGCGCTTGCGCCTCGTCCCCGACGCCCCGACGTGGGAGACCCCCTGAGCTCGGCGCCTCGCGGCCGGCCCGCGTGAGATTTTCTCGCACCGGATCGCAAGTGAGATCGCTGCCGTCCGGGCGCAAAGCGCTTGCCCTGAGGCGCGCGCCTGCCTATGCTCGCCCGCCGCGCACCGCGGGTGCCGCCTTCCGAGAAACCGCCTAAAACGCCACGAGAGTTCGAAAAATGGCCAGCCGTCTGTTCACCAGTGAGTCCGTCACCGAAGGTCACCCCGACAAGATGTGCGACAAGATCAGCGACTCGATCTTGGACGCGATCCTCGCCCAGGACCCCCGCGCCCGCGTCGCCTGCGAGTCGCTGGTCAAGACGGGCTACGTGAACGTCGCCGGCGAGATCACCACCAGCACCTACGTCGACATCCCGCGGATCGTCCGCAGCACGATCCGCCAGATCGGCTACGTCAGCAGCGACATGGGCTTCGACGCCGACAGCTGCGGCGTGCTGGTCGCGATCGAGGGCCAGAGCCCCGACATCGCCATGGGCGTCGACGAGGGCGCCGAGAAGGAGCAGGGCGCCGGCGACCAGGGCATGATGTTCGGCTACGCCTGCACCGAGACCGACGAGCTGATGCCCCTCCCGATCAGCCTCGCCCACAAGCTCACCCGCCGGCTGACCGACGTCCGCCGCGCCGACAAGAACAGCTTCCTCCGCCCCGACGGCAAGAGCCAGGTCACCATCGAGTACGACAACGCCGGCAAGCCCCGCCGCGTCGACACCGTCGTCATCTCCACCCAGCACAGCGACGCCGTGTCCCAGGCGACCCTCCGCGAGTACGTCCTCGAGGAGGTGATCAAGAAGGTCGTCCCCGCCGACCTGCTCGACAAGACCACCAAGTTCCACATCAACCCGACCGGCCGCTTCGTCGTCGGCGGCCCGATGGGCGACAGCGGCCTGACCGGCCGCAAGATCATCGTCGACACCTACGGCGGCATGGGCCGCCACGGCGGCGGCGCCTTCTCCGGCAAGGACCCCTCCAAGGTCGACCGCAGCGCCGCCTACTACGCCCGCTACATCGCCAAGAACCTGGTCGCCTCGCGCCTGTGCACCCGCGCCGAGATCCAGCTCGCCTACGCGATCGGCGTCGCCCGCCCGGTCTCGATCGCCGTCGAGACCTTCGGCACCGGCAAGCTCCCCGACGAGAAGCTCGCCGCGATCGTCGAGGCCGAGTTCGACGCCCGCCCCGCCAAGCTGATCAAGGAGCTCGACCTCCTCCGCCCGATCTACGCCCAGACCGCCGCCTACGGCCACTTCGGCCGCAGCGAGCCCGACTTCACCTGGGAGCGCACCGACCGCGCCGAGGCCCTCGCCGCCGCCGCCCGCTAAAGAGCCCCCCGCGCCCACGCGCGCGCACCCGCGAGCCCGCCCCGGTCGATCCGGCGCGGGCTCGCGCCGTCGTGGCCGACTCACGTCCTCCACCAGCGCCTCCGGACATGCTCTATCCAACATGTCTGCTCGGCCATCCCTCACCGGACGTCCGGCCACCTCCGACCTTACGTCCCGTCACCGCCGACCTTACGTCCCGTCAGCGCGCGCGAGTCGAGGCACACGCCGTCGTTGCACGCGCGTGACCCCCCGCGCGCAGGTTCTTCGCTCGCGGCCCCCCTCGACGTCGCGAACGCTGGACGCATGGCTTCTCCTGGTCCTGCCCTCGCCGCGCTGCTCGCCGAAGCGCCGCCCGTCAACGACCTCGCCGTCGCGCTCTCGCCGACGATCGGCTGGCTCCTGCTCGCCTGCGCCGTCGTCGTGTTCCTCCTCGGGATCGCGCAGAAGGACCGCTGGCGCCGGCTGTGGCTGCGCACCGAGGACCCGCGCGCGCTCGGCCTGTTCCGGATCCTGTTCGCCCTGTTCGTGCTCCTCAACGTCGGCGGCCTCTACGAGCACTTCACCTTCCTGTTCACCGACGAGGGCATCTTCTCGACCGACACCGCGCGCGAGGTCCTCGCCCGCGACCAGTTCCTCGGCTACGGCGACGGCCTGTCCGAGCCGGCCGGCTTCTTCGACTGGAGCGCGGTCCTCCAGTTCCTCAAGGGGCCCAAGTACTCGCTGCTGTTCTTCTGGGACTCGCCAACCGCCTTCTACCTCCACCTCGGCGGCTTCTTCGCGGTCACCCTCGCCTTCCTGCTCGGCTGGAAGACCCGCCTCATGGGCGTCCTCAGCTGGCTGGCGATGCACAGCATCACCCTGCGCAACCCGCTGTACATGGAGGGCACCGACCTCGTCTACAGCTGCTTCTTCTTCTACCTGATCCTCTCGCGCTGCGGCCACGCCTACTCGCTCGACAACTGGCTGCGCTGCCGCGAGCTCGCCCGCGAGGGCAAGCTCAGCCGCCCCGGCGGCCCCGGCGACGGCGCCGGCGCCCCGCCCTCGCCCGAGCACCCGCACGGCCTCGCCGCGATCTACCGCCGCGTCCCCGCCTGGCCGCGCCTCCTGATGATGCTCCAGCTGGCGACGATCTACGTCTACACCGGCAGCGCCAAGACCGGCGCGATCTGGTCGCGCGGCGACAGCCTGTACTACGCGCTCAACATGGACCACTTCTACCGGGTCCCGCCGCAGTACCTGTCCGCGATCTTCGGCACCAACGTGTTCCGCGTGATGACCTGGGTCGTCCACGTGTGGCAGTGCGCCTTCCCGCTGGTCGTCGTCGGCCTCGTCACCCGCTGGACGATCCGCGAGCGCCTCCCGAAGTACACCGGCGCCCGCCTGTGGCTCGTCCGCGGCCTGTGGGTCACCCTCGGCCTGCTCGCCCTCGCCGTCGCCGAGGTCGCCTGGCCCGTCCACTACGCCCCCAACAGGTCCCTCACCCTCGCCGAGACCCAGTGGCTGTTCGGCGCCTGCTGGCTCGCCGGCATGGCCCTCGTCGCCTGGCTGTGGGTCCGCCTGCGCGACCGCCCGTTCCACGTCCGCCTGCGCGGCACCACCTACACCCTCGACCTCGAGTGGTTCTGCGGGTGGTTCTTCGGCCGCCGCGTCTTCCTCACGATCGGCCTGATCTTCCACGGCATCCTGCTCGTGCTGATGAACATCGGCATGTTCGCGCCGATCATGATGCTGACCTACATGGTCTGCCTCAGCGGCCCCGAGCTCGCCTCGATCCTCCGCGCCCTCGGCCGCGCCCTCGCGGGCGCCGGCGTCCCGTGGATCCCCGCCGACGTCCGCGCCGGCCGCTCCCCGATCCCGACCGAGGACCCGACCCTCCCGCACCTCCACCGCGACGCCGCCGCCGTGCCGACCTGGGCGCTGCTGACCAGCCTGGCCTTCGGGACATCCGCCGTCGCCCTGACCGCCGTCAAACTCCCCGGCGCCCTCGCCTGCGTCGGCCTCGGCCTCGTGACCCTGATCGCCGGCGCCGTCCTGTCCGCCCGCGCCCACGGCACGCGCCCGCTCGCCGGAGACGGCTCCGACGGCTGCCCGCCGAACCGCCCGTGGGCCTACGGCCCGACCGGCCGCTTCCTCGTCGGCGCCCTCGTCGTCTACCACCTCACCGCGGTCGCGACCTGGTGCCTCCCCGACAAGCAGTGCCTGTCGACCTTCCGCAGCGCGACGCACAAGCCGTTCGTCCACTGGCTGACGCGCACGCACACCGCCCAGGGCTGGAACATGTTCGCCCCCAACCCGCCGCGCCACAACGTGTTCCTCAAGGTCGTCGTCACCGACGCCGACGGCGTCGAGCACGACATGCGCACGGACATGTACGATCCCGGGCGCAAGCCGGTCCCGTGGCTCCTCAACGACCGGATCTTCAAGATGAACCGGCGCATGAGCGGCGGCGAGTCCGGCAACGGCGACTGGTACCAGAAGTGGCACGCCCGCTACTTCTGCCGCACGTGGGCGATGGAGCACGGCGGCGCGCTCCCGGACAAGGTCGAGCTGCGCAAGGTCTCGTACCGGATCCCCTCCCCGGACGAAGTCGCCCGCGGCGGCTACTACATCCCCGAGATCCAGCTCGGCCGCTTCGGCAAGGAGTCGCACCTCTACACCGCCCGCTGCGCCGCCGACCCCGAGGCCCAGCCGAGCGACGAGATCCGCGCCCGCCACGGCCTGCCCCCCGCCGGCAACCACAAGCCCTGGCTCAAGAACCGCCTGAAGAAGTGGCAGGCGAAGAAGGAGACCAAGTAAGCCATGCTGACCGCCACCCTCGACCCGACCACCACCGCCACGATCACCGGCGTCCGCTGGATCGACCTCGCCGCCTTCGCCGGCATGGCCCTCGTCTGGCTCGCCGTCCTCGGCCTCCTCTACGGGATCCTCCAGATCCTGCGCAGCAAGGCCCGCGGCGACCGGGGCTGGGGCGACTCCCCCGGCCTGTGAGCTAACCGCCCAGGGTGCGCCGCCCCCTCGCGATGTCCGACCCCGAGATCCGAGGTCGGCCACTCGCGGCTCGTGTAGCATCCGGGACCATGAAGAACTTCGCCCCCCGCAGCCTCACTTCAGCCACCCTCGCCCTATCGACCCTCGTCGCCGTCTCCGCCTGCAGCGACGACAACATCACCACCGCCAGCGCCTCGGTCGGCGGCACCTCGACCGGCGGCGCCACCGACGACCCCGGCACCTCCACCGCCGTCGTCACCACCGAGTCCGTCACCACCACCGCCACCGGCACCGCCACCGGCACCGACTCCGGCGTCAGCGGCACCGACTCCGACGCGACCACCGGCTCGTCGACCGACGCGCTCACCAGCGACCCCTCGACCTCGACCACGAGCGAGACCACCGTCGACCCCTCGACCTCGACCACCGGCGACGAGTCGACCTCGACCACCGGCGACGACACCACCGGCGGCTCCACCGGCGACGACACCACCGGCGGCGGCAACCAGGACGAGTGCGTGCTCGCGCAGATGCACAAGCCGTGCGACATGAACTCCGACGACGCCCTCCACGCGATCGGCCTCAACTGCACCTCGCTCGGCGGCGACTGGATCAACAACAACAACGCCGTCACCGTCACCAACCTCAGCTTCCAGGCCCCCCCGGTGATGCAGGGCCAGCGCGCCTGGCAGGTCGCCAAGAGCTACGGCTCCTACGTCGACCCGAACACCCAGAAGCCGTTCTGGGGCCCGCGCGAGGGCGAGAAGGTGCTGCTGATCAGCTCGGGCCTGCTGCCGACCCCCAACGGCCAGGGCGCCGTGATCGTCCCCGACAGCGACGTGTACAACGACTCCGGCATCGGCGGCCAGTGGGACTCCGACACCATGCCCCCGCCGATGAGCCCGCAGCAGGGCAGCCCCGACCCGATGGGCTTCACCAACTGTGACGGCGTCAACGACTGCTCGAACACCCTCTTCGACCAGTGGGAGCTCGGCGGCGGCAACGCCGAGGACAAGATGTGGTTCAGCTTCCAGGTCAAGGCCCCCGCGATCGCCAACGGCGACCAGGCCGACGCCAACGGCTACACCTTCGACTTCGCCTACTTCTCCGCCGAGTTCCCCGAGTACGTCGACACCATCTTCAACGACATCTTCGTCGTCTGGCAGGCGTCCGAGGACTACACCGGCAACGTCACCTTCATCAACGGCCAGCCGCTGACCGTCACCGCCCTGTGGCCGATCGACTTCCAGGGCGAGTGCGACTTCTTCGACCCCAACTGCAACGGCGCCGCCCCGCAGCTCCAGGGCACCGGCCACATCAACGACGGCGGCGCGACCGGCTGGTACAAGGCGACCAGCGGCGTCAAGCCCGGCGAGACCTTCACCCTCGCCTTCGCCATCTTCGACATGGGCGACTCGTCGTTCGACACCACCGCGATCCTCGACAACTGGAAGTGGGACTGCGAGGGCTGCGTCCCCAACGAGGTCAACAGCTGCGGCATCGACCCGCAGTGACGCCCGGCCTCGCCGCTCGCGGCGCGCCCGCGGTCCGACGCGGACCCGGTCGCGCCGCGACCCTCTCCGCCGCCTGAACCCCCGCTCGCGCCCGCGTCGTGCGCACACGGCCACGACCCTGGCGCGACGCTCACTCGCACACGCCCGGCCATCACTCGCGTGGCCACGCCCGGCCTCCCGCCGCGACACCCGCTCGTCTGCGCATCCCGGCGCGACGATCACTCGCGTGCCACGCCCGGCCCGCTGCGACGCCACGCGCGTCCACGGCCCGCCCGCCTCCGCCGGCCGCCCCGCGAGCCCCGGCGCACGCGGGCGCAGTCGCGCTCCGACCCCGGATCGGCCCGCCATGCGCCCGCGGGTCCTGGGACCGCGCCGCCCCCCGCTCGCACCTCGCCGACGCCCCGAGTCCAGCGCGCCCGGATCGCAAGGCCCGAGCCCCCGGACCCGCGCCCACCGCGATCGCCCTTGCGACTGGCTCAGAATTACGCGCCTTGGTAGCCTTCCTCCCGTGATCGCCTCGCCGCGCCGCCGGCTCCCCCCCGCGCTCGTCCCGTCCGCGCTCGTCTCGTCCGCGCTCCTCCTGCTCGCCGCCCTCGCCGGTCCGGCCCACGCCGCACCTGCCCCGAAGGCCAGCAAGCCGAAGGCCGCGACGTCCGCGAAGGACGGCGCCCCCGCGGCCCCCACCGCCGAACCCGCGCCCGCGCCCGCCCCCACCGCGGCCCCGGCCGCACAGTCGCCGTCCGCCGCCCCGGCCGCGACCGGCGAGCCGCCGAACACCGCCGGCCTGCTCGGCGAGGACCCGGCGACCAGCGCCCGCACCTCCGACCTCTACGGCGACCGCCTCGACGGCATCGAGGCCGAGGTCAACGCGCTCAAGGACCGGATCTTCCGCAGCAAGGCCCGCCTCGCGGTCCTGCGCGACACGGTGATGAGCGGCGTCGCGGCCGGCAGCCGCGTCGTGCTCGCCCACCGCAACCTGATGGGCGTCGGCTTCCGCCTGGTCCGGATCGTCTACTCGCTCGACGGCGCCCAGATCTTCGCCCGCAGCGACGACTCCGGCGCGCTCGACCAGGAGGACGAGATCCTGATCTTCGACGGCACGCTGACCCCGGGCCCGCACGAGATCCGGATCGAGCTGACCTACCAGGGCCAGGGCTACGGCGTGTTCAGCTACCTCCGCGGCTACACCTTCAAGTCGCCGCAGAACCACTCCTTCGTCGTCTCCGAGGGCGGCGGCCAGTTCAAGCTGGTGTCCAAGGGCTACGAGCGCGGCAACATCACCACCGAGATGAAGGACCGCCCCGCCGTCGAGTTCCAGGTCGTCGGCCTCGACGGCGAGGCCAGGCCCGCGCCCGCGAAGTGACCATGCCGCGCGCCCCGACCCGCCTGGCCCTCGCCGCCGCCCTGGCCGCCGCAACCCCGGCGTCCGCCGCGGCTGCCCCTTGGGCCATGCCCCTGCGGGCAGGTCCCTCCGGACCTGTCCCCGCGGCCCTGTCCGCCGGGCCCCTCGCCTACCGCCCCCCCGTGCTCGCCGCCCCCGCGCGCGACCCCGACTCGCGCGCCGCCAGGCCGCTCGGCGACCCCGACCGCCTGCTGCGCGACGCCGAGGACGCGATCGCCGCCGCCGAGAAGGCCGCCGCCGACAAGCCGCCCCGCACCGACGCCGAGCTCGCCGAGCGCCTCGTCGAGGGCCAGTACTTCCTCAAGGCCGGCGACGGCGAGTCCGCCGCGATCGCCTTCCTCGACCTTATCGAGACCGCCCCCGAGTCCGGCGCCGCCAGCCAGGCCCGCTTCTACCTCGGCGAGGCGCTGCTGCTGCTCGACATGCGAAGGTGGGCCAGCGAGTGCTTCTCGCGGACCCTCGCCGACCCCGGCGCCGAGGCCCGCCGCCTCCACCAGCGCGCCGTCGCCCGCCTGCTCGAGCTCGCCGCCCCCGCCCGCCCCCGCGGCCACGCCCGCAAGTTCGGCCCGTCGATCCTCCCCGAGCTCCGCGCCCGCCTGCAGGCCGCCTCCGACCGCCCCGACCGCCCGCCGACCAGCGAGCTCAGCGCGGTCGACGTCTCGCGCCTGCGCGGGTGGGTCGCCGCCGTCCCGCCCGACCAGCGCCTCCCCGAGCTCCGCTACGCCTGGGGCCGCTACCTGTTCCTCGCGCGCGAGTACACCGACGCGCTCGCCGAGCTCGACGGACTTGTCCCTCCGGACATGCCCTTTTCGACAGGCGACCGCGCCTGGCAGCTCCGCCTGCGCGCGACCTACCTCGCCGGCGCCGCCCTCGCCGCGCTCGGCCGCGTCGACGACGCGCTCGCCCGCTTCGACCGGATCCTCGTCACCCGCAGCCTGCCCGGCGCCGACGAGCAGGAGATCCGCGAGCTCGCCTGGCTGGCCCGCGCCCGCGTCCTCCACGACCGCGGCGACTACGACGGCGCCCTCCAGGCCTACCGCGCGATCGGCCGCGCCTCCCCGCTCTACCCCAACGCGCTGTACGAGATCGCCTGGACCCTGCTCCGCGCCGACCGCTACGACGCCGCCCTCGCCGCGCTCGAGCAGCTCCTGCGCGAGACCCCGGACAGCCCCGCCGCCCCCGAGGCCAAGGCGCTGCGCGGCAAGCTGCAGATCCGCCGCCGCGCCTGGAAGGCCGCCGAGGAGCAGTTCGCCGCGCTGCGCCGCGACTTCGACCAGCAGCTCAAGGCCCTCGCCCCGGCCCTCGCCGTCCAGGCCGACGCGCTCGCGCACACCCGCGCGCTCGTGTCCGCCGACCCGCGCCACTTCAGCCTCGACGTCCTCGTCCCGCGCGCCGCGATCCCGATCGCCCGCAACCTCCCGCGCGCCGTCCAGGCCGAGCGCCTGGCCCGTGAGACAGGCGAGGTCGACCGCCTGCTGCACGACACCCTCGCCCTGCTGGGGCGCATGGAGCTCGCCGCCGCCTCGCCCGAGCGCGCCAACCTCTTCACCGATCTCGGAGCCCACTGGCGCTCGCTCGACCTCGCCGCCCGCGACCTCGGCGAGGCCGGCGAGGCGCTGCTCGCCCGCGCCGGCCGCCCGCCCTCCGGCGAGCGCGCCGAGCTCCGCCGCCAGCTCGACCTCCTGTTCGACCGCCCCTCGAAGCAGGTCCGCCGCCTCGCCGACCTCGGCGACCAGCTGCGCGCCGCCGAGGCCGAGGCCGGCCAGCTCCGCGGCAAGCTGATCGGCCTCGAGACGATGCACCGCGAGTCCGGCAAGCGCCGCGCCCCCGACCCGTTCTTCCAGGAGGCCGCCGCCCTGCAGGCCGAGCTCGGCGCGCTCGACCGCTCGATCGCCGACCTCCACCGCCGCATGCAGGTCGCCCGCGCGACCCAGCGCTTCACCGACCCGCTGCCGAAGGCCCGCCGCGACGCGCTCGCCGCCCACAACGCCCTCGTCGGCCAGAGCTGGCCCGGCGGCGGCGACAAGGACCTCGCCGCCTCGTGGCAGCGCCGCCAGAAGCTGCTCGTCCGCCTCGACGCCGCCCGCAAGCGGATCGACCGCGCCGCCGCGGCCCGCCTCGCCCGCGCCCTCGTCGTCCTCCGCGAGGAGCGCGACAACCTGACCCGCTACCGGCTCGAGCTCGACAGCCTGCGCCCGCGCGCCGAGGCGACCGCCGCCGAGGCCGCCCACGCCGCCGTCCGCGACGTCGCCGCCGACCTCCGCTACTGGACGATCCGCGCCGACGTCGGCCTGCTCGACGTCGCCTGGGCGACCAAGGAGGCCGAGCTCGAGGAGGCCCGCGCGCTCGAGCGCACCCGCGAGCGCTCGACCCGCGAGCTCGACCGCGCGATCGAGCATGTCCTGGAGGACAGCGAATGAAGGCCCTGTCCCTGCGGACATGTTCTTTCGCGCTGGCCGGCCTCCTCGCCACCGAGGCCGCCGCCCTCCCGCGCGGCGAACTGCCGCCGCCGTCCGGCTGGCAGGGGATCCTCGGCGAGCCCGGCTCCGGCCTGCCGCGCGTCCCGACCGGCGCCCCCGACCGCGCCCGCCTGTCCGTCCCGCCGGCCCGCCTCCCCAGGACCCCCGACGACGAGAAGGCCGTCGCCGACATGGAGGCGATCCTCGCCCGCTACCGCCGCGCCGCCGGCGTCGCCGCCGACACGCTCGCCGTCCTGACCGTCGTCGAGGCCGAGCGCGGCCGCGGCAAACTGCAGAAGCGCCTCGACGCCGAGATCGCCGCCCGCAAGGCCAGGGCGAGCAAGCTGCGCGACGACGCGATCGCCCGCTACGACGCCTTCCTCAAGCAGAACCCGTCCGACCCGAGCTGGACCCCCGAGCTCCTGTTCCGCCTCGCCGAGCTGCACTTCGAGGCCGACGCCGACCGCCTCGCCCGCGCCGAGGACGACTACGAGAAGGCCTTGATGGCCTTCGAGGCGCGCAAGGACAAGAAGAAGGACGACGTCCCGCCGCTCCCGCCCAAGGTCGACTACACGCGCAGCGTCGTCCTCCTGCAGGACCTCGTCGCCCGCTTCCCCGACTACGTCCACGCTGACGCCGCCCTCTACCTGATGGCGATCCTCCACTTCGAGGCGGAGAAGTTCGACGAGAGCCGCCAGACGATGCTCGCCCTCGTCTGCGCAGGTCGCTACGCCGTCCCCGGCCCCGACGGCAGCGGCGTCGTCCCGGCGAGCAAGTTCCGCAAGGGCGACTACGCCGGCTGCACCCCGCGCCGCCCCGGCAGCAAGTACGTCGCCGAGACCTGGCTGCGGATCGGCGAGATCCACTACGACCTCGACGAGCTGCGCCCCGCGCTCGAGGCCTACAGCGAGGCCGCCCGCGACCCGAGCAGCCAGTTCTACGACGAGGCGACGATCCGGATCGCCTGGACGCTCTACCTCCAGCGCGAGTTCGCCGGCGCCGCCGAGCGCCTCGACGCCTACGTCCGCCTCGCCGAGCAGATGAAGGCCAGGGGCGACGAGTCGGCGATGGCCCTGCGCGACGACGCGATCCGCTACATCGCCAAGTGCTACGTCGAGGACGACTGGGACCTCGACGGCAACCCCGACCCGATCCAGGGCCTCGCCCGCCTCGAGCGCGACTACAAGGACCGCGGCGCCGAGCGCCACGTCCCCGAGATCTACGCCGCCCTCGGCGACCTCTACGCGTTCCAGACCGACTTCAAGCTGGCGATCAAGATCTGGGACACCGCCCTCGCCCGCTGGCCGAACGCCGCCGCCGCGCCGCTCCTCCAGAAGAAGGTCCTCGACGCCTGGCTCGCGCTCGGCGACAAGGCCGGCGCCCGCACCGCCCGCGACGCGCTCGCCAACAACTTCCTCCGCGGCACCCCGTGGTTCTACGCCAACGAGGCCGACACCGCCGCGATCGACGCGGCGATGAAGCTGATCGAGGAGGCCCTGGTCGCCAGCGCCGTCGAGCGCCACGCCTACGCCCAGAGCCTCCGCGCGAGCGGCGACCCGAAGGCCGAGGAGGAGTACAAGAAGGCCGCCGCCGCCTACGCCGCCTACCTCGCGCGCTACCCCGACACCCCGACCTCGTACCAGTACCGCTACGACTACGCCGAGAGCCTGTTCTACTCCGGCCAGTACCTCGACGCCGCCAAGCAGTACCTCGCGGTCCGCGACAGCAACATGGGCGCCGCGCGCCAGCTCGACGCCGCCGAGGGCGTCGTCCTCGCGCTCGAGGCCCTCTCCGAGGACGAACAGAAGGCCGGCCGCCTACAGCTCCCCGACATGCCCAAGCAGGGCCAGGTCCAGCCGCCCTTCGACAAGAAGGAGATCCCCGAGCTGCTCCGCGCCCTCCAGGCCGCCTACGACCGCCTGGTCGCGATCAAGCCCGACGCCAAGGCCGCCGGCGCCCTGTCCTTCAAGGCAGGCGCGATCAGCCAGCGCTACTACCACTGGGACGACGCCGAGGCCCGCTTCACCCGCGTGATCGACGACTACTGCGCCGAGAACGTCGCGATCAACGCCGGCTTCTCGATCATCGACGGCAAGGTGATCCGCGGCGACCTCAAGGGCGCGCAGGAGTGGACCGACAAGCTGCTGCAGAAGGGCTGCGGCGACGCCGAGCAGTCGGAGAAGTACGCCGGCGACCTCAAGGCGCTCGGCAACGCCGTCCGCTTCCAGGAGGCCAACAAGCTGTTCGAGGCCGACGAGTTCGAGGCCGCCGCCGACCGCTACATCGCCCTCGTCGACCAGGCCCCCAAGGACCCCAACGCCGACCGCGCGCTCAACAACGCCGCCGTCGCCTACGAGAAGATCGGCCGCTTCGGCTCCGCCTCGAAGACCTACGAGCGGATCTACAAGCAGTACCCCGACAGCGAGTTCGCCGACGACGCGCTGCTGCGCTCCGGCCTCAACCACGTCCGCTTCTTCGAGTTCGACGAGGCCGTCACCAGCTACCTCGTGCTCGCCGAGGACCCGCGCTACAAGGACTCCGAGCACCGCCTGCTCGCCCTCAAGAACGCCGCCGACCTGCTCGACAACCTCCAGCAGTACAAGAAGTCGTCCGACCTGTTCCTCCGCTACGCCGGCAAGACCGCCGACCCCAAGGAGGCCGCCGACGCCAGCTTCCGCGCCGCGCTCGTGCTCGCCAAGACCGACGACCACCGCGCGACCGAGACCGGCTTCGCGTCGTTCCTCGCCAAGTTCGGCGCCGACCCGACGCTCGCCGCCAAGGCCGTCGAGGCCCACCTGCGGATCGGCGAGGCCCGCGCCGCCCGCGGCGACCGCAAGGGCGCCGAGCAGGCCTACCGCGACTGCGTCGCCACCTTCACCGCCCGCGGCCTCCAGGCCGCCTCCGACCCCGCCGACTTCCCCTCGCAGGCCCAGTTCTTCCTGTCCGAGTACACCCTCTCCGACCTGCTCGACTTCAAGCTCTCGGGCACCGGCAAGAAGCTGGCCGACAACACCAAGATCCTGTTCGACAAGGTCGTCGCCGCCAGCAAGTCCTACGACAGCGTACTCCCGTACCGCCGGATCGAGTGGGTCCTGGCCGCGATGTTCCGCCGCGGCTACGCCTTCGAGGTGACCGCGATCAAGATGCGCGAGGCCCCGGTCCCGCGCGAGCTCAAGGAGTACAGCGAGGCCTGGTTCGCCTACAAGGACATGGTCGAGGCCGGCGCCTCCAAGTTCGAGGCGATGGCGATCCCGCTCTACGAGGAGACGATCAAGCGCGCCAGGGAGTACGGCGTCGCCAACACCTGGACCAAGAAGGCGCTCGAGCGGATGAACATCTACAAGCCCGACCAGTACCCGCTCCTGCACGACCCCGCGCTCGACCTCCAGGTGGAGGACCGCCGCCGATGACGCCGCGCCTGTCCCTTCGCGCATGTCTCTTCGTCTCCGCGGCGCTCTTGACCGCGTGCCCGCCGAAGCAGCCGCCCGCGACCGAGACCCCCGCGGAGCCCTCCGCCGAGCCCGAGCCGACCGAAGCCCCCGAGGCCGAGCCCGCGAAGCCCGACGACAAGCCGGCCAAGAAGAACCGCGACCGCGACCCCGAGGAGGAGAAGCGCAAGATGGCCGCGTCGCGCCTGCAGAGCGACAAGGCCCGCGCCGCCCTGCGCCAGAGCGACCTCGCCCGCGCGCTCGAGCTGTCGCGCGAGGCCCTGCGCGTCCACGAGCAGAACGTCGAGGCGATGCTCGTCATGGCCGAGGCCTTCTACAAGCAGGGCAAGCACGAGCTGACGCAGACCGTCACCAGCTCGGCCCTCGCCGTCGACCCGAAGCTGCTCACCCCCGAGGAGACCTCGCGCGCCTACAACCTCAAGGGCTTCGCCTACCTCGCCGCCGACAAGCCGACGCTGGCGACCCAGGCGTTCCGCAAGGCCGCCGAGGCCGACGCGCGCAACTCGGCCGCGTGGAACAACCTCGGCGCGCTGTACCTGCGCGCCGGCAACCTCAAGACCGCGGTCGACTGCTTCGCCTACGCGGTCAAGCTCGACCCCGGCTTCCCGAAGGCCCACCTCAACCTCGGCGGCGCGCTGCGGGCCCAGGGCGATCTGCTCGGCGCCGAGAAGTCGCTGCAGACCGCGCTGCAGCTGCGCCCCGACTACCCCGAGGCCCACTTCGACCTCGGCGTGCTCTACCTCGACGCCCCCGAGTTCCCCGGCCTCGACACGACCGGCCGCCTCAGCCGCGCGCTCGTCCACCTCGGCAAGTACCGCGAGCTCGCCCTCGCCTCCGGCGGGGTCGCCGCCAGGGGAGATCGCTTCACCGAAGAAGTCACGCGGACCAGCCGCGACAAGTCCGCCAGATCTCGCACCCCGGGCCAGGAGTCCGTCAGCGTCGCCCAGGCCGACCTCTACATCGACCTCGCCAAGAAGGGCATCGAGCGCGAGAAGCGACGCCTCGAGCGCGAGGGCAAGAAGCCCGAGGCCGCGCCCGCGTCGTCACCTGCCCCCAAGGACAGCCCATCCGCCCCCGCCCCGGCTGACCCGAAGGCCAGCCCGGCCGCCGCCCCCGGCCAGCCCGCCAAACCCGACGCCACGGCCCCGACGTCGCCGATCCCGGGCTCCCCGCCCGGCGTCGCCCCGCCCCCGGCCGCCGGCAAACCCGAGGCCCCGCCGGTCGCCAAACCCGGCGCCCCGCCCCCGGTCGCCAAACCAGGAGCTCCGCCGCCCGCCTCCCCGCCCGAGGCGGCCAAACCCGGCGCCCCGCCCCCGGTCGCCAAACCCGGCGCCTCCCCGCCCGAGACCGCCGCGCCCGCGCAGAACCCCGGCGCTCCGTCGGCCCCTCCGGCCGCACAAAAGCCCGGCTCCCCCGCCTCCCCGGCCCCGCAGAAGCCCGGCGGCTCGCCTCCTTCTTCAGCGCCTCCTTCTTCAGCAGGCCCGCCCGCCGCGCAGAAACCCGGCCAGCCCTCCCCACCCGCAGGCTCGCCTCCGGCGCCGTCAACACCCGCGCCCGCCCCGCAGAAGCCCCAAACCGCGCCTTCGCCCCAGAAACCCGGCCCCGCCTCCACCCCTGCGGGGCAAAAACCTGGTGCAACAGGTGCCGCCCCGCCGTGAGTCGGAGCGATCTCCCGGCCGCCGGAAAAAAGTCGTGAGCCGGTGTCCCGCCCTCAGACCGTCCCGCCGCGCCGCTCGTTCCGCCCCGTGGTGACGAACTCACGCCGAGCGCCCGATCTGGCACACGAGGGAGCACGGACAGGCCCCGCGGCCGCAGAACTCGCCACGGAACTTGCCGCGGCCGCCGCTGTCCTCGCCTCCCGCGTGCCCGTCACCCGCACCAGCGCGTCGCTCTCCGGCCGGTGGAATTCTCCGCCGCTTTCACAGTATAAGCAGGCGGTGCTCCGGCCCCTCCGCACCCCTGCTCCGCGCCCGTTTCAGGGCCTGATCCAGGGCTTGGCACGGGTCCTGCTCTTGGCTAGCATGGCATGGTCTGGGCTCGCCTACGCACAGGCGCCCCCTGCACCGTCCCAGGGCGCGAAGACCAAACCGACCCCACCGCCCGGCGGGAAGGGGAGCTCATCCAGCGGCAGCCCCGGGGGCAAGAAGGTGATCTCGCTCGACGACGAGTTCCTCGTCGAGGGCAAGCTCGAGAAGCCGAGCGCGTTCTACGTGCTGCGGAGATCCTCCACGGACTACGACTGGGCGCGGCTGGACGCGACCATGACTCCGCTGGTGCTTGAATCTGTCTGGGATCCTTTGTTCTAATCAACGGCGTTACGAAAGGCTGGGCGCTGTCCGCGCGCGAGAGCTCCCCGCCACCAAGTCAGAAACCAACCCAACAACCACAGCCGGGCCCTGCAACCCGGACGACAAGCGAGACAGTCGGGCTCACACCCGATCTCTGAGGAGGATAAGCGGCCATGGATTTTGCGCAGTTTTACCAGGAAGGCGGCGCATGGATGCACCCCATCGCGATCTGCGCTGTGCTCGGCGCCGGCGTCATGATCGAGCGGTTCATTTTCTTGTTCTTCCGCTTCAACATCAACGGCGCCCAGTTCTTCAACCAGGTGCAGAAGTTGGTGATGGCGAACAACATCGACCGCGCCATCAAGCTGTGCAACGCCGCCGACAAGGCCGCGCTCGCCCGCGTGATGAAGGCCGGCCTCACCCGCGCCAACAAGAGCGAGGCTGACATCGCCTCGGCGATCGAAGAGGCGATGCTCGAGGTCAGCCCCGCGATCTCGAAGCGCATCTCGATGATCGCGGCCGTCGCCAACATCGCCACCCTGCTCGGCCTCCTCGGCACGATCTTCGGCATGATCGACGCGTTCAACGCGGTCGCCGTGGCCGCCGCCGACCAGCGCTCCCAGGCGCTGGCGAAGGGCATCTCGATCGCCATCAACACGACCGGCTTCGGTCTGATGGTCGCGATCCCGCTGCTCTCCGCGCAGGTGTTCATCCAGGGCCTGGCCAAGAAGATCACCGACGAGGTCGATCTGTACTCGGTCAAGCTCGAGAACCTCCTTGCCGCCCGGGTGCGTCAGGGGTGAAAAAGCGGCCTCCGGCCCGAGCTGACTCTCGGGGCCTGTCCCCACGACCAGCCGGGCCCAGCCGCGCACGGACCTTGAACCCCAGCGAAAGAAAGGAGGTGAGCGATGCCCCGTAAGAAGTTCGAGGAAGAAGAGATTGAAGCGAACATGCTGCCGGTCATGAACGTCATGTTCCTGCTCATCCCGGCGCTGCTGATGGCGATGGAGTTCGCCAGCATGGCTTCGATCAACGTCTCGCCGCCGAAGTTCGCGGCCGCCGCTCCCGCGAAGGACGAGGAGAAGAAGGACGAGAAGCCGCTCAACCTGAAGGTCTTCGTCATGGAGGACGGCTTCCGCGTCAGCGCCGACGCCCAGCAGGAGGGGGCCGAGGCCGGCAAGGCCCAGGACTCCAAGCAGCCGACGATCGGCCTCGCCAAGGCCGGCGCGCCGCTGACCGACTTCGACCGCTACGACTACAAGGCGCTCGAGGACAAGGCGAAGAAGTACAAGGAGGCCTACCCGACGGAGGTCACCGTCACGGTCAGCGCCGAGGCCAACATCCCGATGGCCGCGATCATCATGACGATGGACGCCCTCGCCGGCCGCACCTGCAAGATCAGCAAGGCGCTCAAGGGCGAGAAGGTCCCTGACGACTGCTACTTCTGGCAGCCGATCGTGGAAGGGGGTGCGAGCTAGTCATGTCTCCCGAGCAGGAAGCATTCCTCGCCAAAAAGAAGGAGAAGGCCGCCGCCCGCCGGGCCAAGCCCGAGGAGAAGGGCACACTCGGCATCACCTCGCTGATGGACATCGTGTCCATCCTCGTGGTGTACCTGCTGAAGAGCTACGCCTCGGACCCGATCGTGATCAACCCGACCGCGGGCCAGAAGATCCCGATGTCCTCGGCCGACGCGCCGATCCAGGACGGCATCCCGATCTTCGTCACCACCCGCGGGATCACGTTCGACAGCAAGAAGATCGTCACGATGACGCCCGACGGCGACATCGACCCGTCCCAGGTGCAAAACCACCTGATCGGGCCGCTGTACGACCAGCTCGCCGAGGAGGTCGACAAGGCCAAGCAGCTCGCCGAGCGCCAGGGCAAGGGCTGGAACGGCCGCGTGATCCTCGTCGGCGACGAGCTGCTCAAGTTCAGCGTGCTGGTCGACGTCATGTACACGACCGGTCGCGCCGAGTTCTCCGAGTACTCGTTCTGCGTCATCCGGAAGAGCTGACCCAAAGGTCAGCCTGAAACGCCGGGCCAGGAGCTCCCTCGGGGCTCCTGGCCCTTCGTCTTTGGCCCAGGCGGACCGCCCGCGGACCAGTCCCGGGCGAAAGGCCGACAACTCCACGATTGTCCGCTAAACTCCCGCTCGCGTGGCGCGCTCCAAGCCCAAGGTCCTGCGGATCGCCTCGGTCGTCGACGGCCTCGTCTGCGACGAGCTCCACCAGACGGCGACCGAGCCGGTGACCGCGGGCAGCGACGTCGCCTGCCAGCTGCTGCTGTTCGGCAAGTTCGTCCCCAGGCGCCACGCCCTGTTCACCGTCCAGGAGGGCGTCTACGTCCTCGACCTCCCGCCGCGCGCCGGCGGCCTTTTGTTGATGCGCGGCCGCTCGGTCAAGGTCGCCGACCTGTGGAGGAAGCGCCTCAACGCCGACCCGCGCGCCCGCTCGTTGCGCGTCGCGCTCGACCCGAGCGCCCGCGGCAAGCTCGACCTCGGCGAGACGACGCTGCTGTTCCAGTTCGCCCCGCCGGCCCCCGTCCCGCCGAAGGACCCGTTCCCCGCCGAGTTCAAGGCGCGCCCCTCGACGATGTGGTCGCGCTCGGACATGGCGACCCTGTTCGCCGCGCTGCTGCTGCTGGGCCCCTACTTCACGTGGGCCGCGACCAAGCAGGTCGACTACACGATCGAGCCCGAGATCGACGAGCGCTTCCTGCGGGTGATGGGCCTGCAGCAGCCCAAGAAGAAGGACGAGAAGAAGGAAGAGGAGAAGAAGGACGACGCCGAGGAGCTGCTCGCCAAGGAGGAGGAGAAGATCAAGCCGAAGAAGGAGGTCGAGCTGGTCGACAAGCAGATCATGGCGAGCAAGAACTACTCCAAGGAGGCGGTCAACAAGGCGCGCGGCGTCGGCATCGCCCGCGTCCTCGGCACCTACGGCGGCGACGGCCCGGGCACCGTCTTCGACGTCATCCAGAGCACCGAGAACAACCTCGGCGAGCTGTTCGCCGCCGGCATGACCCAGACCGTGCTCGCCGACGGCACCGAGGTCAGCGCCTTCGTCCCCGGCGGCGAGGGCATCAGCGCGCAGGGGGCCGTCGTCGGCACCAAGGGCTTCGAGGCCCAGGGGCCCGAGCTCGCCGAGCTCGAGAAGAAGGAGCGGAAGATCAACTCCTCGGTCAAGAGCTCCGGCGCCGACGTGTTCGGTGACGCCGACAAGAAGGCCGTGCAAGCCACGATCCGCCAGCGCACCGGCGCGCTGCAGGCCTGCTACAACAAGGCTTTGCAGACGAACCCTGGCCTCGCGGGCAAGATCGCCTACACCATCACCATCAGCGTCATGGGTACAGTGACCGACGTCCGCATCGTCGAGGACACCCTGGAAGACTCCGGGGTCCAGGCGTGCACGGTCGCCAAGATCAAGGGGTGGCGGTTCCCCACCACCCCCGGCGCCGAACAGGCTTCGGACGTCAACTTCTCCGTGGTATTTTCGGGGGGATCATGAGCTCGTCCGCCGCACGCACCGCCCTCGCCTGGGGCTCCGCCGCCGTGCTCGTCGCGAGCCCGGTCGGAGCTGCCCCTTCGGCCAGCCCCACCACCTCCGCTCCCACCCAGGCCGCTGCACCTGCAACCAACGCCGCCGCGCCCGCCCCGGCCGCGCCGACGCTCAGCGTCGGCGCCGCGCGCGGCACGATCGAGGGCGGCATGACGGAGCTCGGCACCCTGTTGACCCGCGCCCGCCAGAGCGGCGACTCGGTGCGGATCGCGTGTGTCCAAGACAAACGCGACCGGGCCGAGATCGTTCTGGAGGTCGCGACCGGAGAGATCTTGGTCCTGCAAGATCCCGGCGCCGACGGGCAGACCCGCGCCTTCGCCGGCGAGAAGCTGGCCGAGGCCGCGGAGCGCCTGAGCGGCCTCGTCGGTCAGGCCCGCGCGTGCCAGGGCGGCGGCGACGAGGCGCAGGCCGGCGGGCAGAACGAGGCCAACCAGCCGAAGAGCGTCATCCCCGAAGACCCCACCTCCACCGTGCCGACCGGACCGCGCTTGCCCCCGCGCATCGACCCGCGCCCCCCGGTCGCCAGCGCCGTCCTTTGATTGCTCGCACAGGCGCGACCCGCGTCCGGCTTTCTCGCGCGGCGGCCCAGATTCGCTAGGCTGTAGCCCTCGCTCCTCCCTTGCGCTGGTCCACGCAGCACGCCCGGCTCCGGGCCCTCCCCGGCATGGTCGCCGCCGGCCTGCTATGTGCGGGCGTCTGCGGGCCCGGCGACGCCCGCGCCAGCGGCAGCGCGAGCACCACGGGCGGCCTCGTCATGGGCGGCGGGATCCCTCGCACCGAGGACGGCGCCGGCATCAAGGTCGGCCCGCGCTCGACCTTCCACCCCGGCTTCGCGCTGATGGTCGGCGCCGACAGCAACGTGTTTTGGAACCGCGCCGGCGACGTCGGCGGGATCCGCCCGGCCGCGATCGTCATGCCGGTCGTATGGCTCGGCCTCGGCAACCGCGAGGTCCGCGACAACGTCCTGCAGACCGAGGCCGAGGCGGCCAAGGATCGCCGGCTCGACTACAACGTCCGCCTGACCGCCGGCTACCGGGCCTTCTTCGCCGGCGCCGAGGACATCCGCCGGCTGCCGCGCTTCAGCGTCGACCTCAACGCCCACTTCGTCGCCTTCCCTGGCCGAAAGTTCAGCCTCACCTTCACCGAGTTCTTCTCGCGGTTCGCCGACCCGCGCAACTACGACGCCGGCATCGGCTTCAACTACAACCGGATCGACCACCGCCTCGCGCTCGGCTTCGTCGTCCGCCCCGGCGGCGGCCGGCTCAGCCTCTCGGCCGCGTTCCTCAACGAGGTCCTCTACTTCGAGGCCAACGACGTCTACAGCGGCGACCGCTACATCAACGGCGCCGCGACCGAGCTCAAGTGGCGGATCGCCCCGCGCTCGGCGATCCTCGCCAGCTACTCCTTCGCCCACAGCTTCTACTTCAGCTGCAACGCCAACGTCGACCTCGACTGCAACGAGGACAACAACGCCCACCGGGTCCTGCTCGGCTTCCGCGGCCAGATCGCCACCCGCTGGACCCTCGACGCGCTCGCCGGCTTCGGCGCCGGCACCTACTACGACGACGAGAACGGCCCCAACTTCCGCGGCTTCATCGGCGGCGCGCGGGCGGCCTTCTACCCGACCCTGCGGACCCAGATCTTCGCCCAGCTCGACCGCGCCTTCAGCGACTCGCTCTACGGCAACTACTTCACCGACACCGGCGGCCGCCTCGGCGCGCTGCACACCTTCCGCTGGCGCATGTACGCCGAGCTCAACCTCGCCGTGATCGGCCGCCGCTACGCCGGCCTGCCGATCCCCGGCCGCGAGTCCAACGCCGAGCAGTACCAGGACGCCCCCGGCTTCGTCCGCTCCGACACCCTCTTCACCGTCGGCGCGCGCGTCGAGCAGCCCTTCGGCCGGTTCTTCGTCCTCGGCGCCCGCTACGACTTCATCCTCGACCGCACCGACTTCGCCGCCCGCTTCCCGGGCGGCCTCGTCGACTTCGGCGGGTTCGCCAAGCATATTGCGATGCTCGTCGCCGCCGTGCGATTCTGACCGCGAAGGCCATGCCCACGCCCACCACGCGCAGCAAGGCCGCCCTCCTCCTGGCCCTCGGGACAGCCCTCGCCTGCCCCACGCCGGCCGCGCGCCCGACCGCCCCGCCGCCGGTCCCGCACGCCGGCCTGCGCCCCGGCGACGAGCTCGAGATCCGCGTGTTCGACGAGGAGCGGTTCAACGGCACCTACGAGGTCGCCGAGGACGGCTCGATCGACTTCCCGATCGTCGGCGGCGTCCCCGTCACCGGCCTGACCAAGGACCAGGTCGCCCGCGAGCTCGAGCAGCGGCTCGCCGACGGCTACCTCAACAACCCCCACGTGGTCGTCCAGGTCAAGGAGCGCGGCAACCGCGAGGTCAGCGTGCTCGGCCAGGTCAACGAGTCCGGCTCGATCGGCTGGCGCGACGGCCTCACCCTCGTCCAGGCCGTCTCGCTCGCCGGCGGCCTGACCCCGTTCGCCGCCCCCGGCCGCGTCAAGCTGACCCGCCGGACCGGCAACGGCGACGAGACCGTCACGCTCGAGGTCTCGCTGACCGCGATCGTCGACGGCCGCGCCGAGGACCTGGTCCTCCGGCCAGGCGACATCGTGTTCGTCCCCGAGTCCCGGATCTAGGAAGCCCATGGCCGCCATGCACCCCGCCCGCACCGCCCGCGTCGAGCGCGTCACCCGCGAGACGCAGATCACCGTCCAGCTCACCCTGCCCGGCGACGCCCCCGCGCAGCACCACATCGACACCCCGGTGCCCTTCCTCTCGCACATGCTCGAGGCGCTCGCCCGCCACGGCGCTCTGCAGCTCGACGTCCACGCCCGCGGCGACACCCACATCGACGACCACCACACCGTCGAGGACATCGGCCTCGTCCTCGGCAGCGCCCTCGACCGCGCCCTCGGCCCGCGCCTCGGCATCTTCCGCTACGGCCACTTCTCGCTGTGCATGGACGAGGTCCTCGTCGACGTCGCCCTCGACCTCGGCGGCCGCCCCTACCTCGTCTACGACCTCCCCGGCGTCGCCGGCAAGCGGATCGGCGGCTTCGACTGCGACCTCGTCAAGGAGTTCTACCAGGCCCTCGCCGTCCAGGCGCGCATGAACCTCCACATCCACCAGCGCGCCGGCGGCAACGCCCACCACCTCGTCGAGGCCAGCTTCAAGGGCCTCGCTCGCGCCCTCCGCCAGGCCTGCGCCATCGACCCGCTCGTCGGCGGCGTGCCCTCGACCAAGGGCACGATCGGCTGACTCCGTCGAGCCCGTCGCGCGTCGACGGCCCCGCGCTCACGCGCGCTTCGTCGTCTTGCTGAGCGACTCGCCGCGCTTCTCGAACCCGCCGCCGGCGACGCAGTCGCCCTTCTCGCCGGCCTTGCCGCACGCGTCCGCGATCGCGGCCGCGCAGGCCTCGTCGCGGCTCGCCTCGGAGCTGCCCTCCCCGGCGAACTCGGGCTCGATCGACTCGAGCGTCAGCGTCACCGTGTAGTTGGTCGGCCCGCCGTTGGCGCTCGCCGAGCCGGTCGCCTTCGACACCGAGAACTTCTTCTCGTCGCGGCAGCCCTCGCGGACCGCCCCCGGCAGCGCGTTGCACACGTTGGACCAGGCGGCCTCCTCCGCCTTGGCCTCGCTGTCGCCGTTGCCCTCGCCCTTGACCGGGCCGATCTTCTTCTTGGCGAGCTGGATCTTGCAGGCGTACGTGGTCTTGCTCGCCTGCTCGGCCTTCTTGGCCTCCTCGGCCCCACACGCGGCGAGCAGCAGACAGACGACGGTGGAACGGATCAGGTTGCGGCCTTCTCGCATGGCGCCGGTGTATCACAACCGCGCGCGCCCGCGCGCGTCATCTTTGCTATAAACGCCCGCGATGTCCGACGCCCCCAAGAGCAACGACCCGCGCGCGGCCCTCGAGACCCGCGAGCGCCTCGCCGACAGCCACGCCGGCCCCGCGGCGCTCGCCGGCGGCGAGACGGCGATCGCCGCCGCCGAGAAGAAGGCCGCCGCCGCCCGGGACAAGCTGCACGAGAGCGGCCGCTCCACCGCCCGCGAACGGATCCAGCTGCTGCTCGACCCGGGCAGCTTCGTCGAGCTCGACCGCTTCGTCACCCACCAGTGCCCGGACTTCGACATGCCGGACAAGAAGGTCTACGGCGACGGCGTCGTCACCGGCCACGGCACCGTCGACGGCCGCCCGGTCTTCGTGTTCGCCCAGCAGGCACCTGTCTTCGGGGGCAGCCTCGGGTGGGCCCACGCGATGAAGATCTGCAAGGTCATGGACATGGCGACCACCGTCGGCGCCCCCGTGATCGGCCTCAACGACAGCGGCGGCGCGCGGATCCAGGAGGGCGTCGCCAGCCTCGCCGGCTACGCCGAGATCTTCAAGCGCAACGTCCTCGCCTCCGGCGTCGTCCCGCAGCTGTCGCTGATCCTCGGCCCGTGCGCCGGCGGGGCCGTCTACTCGCCCGCGCTGACCGACCTCGTGCTGATGGTCGAGCAGAGCTCGTACATGTTCATCACCGGCCCCGACGTGATCAAGACCGTCACCCACGAGGAGGTCACGAAGGAGGCCCTCGGCGGCGCCGCCACCCACAACGAGAGGTCGGGCGTCGCCCACTTCGCCTGCCCGAGCGAGGCCGCGGCGATGGCGATGACCCGCGAGCTGCTGTCGTACCTGCCCTCCAACAACATGGAGGACCCGCCGGCCCGCCCGACCGCCGACGACCCCGCGCGCGCCTGCCCCGAGCTCGAGGGCTTCGTCCCGGTCGACGCCAGCAAGCCCTACGACATCCGCACGATCATCCGCGCCGTCGCCGACGACGGCGCCTTCCTCGAGGTCCAGGAGCACTTCGCCCGCAACATCGTGATCGGCTTCGTCCGCATTGGCGGCCAGAGCGTCGGCGTCGTCGCCAACCAGCCGCTCGTCCTCGCCGGCTGCCTCGACATCAACGCCTCGGTCAAGGCCGCCCGGTTCGTCCGCATGTGCGACGCCTTCAACGTCCCCCTGTGGACCCTCGTCGACGTCCCCGGCTTCCTCCCCGGCACCGACCAGGAGTTCTCCGGCATCATCCGCCACGGCGCCAAGCTCCTCTACGCCTTCGTCGAGGCGACCGTCCCCAAGGTCACCCTCGTCACCCGCAAGGCCTACGGCGGCGCCTACGACGTCATGGCCAGCAAGCACATCCGCGCCGACGTCAACCTCGCCTACCCGACCGCCGAGATCGCCGTCATGGGCGCCGAGGGGGCCGTCAACATCATCTACCGCCAGAAGCTCGCCGAGGCCGACGACCCCGCGGCCCTGCGCGCCGAGCTGCTCACCAACTACCGCGACCTGTTCGCCAACCCCTACAAGGCCGCCGAGCTCGGCTTCATCGACCAGGTGATCCGCCCCGAGGACACCCGCCGCCACGTCGCCCGCGCCTTCGCCCTGCTCCGCAACAAGCGCCAGGAGAACCCGCGCCGCAAGCACGGCAACATCCCGCTCTAGTGCCCGCGGCCCGATGAGGCCGCCTCGCTCGGTCGCGCCGCGTCCGCCACGCCGGCCCGCTCGGGCCCGCCGGGCTCCGCTCGCCGGCGCTCGCCCGCGGGCCGCGAGCGCCGCGCGGCGATTTGTGTCAAGCTCCGGGGCGTGACCAGCCGCCTCGTCCTCGCCCTCGCCTGTGCCCTCACCGGCGCGTGCGCGTCCGCGGGCCCGAGCTCGCGGACCCTCCACTACATCGACAAGACCCTGGTCAGCACCCCGCCGGTCGACCAGCGCGCCTACGCGGCGTACATCCAGGCGCGCCTGGCCCTCGAGGCAGATCCGCCGGACCTCGCGCGGGCGCTCGAGCAGATCGAGCTGGCGATCCGCCACGACCGCGACGACCCGCACCTGTGGGCGACGCGCGGCGAGATCGAGCTGCGCATGGGCGACGTCGACGCCGCCCGCCGCAGCAGCCAGCGCGCCCTCGCCCACGGCCCGACCTACCCGCTCGCCCGCCAGCTCGCGACCCGCCTCGAGCAGCCGGCCGGCGCGCCCCAGGTCGCCGACCGCTGACCGCCCACCCTCTTCTACAGGAACGTCGCCAGGTACAACACCAGGCAGTACCACGGCGTCCCGGCGAGGATCAGCGCCTTGCGCCCGCGCCCGAGGTCGCGCCGCGACCCGCCGGCGATCAGCAGCCCGACCGCCAGGCACCACACGAACGCGCCGACGACCACCGCCAGCGCGAACGCCTTGAGCATGAACGGCGCCAGCCCCGGCACGAACAGCCCGACCGCCGCGACCGTCGTCAGCGCGACCGGGACGTAGGCCAGCAGCAGCACCAGCCGCGACAGCCACGGCCGTGAGTGGTCCATCGGCCGCCGGACGTGGCTGAGCGCCCACGTCGTGATGAAGATCAGGCTCGCCAGCAGCGCCAGCGCCACCCCGCCGAGCATGATCAGCTCCTGGGCCCGCCGCAGGATCTCCCGCAGCCGGTCGAGGTCGCCGAGGACGCCGAAGATCGTCATGGGAGCCAGGGTGAGGGCGAGCGCAGGCAGCGGACGCATCGCCGCCGAGTCTAGCACCGGCCCCCCGCGCCGGCCCATCCCGCCGCCCCGGCCGACGCCGGCCGGCCGCCGCTCCCCCTGGAGCCCGGGGCCTCGCGGGGCTTGCAAGTCCCCCCCGACCTGAGGTAAGGATCCGCCCCCACCCCTGCGTGTGTAGCTCAGTTGGATAGAGCGTTGGCCTCCGAAGCCAAAGGTCGCAGGTTCGACTCCTGCCACGCGCGCTAGCGAGAGCGCCGCCCCCTCCGGGCGGCGCTCTCTGTCTTTCTCGCTCGCGCCGCGGTCGCGCCCGTCGGCCACCTGTCCCTCGGGGCATGCCCGGTCCGGGCCGCCCTCGCCGAGCACCTGCACCTTCGGCCGCCCGGGCATCGCCGCGCACCTGCCCCTCCGGACAGCCGCCCGCCCCCGTTCAGCCGCCCCGCCGGGCCCCGCCCCGGCCTCGCTGCGCACCTGCCCCTCCGGACAGCCGCCCGCCCCCGCTCAGCCGCGCCCCCGGGCACCGCCCCGGCCTCGCCGCGCACCTGCCCCTCTGGACAGCCGCCCGCCCCCGTCCAGCCGCGCCCGCCCGGGCACCGCCCCGGCCTCGCCGCGCACCGGCCCGGCGGACCGAGCTGCCCCTTCGCACATGTCCGCTCGCACCTGCGCCGCCGATCGCGCGGGCACCGTCGCCGCGGCCGCGCGCCGGACCGCGCCCCGCGGCCGCACGCCCCCCGCGGCCGCGGAGATCCGTCCGCGCGCCCGCGCGAGCGCCCGCTCGCCCGCACGGCCCGGGTGCGCTTCGATCGACGCGGCCTCGCACCGCGGACGCCCCCGCGTCCCGGGCCCCGGCGACCCCGCGCGGACGGCCGGCACCGCGCCGCCGCTCGCGCTGGCGACCGCGCAGCGAATTGCGATACCCTGGCGCGAGCGGCCGGTCGACCATGGACATCGCCCTGAGCGTCACCCTCGGACTCCTGTTCCTGATCTCGGGCTTCGCGTCGCTGCTGCTGCTGTTCAGGATCCTCGGCTACACCGAGGGCCTCACCGAGGGCAAGCCGCCGGTCCTCGAGCACGCGCCCGACCACCTGCGCCGCCTGCACGGCATCTTCCTCGCCGTCTTCGCGATCCTCTACCTCGTGATGATGGTCGAGATGGTCCCGCGCCTGTGGAACTACCAGGTCGAGCTGCCGCCGCGCTCGGCCGTCCACGTGTGCGTCGGCTTCCTGATCGGCGTGCTGCTGCTGGTCGAGCTGACGATCCTGCGGTTCTTCAAGCACCTGACGATGTACGTGCCGCTGCTGGCGACCAGCCAGCTCGGCTGCGTCGTTTTGCTGCTCGGCCTGTCGGTCCCCGGCGCGCTGCGCGAGTACGGCCTCGCGCGCGGCACCGTCGGCGGCGGCGTCTACAGCGTCGAGAACCGCGCCCGCGTGTCGCGCCTGCTGCCGCTCGCCGAGCTGCCGCCCGAGGCCCCGATCGCCGAGCTCTCGACCGTCGAGGCCCTGCGGGCCGGCCGCGAGGTGCTCGCCACCAAGTGCGTCGTCTGCCACGACCTCAAGACGATCCTCGCCCAGCCGCGCCCGCCCGCCGGCTGGTGGCGGACCGTCGAGCGCATGGCCGACAAGCCGACCTTCTCCGACCCGCTGACCGAGCGCGAGCTCTACGACGTCACCGCCTACCTGATCGCGATCACCGGCGACCTCCAGCGCTCGGCCCGCCAGCAGCGCGAGCAGCGGCTCAAGCAGCAGCAGGCGATCGCCGCCGCCGACGGCCCCGCCGCCGCCGCGCCGCCCTACGACGCCGCCGCCGCGCAGAAGGCCTACGAGACGATCTGCGCCCAGTGCCACGAGCTCGCCGAGGTCGACAAGAAGCCGCCGACGACCGCCCGCGAGGTCAAGGACGTGATCGAGCGGATGGTCGCCGACAACGGCATGAGCGCCCCGGCCGCCGAGCTCGACCTCGTCTACGCGTACATGCTCCGCAAGTTCGCGCCCGGCGAGGTCGCCACCGCCCCGCCGACCCTCGGCGCGGCCGTCGGCGCCGAGGTCCAGGCCGCGATCGGCGGCGGCGACGCCCCCGACGTGAACAAGCCCGCCGCCGCGGGCGAGCCCGACGCCGAGCCCGCCGAGCAGCCCGAACCTGCCCCTGGGGACAGCCCCGACGCGCCGCCCGCCGAAGCCGCCGGCAAGCCCGCCGCGCCGGCCAAGCCGAAGCCGAAGCCGGCCAAGCCGGCGATCGACGGCAAGCCGCTCTACCTCAAGTTCTGCGCCCCGTGCCACGAGGCCGACGGCCGCGGCAAGCCCGGCCTCAAGAGCAAGAACATCCCCGACATGACCGACAAGGCCTGGCAGAAGAAGAACTCGAAGGCCGCGGTGATCAAGGCGATCAAGCTCGGGACCCCGGGCACGGTCATGAAGTCCTTCGAGGCCAAGCTCAGGCCCGAGGAGATCGAGGCCGTCGCCGTGTTCGTCAAGAAGCTGCGCTAGCCGGCCCAGGGCCGCCCCGCCGATCTGGCGCATCGCCGGCGGGTGGGCTATCCCACGGGCGCCATGCCCCGCGCCCCCCGCCTCGCCCTGCTCGCGCTCCTCGCCGCCGGCTGCCTCAAGATCCCCGCCGGAGAGGTGCCCGAAGCGACAGGTCCCGAGGCGCAGGTCCAAAACAACCTGGTCGCCTGGCCAGGCAAGCCGCCCGGCCAGCTCTACGCCGTCGGCGAGGTCCGCGCGTACACGCTGTCGCAGAACGGCAAGGCGATCGGCACCTCGTGGGGCCGCTACGAGGGCCCGGTCGACGGCGAGCCCGGCCTGCACCGGTTCGCCACCCGGATCGAGCTGACCCCGCCGCGCGGCGACGGCAAGCCGCCCGAGCCGCTGCGCAGCGCCGGCGAGCTCGTCGTCGACGCGCGCGGCAACCTCGTCCGCGGCTTCGAGCGCAGCCGCGCGGCCGAGCTGACCTTCGCGCGCAAGGGCGACGCGCTGGTGTTCCAGGCCGGGCGCGAGAAGGACGAGATCACCTACCGCGACGGCGACGCGTTCATGGCCTTCTCGGCGATCTTCCACGAGGAGCTGATGTTCGGCCTGCGCCGCCTCGCCGAGGGCGAGCTCGCGTGGCGCCTGGTCAGCCTGTCCGGCTCGATGCCGACCGAGTGGACCGCCACGCTGTCGCTGCCCGACCCGAAGGCCCCCGGCGTCGCCCACGTCACCACCAGCCTCGGCGAGAAGATCTTCCTGCGCGACGGCCGGATCGAGCGCATCGAGATCGCCGCCGACGACGTCGAGGTCGTCGCCCCGCCGCGCCCGCCGGCCTGGCCCACGTGGGAGATCGCCGGCCCACCTGTCCTCACGTACAGCCCGCCGCCGGGCGCCGCGTTCACGATCCGCCCGGTCGAGCTGCCCGGCCAGCAGGGCGAGCCGCGGCTGTTCGGCGACGTCCTCGTGCCGGCCAGGGGCAAGGCGCCCCACCCCGCCGCGCTGTTCCTGTCGAGCACCGGCCAGCAGGACCGCCACGGCTTCGCCGGCCCGCCGCCGGTCGACCTCGGCAGCCACGCGATCACCGACGCGCTCGCCGACGCCGGCTTCGTCGTCCTCCGCTACGACGAGCGCGGCTTCGGCGAGAGCGCGGACGGCCCGATCTCGTACCTCGGCCAGCTCGAGGACGCCCGCCGCGCCCTGCGGACGCTGCTCGTCCAGGACGAGGTCGACCCCGACCGCGTCGTCCTCGTCGGCCACGGCGAGGGCGGCTGGAAGGCGCTGACGCTCGCCGCCGAGGACCCGTCGGTCCGCGCGGTCGCGCTGCTCGGCGCGCCCGGCCGGCCCTACGAGCAGATCCTGCGCGACCAGGGCGAGGCGGCCCTGCAGGCGGTCCCGCCGCAGCTGCGCGGCGAGGCGAGGAAGTCGCAGGACAAGACCCTCCTGGCCCTCAAGACAGGTCAAAACGTCCCGCCCGAGCTCGCCGCGCAGGCGCTGTGGATCCGCGAGATCCTCCAGGTCTCGCCCGAGGCGCTGGTCGCCGCCGGCGAGGCGCCGCTGTGGATCGCCCAGGGCGACAAGGACTTCGAGGTCGACCCCTCGCGCGACCCCGCCGAGCTGGTCAAGCTGGCCAAGCGGCACAAGCGGCGCGCCGAGATGAAGCTGTTCCGCGACCTCGACCACCTGTTCAAGCGCGAGCCGGGCGATTCGACCCCGGCCCGCTACCTCGACATGAGCCGCGCCGTCGACCCGGCGTTCCTCGGGGAGCTCTCGGCCTGGCTCATGGGCCAGGTCAAGCCTCCAGCAGCGCCGAGAGGGTCGCCGGGCGGAACACCCCGCGCTCGGTGACGAACGCGGTCACCAGCTCGGCGGGCGTGACGTCGAACGACGGGTTGCGCGCGCCGACGCCGGCCGGGGTCATCCGCCGGCCGCCGTGCAGGTGGACCTCGTTGTGGTCGCGCTCCTCGATCGGGATCGCCGCGCCGCTCGCGGTCCCCGGGTCGATCGTCGACCACGGCGCCGCGACGTAGAACGGGATCCCGTGGTGCTTGCACAGCACCGCGACGGTGTAGGTCCCGATCTTGTTGGCGACGTCGCCGTTGCGGGCGATCCGGTCGGCGCCGACGATCGCGACCTGGACCTCGCCGCGGGCCATCAGCGCGCCGGCCATGTTGTCGGCGATCACCTCGACCGGGATCCCGTCGTGCCGCAGCTCCCACGCGGTCAGCCGCGCGCCCTGCAGCACCGGGCGGGTCTCGTCGGCGAGCACCCGCAGCTTCTTGCCCTGCGCGTGCGCCCGCCGGATCACCCCGAGCGCCGTGCCCCAGCCCGCGGTCGCCAGCGCGCCGGTGTTGCAGTGCGTCAGCACCGTCCCCGCGTCCGGCATCAGCGGCGCGCCGTGGTCGGCCATCGCCAGGCACGCGCGCAGCTCGTCGTCGACGTAGCGCAGCGCCGCCGCGTGCAGGTGCCCGCGCACGCCCGCGACCGTCAGCCCCGGCGGACACTCGGCCAGCGCGTCGCGCATGTGCGCGATCGCGTGGAACAGGTTGACCGCGGTCGGCCGCGTCCGTGCGAGCCGCGTCAGCCCCATCAGGCACGACTCGCGGAACATCGCCGGGTCGTCGGAGAACCGCCACGACGCCGCGACCAGCCCGAGCGCCGCGGCGCAGCCGATCGCCGGCGCCCCGCGGACCGCCAGGCGCTCGATCGCCTCGGCGACCGCCTCGACGTCCTCGAGGTCGAGCCACTCCTCGCGATCGGGCAGCGCGCGCTGGTCGAGCAGGTGGAGCACGCGCCCGTCGGGGCTCAGCTTGACGGGGCGCAGGAAGGCGCTGGACTCGGTGTTCACGGCGGATCGTCTCCTCGCGAGAGCGTGGTCAGGGCCGACTCGAGATGGAACTGGACGCGCTGCGGGTCGGCTCGTCCGCGCAGCGCCCTCATCGCCTGGCCGAAAAAGAACGCCCATAGGACCTGCTTCCCCCCGCGCCAGGCGGCGACCTGCGCGGGGTGGCTCCGTAGCACATCCGCGACCGCCGCGGCGACCGCCGCCTCGTCGGTTCGGGCGACGAGGCCGTCTCTGGCCGCGATCTCCCGCGGCGCGCCGCCGTCACGACATACCGTCGCGAGCAGCTGCTTCGCCAGCGGAGCGGTCAGCGCCCCCTCCTCGAGCATCATCACCAGCTCGGCCAGCCCCGCCGGCGCGAGCCTGGCGGCGCCGACGGCCTCGGCCTCGACGTGGGCCAGCAACTCGACGCGCAGCCAGGCGCACAGCCGCCGCGCCCGCTCGGGCGTCGCCTCGGGCAGCGCCGCGAGGGCCCGGTCGAAGTAGCCCCCGAGGACAGGTTCGTCGACCAGCAGCGCCGCGTCCGCCGGGGCGAGCCCGAGCTCGCGGTAGCGCACGCGTGTCTGTTCGGGCATGTCGGGGAGGCCAGCCCGGGCCGCCGCGAGCGCCGCCGGCTCGATCACGAGGGGCGGCAGGTCGGGCTCGGGCCACCAGCGATAGTCGAGGTCGTCTTCCTTCACGCGCATCACCTGCACGGCGCCGCGCGTCGGGTCGAAGCGCAGCGTCACCGGCGCGACGCGCCGACCTGCGGAATAGAGACCCTCCTGGCGTTCGACCTCGGCCGCGATGGCCTGCACGATGAACTTGAACGAGTTGAGGTTCTTGATCTCGCAGCGCACGCCCGACGCCGGCGAGCCGGGCGGCGCGAGCGAGACATTCACGTCGCAACGCAGCGCCCCCTCCTCCATCGTGGCGTCGGACACACCGAGGCGGACGACCGTCGCCCGCAGCGCGCGCAGCACCCGCGCAGCCTCCGCCGCGTCGCGGATCACCGGCGCCGTCACGATCTCGACCAGCGGCGCCCCCGCCCGGTTGTAGTCGACGCCGCCGTCCGCGACCTTGCCGGCGTCCTCCTCGAGGTGGATCCGTTCGAGCGCGATCGCGCGGGTCGCCCACGGCCCGGCCGCCGGGTCCGGCACGGCGAGGGCGCCGCCGCGGGCGTAGGGCCGGCGCCGCTGGGTGATCTGGTAGCCCTTCGGCAGGTCCGGATAGAAGTAGTGCTTGCGGTCCCACGCGCTCTCGCGCGCGACCTCGCAGCCGAGCGCGACCGCGAGGCGCAGCGCCAGCCGGACCGCCTCCCCGTTGAGCACCGGCAAGGTCCCGGGCAGGCCCCAGGTGTACGCGTCGGTCGCCGTGTTCGCCGGCGCGGAAGGATCCGCCGGGCACGCCGAGAACAGCTTGCTCGCCGTCTTGAGCCGGCAGTGCACCTCGAGCCCGATCGTCGGCACGAGCCCGGTCACGCCGCGCCTCCCTGGAGCCTGTCTCGCAGGCCAGGTCGAACGCGACAGGTCGTCGCGCCGACCTCCGCGAGCGCCGCAGCGGCGTCTCGCATGTCCCCGTCGACATGTCCAAAACGGCACGTCGCACCGGCCGCCCGCGGCGCCGGGTCGCGCGCCGGCGACGTCACGTCGCACCTCCGGGGAACACGCCCGGCGCGACCCGGCCGCGCCACGGCGCGCGCGCATCGTACGCCGCCGCGACCGCGAGCAGGCGCGCCTCGCCGAGCGGCGGCCCGACCAGGTGCAGGCCGATCGGCAGCGCCGGCTGGCCGTCGCGCGCCGGCGAGAACCCGGCCGGCAGCGAGAGCGCCGGCAGCCCCGCCAGGCTCGCGCCGACGACCAAGCGGTCCGACCCGAGCCCGCGCGTCGGTTCCGGGCTGTCTCCGGGGCCAGGCGCGACCGGCAGCCCGGGCTCGACCGTCGTCGGGCTCGCCAGCACGTCGCAGCGGGCCAGCGCCGCGGCGTGCCCGGTCCGCGCCCGCACCCGCGCCGCGCGGGCCTTCGCCTGCAGCGCCGGGTCGCGCTGGATCAGCGCGCCGAGCACCAGCCGCCGCTTCACCTCCGGCCCGAACCCGGCCGCGCGGGTCGCCGCGGCGCTCGCCTCGTAGCTGTCCCCGGGGACATGCAGACCGTAGCGCACGCCGTCGTAGCGGGCGAGGTTGCTCGCCGCCTCGGCCGACGACAGCGCCGCGTAGGCCGCGAGCAGCTCCGCGGCGTCGGGCAGCGCGACCTCGACGATCGCCGCCCCGGCCGCCGCGAGCACGCCCAGCGCCGCCGCGAAGGCCGCCGCGACGTCGGGGTCGAGCCCGGCGCGGTCGAGCCCGGCGCGGTCGACCCCCACCGTGACGCCCGCGAGCCCGCGCGCGGCCGCGTCGGCGGCGATCGCCGGGTAGTCGAGGACCGGGTCGGCGAGCGAGGTGCTGTCCTCCGGGTCCTGTCCCGCGAGGCAGGCGAGCACGCGCGCCGCGTCGCCGACGTCGCGCGCCAGCGGGCCGACCGCGTCGAGGCTCGAGGCGAACGCGACCAGCCCGGCGCGCGACACCCGGCCCCAGGTCGGCCGGACGCCGACGAGCCCGCAGCGGGCCGCCGGCACGCGGATCGACCCGCCGGTGTCGCTGCCGATCGCAAACGCCGCCGCCCGCCCCGCGACGGCCGCCGCTGGCCCGCTCGACGAGCCCCCCGGGACATGTCCTGAAGACCAGGGGTTCATCGGCGCCGGCCACGGAGAGTGCTCGCCGGTCGCGCCCATGCCGAACTCGTCGAGCGCGAGCTTGCCGAGCAGCACCGCCCCGGCGGCCCGCAGCCGCCGCGCGGCGGCGCAGTCGTACGGCGGGACCCACCCGGCGAGGATCCGCGAGCCCGCGGTCGTCTCGATCCCGGCGGTGACGAAGCTGTCCTTGAGGCCATACGGCACGCCGGCGAGCGGGCCGAGCGGCTCGCCGCGCGCCCGCGCCGCGTCGACCGCGGCCGCCTCGGCGAGCGCCCGCTCCGGCTGGACGCGCAGGTAGGCGCGCAGCCGCGGCGCGGTCGCCTCGATCTGCGCCAGGTAGGCGCGGGCCGCCTCGACCGCGCCGATCCGTCCGGCGCGCACGGCGTCGGCGAGCTCACCGGCGGTGAGCGTGAGGATCTGCGCGTCCAGGCTCACGAGCCCCCCCGAGACCTCGGACCACCCCGCTGCGACGCCCTGCTCACACGTCCTCCCGGAACCTCGCCACCCCGACCCCTCCGGTGCGCCGCCCTGCTCACGCGTCCTCCCGGAACCTCGCGACCCGGACCAGCCCGTCGCGCGCCGCCGGCACCCCCGCGAGCGCCCGCTCGAGCGAGAGCGCCGGCCCCGGGACATCCGCGCGCAGGACCTGCCGCCCGGACGGCCCCGGCGGCTCCTCCGCAGATCCCCCCGGCAGCGCGGCGATCCGCGCGACCAGCGGCGCGAGGTCACCGGCGATCCGGCGGGCCTCGTCCGGGGTCAGATCGAGGAGCGCCACGTGGGCGAGCGCCAGGACCGCGGCCGGGGTCATGCGGGTGCGGGAGCGTACCACAGCCCCCTGCGGGGCGCGGCCTCGCACGGTCCGTGACTTGGCCGCCGGGCCGCGGTAATTCTTTTCCCTGTGAGCCGCCCTCTCGCCGCCGGTCGCCGCCTCGGCGCGGCCTGTCTCGCCCTCGCCGCGATCGCCGGCGCGTGCGGCGGCGTCGAGGAGCTCGAGCCGACGCCACTGGTCAACGCCGGCGAGCCGGCGCCGACGTCGAGGCTCGCCCGGATCCACGTCGTCGTCCAGCCGCCCGACACCTTCACCGGCGACGAGCCGGCGCTCGAGGTCTCGGCGGTGTTCGCCCAGTACCGCGGCTTCGACGAGGCCGCCGCGCGCGCCCGCCTCGACCTGCGCCCGCTGCCGCAGGCCCGCCTGCGCCCCGGCCAGTGTACCGCCAGCGAGCTGCTGCTCGCCGCCGACGAAGCTGCCCCGAAGGACAGCCCCAGCGCGCGCGAGCTGGTGCTGCTCGACGCCGGCAACATCGCGGTCCGCCTCGGCGAGGCGACGATCGACGTGCCGCTGACGCTGCTGCCCGACCTCGTGCCGACGGTCTCGGGCGTCAGCTACTCGCACGTCAGCGACTTCCTGCCCGCGGGCGCGTGGCCGACCGCCGAGCCGACGCCGACCGAGCTGGCGATCCGCGTCGACGGCGAGGGTGACGACCTGCCCGGCTTCACGCTTCAGCCGCCGGTGCCCGAGCCGGTGCTCCTCGCCGGCGAGCTCGAGGCCGAGGGCCGCTCGCTGCGCCTCGACTGGCGCCCCGAGGGCCGCGGCGAGCCGGTCGCGCTGCGCCTCGTCAGCCTGATCGGCGGCGAGCCGGTCGGCGAGGAAGTGACGTGCCTGGCCGACGACGACGGCAGCTTCCGCGCCGACGTCGACGAGCTGCGCGCGCTCGGCCTCGCGCTCGACGTCGGCCGCTCCCTCCGCGTGTCGGCGACCCGCGCCGCCCGCGTGACCTTCGACGTCGGCGAGTTCACCGGCGCCGAGGCGCTCGTCGAGCTCCGCACGTACCTGGTCCTCGGGACCTGAGCCTCCGGCCAGCCCCGGGGATCGGACCGCGACGCGCATGGCGCTCGGCCGCGACCATGCCCGACCCGCTCGCAAGGCCGTGCTCGGCCGTCGGCGATGCCACCTCGAGCCGATCCCCGCGGTCCGATTCCGCGTGACCCCTGCCCCGCGAGCCCGCGCTCACCCGCGGCCCCGCCGGGCGAGCGCCGCCGCGGCCTCCTCGCGGTCGTCGAAGTGAACCTTCGTCGTCCCGACGATCTGATAGTCCTCGTGCCCCTTGCCTGCCACGAGCACCCAGTCCTCGGCCGACGCGTCCGCGATCGCCTGCCCGATCGCCGCCCGGCGATCGACGATCGCCACCACGCGATCGCGGCGCCCCGCCGGCACCCCCGCGAGCATCTGCTCGACGATCGCCTGCGGGTCCTCTGTCCGCGGGTTGTCCGACGTCGCGTAGAAGCGGTCGGCCAGCGTCGCCGCCTGCTCGCCCATCGGCGCCCGCTTCGTCGGGTCGCGGTCGCCCCCGCAGCCGAGCACCACGAACAGGCGGCCGCGGCAGGCCGGGCGGACCGCTTGCAGCGCGCGGGCCACCGCGTCGGGCGTGTGCGCGTAGTCGACCAGCACCGTCGGCCCCGCGATCCCGGGCACCGCCACGCGCTCGAGCCGGCCCGGCGCCCCGCGGCACGCCTCGAGCGCCGCCCCGATCGTCTCGAGCCCGAGCCCGAGCCCGAGCCCGAGCCCGATCGCCACCAGCAGGTTGTCGAGGTTGAACGCCCCGACCAGCGGCGAGCGCAGCGCCAGGCGTCCGGCCGGCGTCTCGACCTGCGCCGAGGTTCCGGTCGGGTCGGACAGGACCGAAGAGGCAGCCAGCTCGGCCCGCGGATCGCCGCCGCGCGACGCTCGCCACACGCGCGCGCCCGCGGGCGCCGACGCGAGGAACTCCGCCGCCGCCGGCTGGTCGTCGACCGCCGCGACGACCACCCCGCCGGGCCGCAGGTGGCGGGCCGGCAGCAGGCACTTCGCCGCCAGGTACGCCGCCATCGTCCCGTGGAAGTCGAGGTGGTCCTGCGAGAAGCTCGTCAGCCCGACCGCATCGTAGCGCAGCGGCTCGACGCGGGCCTGCGCGAGCGCGTGCGACGACACCTCCATCACCAGGTCGGTCGCGCCGCGAGCGACCGCCCGCGCCAGCAGCTCCTGCAGCTCGAGCGGGAACGGCGTCGTGAACCCGGCCGGCTCGCCGCGGTCGACCAGCCAGTTGCCGGTCGTGCCGAGCCGCGCGTGCGGGCGGCCCGCGGCGGCGAGCATTGCCGTGACCAGGAACGTCACCGTCGTCTTGCCGTTCGTACCTGTCACACCGGCCAGGCGCAGGCGCTGCCCCGGCTCGCCGAACGCCCGCGCGCACAGGCGCGGCAGCGCCTCGGCGACCGCCGCCAGCTCGACGCGCGGCCCCGGCGGCGCAGGCAGGCGGCCGCGCTGGACGACCGCGACGGCGGCGCCGGCGGCCAGCGCCGCGGCGACGAACTCGTGGCCGTCGCGGGCGAGGCCGGGCGCCGCGACGAACGCCGCGCCGGGGCCGACGCGCCGCGAATCGACGGCGAGGCCGGTGACGCGGGTGTCGGGGTCGCAGCCGTGGTAGGTCGCGTCTTCGCCGGCGAGCAGGTCGCCGAGCCGCAGCAGGTCGGGCATCGGCCGCAGGCTAGTACGACCGGGGCGGCCCCCGTCAAGCCCCGTCGCGACCTGTCCGTCCGGACATACGCCGCACGCGGCCGCCGGGGCGCGCGCTCACCCGCCGCTCGGCGTCTTGATCAGCCGGCCGATCCGCAGGTTGGGGATCAGCGGGCCGCTCAGCGGCTGCGGCGGCTGCGACGGCCGGGTGCGGACCGTGTCCTCCTGCGGGCGCGCCGGGGCCGGGCTCGCCTCGACCGGGCGCGACGGCTCGCGCGGCTTCGCCGGCACCGCCTCGTCGGGCGGCAGCGCGGCGAGCAGCGGCGGCGGCGGAAAGAAGCCCGAGGTCGTCGGCATCGGCGGCGGCGGCGGCAGGTCGATCGACTCGTCGCCGTAGGCGTCGAGGTCGTCGTTCTCGAGGTCGACCTGCAGATCGTCGAGGTCGGACCCATGCGACGCTGGCGGCTGCACGACCCGCGCCTGCGCCCGCGGCGGACGGAATTGTGAGCCGAGCGCCTGCGGACCGGGCTGCGTGTGGACCAGCGTCATGTCCTCCGGCTGCGGGTACACGCCCGACTGCGCGGCGATGTCGAGCTCGCTGCGCAGCGCCGCGAGGTCGAGCCGCGCCAGCCACGTGCGGTCGACCAGGTAGCGGCCGTCGACCGGCACCAGCGTCAGCGCGCCGCGGGTGATGCTGTAGAGCAGCTTGCCGCCGGCGTGGTGGCGCAGCCGACGCCCGAGCTCGGCGACCGCCTCGTCGTCGTCGTCGAGCGCCTTGGTCAGCGCCGTCAGCACCAGGCCGAGCACCTCGCGGGCGCGGTCGTACTCGGCCCGCACCCCGCCGGACTCGGCGGGCGCCTGCAGCTCGGCGGGCCGCTGCGTGCTCGGAGCGGCCCCGTGCTGCGCGGCCCGCAGGCGCTCCGCGAGCGCGCGCGCGACCTGCAGCTTCTTGCTGAGCTGCCGGCCGACACGGGCCCAGTGGTCGCGCTCGTGGTGGGCCGTCGCCAGATCCTTCTCGAGGGCGGCGAGCCTGGCCTCGAGCTGCTGGATCTGCACGACCTTGGCGTCGTAGCGCTGCCAGATATCGCCTGGTTCGGACATGCGGCGGGCTCCAAGCATAGACGGGATCGGCGGGCGAGGCGAATCCGCGGCGCGGTCGGGGGCGCGCGTCTTCAGGCGAGCACGACCCGCGACCGCGTCAGCCCCCGCTGGTCGCCGCGCTGGACCGCGACGGCGAACACATGTCCGTCCGACTTCCACGTCTCCTCCTGGGCCGGCACCACCTGCGCAAGGTACGTGCCCGGTCGACCTCCCGGCGCGACCGCCAGGACGCGCACCGGACCCGCCGGCCCCGACGCTCGTCGCCTCGATCCGGACCTCGGCCGGCCCGAGGCCCGTCATCGGCGCGCCGCGCTCGTCGGCGACGGCGAGCGCGTGCGCGGCCGGGTCACGGTCGCCGGCCGCGATCGTCGCCGCCGCGAGCGCCTCGACGTGCAGCCGCTTCACGCCACGCCGCCGCGTGATGTCGGTCGCGGCGCGCCGCCGCGCGCCTGGCCGCCCCGCCAGATCCCTCGGGACCTGTCCTTTTCGCCAGGCTCCTCGCCGGGCCTCCGCGCGCCGCCGCGCTCACGCGCCCTCGGTGCGCGAGCCGAGCCGCCGCGACAACGCCCCGAGGTCCCGGTCGGGCACCGACGGGAACAGGTGGTGCAAGAAGTGGTAGCGGACCCCCGCGAGGTTCTCGCGCCCGACCAGCGCGACCCACAGCAGCGCGAGCGGCGTCGGGAAGGCCGGCGGACGGACCTGACCGTACAGCCATGGTCGATGGACCACCCAGCTGAACACGAACCACGCGACGCCGTTGCCGGCGCGGGTGACCAGGTTGTAGGCGACGAGCCCGCGCCAGCCGCCGAGCCACATCAGGCCGGTCCACGCGAGCGCGTGCGCGGCCATCCGCGCGGCGAGCGGGCCGTCGATCCCGTGGCGGCGCGCGTGGGAGACGGCGGCCAGCTCGGGCTCGAACAGGCACGCCAGCGCCGCGCGCAGCGGGTTCGGGTGCATCCGCGGCCGGTCGGGGTCGTTCGGCCCGCCGTCTTCGCGGTGGTGGACGAGGTGCATCTCCTCGAGCTCGCGGCGGCCGAGGTAGATCGGCCCCATCAGCACGAGCAGCGCGCGCGCCGGGTGCCAGCCGGGCGCGCCGCGCTGGTTGGCGTGGATCGCCTCGTGCCAGCGGTTGAAGTACCGCAGCACGCACACGAAGCCGAGCGCGCCGAACGCCCATCCGGACACGCGGTCGGTGATGAACAGCAGATAGCTCGCATAGAACGCCAGCGACCAGCCGAGCATCCCGCGCTCGTAGTGCGAGCGCGGGTCCCCGGGATAGAGCGCGTGGACCTGACGGCGGGACAGGAGGCGGCCCCGCGGCGCCATAGCTTCCGGGTCGAAGGGCACGGCGATCCCGTCATAGCGGGGATCGCGGGGGCTGCAAAGCCGATCGCGGGCCGGAAACGGGGCGGTCGGCGGTGCATCTGCAATTGCCCGCCGCCCGGGAGGTCGACCGCGGCAGCCCTCCCGCGGGTCGGGCCGGACGACGGACGGCGTCTGTCCCGCGTTTCAACGCCGTTCCGCGTCGCCGCCCGCCGACGTCGTGCGCGGTCCGGGGGCGTAGTAGCGGGTCAGCCAGCGGGCGAGGCCGTCGAGCCCCGGGAACAACAGGCGCTCGGTGATCCCGGCCTGGTCGAGCTTGTCGCGGACCTCCCACTTGAGGGCGGCGGGGATCAGGATCCGGCGGACGAGCGGCTCGTCGGGGAACCGGGCGAACCACGCCGACGGCCGCTCGGCGGGGTCGCTCAGCACCGAGAACATCGCGTACTGGTTGACGATCCGGGCGTCGAGCGCCGGCGGCTCGAAGAACGCGATGAACGGCGCGGCCGCGAGGCCGTCGAAGTCGGGCAGCGTCGGCGCGACGCTGGCGAGCATCTCGAGCGTCAGCAGGTCGCAGTGGTGCTGCGCCTGCACCTCGCGCAGCGGCGCGGGCAGGCGCTCGTGGCAGCGGACGACGTGCGCGCACCAGATCGCGGCGTCCTCGTCCTGGTGCTCGAGGCTCGCGGTCGCGAAGTGCAGCGCGATGTACGGCGAGCTGGTCCAGTCGAGCAGGCGCGTCGGCAGGCCGTGGTGCTGCGCGAGCGTGATCCAGTGCCACTCCGAGTAGTCGTGCAGGTCGCTGCGGTACGCGTACTTGCGGAAGTTCCGCAGCAGGTGCCCCTCGAGCCCGGCCGGGTCGCCGACGATCCGGTGCAGGCTGGTGACCAGCTCGCGGTCGGACCGCGCGGCGCCGCGGTAGATCCACTTCGAGCGGTAGCGGCCGAGCGCCGCGTCGAAGGTGTCCTCGAACAGCAGCCGCTGGAGATCGGGCCAGTCCGTGGCGACGATGTCGATCACGACTGGACCAGGCCGATCGGGCAGGCGACCCCGGTGCCGCCGAGGCCGCAGTAGCCGCCCGGGTTCTTGTGCAGGTACTGCTGGTGGTAGTCCTCGGCGTAGTAGAACGCGGGCGCCGGCACGATCTCGGTCGTGATCTCGCCGAACGCGGCGTCGAGCAGGCGCCGCTGGTACGCGTCGCGCGACGCCTCGGCGGCGCGCCGCTGCGCCTCGCCGTAGACGTAGATCCCCGAGCGGTACTGCGTGCCGACGTCGTTGCCCTGGCGCATGCCCTGGGTCGGGTCGTGGTTCTCCCAGAACACCTTGAGCAGCTGCTCGTAGGCGACCTTCGCCGGGTCGAAGACGACGCGGACGACCTCGTTGTGGCCGGTCTTGCCGGAGCAGACCTCGCGGTAGGTCGGGTTGGGCGTGTAGCCGGCGGCGTAGCCGACCATCGTCGAGATCACGCCGGGGGTCTGCCAGAACTTCTTCTCGGCGCCCCAGAAGCAGCCCATCCCGAAGGTAGCGAGCTCGGCGCCCGCGGGCCACGGCGGCTGCATCGGCCCGCCGAGGACGACGTGGCGCGGGGCGACCGGCATCACCTCGCTGCGACCGGGCAGCGCGTCCTCCGGCCGTGGCATCTTGAGCTTGCGCGGATCGACGAAGAACATGTCGGCAGGGTGACGCATCCGGGCCCGCGGGGCCAGCGGATCGCCCGCGCGGGCGCCCGGATGTGGCCGCCCGGACCAGCTCGCGCGCCCGCCGGCCGCGCGGGCGGGCGCGCCGGGGCGGCTCTGCTATCTTCGGCCTCCCGCGCCCCGAAGATGTCCACGCTGACCCGCGACAACCTCGTCTCGTCCCTGCAACAGCTCACGACCTCGGGCGGCGCGGACAACCGCCTGGTCGTCGCGGCCGGCGAGTACTACCTGATCGTCCACGGCCGGCGCGGCGCGCCCGAGCTCGTGCTCGAGGCGGTGACCAACTTCTACCTGCAGGGCCCGGCGCAGCTGACCCCGGCGCGCCAGCGCGTGCTCGGCGACCGCGGCTTCCGCGAGCGCCAGGGCAAGAACAACGTCTACCGCGACGCCAGGCCGGAGACGCCGGAGTCGCTCGCCCGCCTGGCCGACGACGTGCTCGCCCTGTTCGCCCTCGCCTACGGGGTCGCCGAGGGCGAGCCGGCGCGCTTCGACCTCCAGCTCGGCGACCCCGAGCCGACCAGGAACCCCGACCTCCTGCGGGCGATGCGGGCGCTGGCGGTCCGCCGCGACATGGACGCGCGCCACCGCGTCTACACCGCGGTGATGAACGGAATCTTCCTCGTGCCGACCGACCCGGCCGGGGGCACCGTCGACGAGCCGCTGACGGTCGACCGCCTCGGCCAGTTCCCGGTGATCGCCGGCTTCACCGACGCCGAGTCGCTGCGCCTCTGGCAGCCCACCGGCGCGCCGTTCGCCGTGATCCCCGGCGCGCGCCTGGTCCCGCTCGCGGTCGCCCGCCGCGTCGGCTCGCTGCTGATCAACCCGAAGGGCAACGTCGGCGGCGAGCTCTACATCAACGAGCTCGAGTCGATCGACGGCGCGCTGCGCCGCCGCGGCAACTGAGACGTCACTCGGACCACAGATCGGCCAGGTCGAGCTCGACGGCGTCGAACGGCTCGACGCGGACCTTGCCGGCGCCGTGGTGGATCGCCGCGCGGATCCAGGCGTCGCCGCCGTGGCGGTAGACCTCGAGGATCTGCTCGATCGGGTCGATGAGCCAGACGTGGCGGACCTGCTCCCGCAGGTAGACCTGCATCTTGTCGGCGCGGTCGAGCTTCTGCGTCGACGGCGAGAGCACCTCGCACGCCCAGTCGGGCGCGAGCTCCATGAACGCGGCGCGCGGGACCTGCGGCATCCGCTCGCGCCGCCAGCCGGCGAGGTCGGGCACGAGGATGTCGGGCTCGCCGCCGAGGTGCAGCTCCGGCTCGTACAACAACACCCAGCCGCCCGGGCCGCCGCGTCCGAAGCGGAACGGGCCGTGCAGCTCGCTGGAGAGGTTCGAGCAGACGTTCGCGTGCGGCAACGCCGGCCGCGGGTGGGTGTGCAGCACGCCGAACACGACCTGCGCGATCATGTTCGGCGGCGCGTTCAGGACGTCCTCGTAGGTGGCGCGGCGGACGGCGGGAGCGGCGGTCATGACGCCGTCATCCTAGCACCGTCTCAGGTCGGCGGCTCGAAGTACACCTGGACCACCGAGCCGGCGTCGACCGGGCCCGGCTGGGTGTCCTGAAGGACAGCCACGCCGGTGCCGACGGCGCGCAGCTGGACGCGCGAGCGGTCGGCGAGGTCGACCGCCTGCGCGAGCGTCAGGCCGGTGAAGTCGGGCAGGCCGGTCGTCACCTTCGGCCGCTCGGGCGCCTTGCCGGGCAGCGCGGGCTCGACGTCGAGGTCGGCGAGCTGGCCGAGGTCGGCCTTGATCTCCTTGGCGGCGACGGTCATCGGCTTCGGCGGCGGCGGGGCCTTGCCGTCGTCGCGCGGGACGCCGAGGTGGGTCATGATCTGCGCGCCGAGGCGGGCGAAGCTCGGCGCCGCGACGTCGTTGCCGTAGTGCGCGCCCTCCGGCGCGTCGACCGACACGAGGATCACCACCCGCGGGTCGCGGGCCGGCAGCGCGCCGACAAAACTGGAGTAGTACAGGCCCTCGGCGTAGCCCTTCGCGCCGGCCTTCTGCGCGGTCGACGTCTTGCCGGCGACCCGGTAGCCCTCGACCGTCGCGTTCTTGCCGGTGCCGAGCTGGGTGTGGACGACATCCTCGAGCATCCGCAGCACCGTCTTCGCGGTCGCGGCGCGGACGAGCCGCTCGCCGTCGGGCTTGTGCTCCCAGACGACGCCGCCCTTCGCGTCGAGGATCTTCTGCACGATCGTCGGGTCGTGGTACATGCCCTCGTCGGCGATCGCGGCGAACGCCGCGGCGACCTGCAGCGGCGAGGCGCTCATGCCCTGGCCGAACGAGATGTTGGCCATCTGGATGTCGGACCACTTCTCCGGCGGCGCGAGCAGGCCGGCGGTCGCGCCCGGCAGCTGCACGCCGGGCCGCTCGCCGAAGTGGAACTTGCGGACCCACTTCGATAGCGTCTGCTTGCCGAGGCGGTCGGCGATCTTGGTCGTGCAGATGTTCGACGACGCCGCGAGCACCTCGCTGACCGTCAACCACTCGGCCGCGTGCGCGTCGTGGATCACGTTGCGCGGGGTGTACTTCCAGCGGCCCTTCTCGCAGTAGAAGGCCTCGTTCTCGCGGATCGCCCCGGTCTCGAGCGCGGCGGCGACCGTGATCGCCTTCAGCGTCGAGCCCGGCTCGTAGGCCGCCTGGACCGCGAGGTTGGTCGTCTGCCGCGCCTCGTCGACCGGGTGGTTCGGGTCGAAGGTCGGGCGGTTGGCGAGCGCGAGGATCTCCCCGTTCGTCGGGTCGAGCACGACGATGCTCGTGCCGACCGGGTTCCACTGGCGGACGACCGTGTTGATCTCCTCCTCGACCATCGCCTGGATCGCCGAGTCGATCGTCAGCACCACCGTGTCGCCGCGCGCGACCCCGGGGTCGGGCACGCCGTCGACCAGCAGCTTCTTGCCGGCCGCGAAGTACGCCGGGCTCAGCGCCTCGCGGCCGCGCAGCGCCAGGTCGAGCCCGAGCTCGACCCCGGCGGTGCCGCTGCCCTGCGCGCCGACCCGCCCGAGCACGTGCGAGGCCAGGAGCCCGCGCGGGTACACGCGCGCCGTCGCCGGCTCGAAGGTCAGCCCCGGCAGGCCGCGCTTCTGCAGCGCCGCGAGCTGCTGGTCGCTCAGCGCCATCCGCAGCTGGCGGTACGCCTTGTCCTTGCCGAGCTCCTCGCGCAGGTACGCCTCGTCCTCGTCGGGGAACAGCTCGAGGATCGCGGCGACGACGTCGTCCTCGGCCGCGCGCGCGCGGACGAGCCGCGGGTTGACGGCGATCTTGTGCACGCGGTCGTCGACCGCGAGGGTCATGAAGTCGCGGTCGACGATCTCGCCGCGGCTCGCCGGCAGCTTGAAGCTGCGCAGCTGCTGGCGGTTGCCCTGCTCGGCGTAGGCCTCGTGCTCGGTCGTCGCCACCCGCGTCGCCTTGACGCCGGCCCCGACCAGCGCGGCGACGATCGCCGCCCCGACCAGGCTCGCGCGCCGGCCGACCGCCTTGAGGTCGCTCGCCATCGGCGCCGGGATCAGGTTCTTGCGCAAGATGTTGCCGCGCTTTTCGGACATGTCCTAACCGCCCTGGCCTTCCGGACCTGGCTTCTGGGCCACCTCGCCGCGCAGCCGGATCGGCTGGATCCGGTCCGGCGTCGCCGGGACCATCTGCAGCCGGCCCGCGGCGACGCTCTGGATGTAGTCGGGGTGGCGCAGGTAGGCCCGCTCGGCCTCGAGCCGGCGCTTCTCGTCGAGCAGCCGCCCGTGCTCGGCGGTCAGCTCGGCGATCTCGGCCCCGAGCTCGAGCACCCGCGCCCGCGTGCGCACCTGGACGATCCCGGCGACCGTCAAGAGCCCGAGCGCGAGCAGCAGCACCAGCGGCAGGCCGGTCGGGCGCCGCGGCGGCGGCGCGGGCAGCTGCGCCTCCGCCTCGGGCGCGCGCTCGAGGCCGTGCTCGAAGCTCGGCGCCTCGCGGCGGCGGGGGTTGTTCGGGCGTGGCGCTCGCGCGGTGTTCATGGCAGGGCGCGCTCCAGCAGGCGCAGCCGACAGCTGCGGCTGCGCGGGTTGTCGAGGACCTCGTCCGGGCGCGGCACGACGCCCTGGCGGTAGCCCTCGGGGACGACGAAGCGGGGCCGCGGCAGGTCGCGCGCGGCGATCGGCAGGCCCGGCGGCGGCAGCTCCGCGCGCGAGAGCTCGACGAACCGGCGCTTGGCCGCGCGGTCCTCGAGCGAGTGGAACGTGATCACGCCGAGGCGCCCGCCGACCGCGAGCCGCTCCGGCGCGGTCGCCAGCAGCGCGTCCAGTTCGCCGAGCTCGTCGTTGACGAGGATCCGCAGCGCCTGGAAGGTCCGGGTCGCCGGGTGGATCCGCTTGCCGAGCTTGCGCCGCTGGGCCGCGCTCATCGCGTCGCCGACGATCGTCGCCAGCTGGCGGGTCGTCGTCGGCCGCGCGGCGACGATCGCGGCGGCGATCCGACCGGCGTCCGGCTCCTCGCCGTAGTCGCGCAGCACCCGCGTCAGCTCGGACGCCGACATCCCGGCGACGCGCTGCGAGGCCGGCGCGCCGCAGGTCGGGTCCATCCGCATGTCGAGCGGCGCGTCGGCGTTGAACGAGAACCCGCGCGCCCCGGTGTCGAGCTGGTGTGAGGAGACTCCCAGGTCGGCGAGCACGGCCGTTGCACTTGCAAGCCCGCGCGCGTCGAGGACCGCCGCGAGGCTCGAGAACTCGGCGTGGACCAGCTCGATCTCCGGCGGGACGCCCCTGCGGCGGGCCTCGGCGAGCGCGTCCGGGTCGCGGTCGAGCGCCAGCGCGCGCAGCGGCGGACCGTCCGGGCGGGCGGCGCGGTAGGCCTCGGCGACCGCGAGGCTGTGGCCGGCGCCGCCGCAGGTCGCGTCGACGAACACCGGCGCGGCGCTGGCGACGAGCGGGGGTACGAGGGCCTCGCGGACCTCTCGGAGGAGCACCGGTGTGTGGTAGCTGGAGGACATTCCCGGGCGCGCGGACGACCCGGCGGGAGGTTTGGCAGCGGCGCGCGCCAGCGTCAAATTTTTGGGGGATTGCAAGATCTTAGGTACTTTTTGATTGACCGGCTCGGGGGGAAATCTGTAGCTTCCCCTGCCTCTCCAGGGAGCCCCCCCAGCCGTGCTTTCGACGCGGACCAAGAACTATCGCCTGTTGTTCGAGTCCTCGGAGCTCCTCTGGGAAAAGCTCGGTATGTTGAGCCCCGCCCAGCGGCGCGTGTTCGACGAGCGCTTCATGATGTCGTGGATCTTCCACGACTTCGCGCTCGAGGGGCAGATGCTGTCGGTCGCCGAGATCAAGGCCTCGATCGACGACGAGATCATCTCGACGCCGAGCCTGATCCCCGCGTACTTCCACGTCAAGGCCGTCCGCGACGGCATCTACATGCTGCTCGAGACCCGCGGCAAGCGCCTGCAGCTGTCGCTCGAGTGGCTGAAGAAGCTGCACCAGACGCTGCTGCCGCAGGGCAAAAAGGATCAGGTCCAGTACCGCAAGGACAACCCGATCCACCGCATGTACTTCCACGACCTCGCGCCGGCGGACAAGATCAGCTACCGGATGCGCAAGCTGACCGACTGGTTTCGCACCGAGGAGTGCCGCAAGGCCCACCCGATCGAGCTCGCCGTCGAGGTCCACCGCGAGATGATCCGCATCTTCCCGTGGCCGGACATCAGCGGTCGGGTCGCCCGCCTGGCGATGAACGCGATCCTGATCGCCGAGAGCTACTGGCCCTGCATCATCCACCACAACGAGCGCCAGACGTACTACGACGTCCTCCGCCTCGATCAGGACCAACTCCTGACGCTGGTGCTCGAGAGCATGGACGAGGGGATCCGCTCGTCGAGCAAGCTCTACCAGGGCATTGTCGATTCGACCAGGTCGTGACAGACTGGAGCATGCCGGTCCCCCACAGCCACTTCGCTCGACCTCTGCGAGCTGTCCGCACTGTGAATGAGTTCGCGCGAGCACGGCTGCCGTCCCGTCACGGCGAATTCGAGATCGTCTCCTTCATCGACGACGTCGGGCGCACCCTCGACGACATCGCGATCGTGCGTGGAGATGTCCACGACCGCGAGGAGGTCCCGACGCGCGTCCACTCGGAGTGCCTGACGGGCGACGTGTTCGGCTCGTTCCGGTGTGACTGCCGCGACCAGCTCGAGCTCGCCCTGCAGCGGATCCAGTCCGGCGGCCTCGGGGTGATCCTCTACCTGCGCCAGGAGGGCCGCGGGATCGGGATCGCCCAGAAGGTCCGCGCCTACCACCTCCAGGAGCAGGGCCTCGACACCGTCGAGGCCAACCTCCACATGGGCTTCGACGACGACCTGCGCGACTACTCCGTCGCCGCCGCGATGCTGCGCGCGCTCGGGGTCCGCTCGGTCATCCTCCACACCAACAACCTCAGCAAGCTCGCCGGGCTGCAGAGCGGCGGCGTCCCGGTCGCCCGCCGCGAGCCGCTGATCGCCGAGGCGCGCGACCAGAACCGCCGCTACCTCGAGACCAAGCGCAACAAGAGCGGCCACCTGCTCTAGCGCCCCGCCTGGCAGGCCGCCGCCGTCGGCCCGCCCGCGCGTGGGCCCGCTGTCGCTCTTCGTCCGGCCGTCGCGGTCGCCGGACTGCTGGCTGTCCCTCGCGCCATGCCCCTTCGTGCAGGTCTTCGCGGACAGCTTCACGGCGGGCGCGCAAAACGAGAGCGGCGGAGCACTCGCTCCGCCGCGTATCACCTCGGGCGCGAAACCGGTTCGGTCTGCGGGAAGATCCCGACAGGGGTTGCCCGACCGCGGCGCGGCCGGGTGCCACGAAGGTGGCGCGTGGTCAGTCGCCGGGCTGACCGGGGTCTCGTGGTTCGGCGGCACGGCGGTGCCGCCGCGGGGGTGGCTCGCGCGCGGCGAGCCGTGAGGAGCGTGACGATACGGCCGCGAGGGCCGGGGGTGTCACCGTGTCGATGGGGCGGCCCGGCGAAAGCCGAGCCTCAGGCCCCGGCAAAGGCTAGTGCGCACCTCCTGAAGAGCAGGACAGTCGGAGCGCAGCGCAGAGACGACACACACAACGATCTGCTTGGTTCATCCTACCTCCTTTTGCCGGTGGCCTGAGGTGACAGACCAACCTTAGCAGGGGCTTTTGGCATGGCAAAGATCCGCGGTGGAGGGGACCACCCGCGGCGCCGGCGCGCGTTTGACAGCCGCGCGAAGGCCGTGGCAAGAGCGGGGAGGTGGCGAGCTTCGAGAGCGTGATCCCGGACGAGCCCGATCATCGCGCGGTGTACACCGCCCCGGCGCGCTGGGGCGTGCGCATCTCCGGCGGCGCCCTGCACGTCGAGGGCGTGCCGCTCGCGGCGATCGCCGCGGCCGTCGGCACGCCGACCTATGTCTACGGCGCCGGCGAGATCGCCGCTCGGTACCACGCCCTCGCCGCGGCGTGCAGCGCCGCACCGACGCTCGTCTGCTACGCCGTCAAGGCCAACAGCAGCCAGGCGGTGCTGCGGCACCTCGCCCGCCTCGGCGCCGGGGCCGACATCGTCTCCGGCGGCGAGCTGCAGCGGGCGCTGGTCGCCGGCGTGCCGGCCGACAGGATCGTGTTCTCGGGCGTCGGCAAGCTCGACGACGAGATCGATGCGGCGGTCTCCGCCGGCGTGCGGGCGATCAACATCGAGTCGGCCGAGGAATTGGAGCGCGTCGCGGCGCGGGCCCGGGCGCTCGGCAAGCCGGCCGCGATCGCCCTCCGCCTCAACCCCGACATCGACCCGGTGACGCACCCGTACCTGGCGACTGGCCTGCGCGAGAGCAAGTTCGGGATCTCGATCGCCGACGCGCTGCCGATCGCCGGGCGCGCGCGCGAGCTCGCGGCGCTGCGCCTCGTCGGTGTCGGCTGTCACATCGGCTCGCAGATCACCGACGCAGCGCCGTTCCTGGCCAGCTTCGAGCGCCTGCGCGGGGTCGTGCAGGCGCTGCGCGAGGCCGGCGCGCCGCTGCGGCAGCTCGACCTCGGCGGCGGCCTCGGGATCCCGTACGCCGCGGGCGACCCCGACCTCGACGTCGCGGCCCTCGGCGCCGCGCTGACCGCCGCCGTGCGGCCGCTCGGTCTCGACCTGGTCTTGGAGCCAGGTCGCTACCTCGTCGGCGCCGCCGGCGTGCTGCTGACGCGGGTGATCGGGCGCAAGCGGGGCGACGCGCGCAGCTTCGTGATCGTCGACGCGGCGATGAACGACCTGCTGCGGCCCGCGCTGTACGACGCGTTCCACCCGATCGTGCCGGCATCGCTGGCCGCGGCCGAGCGCCCGGCGGTCCGCGCCGACATCGTCGGCCCGGTGTGCGAGTGCGGCGACTTCCTGGCCAAGGACCGCCTCGTGCCGTGGCCCGAGCCCGGCGAGCTGATGGCGGTGCTGTGCGCCGGCGCCTACGGCATGTCGATGGCCTCGACCTACAACACGCGACCGCTCGCCGCCGAGGTCCTCGTCCGCGAAGGCGAGTTCGCGGTGACGCGGCCGCGCAAGACCGTCGCCGAGCTGATCGCCGACGAGCGCGTCCCCGGCTGGCTCGAGTGACGTCCCCGCCCGCGTGACGCTCGCGCTCGAACGGCGCCGCTTCGAGCTTGCCGGCCCGCGCGCCGATTCGGTATCGTCCGCGGCCCTGGAGATCCCGATGCTCTCGAAGCGCCCCCTGCTGTTCGTGCTGTCCCTCTTCTCGCTCGCGACCGTGTCCTGCGCCGACGACGGCGGCGGCGCGGAGGCGGGCGAGCTGCCCGAGGTCGACTGCGCCGCCGCGCCTGTCCCGAAGTTCAGCGAGATGAGCGCGGTGTGGGCCAAGTGCACGTCGTGCCACAGCTCGACGCTGACCGGCCCGGCCCGCAGCGGCGCCCCGGTCGGCTACGACTACGACGTCTACGCGTCCGCCAAGGCCGAGGCGACCGAGGCCGCCGCCGAGGTCTTCGCCGGCACGATGCCGATCGGCACCACCATGACGGACGCCGAGAAGGACCAGCTCTACCGCCGGGCCCAGTGCGGCACGCCGGAGTGATCAGGCCGCCGGCCCGCTCGTCAGCTTGAGGCCGACGAGCGCCCCGACGAGCAGCAGCAGGCAGGCGACCCGCGGCGCCGTCGCGGGCTCGCCGTACAGCGCGATCCCGCCGATCGCCGCGCCGGCCGCCCCGATCCCGGTCCACACCGCATAGGCCGTGCCGATCGGCAGCGAGCGCCCCGCCTGCGCCAGCAGCACGAAGCTGAGGACCAGCGCGACCAGCGTCGCCGCGGTCGCGCCCGGCCGCTCGCGCAGGTTGAACCCGTCGCTCCACTTGAGCCCGAGCGCCCACGCGACCTCGAGCAACCCGGCGATCACGAGATAGACCCATGCCATGACGCGCACTCCTCGCTGGTGGATCGCGTCGTCTTGTCGTGACCGGGTACGGCGCGCCTCGTCCGGGCCCGCAGCGCGGGCTTCCTCTTTATAGCCGAGCGGGCGCGCCCGGCCGCGCGCGAGCGCGCGTGAGCCAACTCCTTCCCCAAGGGCCAGGCGGCGCGCACCTGACCTTTCGGTCAGTCACCGAGCTCGGGCAGCAGCAGCTCGTGGACCCACGCCGCCGCGGGCGTCGGCTGGTCGAGCGCCGCGAGCACCAGCCCGCGGGTCCGCGCCGCCGCGCCGAGCCGCTCGCCGGCGGTCCGCGCGAGATCGAAGGCGGCGAACACGTCGTCGCCGGAGATCTCGACGCCGTGCCCGGCGGCGATCCAGCGCAGCGCCGCGATCCCGAGCCCGCGCGCGAACTCGGGGTCGGCGTCGAGGCGGTCCTGCCCGTGGCGACACAACGTCCGCGGGTCGCACGGCGAGCGCGCCGCCAGCTCGGCCGCCAGCTCGAAGTAGCGGAGCGCGCACGCGGTCGCGAACCACCGCCCCTCGTGCCCGGCGCTGGCCGCCAGCAGATCGGCGAGCAGCTGGCTCGGCGGCACCTCCGGGTACACCCGCGCCAGCGCCTTGAACGTCTGCAGGCAGTTCTGCCGCGCGTGCGCCGCGAACGCGTGCTCGCGGTAGGCCTGCGCGCGCCGGCCGGCGGCCAGCAGCACGCCCTCGCAGACCCGCGCGATCTCGCGGTCGTGCCGGTGCCCGAGCGGGTTCGAGGCGCGCGCGTAGGCCAGCGCCGCGTCGACCTCGCCGCGGGCCGCCAGCGCGAGCACCCCGAACCGCCGCTCCGGCCACACGTCGACCGGCCGCGCCGCCAGCCGCGCGAGCGTCTCTTCGGTCATGCCCGCGGCGACATGGCTCGAAAGACAGGCGACTGCGGCCGCCGGCGGACCGGCGAGCCCGTCGCCCTCGAGCGCCGGCAGCAGCCGCTGCGCCCACCCGCGGGCCCGCGCCGGCCCGCGGCACAGCGCGCCCCAGTGCTCGCCGAGCCGGACGAGCCGGCCCTGGCGGTCGGCGGCGAGCAGCGCCCAAAGCCGCTCGAGCCACGCGTCCCACCCGTCCTCCGGGCCGGAGGCGAGCAGCGGCACGAGCGCGTCGACGACCCGGACGACCTCGGCCTCGACGCTGCCGAGCGGGTCCTCGACCGGCTCGACCGCCGCCGGGATCAGGCCGAGGCACACGAAGCAGCCCTCGAGCGCGCGCGCGGGATCACGCCGGACGACCCGCCGCAGCTCGCCGAGCGCCCGGTGCAGCCGCCCGACGACGACGCGCGCCGGCTGCCGGGCGGTGTCGGCCGGATCGAGCTGCGAGGCGAAGGCCCAGGTCGGCGCCACGGGCGAAATCGTACCCGAGCGCCCGGGCCGCCTCAATCCCCGCCGTCACGCCGGCAGCAGGTGGACGACCGCGAACCGCCGGCCCGCGTCGGTCCACGCCCGCGCGAGCCTCAGGCCTGCCCCGTGGGCCATGTCCGCGAAGCCATCGACGGTGTACTTGTGCGAGTACTCGGTCACGATCGCCTCGCCGGCGCGCAGCCCGAAGCTGCGCCCACCGACGCGGACGACCTGCTCCGCCGCGCTGACCAGGTGCATCTCGATCCGCTGATGGACCGCGTCGTAGCGCGCCCGGTGGGCGAAGTGTTCGAGCGCGAAGTCGCCGCCGAGCTCGCGGTTGATCCGCGCCAGCAGGTTGAGGTTGAACGCCGCCGTCACCCCGCGCGCGTCGTCGTAGGCCGCCTCGAGCGTCCGGACGTCCTTCTGCAGGTCGATCCCGATCACAGCCCCCGCGCAGCGAGGCGTCGCCGCGATCCGCCGCAGCAGCGCGCCCGCCTCGTCGGGCGTGAAGTTGCCGATCGTCGAGCCCGGGAAGTAGATCACCCGCTGCCCCGCGATCCCGGCCGGCAGCGCGAACGGCCGCGTGAAGTCGGCGCAGATCGGGCGCACCGTGATCCGCGGGTAGTCGGCGGCGATCCGGCGGGCCGCCGCGAACAGGTGCTCGCGCGACACGTCGACCGGCGCGTAGCCGGCCGGCGCCGCGAGCCGGTCGAGCAGCAGCCGCGTCTTGACGCTCGATCCGCTGCCGTACTCGACGAGCAGCCGCCCGGGCCCGATCGCGTCCGCGATCGCGCCCGCGTGCTCGCGCAGGATCTCGAGCTCCGCGCGCGTCGGGTAGTACTCGTCGAGCTCGCAGATCGCGTCGAACAGCGCCGAACCGCGGGCGTCGTAGAAGTACTTGCAGGGCAGGCGCTTGCGCGGCGCTGCGAGCCCGGCGAGGACGTCGAGGAGGAACTCGTCGCGCGGGTCGGAGGCCGCGGTCGATCGAACGCGTGCGGTCGGGTCCTTCACGCGTCCTTTGTCAGCCGGATCCCGCCGAACGGCCAGCGCGCGTGGGGAGGGAAGAAATTGCGATACGTCGCGCGCGCGTGGTCCCCGGGCGTCACACATGCGCCGCCCCGCAGAACGATCTGTCCGGACATGAATTTCCCGTTATATTCGCCGATCGCGCCGGTCGCCGGCGCATAGCCCGGATACGGCAGATACGCGCTCGCGGTCCACTCCCACACGTCGCCCAGGAGCTGCTGCGGCCCTGGCTCGTGCGGCGCGGCGGTCGGGTGCAGCCGCCCCGACTCGACGAAGTTGCCGGAGATCGGCACGCCCGCCGCGACCATCTCCCACTCCGCCTCGGTCGGCAGCCGCGCCCCGGCCCACCGCGCGAACGCGTCGGCCTCGTAGTGGCTGACGTGGACGACCGGCGCGTGCGGGTCGAGCGGGCGCGGGCCGCCGAGCGTGAACTCGGACCATGTCCCTTCGGACAGCTCCCAGTACAGCGGCGCCGCCCACCCGAGCCGCTTGACCGCCGCCCACCCGTCGGACAGCCACAGCGACGGCCGCGTGTACCCGCCGTCGGCGACGAACTCGGCGAACTCGCCGTTGGTCACGCAGCGCGACGCCAGCAGGAACGGCCGCAGGTACACCTTGTGGCGCGGCGCCTCGTTGTCGAAGCAGAACCCCGCGCCCGCGTGCCCGACCTCGACCAGCCCGTCCGGCCCCGCGTGCCACGCGAGCGGCGGCGCCGGCCGGTCCGACGGCGCCGCCGCCTCCGGGCGCAGCGCCGGCCGCAGCGGGCTCTGGGCGAACAGGTGCTTGAGGTCCATCAGGATCAGCTCCTGGTGCTGCTGCTCGTGCTGCTGCCCGAGCGTCACCCGCTCCGCGAGCGCCGGCGCGAGCTCCTCGCGCGCGAGCAGCCGCTCGATCGCCGCGTCGACGTGCGCCCGGTAGCGCAGCACCTCGGCGACCGTCGGCCGCGTCAACAGCCCCCGCCGCGGCCGCGGGAACTGCGGCCCGACCGCCTCGTAGTACGAGTTGAACAGCACCTCGAAGGCCGGGTGGAACGGCGCCGCGCCCGGGTCGGCCGCGCGCAGCACGAACGTCTCGAAGAACCACGTCGTGTGCGCGAGGTGCCACTTGGTCGGGCTGCAGTCGTCCATGCTCTGCGCGACCATGTCCTCGGCCGCGAGCCCGGCGCACAGCGCCTCGGTCGCCGCGCGGATCCGTCGGTACGCCGCGAGCACGCCTAGAACCGCCCCCCGAGGGCGAGCGCGAACCCCTGTCCCAGAGGACCTGCCCCGAAGCGCAGCTGACCGCGGCGCGCCTGCCGGCGCCCGCCGCCGGTGTCGCGCAGCTGCAGCTCCTGGAGCTCGGCGCGCGACGACAGCGCGTCGTAGGCCATGAACGCCGAGCCGGCGAGCCCGAGCCCGCCGGCGAGGCTGGTGACGCCGACGAAGTCGAGCGACGGGCGGTCGCCGTACTGGCCGACCAGCCACAGCGCGCCGACGATCACCGCGCCGCCGTAGAGCGCGTAGCCGAGGCCGCGCGCCCAGATCTTCCCGCGGACCCGCAGGTCGCGGCTGGTGCTCGCGCCGCCGATCGCCACGATCGGCGTGCCGAGGAGCGTCGTCGACAGGCCGAGCCCGGCGTACATGAAGTGCTTGATCGTATAGTCACCGGGGTCGGTCTTGCCGGCGCGGCCGACGTCGTAGAGGACCCCCATCGCCAGCCCGACCGCCGAGAACGCGACGCCGACGCCCGCGCCGACGCGCGCCCACTCGGCCGGCGGCGCCTCGCGGCCCTCGGCGCACTCCCACGAGTTCTCGTGCACCGCCGTGATCACGCCCCGCGGCGCCTGCTGGGCCCCGTTGGCCTCGTGGACGTAGTACACCGCCGACTTGTCGGCCTTCGACAGCGTCACGCACTCGCGCCCGGCGGTCCCGAGGATCAGCAGCACCTTCTTGCCGGCGAGCCGCACCCACTGGTCGTCGGTCAGCGGCGCGACGTGGTAGCGCGGCATCCCGTCGACCGCCTCGGCCGCGACCGCGGTGTGCAGCAGCGCCACCGGCGCCGGTCCCTCGGGCAAGGTCCTCGGAGACATGTTCCCAGGGCCAGCCGCGTCGGCGGCGGGGGCGAGCGCGAGCGACAGGGCGGCGAGCGCGGCGAGCATGACGGGGAGTCTACCCCGCCGGCGCCGGCTCGAGCAGCGCCGCGACGACCCGCTCGAGCTTCATGCCGCGGCTGCCCTTGACCAGGAGCGCCCCCGGGCGCTCGTCGAACGCCGCGCGGACGGCGGCGACGAGGTCGGCGACGCCGAGGCCGGCGTGCCACGCCGGGATCCCGCCGGCCTTGGCGGCCTCGGTCGCGGCCTGCGACAGCGCCCCGAAGGTGAACAGCGCGTCGAGCCGGAGGGCGGCCGCGAGCCGGCCGACCTCGGCGTGCAACTCGGGGGCGGTCGGCCCGAGCTCGAGCATGTCGCCGATCACCGCGACCAGCGGGCCCGGCCGCGCGGACCGCAGCGCCGCGAGGCTCCTCAGCGCCGCCGCGACCGACCCGGGGTTCGCGTTGTAACAGTCCGCGATCAGCAGGTGGTGCGGGTGGAAGTGCAGCACCCGCCCGCGGTCGCCGACCGGCCGGACCGACTCGAGCGCCTCGATCATCGCCCCGACCGGGCACCCGAGGTGCAGCCCGACCGTCAGCGCCGCCGCCGCGTTGCGGGCGTTGTGGGCCCCGAACACCTGCAGGCTGATCCGGATCTCCTCCGGCCGCGCGGCCATGCGCAGCCGCAGCGTCGCGTGCGTGCGCTCGTCGAGCTCGACCCCGACGACCTGCACCGCCGCGTCCGGTCCCTCGCCGAAGCGCAGGATCTCGAGCCCCTCGCGCGCGCGCAGGTGCGGCGCGAGCGTCGGCTCGTCGTCGGGGGCGACCGCGACCCCGCCCGGGCGCACATGCGCCAGCGGCTCGGCCTCGGCGGCGGCGATCGCCTCGAGGCTGCCCATGAACTCGAGGTGCTCGAGCGCGACGCTCGTGATCACCGCGACGTCCGGGCGGACGATCCCCGCGAGGTGCCCGTTCTCGCCGGGCGCGCTCATCCCGAGCTCGAGCACGATCGCCTCCGGTGCGTCCGGCCCGCCCAGCAGCGACAGCGGCACCCCGAGGTGGTTGTTGAAGTTGCCGCGGGTCGCCAGCACCCGGTCGTAGCGCGTGCGGACCACCGCCTCGATCATCGCCCGCGTCGTCGTCTTGCCGTTGCTGCCCGAGATCGCGACGACCGGGCCCGCGCAGCGATCGCGCGCGGCCCGGCCCAACGCGGCGAGCGCCGCGGTCGTGTCCGCGACCTCGACGACCGTGACGTCCCCGTCCGGAAGCGCGCGCCCGGGCATCGTCAGCACCGCCGCCGCCCCGGCCGCGATCGCGTCGGGGATGAATTGATGGCCGTCGCGGGCGGCGACGATCGGCACGAACAGGCCGCCGGGCACGGGTTCGCGGCTGTCGAGGAAGGCGCCGGCGATCTCGCGTGTGCCGCGGCGGAGCAGCCGACCGCCGGACGCGGCCGTCAGAAACTCGGGGGAGAGGTGCACGGGGGCAACGGTTAGCACCCCGGGCCGGCTGCGCGCCACATCTGCGCGGAGCCGCGTCGCGGGCTTCGCGCAGGGGCGGACGACCTCGCTGCCGCGGGCGCGCGAGCGCGGCCGGCGGCCCGCCGCCCCCGGACGGCGCCGGCCGCGGGGCCCGCCGCTGTCACAAGTCCTTGAGGACATGTCTGAAGCGTCCTGTTCCCGGGTGGATCTCGGGCGCCCGTGCGCGCGGACCGGGGGCGCCGGCGACGGGCCCGAGCGCGCGGACGCGCTCCGGCTCCAGGACGCGCCGCGCCGGCCACGGTCGCGTCCGGTCCGCGGCATGCTAGCCTGGAGGCCGGCGGTATGCAGACGCTGGTGCTCGATCCGGGGTACACGCCGATCAAGGTCATCTCCTGGCGGCGCGCCCTGTGCCTGATGTTCCTCGACAAGGCCGAGGTGCTCGCCCACTACGAGCGCGAGGTCCGGACGGTCACGCGCAGCTTCCCGGCGCCGTCCGTCGTCCGCCTCCTCTGCGCCGTCCGCCCCGGCCCGCAGGTCGTCCGCTTCTCGCGCAAGAACGTCTACCTGCGCGACGGCTTCCGCTGCCAGTACTGCGGCGTCGTCTACGGCGACCACGAGCTGACGCTCGACCACGTCGTCCCGCGCGTGTGCGGCGGCAAGACCACGTGGACCAACGTCGTCACCGCCTGCGGCACCTGCAACCGGCGCAAGGGCGGCCGGACCCCCGAGCAGGCCGGCCTGCCGCTGCGCAGCAAGCCCGCGCGGCCGAAGTGGACGCCGATGACGTTCGCCCAGCGGCTGCCGGCGCACGACGTGCCGGAGTCGTGGCGCGCCTGGCTCGGCGCCGCATAGCGCGCATCCGGCGAATTGTTGCGCCCCCGCAAGCCCCGTGGCAAGCGGAGGCCAGGCCGTGCTGTACCAACTCCTCTTCGCGCTCCACGACGACGTCCGCTGGCTCAGCTGGCTGAACGTCCTGCGCTACACGTCGACGCGGATCCTCGCGGCCACGCTGACGGCGCTGGTGCTCTCGCTCGTGCTGTACCCGTGGTTCATCCGCACGCTGCAGAAGATCCAGCTCGGCCAGGTCGTCCGCGACGACGGGCCGAAGTCGCACTTCTCGAAGCGCGGCACGCCGACGATGGGCGGCAGCCTGATCCTCTTCTGCCTGATCATCCCGACGGTCCTGTGGTCGGACATGTCGAACGGCTTCGTCCTGCTGGCGACCGCCGTCACCGCCGGCTGCGGCGTGATCGGCTTCATCGACGACGCCCTCAAGATCCGCAAGAAGAACTCCGGCGGCCTCCCCGGCAAGATGAAGCTGCTCCTGCAGTTCCTGATCGCCGGCGCCGCCGTCTGGTACCTGTTCAGCCCGATGAGCGGCCTGATGCCGGAGGCGATCCGCTACCGCCTCGCGCTGCCGCTGACCGACTTCTACCAGCACTTCTTCACCCTGCCGGAGTGGCTGTACCTGATCTTCGCCACGCTGGTGATCGTCGGCTTCTCGAACGCCGTCAACCTCACCGACGGCCTCGACGGCCTGGCGATCGGCCCGGTGGTGATGTCGGCCGGCACCTTCCTCGTGCTGACCTACGCCGCCGGCACCCTGATCGCCGGCTTCGACATCGCCCGCTACCTCAACATCCCGCACATCCCCGGCGTCGGCGAGCTGGCGATCTACTGCGGCGCCATGTGCGGCGCCGGCATCGGCTTCCTCTGGTACAACACCTTCCCGGCGAGCGTCTTCATGGGCGACGTCGGCAGCCTCCCGCTCGGCGCCGGCATCGGCTTCCTCGCGGTCGCCTCGAAGAACGAGTTCACCCTGGTGATCGTCGGCGGGATCTTCGTGCTCGAGGCGGTCAGCGTGATCGTCCAGGTCGCCTCGTTCAAGCTGACCGGCAAGCGGATCTTCAAGATGGCGCCGATCCACCACCACTTCGAGCTCAAGGGCTGGAGCGAGCCGAAGGTGGTCGTCCGCTTCTGGATCATCTCCTTCATGCTCGCGCTGATCGGCCTCGCCACCCTCAAGCTCCGCTGACCCTCCCGTGACCCTCGCCCTCGACTCCTTCACCGCCTCGACCGCCCTCGTGATCGGCGCCGGCGCCAGCGGCCGCGCCGCCGCCGAGTTGCTGCTCGCGCTCGGCGCCCGCGTCCGCGTCTACGACCAGAACCCGCGCGCGCAGGTCCCCGCCGGCGCCGAGCCGCTCCTCGGCTCGCCCGAGCTCCCGCCCGCCGCGCTCGCCGGCGTCGACCGCATGGTCCTCAGCCCCGGCGTCCCGCCCGCGCGCTTCCGCGCCGCCCTCGCCGAGCACGCCCCGCAGGCCCGCGTCGACGGCGAGATGAGCCTCGCCCTCGCCGTCGCCGCCGCCCGCTGGGGCCGCCGCCCCACCGTCCTCGTCACCGGCACCAACGGCAAGAGCACCGTCACCGCCCTGACCGGCGCCCTGCTCGAGGCCGCCGGCCGGCGCCCGTTCGTCGGCGGCAACCTCGGCGTCCCGCTGTCGACCGCCCTGCTCGCCGGCCTCCGCGACCACGCCCCCGCGCCCGACTGCCTCATCCTCGAGTGCTCGAGCTTCCAGCTCGAGACCCTCGGCGCGCACCCGGTCGACGTCGCGATGGTCCTCAACCTGACCGCCGACCACCTCGACCGCTACCCGACGATGCGCGACTACGCCGACGCCAAGGCGCGCGTGTTCGCCGGCCTCGCGCCCGACGGCCTCGCCCTGCTCGACGCCGGCGACCCGTGGACCGACTACTTCCGCGCGCAGGTCCACGCCGGCCGGCTCGTGCTCGTCGACCACCCCGGGGGCGCCCGCATCGACGGACCTGGCCCCGGGGACAGCCTCGTCCTGCCCGGCGGCGAGTCCTACCCGCGCGCCGCCCTGCCGCTCGCCGGCCGCCACAACAGCAAGAACGCGCTGTTCGCCCTGCTCGCCGCGCGCCACCTCGGCGCCGCGCCCGAGGCCTGCGCGCGCGGCCTCGCCGGCTTCACCGGCCTGCCGCACCGGATGACCCTCGTCCGCGAGCTCGCCGGCGTCCGCTGGTACGACGACTCCAAGGCGACCAACGTCGCCAGCGTGCTCGCCAGCCTGGACGGCTTCGACCGCCCGTTCGTGCTGATCGCCGGCGGCCGGGCCAAGGGCGACGACCTCACCCCGCTGCGCGAGCTCCTGCGCCGCAGCGGCCGCGCCCTGGTGGCGATCGGCGAGGCGACCGAGTCCTTCTTCGCCCTCGGCGAGGGCGTCGTGCCGACCGTCCGCGCGACCGCGATGGACGCCGCCGTCGCGGCCGCCCGCGAGCTCGCCCGCCCCGGCGACGCCGTCGTCCTCTCGCCCGCCTGCGCCAGCTACGACTGGTTCAAGAACTACGCCGAGCGCGGCGACACCTTCGCCCGCCTCGTCCGCGCCCTCGCCTGAGGGCGCCGCGCGCAACGCCGCCCGGGCGTGGTACATCCACCGCATGCGGCTCGACTCGATCGACGGCAACACCCAGCGCCTCGACGGCGGCGCGATGTTCGGCAACGCCCCGAAGGCGGTCTGGCAGCGCTGGTGCCCGCCGGACGACGCCAACCGGATCCTGCTCGCCTGCCGGTGCCTGCTCGTCCGCGAGGACTCCGGCCGGACCGTCCTGCTCGAGGCCGGCATCGGCACCTTCTTCGAGCCGAAGCTGCGCGACCGCTTCGGCGTCGTCGAGCCCGAGCACGTCCTGCTGCGCTCGCTCGAGGCCCTCGGCGTCCGCCCCGAGGACATCGACGTCGCCGTCCTCTCGCACCTCCACTTCGACCACGCCGGCGGCCTGCTCACCGCCTGGTCCGAGGGACAGCCGCCCGCGCTCGTCTTCCCCAACGCCCACTACGTCGTCGGCGAGGAGGCCTGGCAGCGCGCGCTCCACCCGCACGCGCGCGACCGCGCGTCCTTCATCCCCGGCCTGACCGACCTCCTGCAGGCGACCGGTCGGCTCGAGCGGGTCACCGGCGACCGCTCGCAGGTGCTCGGCCCCGGCTACACCTTCACGGTGTCACACGGACACACACCGGGCCTCCTGCTGACGCGCGTCGAGACCCCGCGCGGCCCGATCACCTTCATGGGCGATCTCGTGCCCGGCACCCCGTGGGTCCACCTGCCGATCACGATGGGCTACGACCGCTACCCCGAGCTGCTGATCGACGAGAAACAGGCCCTTTTGACCCAGATCCTCGCCGACGACGGCTACCTCTTCTACACCCACGATCCCGGGGTCGCGGCCAGCAAGCTCGCGCGCGACGCCGCCGGGAAGTTCAGCGCCGCGGAGCCCGTGCCCGCGCTGCGCTGGTCCTGACCGACCTCACGCCGCGAGCGCCAGCAGCTTCTTCTGCAGCTTGCGCACCGAACGGGGCGCCGTCATCAGGTAGTACACGCCGCTCAGGACGTACAGGGGCAGCTTGGAAGCATTGTTGGCGTTCATGGTCGGCCTCCGTGACGATGGGTACATTGAGATAGCGACACGAGGTCGCTCGCTGGATCACCAAACGTTTGCGCCGCGAGGATGTTGCATGTCCTCGTGATCCGCCACGGATCACGCGCACCACCCGTACGTCCGAACCGTCGCCCCGCTTTCACCCCGCGTCGCTATCGGTCCGTGAGAAACGCCTCAGAACATTGTTCAGGGGCCAATGTGGGTATCTTCGCCCGTCGCTCGGCGTGGGCATGACGTCGCTGTCTCGCCTGCACGTGCCGGCGACCGCCGCGGCGCCCGCACGAATTTCTGTCGCCCGGACGTCGTTCGGACGTCACGCCCGCGACGGCGCGCCCGCCGTCACCTGTCCCGAAGTTCCTACTCGAACCCCGGCGCCGGGACCTGCGGGCGCCCGGGGAACAGCGCTTCGACCTCGCGGGCGACCTGCAGCACCAGCTCCTCGCGCCCGAGCGGCCCGGCGAGCTGCACGGCGATCGGCAGGCCCTCGCGCGAGCGCGCGACCGGCAGCGCGATCGCCGGCTGCCCGGTCACGTTGAACGGCGCCGTGAACGCCCCGTACACCGCCGCCGCGCGGAAGATCGCCTCGCCGTCGTCGCCGCCCCACGCCCCGATCTTCGGCGGTGGCCCGATCACCGCCGGCGTCAGCACCAGCGCCGCGTCGCCGACCCACCGCAGCACGCGCTCGCGCAGCGCCTCGTACGCGGCGGCCGCCAGGGCGGGCGAGTTACGGCGCCCGGCCTCGACCAGCCAGCGCGTCGCTGGCTGCAGCCGGTCCGCGCGGACTCCGGGCACCTGCGCGAGCATGTGCTGGTAGATCGGCAAGAAGTCGTCGACCGACCCCTCCGCCATCGCCGCCTCCTCGACGTGGTGCCCTGCGCCCGCGAGCGCCCGCGCGACCGCCTGCGCAGCCGCGGCCCACTCCGGCTCCGCGCGGGCGATCGGCGAGTCGAGCGCCAGCCGGATCCTGAGCCGCGGCGCCGGCCGATCGAGCACCTGGCTGTAAGGACATGGCGGCGGGGCCAGCCAGTGCGGCTCCCCGCAGGTCAACCCGGCGAGCACGTCGAGCAGCAGCGCCGCGTCCTCGACCGAGCGCGCCAGCGGCCCGCAGGTGTACAGCAACCGCCGGTCGTCGCGCCCGAACGCGTTGGCGATCCGCCCGCGCGACGCCTTGATCCCGACCAGCCCGCAGAACGCCGACGGGATCCGGATCGACCCCGCGCCGTCGCTGCCCTGCGCCCACGGCAGCATCCCCGCCGCGACCGCGGCCCCCGACCCCCCGCTCGACCCGCCGGCGCTGCGCGACGGATCCCACGGGTTGCGCGTCGGCGCGTGCGTGTCCGGCTCGGTCACCGGCAGCGCCCCGAGCTCGGACGTCGCCAGCTTGCCGAGCACGATCGACCCCGCGCGCCGCAGCCTGGCCACCGTCACATCGTCGATCGGCGACCACATCGGCAGGACCCCGCGCGAGCCCATCCGCGTCCGCGCGCCGCGGACGAAGTTGAGATCCTTGACCGCGATCGGCATCCCCATGAGCGGCGGCAGCGCGTCCGCCTCGCTGCGCCGCGCCGCGCGATCGAGCGCCTCGTCGGCCGCCCGCGCGGCCCGCCGCGCGCTCGCCTCGAACACCGTCACGAACGCGGCCAGCCGCGGGTTGAAGGCCGCGATCCGCTCGAGATACAGCTCGACGAGCTCGCGGCTGCGAAGCTCGCGGCGACGCAGCAGGCGCAGCTGCTCGGCGGCGGGGATGCGGACGACCTCGGCGACGGACATGCTTCGCCGCGCAGTGTCGCAAAGCCCTGTCACGAAAGCGAGCCGCGCCCGACCGGCCGGCGCGACCACAGCCATTGTGCCGCCGCCGGGGCCCGGGTACCTTGGTCGCGGGGAATGGGGAGGGAACCGATGGTCCCGCGTGGGGATAGGACGAAGACCGCAAAGCCTCGAGTCGACAACGTCGCGGCGCTCGACCTGCTGACCGTCGACGACGTCGCCGTGATGCTCAAGACCAGCCGAAAGGCGATCTACCACCGGATCGCCCGCGGACAGATCCCCGCCGTCAGGCTCGGACGCAGCGTGTTCATCCGCCGCGCCGACCTCGCCGCGAGCCTCGTCCCGGGCGCCTTCAACGACCCGACCACCTGAGCCGCCGTCACGGCGCCTTCTGCTGCGCGAGGTGCAGCCGCACCGCCTGCAGCGTCGCCGTGAAGCCGCCGCAGCTGTCGCCGACGCACACCGCCCAGCTCCCCGGCGCCGCCGTCCCGGCGAGCGCCGCGAGCCCCGGGCCCTGCGCCGCCCCCGGGTTCGGCGCGTAGCTGCAGGCCCCGTCGTCCTGGCAGATCGTCCCGCTCGAGTCGAGCCCGTCGCCCATCAGCTCCGCGTCCTTGTCGCCGCCTGTCCGAAAGACCAGCGGCGACGTCGCCGCGAGGTTCGAGCTGTCGCCGCTGCAGCTCTCGCCGTCGTCGGCAGGCTCGGCGAAGCCCGGCCGGCTGACCAACGTCACCACCTCGCCGCCCGGCGCGACCAGCTTGATCGTCAGGTCGCCCGCGTACCCGGTGTCGACCCCGACCTCGACCTCGACCGCCGTCACGAAGTCGATCCCGTCCGCCGGCACCGCGATCTCGTGGCACGTCATCGACGCCGGCGTCCCGTCGTAGAACCCGTCCTCGACGACCCGCCCGAGCTCGGTCGCCTCGAAGCTCTGCGTCTCGGTGAACCCCGGACAATCGAGATCGTCGACCGCGATCTCCGGACACAGCGGCTCGAACGCGCCCACCAGCGCCGCCGCGTCGTCGTCCGCCACCCCCGCCGCCGCCAGCGTCGCCGCCAGGTGCCCGAGCATCGCCACGAAATCGACCGCCTCGATCGGCGCCATCGCCCCGTCGGTCACCCCCGCGTGGACCGGCGCCATCGGCAGGCACGGCGCCCCCGCGCCGACCCCCGGCTCGATCCCCGGCGGCGGGTCGACCTCCGCCCCGTAGACCGCAGGCCCGTCGATCGCCGCCACCTGCCTGACGAGACATGTCCCGAGGCGCTCCCAGTCGGCCGCGCCGAAGAACCCCGCCAGCGCCGCGTCGCCCGCGACCCGCGCGAGCCACGAGCCCGCCAGCCCCGGCGCGCCGACGAGCGTCCGGATCGCCGGCTTGCGCCCGATCCGCTGGTACAGCGTCGCGTCGCTCCCGGGATCCTCGACGACCTCCGTCATCACCGCCGCGAACGACCCGACCAGCGCCGCCCGGTCCTCCGCGGTCAACGTCGGCGCGTCGACCTCCGCGAACACCTCGAGCGCGGCCGCGACGTCCTCGACGAAGTCGGCGAAGTCGAGCGCCGAGATCCCGAGCCCCGCGTGCGCCGCCTGCATCTCGAGGCAGGTGTAGGTCGCGCCCTCGCAGCCGGCGAACACCGCGATCTGCCCGGCGAGGCAGCCCGCCTTGCCGGCGAACTCGGCCCCCGTGTTGAGGAAGTACGCGTTGACCCGCGGGTCCTTGGTCACCCGCGTCCCGATCCGCCCCGCCAGCGCCTCGGCCCCCGCGGGCCCGCCGAGCCGCGCGCACAGCCCCCGCTCGCCGCCGGTCGGATCCCCCGTGCTCGCCATGCCGGTCGTCGGGTCGACGCCGGTCGTCTCGCCGCTCGTCCCGGCGCCGGGCCCGCTCGAGCTCTCCGACGCGCTCGTCGGCTGCGCCGTGTCGTCGGCGCAGCCCGCGAGCGCGAACGCGAGCATCGGGGCGCGAGCGAGCCGCATCGCCGATGATCTTCGCACGAAGCCCCCCGCGCGCCCGCCCCGGGGCCGTCAGCCGGCCGCCGCCATCAGCGGGAACAGCGAGCGCCCGGCCCCCTGCTCGCGCCGCAGGTCGCGGAACACCAGCGCGTAGCGGGCCCGCGGCGCGTGGACGCGCAGCCACGCGTCGAGGCTCGGCTGCGCGTGCGCGTCGAGCATCTGCCTCATCGCCGACAGCACGTTGTCGTACAGCTCGGGCGGCGTCAAAACCCCGTCGATGTAGCGGACGAGCGCGGGCGCCTTGGCCTGGCTCTGCTCGCGCAGGCCGAGCCAGCGGTCGTGGGTGAACTCGACCGACGAGTCGCAGTGGTCGGCGCACAGCCGCGCGGCCGTCACGAACTCGCCCTTCTCGACGAGCTTGCGGATGTGCGGCCCGATCAGCGCGAACACCTCGGGGTGGATCGCCAGGATCTCGTGGGTCGACTCGGCGCTCAGCCAGAGGTCGGGCTCCTCGACGAACACCGCGCCGACGAGGCCCGACGCGAGCGGCATGGCGCAGGTCAGGTGCTGGAGGCCGAAGGTGATCGACTTCCACCGGTCCTTGATCTCGTGCTGCCACAGCGTGTTGACCAGCGGCGCGAGCTGGTCGGGCGCGGCCATCATGCGCGCGATCTTCTTCGGCCCCTCGCCGATCGTCGGCCGGTACGCCTCGGTCACCCGCGGCTGACTGAACAGCACCCGCCACTCGCCGCTGAGGAGCTCGATCCGCCTGTGCTCGCGCCCGATCAGGTCGATGACCTGCTCGCGGGTGGCGGTCGCCAGGTGGTGCAGCAAGACCTCCTCGATGTCGAGGTAGCGCTCGCTGCGTATGAGGTACGCGTGGCAGCGCAAGGCGCAAACGCTACCAGATTTTTCGCCGACATTTTTTCACACCGCGCCGGAAAACCGCCGGTCGGGGGCGAAAACGACCGCGCCGCGCGCCGCCCCGCAAGGCTCGCGGGGCCCGCCGGCGCCCCCCTCGCCCGGGCCCGCGATATCCTGGCCCGGCCGCGTCATGATCCAGCTCCACTCCGATCCCGCCATCGCCGAGCAGCAGATCGAGGCCCTGATCTTCTACCTGACGACCCTGGGCTACATCGACAGCGAGTTCGACCTCACCGAAAAGGCGTTCGTCCGGGCCTTCCTCCGCGAGCTGGTGACCGCCCGGATCGACGCCGGCGGCCCGATGGACCCCGAGCTGCGGTTCGAGCGGATCGAGAACCAGCACGAGCACTACGTCGAGCGCTTCCAGGAGATCGACCGCGAGATCCGCAGCCTCCTGACCGAGGCCGTCGCCGACGGCGAGGACCCGCAGAAGTTCGTCGTCTCCCAGCTCAAGCTGCGCTGCTTCGAGATGTTCCAGGACCTCGACCAGGACAGCCGCGGCGCCCTGCTCGAGGTCGTCGACAAGTTCATCGCCGCCGACGGCCAGGTCCACCCCGACGAGGCCGCCTTCCGCAACGACCTCGCCGAGCTGCTCGGCGCCGAGCTGATCCTCGACGACGCCGCCCTCGAGACCGTCAGCGTCGAGATCAAGGAGCCCGCCCAGCTCGTCCCCCAGCAGGAGAACCACCCGTTCTTCTCCAAGTTCGAGTTCCACTACTCCGCCAACCAGGAGCAGCTCCAGCGCCAGTTCGCCGCCGACCTCGCGCTGCTCGAGCGCGTCGAGGAGAAGTGGGAGGAGTACCGCGTCCGCGGCCGCGGCCGGCTCGAGGGCCACAAGTCGTTCGCCGAGTTCGCCGGCGGCGACGAGTTCCTCGACGAGCACGTCTACGTCCTCCCGACCCGCCCCGGCCGCGCCTACGAGCTGATCGTCCTCGGCGACCTCCACGGCTGCTACTCGTGCCTCAAGGCCGCGATCCACCAGAGCAACTTCATGGAGAAGGTCCGGCGCTTCCGCGCCGACCCCGAGAACAACCCCGACGTCCGCCTGGTCCTGCTCGGCGACTACATCGACCGCGGCCGCTTCAGCTACAACGGCGTCCTCCGCACCGCCCTCAACCTGTTCCTCGCCGCCCCCGACCACGTCTTCGTGCTGCGCGGCAACCACGAGTACTACATCGAGTACCAGGGCAAGGTGTACGGCGGCGTCCGCCCGGCCGAGGCGATCAACAGCCTGACCCCGCACCTCCCGGTCGACGTGTTCTCGCGCTTCCTCGACTTCTTCGACGCGATGCCGAACATGCTCGCGTTCGACCAGCTCCTGTTCGTCCACGCCGGGATCCCGCGCGACAGCCTGGTCGCCGAGAAGTGGGTCGACCTCGCCAGCCTCAACCGCGAGGACATCCGCTTCCAGATGCTGTGGAGCGACCCGAGCAAGGCCGACGTCGTCCCCGACGAGCTGCAGAAGGCCTCCGCCCGGTTCGCGTTCGGCCGCCTGCAGTTCCGCAAGTTCATGCAGCGGATCGGCTGCAACGCGCTCATCCGCGGCCACGAGAAGGTCAACTCCGGCTTCAAGAACCACTACACCGACGCCGACTACCGCCTCTTCACCCTGTTCTCCGCCGGCGGCGTCGACAACGACGACCTGCCCCCCGACTCCAACTACCGCGACGTCCGCCCGATGGCCCTCACGATCACCAGCAAGGACGGCCTCGTCGAGGCGGTCCCGTGGGCGATCGACTACAAGCGCTACCAGGACCCGCGCCTCAACAACTTCTTCTCGAGCGCGCCCGAGATCGACATCACGCCGCAGAGCTGACCCGCAGCCCGCCGGGCGACTTGCCGAAGGCGGCTCACAGCGGGTCGGTCCTGCGGGGTTGCGCGTATCCACGCGCAACCGCATCCTCGCCGCCGCGCTCTATCGGTGCGAATCGATCCACTTCTGGAAGAACGGCGCCGAGGCGTCCCAGCCCTCGCGCAGCTGCTTCTCGGCCGAGCTCTCGATCAGTCCGCCGACCCCGAACATCTTGACCTCGATCGTGATCTCCGCGACGCGGCGGATCCTGTCCGGCCCGATCGGCTCGATCCGCACGACCCCTTCGTTGCGCATCTTGTCGCCGAGCGCGCTCGGGATCATCTTCCACGACCACAGCTTCGTCGCCTTGTCGAGCTTCCCCTCCTCGACGTAGCTGAACCCGTTGCCGAGCAGCTTGGCGACCGGACCCGGCACGTTGAGCTTCGGCGTCCCCTTGACCTTGCGGAGGATCTCCCGGTCCGTCTCGCGCTGCTCGACGATCTCGTAGTGCGAGAACTGCAGGTGCTCCTTGTAGAGCTTCTCGTTGAACTCGCGGTCGAAGAACGTCTTCCAGAACGTATCCGCGTCGCTGTTGAACTCGTGGCTGATCGTAAACGTGCTCATGCTCTTGCTCTCGCTCGGCCTTGGCCGCCTGGACTGTAGCAGAGCGCGGGCGCGACCCGACCGCGCGTCCGCGCCCCTGGTCGCCCGCTGCCCCGCCTCCCGTGGCCCCCGATCGCGCCTCGTGGCCCGCGCTCGCCGGCGCTTTGCCGCGGCCTCGCCGACGGCGGTACCCTCGAGCGCGTGACGAGGCGGGTCTCTTCGGAGGTGGTGAGGCAGGAGAATGGACCCGCGGCCGAGCGGCGAGGCGGCGGCCGACCGTCGCAGCCAGCCCCGCTCGCTCGCGGGCTCGGCAACCGGATCCTCTCCCACGAGATCGCCGCCCGCGGCGTCGCCGGTCCCGGCGCCCCGCTGCCTCACCTCGATCGCCTCGAGGCTGCCTTCGGCGACCTGACCCTCCGCGGCGTCCGGGCCCACTTCGGCGCCGAGGCCAGGCGCAGCGCCGTCGGCCTCGGCGCCCGCGCCTACACCTTCGGCGAGGACATCGCCTTCCGCGACCCCGCCCCGAGCCTCCGCACCGTCGCCCACGAGGCCGCGCACGTCATCCAGCAGCGGATCGGCGTCGCCGTCCCGCAGGGCCTCGGCCGCGCCGACGACATCCACGAGCGCCAGGCCGAGGCCGTCGCCGACCAGGTCGCCGCCGGCGGCTCGGCCGTCCCCCTGCTCGCCGCGCTGACCCCCGCCGGCCCGCCCGCCCCGGTCGTCCAGCGGATCACCGACGAGGAGCTCGCCGACCTCCGGCACCAGCTGACCGCCGCGCTCGAGCGCGGCGACCTCGCCGCGGTCTTCAAGCGCCTCAGCAGCCGCCTCCTCTCGCGCCGCAGCTCCGTGCTCCGCACGCTCGACCGCGAGCTGGCCGCGGGACAATACGCCGAGGCCAGGCGGACCGCCGCGCTGTGGCTCGGCTGGAAGGGCGACGCCAGCGCCCGGGGCCCCGTCGTCCAGGGCCTGCACGACGTCCTCGATCACCACCTCAACCCGCCGCCGCCCCCGGCTCATCCTCCTGCGCCCGAGCGCCTCCTGTCCGGCCCGCGCGAGCGCGCCTGGTCCGACGACATGGACGCGCCATCCGCCCCGCCCCTCACCCCGCCGTCCGCTCCGCCCCTCGCGCAGCTCGAGCCCCCGTCCGACGATCCGGCCGTCGACCCCGAGGTCGTGCCGGTCGTCAACGCCCTCGTCGACGTGCTGGCGCACGAAGCGAAGCCCAGCCACCTCGCCCCACCGCACGAGCCCGCGAGCGCCCCCAACGAGGCGCGACCGACCGCCGACCGGTTCGCGTCCGTCAAGCCCGCCGGCTATCTCTCGTTCCGCGGCCTGAGCTGGGACGCGATCCGGGCCGACTACAAGAGAAAGGATCTGACCTACAAGCCCGAGCTCGGCCCCGACAAGGAAGGCAAGTTCAACCTCACCCAGGCGCAGGACGCCGGCGCCGGCATGAACGTCCTCCTCGCCTTCCGCCTGCACCAGACCCTGCTCAAGCGGGACCACCAGGCCAACATGTCGGGTTTCCCGGACACCCCGAGCCTCCTGCAGCGCGTCCACGACGAGCTCGCGGCCGAGCCGAACTTCCCCGGCTTCGCCTGGAACTACGGCGCCGGCACCGAGAGCCCGACCTCCGACATCGACTGCAACCTCTCCGGCTTTCACACCGAGGAGGTCGTGCGCCGCTTCAACCACGAGTTCCGCACCCACTGGGGCCGCGAGTCGGGCATCGTCTTCGACGTCAACGTCTACGCCCGCGACTTCCTGCCGGTCGTCGGCTCCGCCCCGGCCGCCAACAAGACGTTCCAGGCCGGCCCGCAACCGCAGCGCAACGCCGTCGGCTTCGCCGGCTTCCACAACCGGACCGTCCAGTACGGCGCCCCCGTCGTCTTCGAGGTCCCGCTCGACTGGAACAGCGGCGCCTACGACGGGGCGGTGCGGTCCGAGCGGGTCTACGCGCTCGTCAAGACGCGCATGGACATGTCCGAGGCCGACTGGCAGGACTTCAAGAAGGCCCACCTCGCGACCGCCGACGCGCTCGACCTCGAGACCGGCGACCAGGAGCAGCGAACACACCTGTCGACGCTGTTCGCCGAGGTCGAGCACATCGTCGAGGAGCGCCAGCACGCGATCGAAACCCGGATCGCCACGCTCGCCGCGCAGCGCCCCCCGCACAGCCAGCTCGACGCGGCCGACCTCGACATGCGGGCCCAGAACGAGCTCTACGCCGAGAAGCTGGCCGAGGTCGCGCGCCTCCGCGCCAGGCTCGCGAACATCGACCTCGTCGACCCCGACCCCGTCCAGGCCGACCTGACCGACGCCCTGCACCAGGCCCTGATCTTCGCCAACGAGTCCTACGTCACCGGCGCCGCCGTGCAGCACGTCGTCCTCGACAAGCAGATGCTGTCCGCCCGCCAGAAGGACCCGCTGGGCCTCAAGCCGCAGGCGCAGCCGAAGCCGAAGAACCTCAAGCTCCGGCTGACCACCGAACGCTACCTCCACTCGCTCCACGAGCAGCTCGGCTTCGCCTTCCGCGAGTTCGAGCTCTACCAGGGCGACCCGGAGGCCGCGCTCGGCAAGGCCAGCAAGTACATCTACCGCCTCGGCAACGCCGCCAAGCACATCGCCCGCGACCTCGGCGCCGACATCCCCGACCTCGAGGCGATGCGCGCCTTCGGCAAGCACCTGCTCGCCCTCAAGGTCACCCCGACCGAGGCCGCGGCCAGCCACATCACCTTCGACGATGCGCTCGCCGTGCTCCACCTCGACACCGTCCCGCGGGCGAACCTCCTCGCCGCGGTCAAGGCGCGCCTGATCGAATTCGCCGCCGTGGTCTACCGCGCCCACGCCGCTCACTGACCCGCCCTACTGCGGGATCACGGCGTTCTTCAGCCCCCAGCCGGTCATGTCGCTGTAGCTGTACGGTTCGTTCAGGCCGACGTACGTCTGGATCTGCTTGGTGTCGGGGTCCATGCGGACCGCGGTCGTCCCCGCGTCGCTGACGATCCACACGTAGCCGAAGAAGTCGACCCCGATCCCCTTCGACTGCCCGGTCGTCGGCACCGGCGTCGTGCTGACCACCTGCAGCGTGTCGCCGTCGATCTCGAGCACCGCGTTCTGCCCGTACGCCCCGAGCCACAGCCGCCCGTCGGCGTCCTCCTGGATCCCGAGCCCCTGCGCCTGCACGAGGTCCCACTTCTGCATCACCGGGTCGTAGCGGCCGCTCCACGTCTGGTAGCCGCCGATCCACACGTAGCCCTTCGAGTCGACCGCGATCCCGTACGGGCAGACCTGCGCCGGCAGCGTGTAGGTCTCATAGGACAGGTCCTCGTGGACCTCGACCAGCGTCCCGCCGCAGTACGCGTTGACCATCCACACGTCGTTCTCCGCGTCGACCGCCGCCCCGTACGGGCTGCGCGTCATGAAGCCCTGCGTCCCCGGGATGTCGACCATCCCCTCGAGCTTCCCGTCGTCGCCGTCGAGCCGCAGGATCTTGAGGTTGACCGCGTCGTTGGTCGCCCCGACCCACACCTTCGGATCCTCGAACTGACAGGTCTGCTCGTTCAGCGTCCCGGTCGTCCACGCGATCGCCCGCTCGCTCACGAAGTTGTAGTCGGCGTACCAGGCGACGCACTCCTCCTGGCCCCACTGGAGCACGTCGTCCTTGCCCTTCGAAGTCTGGATCCCCGGCTGCCCGTTGCTCTCCTTGCAGTCCTCGGCGCGCGCCCAGATTTTCGTCACCCCGCCGAGCCGGCTGCCGATCACGACGTCCCCGCGCAGGTTGACCGACGTCCGCGACGGCTCCCCGCCGCCCTGCGGCCGCACGCGGTAGCGCCCGACCTCCTTCAGCGTCTGCGTGTCGATCTTCGACACCGTGCCCTCGGGGCTGTTGGCGATCCAAATGTACGAGAACTCGATGTCGCCGCCGAGGTCCGGGCAGCCGCCGCCGCCGGTCGTGCCCGTGCCGGTCTCGTCGCCGGTGCTGCCGGTCGTCGCCTCGGTCGTGCTCGTCGGGCCGGCCGACGTCAGCGCCTCCGTCGTCGCCACCTCCGTCGTCGCGACCGCCGTCGTCGCGACCTCCGTCGTCGCCGGCCCCGTCGACGTCGTCGGCGCGCCGGTGCTCCCGGTCACGCCCATCGTCCCGCCCTCGGTGCTCGTGCTGCCGGTCGCGCTCGCCGACGTCGTCGGCGCCGCGCCGGTCGTGTCCGCGGGCGCCGTCGAGCCGCCGCTCGAGCCCTGGCTCGCCGACGTCATCGTCGCGTCGCCGCACCCGCAGATCACCGCGCACGCTACCAGGGGGAACCACGCCCGTTCGGTCATGGATCCCCTTGTATCAAGCTCCGCGCCCGCGGACCACCGCGACCCGCGGGCCGGCGCGCCTCACTCGGCCTTGCGGGCCCCGCCCTTGGCGACGACGAACTGCGCCAGCGCCTCGATCTCCTGCGGCGACAGCTTCCCGCCGAACTTCGGCATCTCCGCGGTGTCGCCGTACAGGTCCTTCTGGCTCGAGTCGGTGATGATCCGCGCGACCCAGGCCGCGGTCCCGCGGCCGGCGAGCGTCGGCCCGGTGCTGTCCTTGCCGGCCTCGACCTCGTGGCAGCTGCTGCACTCGAGCTTGGTGTCCCACAGCTCCTTCCCGCGCTTCACCAGTTCCGCGTCGGTCGCCTCGCCCGAGCCCGACAGGCTGACGACGTACTCGATCACCGCCTTCAGCTCCTCGTCGCTGACCGCCTCGGTCGTCAGCGGCTCCATCGTGTTGTGCTTGGTCGCCCCGTAGAACCGCTTGTCGCGCGGCTGGCGGACCAGCGCCGTCAGCCACTCGCGGCTGGTGAACCCGTCGAGCACCGGCCCCTCCTCGGAGCCCTTGCCCTCGAGCGTGTGGCAGGTCCCGCAGTGCTCCTTGAACAGGTTGCGCGTCTTCTGCTCCGGATCGTTGTCGTAGACCGCGATCCCGCCGGCCGGCGGCACGCCCTCGCGCGCGAGCTCGCGGGCCCGCTTCGCCTCCGCGTGCGCCTGCTCGAGCCCCTTCTTGTACTCCTCGTTCTTGCCGTCCTCGACCAGCGCGACGGCCGACAGCGCGGTCGCGCCGGCCATGATCAGCCCGACGCCGAGCAGCACCGGCCAGCGCGCGCTCGGCTTGCGGGTCTTGGCGCGGTCGAGGAGCGGCAGCCCGACGAGGAACGCCGTCACCGCCGCCGGCAGCAGCACCGTCCCGACGATCTGCAGCGGCCCCTCGAAGTACTTGAGCAGCTGGAACAGGAACAGGAAGAACCACTCGGGCCGCGCGACGAAGTTGCTCGCCGGGTCGGCCGGCGCGAACAGCTCGGCGCCGTGCGTCTGCACCGTCACCCCGATCAGGATCGCCGCGCAGACCGTCATCGCCAGCACGTCGAGGAACAGCTGGTACGGCCAGCTCGGCTGCGACTTCGCGGCCAGCTCCGCCTCCGTCAGCTCGGCCGGCGGCGTCACCCCGTGGCGCCGGACCAGCAGCACGTGCCCGACGAGCAGCAGCACGAACACGACCGGCAGCACGAACACGTGCAGCGCGTAGAACCGGACCAGCGACAGGTTGCCGTACTCCGGCCCGCCCTGCGCGAACTGCTGCAGCGCCTCGCCGCCGGGCACCGACCCGAGGATCCCCGCGCGCACCTGCGCCGCCCAGTAGCCCTTCTGGTCCCACGGCAGCGAGTAGCCGGTCAGCGTGAACAGCAGCACCAGCGCCCCGAGCACCAGCCCGATCCACCAGTTGACCTCGCGCGGCTTGCGGTACGCCCCGGCCCACACCACCTGCGCGAGGTGCAGGATCACGACCACCACCATCGCCGACGACGCGTGGTAGTGCAGCCCGCGGATGAACCACCCGTACGCGACCTGGTCGTTGAGATAGGCGGTGCTCGCCCACGCCGTCGTCGCCGACGGGCTGTAGTAGAACCCGAGCAGGATCCCGAGCACCGCCTCGAGCACGAACAGGAACACCAGCACCGAGCCGAACACGTAGCGCAGCCGCGCCCCGCCCGGCACCTGCCCGCCGAGCAGCGCCTGCACGCCCGCGCGCAGCCCGGTGCGCTCGTCGATCCAGTCGAGGACCGCCATCAGACCGGCTCCTTCTGCGCGACCCCGAGGCGGAACCGCTCGAGCCGGATCGCCACCAGCCCGCCCTCTTCCTTCACCTCGAGCGTGTCGAGCGGCCGCGGCGACGGCCCCGTCTCGACCGAGCCGTCGAGCCCGAAGTCCGAGCGGTGGCACGGGCACTTGAATTTCTGCGCCCCCGCGTCGAAGTCGACCGCGCACCCGAGGTGCGGGCACACCGTCGAGAACGCCGTCAGCTTGCCGTCCCGCTCGAGCACCCAGCACGACCCGAGCTTGACGTTCGGCGTCTTGTTCCACGCGTCGACCTTGTCGGCGTACAAGTCGACCCGCACCGGCGCCGCGCCGAAGCCCGCGCGCTTGCCCGCGGGCAGGAACGCGCCCCTGGTCCCGCCTGTCCCTGCGGACATCGGGTGCGTCATGAACCCGAGCGCCGGCACCCCGGGCACAGCGACCAGCCCGAGCCCGAGCGCCCCGAGCCCGAGCTTGAGCACCCGCCGCCGCCCGCCGTCGGGCGCGCCGTCCTCAGAATCCGATCCGCCGTCTCGTCTCGCCATAGGCACGTGGAGCCGCTCCTGCGGCCGCGCAAAGAATAGCTCCATTGCCGCTCGGCCGTCAGCCGCCGGGCCGCCGTCGCGCTACCCTCAAGGCCCGTGCCACCCGCCTCGCTCCCCCCGCTGCTGCGCCCCGAACCGGGCCCCGCCACCCTCAAAGTCACGCGCTGGGGCGGCCGTCGCCTCGCCGCCCTCCGCGGCGGCCCCGCGCTGCAGGGCCAGACCGTCGGCGAGTCGTGGGAGTTCTCGACCCTGCCCGGCAGCGAGAGCGCAGCCCGCGGCCGACCGCTCGGCGAGCTGCTCGGCGCACCCCTGCCCTTCCTCGCCAAGCTGATCGACACCGCCCTCCCGCTGAGCGTGCAGGTCCACCCCGACGACCGCCCCGACCCGGACCGCCCCGGCGCGGTCCTGCCCGGCAAGGAGGAGGCCTGGGTGATCCTCGCCGCCGACCCCGGCGCCCGCCTGTGGGTCGGCCTGAAGCCCGGCCTCACGCGCGACGCGCTGGCCCGCGCGGCGCACGCGGGCGACCCGCTCGTCGCCTGTCTGCAAGAACATGTCGCCGAGCCCGGCCTGTGCGTGCTCGTCCCCGCCGGCACGGTCCACGCGATCGGCGGCGGCCTCTTGCTCGCCGAGATCCAGCAGCCGAGCGACTGCACCTACCGCCTCTTCGACTACGGCAGCGGCCGCCCGCTGCACGTCGCCGAGGCGCTCGCCTGCGCCGACCTCGACGCCCGGCCGCAGCTGTGGCGCCCCGGTGATCCGCCCCGCGCGCTGTCCGGCAAGCACGTCACGCTGCGCCCGCTCGGCCCCGGCGCGCACGCGCTCGCGCTGCAGGCCACGAGCCTCGTGATCGGCGCGCGCGGCCGCGCCGACGTCCGCGCCGACGACCTCACCGAATCGCTCGCCCCCGGCGACCTCCTGCTCGCGCGCCCGGGCCCGCTCGCGCTGACGATCCCGCCGGACGGCCTGGTCGTCGTCGGCGACGTCCGCCCGTGGCCGCGGTGATCCGCGACGCCGCGATCCGTTGCGTTCCGCGACAGCCCCCCGGGACCTCGCCCGCAACTGCCCGAATCCCCTCACGATCTCACCCGCCCCGCCGCTTGCTCGATCCCCGGTCATGCACACTCTCCGCCTCATCGCCCCGCTCGCCGCCGCCCTCGCCCTCCCCGCCTGCTTCGAAACCGGCATGACCGGCGTCGAGATGCGCGAAGCCGTCGGCGAGGTCGTCGCCGAGGGCCAGGCCCAGTCGCTCGAGAACGAGGTCACCGAGCTGACCACCGACTTCACGATCGGCGGCGCGGTCGAGGACATCGCCATGAAGGTCCGCGACCTCGTCGAGAGCCAGATCGACTGCTCGACCGTCATCGTCGCCGGCAACACCGTCGAGATCGACCTCGGTGCGCTAGGCGACGGCTGCGAGTACAACGGCCACACCTTCGCCGGCAAGATCGCGCTGGTCTTCACCTACGACGCCTCCGGCACCAGGGTCGTCGTCGACCACACGTACACCGGCCTGACCAACGGCACGGTGACGCTCGACGGCACCAAGAAGGTCGAGTGGGACGAGCAGTCGCGCCACGTGATGCACGACTACACCTGGACGAAGACCGACCGCAGCGTCCGCGCGACCGGCGACCGCGTGCAGACCCTGCTCGACGCGGCGCAGGGGCTCGCCGGCGGGCTCGAGATCAACGGGACGCGCCAGTGGGAGGCCGCGAAGGGCCAGTGGGACCTGGCGATCGACGGGGTCGAGGTCCGCTGGATCGACCCCGTGCCGCAGGCCGGCAGCTACACGCTGACGACGCCGAAGGGCCAGGACGTGGTGATGAGCTTCGCGCGCGTCGACGCCGACACGATCGCCGTCACCGTCACCGGCGGCCGCCGCGATCGCGTGTACCACGTCACCAGCACCGGCGCGGTCGAGGACCAGGGCGACGTCTGACCGCGCGGGGCGTCTCGCCGGAGTCGGCGTCGAGCGAGCGACGCGAAGCTTACGATCGCTTCACCTGCCTGTCGCTCGCGTCCCCCGCTCGCGGTCGACTCCGCGCGCCGCGCACCCTCGGCCCCCCGGCCGCTCGCATCGCCCCGCGTGGCGAGCACGGCACCATGTCCTCCGTGACATGGCCCTTCACGCAGCAGTGCGCCGCTCCTCAACGGCAGCCCCGCGGCCCGCCTCTGGCCGGTCTCTCGCGCCCTGCCCCGGCGCTGGCGTACAATGACGCGCATGCACCTCGCCTATCGCTTGTCCCTGGGCGTCCTCCTCCTCGCCGCGGCCTGCCGCGACAACGGGGCGACGACCACCGCGACCGCCACGGAGACGACCGGCACCGGCTCGACCTCCGTCGAGCCGACCACCTCGACCACCGCCGAGCCGACCACCTCGACCACCATCGAGCCGACCGGCTCGACCGGCAGCTCCTCGACGGGCGAGCCCGCGCCGGTCTGCTCCGAGCAGAAGTCCGAGGCCGACTGCGTCAACGCCGACTGCAAGTGGACCACCGTCGTCAACTACACCCACGGCACCCAGGGCTGCCAGGGCAACGTCCGCGACTTCTGTGTCCCGAAGGACACCTCCGGCGGCCTGACCGCGGTCTGGCGCGACAATGGCGGCGACATCGAGGTCGTCCAGTTCCCGTTCGAGCCGACCGATCTCGGCCCCGAGTGGCAGACCTGCGACTGCGCCGGCCCGCTCGCCTGCCTGTGCACCCCGCTCCCGCTCGACTGCCCCGACCGCCTCGAGGAGTTCTGCGGCACGATCACCGGCGAGAACGGCTGCGAGAACGCGCTCGTCGCCGGCAACCTCGCCTGCGGCTGGTTCAGCGTCTCGCCCGAGGGCCCGGCCGACACGATGTGCACCGGCGACCCGCAGACCAACCGCTGCCTGCCGGCGACGGGCGTCGGCTCGATGACCTGCGACCCGATCTCCCTCCCGTACCCGAACTGCATCTCGTGGACCACCCCGGTCTACTGGCGCGACAACGGCGGCGTCATCGAGGTCACCCCGAGCTGCGGCCCCGAGCCGACCGGCTGGACCAAGTGCGTAGCCGACGACCCGAACCAGCCCGAGGAGTGCAAGTGCCGCTGCCTGTGAGCGGCCCCTGAGGACATGGCTCCGGGGACCTGTCCCCCGGGCCAGCCGGCGTCACGGCACCAGGATCAGCTTGCCGACGGTCCGCCCCGACTCGAGGTCGCGGTGGGCCGCCGCGACCGCGTCGAGCGGGTACGTCGTCACCGGCGGCGGCCGGAGCCCCCCGCTGACCAGCCCGCCGAGCGCCGCGCCCATGCCCTCCGCCAGCCGGTCGGCGCGGTGGAACATGTACGACAGGTTGAACCCGACGATCGCCCGGTTCTCGTTGGTCAGCGCCAGCGGCGAGAACCACGGCGTCCGCAGGAAGTTGACCGCGAGCCGCCACCAGCGCGGCTTGCCGCCTGTCCTCGGGAGCATGGTGTGAAAGCCATACACGACCAGCCGCCCGCCGGGCGCGAGGTGGCGGTAGCTCTGCCGCAGCGTCTCCGGCCCGTTGGCGTCGCACGCGACGTCGACCCCGCCCGGCGCCGCGGCCTCGATCGCCGGCCACAGCGGCTCACGCGACTTGTCGATCACGACGTCGGCCCCGGCCGCGCGCGCCGCCTCGACCTTGTGCGACCCGCCGACGACCCCGATCACCCTGCAGCCCGCGAGCCGCCCGAACTGACACAGCGCCCCGCCGACCCCGCCGGCCGCCGAGTGGACGAGCACGACCTCGCCCGCGCGCGCGTGCGCCAGCGCGTGCAGCCCGTACCACGCCGTCAGGTACACCGCCGGCACCCCGGCGATCTCGACGAACGACAGCCCCGCCGGGATCGCGAACACCTGGTGCTCCGGCACGCACAGCGACGACGCGTACCCGCCGAACCGCGTCACCGCGACCACCGGCGCGCCGATCGACCACCGCGTCACGCCCTCGCCGACCGCGTCGACCACCCCCGCGACCTCGAAGCCTGGCGTGATCGGCCAACCGACGAACTCCCTGGCCGACGCGTACAGCCCCATGCGGATCACGCAGTCCGCGTAGTTGACCCCGATCGCCCGCGCCGCGATCCGCAGCTCGCCCGGCCCCGGCCGCGGATCCTCCGACTCGACGATCCGGAGCTGCTCGTACCCGCCGGGGCGGGCGATCACGACCTTGCGCATGCGGCGAACCTCCCCGATCCGCCGCCCCGCGGTCAAGCGCCGCCGCCGAGTTCTGTTACCCTCCGCCCCCGCCATGACCGACAGCGCCAAGCACACCCGCACCGAGACCGACAGCATGGGCCCGATCGAGGTCGCGCAGGACCG
>ERZ1066136.76-NODE-76-length-111711-cov-29.340080_pt1 | contig 111711 bp, 88 predicted proteins | sample MGYA00382783_ERZ1066136 | MGnify/ENA primary metagenome ERZ1066136 (study PRJEB33369, sample SAMEA5778366) | biofilm metagenome | biome: Industrial cooling water; feature: Water cooling tower basin; material: Biofilm | place: United Arab Emirates | collected... | reverse complement strand
TCGCGCGCGGAGCATCGCCGCGCGACGGACGTCGCACGGGCCGGCCGGGCCCGGGCGAGCACGGAGGGACATGCACCCCCGGTCCAAGGGCGACCAGGCGGCGCCGGTCGGCCTGACCCCCGAGCTCCGCGTCCTCGCGGCCCTACCGCGCCACGGCGAGCACGTCCTGCTTCGCCAGCACCGGGGCGCGTGGACGTACCACACCGCGTACTCGATCACCCACTGCCTGCACAAGGCCCAGACGCGAGCGGGCCAGGTCGTCGACGACGAAGGCCGTGAGCACCGAGTCGCTGCCGTCGGTCGCGCGGTGGGCGATCCGCGGCGCCGCGTGAGCGCCGCCGAGACCGTCGAGGCGCTGGAGGCCGAACTTCGGCGCGTCGAGGCCGAAGATCAGGGCTGGGGAGCTGTTTCCCGTCGCGTCGAAGGGCACGGCGTGGTGGATCGGTGCCGGCGAGGCGCCACGCCACAGGGCTGTCCCCGGAGACAGCAGGTCGATAATGGCGGTCTCGCCGACGTGGTAGGTCGTCACCCACGTCGAGCGCGGGATCAGGCGGATGTCGTCGCCGCTGCGCCAGCGGCCGACCTCGGCGAGTGCGCCGTCGAGGTGCGAGAGATCGTGGCCGTCGCCACTCCGGACGACGACGCGCGCCGGGCCGCCCGGTGGCAAGAGCATCACCTCGACAGCCGGCGACCCGGTCAGGCGCGCGGTGGGGCCGCCCTGGGGGGATTCCGAGCCCGCGACGTCTCCCAGTAGTCCCCTGGCCTGTCCCAGAGCACCCGGCAGATAGCGAGCTGGGGTAGGTACTTTGGGACAGGTTTCTAGCAACACGACCGCTCTTGACCGGCCGACCGGTTTGGAACATACTGGGAACGTCAACCGGTCGCTGCCGGATTTCCCAGAAGTTTCAATGCCTTACGGCTCGCCCGCTCACTGCTCGAAGCAGAACGACGCGGACTTGCCAACCCCTTGATCGCACTCGCCTTTCGCCGCAAACCCTCGTTTTGATTAGCGAATTCGCTCCCCGCCAAGAGCCCGCGAGTCCCCGCGACTCGCGGGCTTCGACCTTCGTGTTGGAGGCGTGATGGAGACACTCCAGGTCGGCGCGGCGATGCTCACCAGTCATCATCCTGAGCTCTCTGGCTCGTCTCGTGCTTGACGACAGAAGCGGCGACCATCGAAGCGAACGAGCCGCTCGGGTGCGCGCCCGGCTCAGGGCGCAGCACTGGTCGGTGGCCTGCACGCGGCGCACCCTACCCGAAAGAGCCTGGACACACCAGCCGCCCCGGCGGAGGTGCGGGGCGCCGTGGGCACGTTAGGTCCCCTCGGTCGCGGGCTCGTCCGGCAGAGATACTCGCAACGTCCTATTAAATTCGTCGAGCGTGGTCATCTCGCTGATATCATCGATCGGACCAATGTCGAACACATACGGGCCGTCCGAGGGCGTCGCCCGAATAATCCGAAATTCGCGTTGGTGCCCGTAGACGTCGCTCTTGTAAAACCCAGGCCGAGGAACATAGCCATCGAACGTCGCAGGATCGAAATACTCGACGAGCCCAGCTTGGAGCGGCATTTGTCCACGGATGGCGGCAGCGACAAACCTACGCCTGAACTCCTCTCCGTTGGTAATAAAAACCAGTTTGTCACCCAGGCCGAGATTCTTGGCCTCAACCCTCAACCATTGCACAAACCCGTCAAAATTCTCTCTCGAAAGAGACGTGAAAGGCCCGCTGTGGACCGCGTACATACAAAACGCGTTCCACCCAAGCACTTCGTTAGAGTGTAGAAGAATCGGACCTGCGAGATTGTGAGGGCCGATCGGGATAACCTCCTCGCCGAGTTTCATGGACCCGAGCTTGTCAGGTTGAAAATGACCCACCATGCCCTCCAGGATGTCCCCGCGGTACTCGCCTTCAGCATTCTTATAATCTTTGAAGAACGAGATCTGATTCATGTACAGGCGTCCCGCCCGAAAGTCGCTCAGGTGGTGTTCGCGGCCCATTTTCAGCAGCGTGTAGATGAACCTCTCCGTCATGAGGCGGATTCTACGCGAGCCCCGAAGGACCAGCTCCGCGTCCCCCTAGGCGACATGAGGCCGAGACCTTGCGCACCGGCCGCTCACGGCCGCACAAATTCTGTGCTCCTGACCGGGTGCCAAGCACAAGGTTTGTGCGCAAACGCTCGATCGTGGGCTGATCCTAGGCTGAGAGGCCGAACGGTTCGGGCCGGCGGATGAGCCACTCACCGACGACCCCCTCGTCGAGGGCTCGGCGACGTGCCTGCGCCGCACTACAGGGTCGCACTGACGTTGCGGTTCTGCTTCGGGGCGTGAGCACATCGCTTACAGTTGGATCTGCGAGAGGGCGGCCAGGAGCGAGGGCTCGCCGTCGGCCGGGATCTCGAGGGTGAGGGTCCGTGTGAGCGCGTCGACTTCGAGGCGGCTCAGGTCGGTGGCTAGGTCGTGGGCGATGGCGTTGCGTAGCTCGACGAGGTAGCGCGGCGTGCCTTTAACAGGGTGAAGCGGGTCGTTGAGGCGGGCGATCCGTCGCAGCAGCGGGAGAGAGTTGCCGAGGAGCTTGCGAAGCTGGCCGAGGAGCTCGCGGTCGCCCGCGGGGGTGGAGTCGGCGAGCTCGCCGACCGCCTTGAGCATCGTGCCGAGGGAGCATTCCTTGGGGGCGACGAGGGCGAGATGGGTCGCAGACGTTGATCGGGCCGCCTCCTCGATCTTGAGGCGCTGCCGCGCGGGATCGAAGATCCGGCTACGCAGCTCGCACTCGACGGCGAGCGCGAGGAGCTGGGTGCTGCGGACGAGGTCGTCGATCGCGCCGCCGTAGGACAGCTCGGCGCGGATCAACGCCTTCTGCGTGCGACGGTCGAGGCGCTGGAACGCGGGCGGGGGGAGGCGGCGCTCCCAACACGCTTCGGCGGCCCTCTTGGCCTGCTTCTGCCAGGTCCAGATCGGTTGCCCAGGGGCGGCTTCGAGGCGCTTCTCGAGCTCCTTCCAGACCCCCTTGCCATGCACACGGACAACGAGGGTCTCGAACTCGCGAGCCTCGGCGCCGCTGCGGCCGACCCGGCGCGCCTCCTCGACGAGTTCCTCGGTGATCTTGCGGAGCTCGTCGAGCCGGCGCTTTGCCATGTCGCGGACGTGGTCGTGATCGAGGTTGGTGTAGATCGAGTGGCGCGTCTCGACGGAGCGCATCAGGTGGAACAGCGACTCGCCGAGCAGGCCGGCGTCGCGGCAGACGAGGGCGAGCCGGTAGGCGACGAGGGCCTTCTTCTCGGGCTCGTTCTCCGACAGCTTCGCGGCCTGCTCGAGGTAGAAGTGGGCACGAGACAGGTCGCGCCGCTTGAGGTGGAGGAATTCGGCGTAGAGCTCGAGGGCGTCGATGCGCCGCTTCTCGTAGGAGCAGCTCCTGGTCTGGTCGAGCGCCTCGCGGAACAGCTTCTCGGCCTCGTCGAGCCGGTCGCGGTGGGCGGCTATCCGGGCGGTGTGCAGGGTCGCGGCGATCTGCCGCAGTGGGTCGCGCGAGTCGACGGCGAGCCGGCGCTCCTCCCGGTACTTCTTCTCGGCGGTGACGAAATCTTCGCGCAACTCGGCCGCACGGGCGGCGAGGCCGCGGGCGTTGGCGAGCCGGTGCGGGTTACCGAGCAGCTCGGCGAGCACTTCGAAGCGGGCGTAGCAGTCGTCGGCGTGGGCGCGCTGGCCGAGCTCGTCGAGCAGGGCGCCGAGGTTGCCGACGAGGCGCGCGTGGGCGTGCAGGTGCTCCGGCAGGGTGGCCCGGTCGAGCGCCGAGGTCAGCAAGTCGTAGGCCTCGCCGAGCTTGCCCTGGCGCCGGACGGTCGAGGCGAGGTGGTTGGCAATCAGGAGTGATTGAGTCGTATGGCCTGCGCGCTCGGCGAGGTCGAGCGCGCCGCGGAGGTGTGCGGTGGACTCAACCAGTCGGCCCAGGCGATAGCAACAGAGGCCCATGAAGCGCAGGCCGAGGATCTCGCCGAGGGGGTTCTTGCAGGCGCGGGCCGCCTCGTGGAGCTCTCTGTCGAGATTGAGGGCGCCCTCGTGGTCGCCAGCGAGATAGGCGTTGTGAGCTCGATCGTAGAGGTCGCGGAGGTCCGCCGGCAGGGAAGAAAGGGGATCACGGGATGGAGTCGATATGTTCATACGTCAAGGTCCTCGGAGTACGAATGGTGGTGATTGCGATAGGCCAGCTCGCGGGTGCAGGCGGTCCGCCAGAAGGCGGCGGCCTCGAGGAAATCCGGCCGCCAGGTGCGGTCGCAGACGGCGGGGGAGAGGCGGGCGAGGGTGGGGAGCAGGATCGCATCGTGGGTGACGAAGAGGTGTAGCCCGGGAGCGGAAGCCTCGAGGATGGCGAGAAGATGGGACGCGAGGGCCCGGGCGGCGGCGACGGGTTCGGCGAGACCGGGGAGCGCGGACGGGTCCCAGGCGAGGTGCTCGAGGACCCGCTCATGGCCGAGGGTGCGCCAGTGGTCCCAGGCGCGCTCGGGGTCGCGCACGAAGATGCCGGGGTCGCCGAGGGTGCGATCGAGGGCGATCGGAATCGGCGCGCCGGCGCCGGTCCGGATCGCCTCGGCGGTCTCGCGACAGCGGCGGACGGGGCTGGTGTGCAGGCCGCGGAGGTCGGGTCCGAGGGCGCGGCCGAGGGCTTCAGCCTGGGCGCGACCGTGAGGGGTCAAGGGTAGATCCGCGCCGGTCTCGTCAGTGGGGATGGCTGGGCGCTCGCCGTGGCGCATCAGCAGGGCTACGGGACGATCGCGCGGGAGCACGGCGGGAAGAGCGGGGACATTGGTTGGCCACTCGGTCATGTGGGGTCGGCGAGAAGAAGCCGTGTCAATTCGCCCGAGTGGTCGACGGCGGCGAGGCGGAGGCCGACGCGGCCGAAGAGAGCGCGGTATTGGGACTCGGTGCGTTCGCGGCCGCCGGTGACGACGCGGAGGTGGAGGTCGCAGAGTCCGCCGCCGGGGTGGTCGTCGGCGAGGAGGAGCTCGAGGGCGACGAGCTTGCCGCCGGGGCGCAGGGCGGCGCGGGCGTGGCGGAGGATCGCTACGGCGTCGTCGTCGTCCCAGTCGTGGAGGACGCGGGCGAGGACGACGAGGTCGGCGGTCGTCGGCCACGGGGCGAGCAGGTCGCCGGGGAGCGCGGTGATTCGTGGGTGCGGGGGGAGGTCGGCGAGGACCTCGGGGAGGTCGAGGACGGCGATCGATGCGTCGGGCCACGCGTCGGCGAGCAGGCGGGCGAGCGCTCCGGTGCCGCCGCCGGCGTCGAGTACGGTGCCACCATTCGGGACCGGGAGGCGGGCGACGAGCGGGGCGTAGTCGTGTGCGGCGTAGCTGCGGAGCATGCGATGGTGGGCGGCGCGGCGGAGCGGGTCCGCGGCGACCTCGCGGAAGACGTCGGGCGGGCGCCAGGTCGCGTCGCGCAGGGCGGGGAGCAGCTGCGACCAGCGGGCGCGCAGCGGGCCGGCCGACTCGAGCGCCGAATCGGCGAGGGAGTGCGGGTGATCGTCGCGGAGGTACCGGCCGCGCAGGGTCGAGTGCCATTGCGCGCAGTCGCGGCGCTCGACGAGGCCGAGCTCGGCGAGCGCGCGCAGCAGGCGGGCGGCGCCGTCGGGCGAGAGGTCGCAATGGGCGGCGAGTTCGGCGGCGGTGGCGGGCAGGACGTCGAAGACGCGGAGCCGGACGGCGGCGGCGATCGTGTCGGTCCGCCAGGCGCCGACGATATCGGCGGAGAGAGCGTGGAACTCGCTGCGCAGCGGGCCGCGGATCTGGACGAACTGCTGGCCGGTCTCGTCGAGGATCTCGAGGCTGCCGTCGAAGTTCTCGACCCGCGACTGGCCGTTATAAAAAGGCTCGACGGCGGCGAAGCGGCGGCGGTAGATCGGGCGGCCATGGCGATCGACGTGCATCCAGCCGCCGGCGTCGCGGGCGCGCGCGAAGCCCTTGTGGAAGACGTCGAGGTCGAGCAGCCAGTGGTCGTGGAGCGGGCGGCCGCGCTCGTCGATGTGGGTCGAGAGGCCGTCGTCGCGTTGGACGACGGCGATGCCGTCGCGGAAGTCGCCGACGTAGCGCCAGCGGTCGGGGTAGGCCGGGGTGCCGGCGGCGTCGATGTGGTGATAGCGGCCGTCCGTGTCGCGGACGGTGCAGCGGCCGCCCTGAAAGTTGCCGCACCAGTCGTATCGCGCCGCGGCGAGGTCGCGGCCGTCGGGGTGGACGTGGTGCCAGCCGTCGCGGCCGACGACGGCGGCGAGGCCCTCGTAATAGCCGAAGGTGGCGAGGAAGCGGCGGGCGTAGGCGGGGCGGCCGTGGACGTCGATGTGCCAGGCGTCGTCGCCGCGGCGCACGGGGGCGAGTCCGGGGGCGTGGAACTTGAGGACGGCGTCGAAGCGCTCGGGGTAGAGCGGGCGGCCGTCGAGGTGATGGTGGGTCGCGTCGTCGGCGACGCGGATCCGGGTCCAGTCGATCGCGGCGGTCACGGGGCCTCCACGGGCTTGCGCATGTTGCAGCCGAGGCACAGCGCGCGGTTGTGGTAGGTCTTGACGAGGTCCTGGTAGGGATCGCCGTGCCAGATGTCCATCAGGCCATGTTGGTGGAGGCTGCCGAACTCGCCGAGGGTGCGGCGCTGGGCGTCGGGGGCGCAGCAGGGGTCGAAGCGGCCCTCGGCGCTGACCCACGCCTCCTGGCCGAGGAACGGGCAGGGGCCGCCGGGCGCGAGGTCCTCGCGCGCGTCGGGGTCGAGCGGGAAGATGTTGTCGAGCAGGATCTTCTCGCCGTTCGAGAGGATGTGCCGCTCGGCGACCTCGCGGGCGGCGGCGACGGCGGCGTTCCAGCGGGCGATCGCCTCGGGGTTGCGGCGCATCGAGAGGTCCTTGATCTCGTCGAAGTGGGCCCAGAGGTGGTGGCCCTTGACGCGGTCGACGCCGAGGTCGATCGCCAGGCGGACGATGTCGGCGAGCTCGCCGACGTTGGTCTCGAGGAAGGTCAGCTGGAAGGTGACGCGGCAGCGGTTGCCGCCGGCCGCGGCGTGGGCGTCGCGGACGGCGATGAACTCGCGCACGTTCTGCAGGACGTGCTCCCAGCGGGTGCCGACCATGATCTGCTGGTGGGTCTCGGCGCTCGCGCCGTTCCACGAGATCTTGACGTCGCTGGTGACGGGGACGATCTTCTCGGCCCACGCGCGCGCGCCGAGGCGCGGGAAGGTGCCGTTGGTGGTCAGGTTGAGCTTGACCGTGTGGTCGCGGCAGAGGGCGAGGATCTCCTCGAAGTGGTCGTAGAGCAGCGGCTCGCCCATCGTCGAGGGGATCATCTCGCGCATGCCGTGCTCGGCGGCCTCGACGAAGACGCGGCGCAGCAGCTCGATCGGCATCTCGCGGCGCGGCTTGCCGGACTCCTTGCGCTTGATCTGCAGCAGGCTGTGCGGCGAGTGCTCCTCGCACATGATGCAGCGCAGGTTGCAGGTGTCGGGGTTGGTGTCGAAGGTGACGCGCCAGGGGCCCTGGCGGCGGGGCACGCGGGCGGTGTCGCGGCGGCGGAGGACATCCCGGTAGAGCGCCTCGATCGCCGCGACGTGCTCGTGGACGTCGGGGATGTCGCCGGTCTCGCTGCCGAGGTAGCCGCGGGCGCCGAGGCGGCGGGCGAGCGCGGGGTCGTCGACGAAGCGCTGCATCTTCTGCGCGAGGGCGGCGGGGTCGCGGTGGGCGAACAGGAGGCCGTTGACCTCGTGGTGGACGTACTCGGCCATGCCGCCGGCGTCGGCGGTGATCACGGGGACGCGGGCCTGCTGGGCCTCGTGGATCACGAGCGGGGAGTTCTCGACCCAGATCGAGGGGACGACGATCGCGTCGACGTGGTCGAAGACGTCGCGGACGATCTCCTGGTTGCGGTACTCGCTGCGCCACTCGACGCGGTCGCGCGCGTCGCCGGGGAGGCGGCGGGCGAGCTCTCGCAGGGCCTCGGTGTCCTGGCCGCGCGGGCGGCCCCAGATCCGCAGGCGGGCGTCGCCGCGGAGCCGGCCGAAGGCGTCGAGCAGGTGGTGGATGCCCTTGGCCGGGATGTGGGTGCCGATGTAGCCGAAGGTGAAGGGCTCGCCGGGCTCGCGGGCGCGGCCGACGAGGCGGGCGCGGTCGAAGCCGTAGTCGAGGTAGACGAGCTTGCGCGCGGGCAGGCCTAACTCGTCGCGGTAGCGATCGTGGAGGTAGCGCGCGGGGGCGATGAAGAGGTCGACGTGCTCGGCGACGTCGCGCAGGTGCTTCATGCGGCGGGCGACCCAGTCGGTCCAGTGGGAGACGTCGCGCTCGTGCTCGTCGGGGGCGCCGGAGAAGTAGCGGGCGTAGCAGCGCTCGGCGCACTTGCGGTCGTCCTGGCCGTCGCAGGCGGGCCAGAGGTCGCTCGGGTCCTCGGGGTGCATCTGCATGAACTGGCCCCGGGGACACATGACCCAGTAGTCGTGCAGGGTGTAGACGATCGGGAGCTCGCGGCGGGCGGCCTCGAACACGAGCGAGGTCGAGAGGTGGTTGAGGTGGCCGATGTGGACGAGGTCGGGGCGGACCTGATCGAGCAGCTCGGCGAACCGGCGGTCGATGCCGGGCTGGCGGTAGCGGTCGCGGCTGCGCGGGTTGTTGACGACGTGCAGCGAGATCCGCGGGTCGTCGCGGTCGTGCTCGCGGCGGACGGCGTCGTCGGGGGCGAAGCTGTCCTCCTCGCGGGTGAAGACGTGGACCTCGTGGCGCTCGGCGAGGCCGTGGCAGAGGGTCTGGGTGTAGACCTCGGAGCCGGCGTTGTAGCGCATCGGATAACCGTGGATGACCTGGACGATCTTCATGGGTCAGGCTCCCTTCTCGGCGCGGACGGCGGTGATCAAGCGGGCGAGGCCCTCGCGCAGCGGGACCTGCGGCGCCCAGCCGAGGAGCCGGCGGGCGCGCGTCGGGTCGCCGTAGAAGCGGGCGACGTCGAAGCTGCGCGGCGGGGCGGTGACGATCGGGGCGCGGGTGCCGGCGAGCTCGACGGCGAGGGTGGCGAGGGCGCCGAGGGTGGTCGGGGTGCCGGTGAGGAAGTGGATCGGCGGGGGCGGGGTGGGGTCGTGCTCGAGCAGGTCAGCGAGCAGGGTGATGCCGCGCGCGGTGTCGTCGACGTGGGTGAAGTCGAAGGTGTGATCGGGGCCGTCGACGCGCAGGGGGAGGCCGCGGGCGGCGGCGCGGGCGAAGGCCGGGACGACGCGGTCGGGGTGATCGGCGGGGCTGCCATAGACGTTCGATAGGCGGACGACGGCGGTGCGCAGGCCGAGGCCGCGGGCCTCGTCGACGAGGCGCTCGCCGGTGATCTTGGTGCGGCCGTAGACGTTGATCGGGGCGAGCGCGGCGTCCTCGGTGACGGGGAAGTTCAGCGGTTCGCCGTAGACCTCGCGGCTGCTGGCGAAGATCAGCCAGGGACGCGCCGAGGAGGCGAGGGCGGCCTCGAGGACGAGGCGGGTGCCGCCGACGTTGGTCGCGCGGCAGGCCTCCGGGTCGCGCTCGCCCCAGATCACGCGCGAGACGGCAGCGAGGTGGATGACGCCGGTACATCCGGACATGGCCCAGCGGACAGCCTCAAGATCGCGGACGTCGGCCGGGGCGTCGGGGTCGCGCAGGTCGAGGGTGCGGACGTGCAGGCCGCGGCGGCGGAGGTGATCGGCGAGCGCGGTGCCGACGAGGCCCGCGGAGCCGGTGAGCAGGACGGTTCGGTGCAAGAGTGGGTCGCCTTCCTGAGCGAGAACGGATTGAGTTCCAGTTCGTCGGGGTAGTCCGGCGAGTGGGGGAGAACGGCTCACGGGCGCCGAAAAAAGTCGGGGAGCGTGGCCGGCGGCGCGGCGGTCACCGCGGGTGGGAACGCCGCCCCGCATGGGACGGCCCGGGGTGGTGCTCCAACGCTTTCCGACGCCGAGCCGGGCTGCCCGCGCCAGGTCGCGGGAAATGGCTGGCGCGAGGAGCGGGCGCGGGCGCAGGTGTGGTCTGGCTTCGGTTCATGGGGGTCTCCAGGGAACCCGTACGTCGTCACCGAGATGCCTCGTCGAGCCGGACCCGAGCGGCTCGTGAAGACGGGTATGGGCAGGCGCGAGTTTGGCGGGCGCGGCGAGGGCACGTCAAGGCGTGGCGCGCGCGCCCGGCCGCTCAGGAGAACGGGGAGCGAGGTGGTAGGTCTCGCTGAACGCGCCGAGCGTGACGATGATCGGCGCGGCAGCGTCCTCTGGATCCCGTGCCAACGCACCGTCGAGCACGCGTAGGTGCGTGCCCACCTTGAACTCGGTGGGCTGCTGGAGCCGCAACAACGCGGGTGACTTCGCCGGAAGAGAGCGAGCACGCACGACGACCGCGTCCCAACTCGTTGGGCCGTGCCGACCGACGATCTTCAACTCGACGTCCGCGAAGCGGCCGTCGTCCGAGACCACCTGTGCGGTGCCGGCCCAATAGGCGTCGCAGAGGTGGCGCACGCTGCAGTAGCGACAATTCTCCGCGCTGGGACGTGCGGCAGGAGGGCGCGCGGCCAGCGCGGACTCGGCCGCCCGCCGGCGCCTTAGGAGCTCTTGACCGAGTTCATCGACCTCCTGCGCGCTCGGTGGCGACACGTCGACGTCATGGCTGTCGTACGCGAGCACGAGCCGGTTCACGAGACGACCCGACGGGTTGAGCTCATCGTCGAGGCGCCACAGCACAGCGTACACGCGCACCTGAAACTTGTGCGCTTCGTCGGCGGCGCCCGTCTTGAAGTCGGTGATCTCGCACGCGTCGTCCGCGAGGACAAGGAGATCGGCCTTGCCCTTCCACCCGATGCACTTCGCGCGGAGCTCAACCTCGGGGTACGTGCCGTTCGTGAGCGAGATCCGTTGGGGCGTAGACGCCGTCGTTGGAGCTGACGCAGCGGCTCCCGCTGTGAGGTGGAGGCGGGCCAGCATCGCTTGGACGCGCATGCGGAGCGCCGGGACTTGGCCCTGCAAGGTCCTCTGCGCGTACTCCATGAGCGGGCGGGCGCGTGGGTTGTTGGCGAAGCGCTTGAGCAGGTGCTCGACGCAGCCCTGGACGACGTTCGTGTACCCGCCCAGTTCCTTCAGCACTTGCGTCGCTAGCGGGTGGTCTTGGGACGGCGCTCCAGCGCGTGTCAGTCGCTTGGTGATGATCTCGAGCGCAAGGTGGACGACGCTCCCCGCCAGCGCCGCCACTTGGAGCCGCGGCGGATACCCGCGCCCGCCCCACAGGTCCGGGTACTCGGCGGCGCCGAGCGCCCACCGACGCGGACACTCCTCGATCTCCGTGTACGTCGACACGCTCATCTCAGCGGGCGCGTCGGGCCACGTCGTCGGCGAGATGACGGTCCAGTGCGCCTGTGTATCCTCCGATGTTGTCACGTTCGGACCTCGCTTAGCCGAGCTTCTCGATGATCTGCTTGGTGGCTGTCGGGAGGTTCCGGCGCACTACCAGTTCGTCGACGAGAATGACCGGCAGCGACGCGGAGTACTCCTTGACGTCATGGAGCGCGGCGTCTGTCGGCTCGTTGGGCGTCAACGGACCATGCAGCCCAATGGCGAACTGCGCGCCGCCGGTGTTGGTCACGAGGATGGGCGCGACGATGTCGCCGAGGCCCGCGACCGCGATCTTCTTGTCGCGCTCGAGAGAGAGCCCGTCGATCCCTTGGCGGTCGAGATCCTCAAACAAGAGGTCGGTCGAGCGCGCGACGCGCTCCGGGCCCAGCGTCGGGGCGGCGTCCTTGAGGACGAACCGCAGCAGGCTCGCTCCGAGGTGACGGTCGAGGAGGTCGTGCTCGAACTTGTTCTTGTAGCTGCGGAGGCAGCGGTAACAGGAGCGGTCACAGTTGTCGGGGCACACCTCGAGCAGCTTGAGCGCGTTCTCAAAGATCGGGAGCCCGATCTCTCCTACGCGCTTCGCGAAGCCTGCGCCGCCAGGGAGCGTGTCGTAGATGTAGATCTCCGCTTCAAGGCCAGCGCGCCCCTCGGGCGTGAGCGCCGGTCGGTACTCGGCCTGGAGTTCGTTTGCCTCCAACTCGAGCCGCGCGCACGCCGCCTTGGTTACCGCCTCGCAGATGGTGCGCAACGCGACGTCGGTCGCAAGCACGCCCGGGATGAGCGTGATCGGCGCGTCGGCGCGGAGTGCGACGAGCAGGACGTCTGTGATGAAGTCCGTGCCCAGGACCAGGCCCTTCGTCGCGCCGCCTCTGGGGCACATCGGCTCCTTGATGTCCGGGTACGGCTTCTTGTGCGCTGAGCCGACGGTCCCCTTGGGGTTCGCGGTGGGCTCGATGAGCCCGCACTTCGTGCAGTAGGTGTAGCCCTCCTCGCGCGGCCCTCGGTTCGTGACGAGGAGGTGCTGTCGCATGTGATGCACGCGGAGCCGGTTGTTCAGCGGCGTCCACTTCGATGGGTCAGCGGGCGTCTGCGCCGTGAGCTTCGCCCGCGTGGCGTAGCTCTTGGCGGGCACGTCGTCGGGCGTCGTCCCCTCCGGCTTGTCGATGGGGTGAGCGAAGCCGGGCGGGCGCAGCCACTGCTTCGCGGGGCCGAAGGTGCCGACGCGGCCGCACGCCTCGCAGTCCTTGGTCTCGCCACGCGAGCCTCCCTCGAAGGTCGTAGTCCTCGCGTGGTGGCAGATACTGCATTCGTAGTAGAGGCGACGCCCTAGCCACGCTTTGTATCGGTCATCGCGCATCGGCGAGTAGATCGCCCCCGAGGTCCATAGCTTGTTGCCGATCCAGACCTCCTTGCCCGGCGCGAACTGCGAGAGGGCGATCGTCAGACCCTGCGACGGCGTGTACTGGAAAATGGGCCGGTACATCGTCGAGTTGACCGGGTCGAAGACGTGGAACGTGGCGACATCGGTCGGGAACGCGTAGCGAGGGAGGACGCCCCTGTAGAGGAGCCGGTCGAGAAGGTTCTCCGAAACGGGGTCGCGCCTTGGCTTCTCCTCGCCCTCCTCATCAGGGACCTCGAGCGCGGTATCCTCGCTGACCGTCTCGGGCGTCGCGGATGCGGCGGCAGGCGCGGCTGCAGGTGCGCCTGGGGGCGGCTCGAGCTCGATCGCCGCGTCGATCGGCTCCATCGTCTTCTGCACGAGCTCATCAAGGAGGAGCTTCCGCTCCGCAGCGGAGAACTGCTGCGGGAGCCACGCGTCGACCTCCGCGCGAAGTGTCGCCTCGTTCGCGTCGAGCCACTTCTTGAGGTCCCATCGATTGAGCACCTTCGCCGACTTCTTGAAGTCCGTTACGGTGCCGAGCACCGCGAAGAGTTGCGGTTGCTCCTCCGGCTCGATCGTGGGGAGCCTGTCCTGGTGATAGCGCTGCAGGAGGTAGGCGGTGACATGTCGCCTGATGATCTCGCTGTTGTCGAGCGTGAGCCGCGGGTCGTCGACCACACCGCGGATCATCTCGTCGGGGTTCGAGAAGTAGTGTTCGTCGTGGCTGTCCGCGCTGCCGAACGCCGTCACCGTCGCTACCGCGTTGCCGCGGCGACCCGCGCGACCGGCACGTTGCTGGTAGTTCGCGCGCGCAGGCGGCATGTTCCGCAGCGACACACCGGAGAGCGACCCGATGTCGATACCCACCTCCATCGTCGTTGTACAGGACAGTACATCGATGGCGGGCCGATCGCGCCCGGTACCGTCGTCGCCGAGTTCCACGTCCTGGAACAGGAGTTCGTGCTCCTCGGCTTTCGAGAAGACCTCGACGGCCTGCGCTGTGTTGAGCTGCGCGGTGTGTTCCGCCGCGATGAGTGCCATCGGTGACACCGGGGGCACCTTCAGCGCCTCGACGGTGCTCGCGCGGTAGTAGCCCTTGCGTGCGACGAAGACCTTGTCTATGTTCGGATCGATGGGCGTCGCGGTGGGCTGGCCGCAGTTCACGCAGGTCGTGCGACCAGGGAACGGACGCTGGGCGGTCTTGCAGGACTGGCAGTAGGCCCACGATCCGCCGACGTGGAGCGAGAGCTCGCTGCCTCTCAGGTAGAACTTGTTCGGCGCGACCTGCTCACCGAAGCGTTGGAGCAGCTTGGGCAGCCACTCTTTGATGAAGTAGGAATGCGCGGGCTTGTCCGCGATGAGCCGCTCCATCTCGTCGAACTTGCCCGAGCGCGCCTGGAACTGGCGGCCTGAGTTGCGCCACGCGGGCGGCATCTGGCTCATCCACAGGCCGGCGCGACCCCAGCACCGCATCCATGAGCGCGCGGTAGTGAGCTTCTGCTCCGCCGTGGTAGCGAAGCCCGGGATGTCTGGGAGCGCCTCGATCCACGTCGTGTGGTCCCCGCGCTCACGGAGCGACGCGATCGCGAGCGCCTCGAGGCCGTAGTAACGGTCGCCCAGCGAGTTCACGATCGCGCGCAGCAACGACTCCGGAGGTCGGGACGCTCGAAGCTTCCCCCAGAGGGTCAGCAGCGCCGCAGGGTTCGTGAGCGCGCCGTTTGTTAGCGCGGCACCCACGTCGAGTTCGTCTTGGAAGCTCTCGCCCGCCTTGAGCTCAGGGCGGAGCCTGACCTCCAAGTCCTTCGCGGCGATGAGCACGCCGAGATACAGATCGTCGAGCGACAGCAGCGGGGCCACCGACGGCGTGTTCGACAACCGCTCGTAGCCCGCGACGATGAGCGGACGGATGGCGTCCTGCGTCGAGTAGGTCTGGAGGTTGGGGGCGAGGCGAGCCGCCGTCTGCCGCGAGTCCGAGAAGATGAGGACCTTGCGCCCGCGCAGCGGCGCGAGCCGGGTCCCCTTCACGGGGCTCGGGGGCTGCACCTGGATCTGCTTCGCTATGAGCGCCTGGAACGGCTGGTCGCCCTTCGTCTGATGATCTTGGACCGTCGTTCGCCCGAACGACGCGCGCTCTCCGCACACAGCGCAGGGGCGAAACTCGCCCGGCTTTGCGTCCGGCGGCTCGTCGTCGGTCACGGGCTGAGACCGCCCCGCCCGGAGGTAGACCTGCCTGTTTCGCGCGCCGCGCTTCTGCGGGTTTAGCCGCCCGGTGATTAGGTCGTACTCGGCAGGCTCGGCGAGGGTGCGGAAGACGGGCTTCTCAAGGAGAAGGTCGAGCGGAGAGAGTTCGTCGACGAACCCGGCCAGCGTCCGAAATGCGCCGCCAGGCTCCCCCCAGAGGAAGTCCGGGTCGTCGACGTTGTTAGTGTACGCGCGCGCGTGGGCCGTGCCGCAGTTCCTGCATGTGAACAACTCCAGCACGCGCGCGCCGCACTCGCACGTGTCCCGCGGCTGGCTGTAGAGCTTGCCCGCAGGGCCGCCGCGCTGCTCGGCCGGGATTTTCTCGCAGTTCGAATCCATGCACACCCACAGGCCCGCGAGGCCCCGGTAGAACGAATGAACCCGACATGGCAGCAACCCGGGCTCCGTCGGCTCCCTGCGCGCCACGCTGCCGAGCGCGATGAGGTTCGTCACCGCTCGTGCAGCGACGTCGGCGGGGACGCTCGGCTCGAACAGCTTGGCGCCCAACTCATCGACGGGCTGCGCCTCCTTCATCGTCGAGTTGACGAGGGACGACATCGGTCCGAAGGATTCGAGCGCCTTGTAGAGCGAGAGCTGCAGCTCCCAGGGTGGCGCGACGTTTCGATACTTTAGGAAGCGCTCGATGACCTTGAGTCGATCGGTGTCAGTCGCGGCTTCATAGAAGTCGTTGAGGTCGAACGCGTCCAACGCGGCGGCGTCAGCGGCCGTCCCCTTCGCGGCGCCGGGCCGTTCGAGGAGGTCGCCCTGTACCTTCCGGAAGTCGGCGGGGTCCTTGCCGGTGAGCTGCGCGCCGAACTCGACGGCGTAGTCTGCGTCGTTGAAGCTGGCGCTCGTGCAGATGACCTGCAGGCGCTCCGGGGGTATGCCGAGCCGCGTACGCAGTCGCCGGATGAGCAGCGCGACCTCGGCGCCCTGCGCGCCTCGATAAAGGTGGGCCTCGTCGATGACGAGGAGGAAGCGCTCGTCGGGGTTCTTCTCCAACCACTCGCGCGTGCGATCGAAGATCGGGCGCTCAAGCGGGCGCATCATCATGTACTCGAGCATCGAGTAGTTCGTGACGAGCACGTCGGGAGGCGCTTCGTGGACCTCGTGACGAGTGATGAGCTCGGGGTCTCCGGGGAGTGTGACGCAGCGCTTAAACCGATCGTTCTTCTTGTCGAAGTAATGCCCCTTCCCATACCAAGCTGCGAGATCGGGCTTAGCCGGCCACTTGCCGCGTTTCTTCAGCTCGCTAACGAGGTGAGCGGCGGCATCTCGTCCGGGCGACGGCGGTCCCGAAGCGACCTCGAGGTTCTTGACGTAATATTTCCCGATTGGCTTTAGACGGTCGCCATCCTTGTTCTTCTTGGGGTCCTTGTGCCTCACGCCCGGGTAGAGCGTGCGGCTCGTGTAGCGCGCGAAGCGTACAGGCCGACCAGACCACCCCAAGAAGCGCTGAACGATGCGCGGATCGCCGAACAGCAATCGCAAACGTCCGAGCTGGTCGTTGACGAGCGCGTTCATCGGGTAGAGCACCATCGCGCGTACGGCGCTCGTCGCACCGAACTCCTTGCCCTTGGTCTTCGCCTCCTTCGCGAGCTTGCCTAGGATCGGGAGGAGGAAGCACTCCGTCTTTCCAGAGCCCGTGCCCGTCATGACCACGAGGCTGCGTCCCTCGACGAGCGAGAGCTGGGTGGAGCGGGCCTGGTGCTGGTACGGCGGGTCGTGGATCAGGAGCCCGAGGTCGCCCTTCCGCGCCGAGACCGACGCGAAGATCTCCAGCGCGGCGGAGTGGAGCCCGAGGTCGGCGAACCTCTCGCCGGTCTGGTAGCGCGGCGTGCTCTCGAGGTACGGGCGCTGGTGGATGACGCCGATCTCGTCGAGGAGCGCGCTGCGCTGGTCGACGAGCGTCCGGTGGCTCACGTGGTACGTGGCCTCGATATAGTCGCGCAGGGCGCGGTGGAGCTGCTGGGTCGTCTCGCCGATCGTGAGGGCCATCGTCGCCTTCCTGTACTACCGGGAACTCGTCGTCACCTCTTCAAGCCAGAGCGCCTCGCGCGCGAACCGACGCTCTTCGTCGATCTCCGCCTTGGGGATCCGATACGCGAAGAGACTGCCCGTGCTCAGCACCGGCTCCCCGATCGCGTCCCAGCGTCGCCGCGCCCATGCAGGGGCTGGAGAGAAGAGCTCGAGGACCGCCGCGTCGCCGCTGGGAGTCACGCGGAAGTGCTGGGGCGAACCTCGCTGCGCGTCGATCGCCATCTGGAGGTGCCAAGCCTCGTCGCACCCGCGCCACCGGCTCCCTCGCTGCGGGAGATCCATCATCCGCTCGGGTCGCCCGTTCGTGAGCTGGACGTAGCACCAAAGGTCGGCGCCATAGGCCTGCTGACGCCGCGCGACGAAGCGCCCCGTCTGGGCTTTTGGCTCGGTCCAGCGCCCTCGGTAGTAGCGGACCGGCTTCGTCGGGTCGAGGAGCAGGAGCCCAGGGATGTCCCTCGACGGCGCGACGCCGTCGAGGACGCGATCCATCGCCGTCACGAGTTGCGAGGCGTCTTCAAGTCTTGGTCCCTTGAGCCATGCATCGGAGGTGAGCTCGAGCAGGCCGAGTTCGCCGAGTTCGCCGCGCAAGTCTTCGTTCCCGGAGGAGGGGCTCAACTTGCGGACATGCCCGCGGTACTGGATGCGCTGCTCGAGCTCCGGCGGCAGCGGCGAGAGTTGATCGGCCGCGACGCCGAGGAGGACCACGAGCCCGCTCTGCCGAACGACGAAGCTCGCGGGCGCCGCGTAGAGCAGCACGCGTGCCGAGGGTTCTCCCTCCTGCACGTCCGGCAGCTCTAGCACGTCGCCGTGCGAGGTCATCGCCTCGAGCGTCGCCTCGGCCAACTCCTTCGCTTTATCGAGATCAGGGACCAGGCCCCGGAGCGGCCGAACGACGGCACGAACGAGCGTCGCCGCCGAGCACGGGCAGAGGTAGCTCGCGGCCCGCCGCAACGCCCCCGCGAGCCCCTCGGGCGTCGTCAAATCGAACGCCTCGGGGTCGAGCCCGAGCTCACGGATCTTCTGCGCGTGGACCTCCTTGGCGGCCAGTCGCCTCATGTCGGCCACCCCCACCCCGCGTAGACCTCGCCCGGTGCAGGGCGAGAGTTCCTTTGTTGGTCAATGGCGAGCACGAGGAAGCGCGCGGCACGCACCAGCGCCGGCACGTCAAAGAGCTTCTTGATGCTCGCGTTGACATGCTCTCCGGCCCATGCGCCCAACGTCACAGGATGGCTCGCCATGCGCAGCGCGAATTCGGCGAGCCAAGCTGAGTGCTCAGGACCGACGCCAGGAGAGCTCGTGCTCGGCTGCACGAGCTTGAAGCTCTCGGCCAACGAGGCGAGGCGCGCGGCCCGCTTCGTGGGCACCTCAGTGGCGAGGGCTTGATACTCTATATGAAGTCCCGAGCCGAGGCCCTTCTCGTGCTTCCTGTCAGAGATGCTGCGCTTCAGGTGGACGAGCCCACGTTCATCCTTGAGCTCAGACTCCGCGCTCGCCCACGCGCCGCCACCCAGCAGCGCGTGGATGTGCGTGATGAGCGCGCGAAGGACGGTGTCACGACGCGCGCCGGCGATCAGATCGCCCGCGAGCCGCGCCTCCCCCCAGAGCTGCGCGAACGTCATCAGCTTGGTGATGGTCTCAGGCGTCCGTTGCTCCGCGTCGACCTTCGGCTCGCACTGAAGGTCCGCGAGCCCCTTCACGATCGGTGGGACGATGATCGCCGTCCGGAAGGTTCCAAGGGTTGCGACGTAGAGCCCGCCGCCCCGAGGTGCCCGGTAATCCGTGCTCGCCGGTAGTTTTTCTCCAACGGTGGGACGCTCGAATGAGAAGCGCTCGATGGCGACATCACCGCTGCCAGCGTCGTCATGCAGGCGGACGATGAACCCAGCGGAGTCTCTCCGCACAGACCACCGCAGCGGCGTGAACTCGCGCTCGCAGCGGAGCATGAAGGCGCCGAGTTCGTCGGCGGAGAACTCAACCTCGCAGACACGCGCGTCGTCGTAGGCGAGCGGCGCGTGTTTGTCCCTCTTGAGGTGCGCCTCGAAGTGGCGGGTCCACTCTTCGCTCGAGAGCGGCAACGTCACCGGCGGCAGTTGTCGCTCGAGCAACGGCGCCGCTCCGGCGCGAGCGAACATCCGCACCCGGCATCTAGCCTGACGTCCGGCGGGTCCGCGGACGAGGATGACGGCCTTCCCCTCCCAGAGCTGCTCGAGCGAGGGCGACGCGGGGTCCAACTCCACTTCGAGGGGTCCGTGCGCGGTCGCCCCAGGCGACCAGGGGCGTGCCTCTCGCACGCGCATGACGACGTCGAGGTCGCCGACGACCTCAGAGCCTGCGCCGATCCCGCTGCGTGCCGCGACGCTGAACTCGTGGAGCCCGACGGGGAGCGGCGGCAACTCGATGAAGATCGGCTCGCCGGGGGGCGTGTCGGTAAGCGACAACGAGAGTGAGGGGCCTTTGCCCATCGCTATGGTCAGCTCGTCGATCGCGTGGTCCGAGCGGATCGCTAGCGTCGGCGTCTCCGACGCGAGCCACTCGCCATGTCCTTCACCGTCCCACGCGACCGCCGCCAGACCAGCGGGCCACACCTCGATCGATTTCGCCTGCGTGACCTGGAGTTGCTTGAGCGCCTGCTCCCACTCAGGCGAGAGCACCGACGGGACGTCGAGGCGCACCGCATGCACCCCTTGGCACGCGAGGTCGACATGGCGGGCAAGGCTCGAGCGCGTGAAGGGTTCAGTGCTCACGAGGATGTACTTCGAATCCGCGCGGACGCGCATGCCGCGCGACTCGTAGGCGAGGCCGTCGCTAGCGACCTTGAAGAGCCATGACGTGCCGGGGCGAAGCATGCACTCCGCGCGCAGCAGGTACTCGAGCTGCGGATCGGTGCGCTCGAACTTCAGCAGCACGTCATCCGGCCGTGGCCAGCGACCGAGCGCGACGCGCTGCGGGCCATGAAGGCAACGCCCTCGCGCCAACGGTCGCCCGGTCGCGCCCGTGACGCTGCAGCGCGACTCGGTGAGGACGTCACGCACCTGGGGGAAGCGGAGGAGCAGGTGCGAGAGGTCTGGGATCTCCAGCGACACCTCCCAGCGCGAACCTTCGATGGGCCGGAGCACGAGGCGCGGCTCGATGCCGAGCCGCACGACCTCCGCGCGGGCCTCGTCGCGGCGCTGGAACGTCGTCGTCCTCGGCCTGCCGATGGTCAGCCCTCGGATCCTCGCCCGCTCCTCCGCCGCGCGCCGCGCGCCATTTAGCCAGTCGCGACCACGGCGCTCGCGGTCGACGGCATCGCCGATGCGCTTGAGCGTCGTCGGGTGGAGCAGCGTCTTGAAGCCGTCCTTTCCCTGCAGGAGCAGCGCGGCGGCGATCTGTCCGACGAGCGCTGGCGCTTGCACGAGGTTCTGGAAGCGCGCCGATGTGTTCCCGCTCCGGGCCGCGATAAAGTCCCCGAGGCGTTGCGGCTCGTCGAAGAGTTCGGCGGAGAACGAGTGCCGAAGGTCGTAGAGGATCCGCGCGAGTTGCTGTTGCAGGTCGCACGGGAGGATCGCGTGCGTGATGGGCCACGCGATGATCGAGAACTGCTCCGCCCACGGGCCCGATGGCTTTGCGCCCGCGAACCTCTTCTGGAAGGCGACGAATGCGTCGCGAATCCAGTCGCGCCTGCCGTTCACGGTCCAGCCCGGCGTCGTCTCCTCGAAGGTCTGCCAGTACTGGTCGCCCGCGTAGTCGTAGCCGACCTCTGCTGCGTAGACCGTCCAGACGAGCTGATGCTCGCGGGCAGGCGGCGAACTCTGGATCTGGGCGCGCAGATCGTTCTGCAGCGCGAGCAGCTCAGCCTGCGCGAGGCCGTGCTCCAAGGCGAAGAGGGGGATGTCCTTGCGGTCACGCGCGAGGGCGCCGAAATGCTCTACCAGTCGCTGGTTCCACGCCCCCAGATCCCTCGACATGTGATCACTCCCCGAGTTGCGCAGGCGCGTGTCGCGCGGTGCTCCCGGGGGCGAGCCCGGCGTGACGGAGCCGCCGCTTGCGGACCTTGAGGGCAGGCACCTCCACGCGCTGGGCCATCAAGAAGGCGATCTTCTCCGCTGCTCGCAGCAATGGGGTGAAGACTGGCACCAAGCCAGGGTACCCCGGCGAAAGGGCGAGCGAAAGAGCCCCCAGCGGATGTGTCGGGCGATGTAGGGTGCGCGACTACCGTGCCCCGGTCGGCCGTGTCGCCGGACACCGGCTCCGCACCGCGCGAGGGCATGTCGCGCACGGGGTCGGCGCCAAGTGCATACAGTCGGAGGCTGCCGCCCGGCGGTTCGCGGTGCTCATGAACAGGTACATCGCCTGCTGCACGAGGCGCGGGTTGTACGGCCGCAGCGTCTCGTCAAATTCGGTCAGGTCAATGCCCCGCGAGAGCGCTCGGACGAAGTCACGGCGGGCGTCGTAGCTGCTGCCTCCGCTAAATCCGATGGACGCGAGGAAGAGGTCCACGTTGCTGTCGACGACGACGTAGTAGGTCCAGTCGAGGCCTCGGGTCCACGGCGCAAGCCCCCGCGACAGGTCCGGGTTCGTGACCATCGAGAGGAACATGCTCGCGATCTTCTGGTTCACGCGCCATGCGCGTGAGAGCTCACGCTCAAGCTCCTGGGCACGCGCGAGCGGCTCTCTTTCTCTTTTCATTACCAGTCGACGCAGCGCCGAGAGGTCCTCAGCGCCGGACTCCCTGACCATCAAGGCGATCGATGTGGGGACCTTGCCGAAGTGCCCATAGCGCTTGAGCAGCACGGTGTGCCGCTTGAGATGACACGCGACCATCGGGTTCGCGCTGCAACACCCGAGGCGGGTCCGCGGGTCCTTGCCAAGGTCGCATTCGTTGGCGATGGCGCCCGTGGTGCGCATGTGCGAGCAGTCGCTCTCGTCAACCAGCGCGACGAGGCGCTCAGCGTCGGTGATCTCGTGCGCCTCGGCCGCGCTCATGCCCTGCAAGATGCGGAGGATTTGCACGTCCTGCCGGCGCTGGAACATCGCCGTGGCGACGAGCAGTCGAAAGAGGGCGCGGCTATCACCAGCACGCAACGCGCGCCGATCGACAGCGAACGCGCCCACGCGCGCCGAGTCGCAGAACATCTCGACGACGCCGGGGTCAGAGGGGCGCCGGAAGTGGTGCTTCAGGTACCACCGCACGACCGCCTTGGTCGCCGTAACCTGACTCGCGCGGGGCCGCGCGGGGCCCTTGGTCTTCATCATGACTCGGCGAACAGCGGCTGTTGGCTCGACGCGCGCTGCTGCACCACGCGCGCGCCGTGGGTGACCGGGTGGACCCGCGTGTGACGCGCGACCTCCTCGAGGACCTCGTCCGACGTGATTCGGTTTCGGAGCCACCGCTCCCGCCACCACGCGCCGATCTGCGCCGTCGCGGCGCGACCCTCGTTGAGGGGGATGATGTAGTCGGGCCTTCGCGCGAGGCCGATGAGGTAATCTTCGAGGTTCCTGATCAAGCTCACTCCGTAGAGGACACGTGGACGGTAGTGCCGGAGGAGCAGGTCAGAGGGCAGGGTAAGCAGGTCGAACGCCTGCCGTACCTTGCGCAGCTTAGGGCTCGCCCCCTCCCCGAAGATGCTATTCACGCGTTGCTCCTCAGATTGCTGGACGAGATCGACGAGTGCGTCGACGGTCTCCTCAGAGTAATGGGACGTTCCGAACGCCTCCGAGCGCCCCAACTCCTCAAACCGGATGAAGTCCTTGTTGGCGCCCCCGATCCGATCAGCGGGGATCTTGATGCGGTTGTACTGGCTCGAGCCAACGCCGTAGAGCGAAGTCGTACCGAGCAACACGAGCGTGGGAGCGCGCACGATAGACCGCCCCGCGACGGACGAGGCGATCTCACTCTCCGCGCCCATGTAGCGACGATGGTATTGCAGGACGACCTCCGGGCTCGCCGCCAACATCGCCGCGAGCTTGCCGCCGAGCAGCGCGTTGTACGGCTGCACCGCGCCGCACACCGAGATATCCGCGACTGCGATACCAACACGATCGGCCTTCGCCTTCTTCAGCACACGTCGGATCGCGTCGCTTCCATAACCCGTCGCCGCCAAGGCGGCGAGCTTCTCGGCTGTCGGCTTCCCGTTGAACGCCTCGTTCAACACCGCGCGCGCGCGAAGGTACGTAGCAAGCGCGAGCGCGCGCTTGCTACGAAACAGGTGCGTACGCGCGCGCGCGGCCCAGTACTCGTCGCCGGACAGTTCCGTGTGCTTCCGCTTCAGGTCGCGCGACCGTGCGTAGCGGTGGTGTAGACGGCGCTGCTCCGCCCCCTCTTCCAGGAGTCGTTTGAGCGCAGCGTCGGAGGGCGCGGCGAGATCTCTCGTCGAAAGGATCTTGTCCTCAAGCAGATCCACCAAGTAGATCTCGTCGATCGCCGCGTCGAGAGTCTCCACGAGCCACCGCGCGAGTTTGCGTGTCGGCTCGCGGCGCACTCGCGCGAGGAACGTCTCCGGGTGCCAGCCGATCCAAGAGTCTCGCTCCCGGATCTGCATGATTGGGCTGCTCAAGGCGCCGATCCCCATCACCGGGTGGTTCGCTGCGGCGCGGTCGCGGACGAGGAACGCCATCGTCCGTCCTGGCACATTCGTGTATTGGTTCGTCCACGTGTGGCGGAAATAGCGCCAGACGTCCATGAGGCGCAGTCCAGTTTGCTGGCATGCGGCATCCTCCGAGGTGACGAACTCCAGGTACGGGTCGACCAGCTTAGAGAGGGCGTCAACCCACCCGTTATTAAGGTGCGTGCGCGCCTCTCGCAGCCCCGCCGCGAGTTCGCGCCCGTCGCGCATAAGTGAATAGATAGAGACGAACTCGCCGTTGTGGAGCCGCTGACGCTCCATCGACTCGAGGAACCGCTGGACTGAGGGCTGGCGAAGTTGCGCGTTTCGCTTTACCAGCTCTTGCCTCCTGATGCGCGCCTTCTCAGCGTCCCGGTCGCCGCTGACTGGATCCGGGGGCCTGATCTCGACGCGCCGGGTCCGCACGCGGAGCACCCACTCCTGCATCGCTAGATCGGTGACCACGAGCCCGGCCGCTAGGAGCGCCTGACGGTCAGCGCAGCGCGACGCCTTCACCGTAGCGACGAACCTCGCGCGGAGTTCCTCGATAGCCTCATTCGGGCACTGGTGCCCACGCGCCTTCACGAGCGCGCGCGCGTGGTTCACGAACGCGGCTAGCGACGCTTTGCTTGAAAGCGGCGGACTTAGGGTGGTCCAAGGATTATCGGGCACGGCGCTCATTTGTCGTTCAGGAACGCGGCCAGGGTGTTGCTCCACTCGAGCCGGTGCTTCGCCAGCGCGGGGACCTTACCGCGCGCAGCCGCTTCGCTCCGCGCCGCCGCGAGGAGCAGGAGTTCGAGCTTCGCGCGGAGTTGTGGATCGCGCGGGGCCTCTCCTTCGGAGAGGGGCTTGTAGATCTCTCGATAGAAGGGGTGATCGGGGTTGAGTACGAGGACGAGGCGGTCCCCGTCGTGTGCCAGCGTGAAGAACGACGTGTCCTTCACCGCGTGCTCGATGATACTGTACCGGTCGCGCTCGTCTCCGCGCTCCTTCAGCGCAGGGTGACTCGCCTCCAACTCCCGCATCAGCGCCTCGGCCATGGGGTCCGGGCTGCGTGGCAACGGACGGAGCAAATGATCTCGCTCGTTGGCGATCCGCTCCGCCTCCGAGACGCGTGCGCTCGCCTTCACGGCGAGGTGCGCCTTGCGGGCCCGGCCGTTCAGTGCGCGGGCAGTCGCCTCGAGGTCCGGCGTGAGCGCCTCGAGCAAGTGTGCCTGCGGTCGGGCCTGCTGCTTGGTGTGCGTGATGCCGAACGCCTCGTCGAGGACCGGGTCGAACTGGATCTCGCATCGCCACCAGTCGTCGTAATTCTCTCGGTGCTTGGTCCCCATGAAGAACCAACCGTAATCTACCTCGCGACCTCCTCGCACGATGGAGACCCCGGCGCCCCTGGAAAGCCCGATGCGGCGCTTCTCATCGTTCGAGAGCTTGTGCCACGCGTGGACGGGTAGTTCTGTGAACCGCACCCGCACCCAGCCTGTCTTTTGCGCGTCGCCAGCGTCTGCGCGGACCTCGAAGCGCATCTCCTCACCGAAGAGCTGCGCGCCTGTGACCTCCGCCTTCGGGTTCAGGTAGAGCGGATCGAAGGCTTCGAGCGTGTCGCCGTTGATCGTGATCTGGACCCCGTCCCAGATGAAATGTCTGAACCGCCGTCCCAGCTCGGCCTCGAGCTTGCGCACGATCGTCGAGACGCGGCGGTTGTCGAGTCGGTCGCACCGTGACCAGCTCACGAGGGTCCCGGAGGCCCCAGCGCACGCGCTCGGAGGGGCCGTCACGATCTCGGGCGCAGGCACCTCGACCATCTCCCGACGCACGATCTCGTCGACATCGAGGTAGGAGGAGTACACGCGAGGGGGGGCCGCGGGCACACGCGACGGGCCCGCGACCTGCAAGGTCGTTGACTGCCAGGTGTAGACGGTGACCCTGCGCGCCTGGCTCAGCGACGCGTTGGGGAGGCCCATTCCGTAGCGCCCGAGTCCTCGGCGATCTCCGAAGCGCGTGCTGCCGCCGAAGCGGAGCGCCTGGCGCAGCGTGACCGGGTCCATCCCGCAGCCGTTGTCGAGCACGGACACCTCGATCGCCTTCTCCTCGTCACTCGCTTTGGCCTCTACGGAGATCGCTATGTGCGTCGCGCCGGCCTGGAGCGAGTTGTCGACGAGCTCCGAGATCGCGCTGGCCGTCCCCTTGTAGCCAGAGTCGCGCGTCGCTTGGATGAACTTGTCCAACGCGATGATCGAGCAGTCCTCTTGCGTCGCTTTGTGGGCTGCCTTCACCATCGCGCCACTCGCTGTTGTGGTTCCATGCGTGCCATCACACGTCCCCCTCACCAGACGCCGACGCCTGGGCGCGGGTGAGTCGTTGGGGCAGAGCAGAGTCCGCAGGCTCGAGACGGTTTGAGAACTCGCGGATGGCCTCCACCTCCTCACGCGTGAAGACGATCCTCTTGTCGCGGTAGCGGCGTCCCTGGGGGATCTTGCGAGCCCGGCGCCAGCGCCACAACGTCTGCCGCACGACGCCGATCGACCGCTGGATGTCCGCAGCGGTGAAGTACTCGACTCCCTCGATCTGAATCGGCATCGCACTGCTCAGATGCGCAGGTTGCAGATCGTAACCATACGTCTCGCTCGTCCCTGACTGTTGCATGTTATCGCTCATCGTCGCTGAACGTCAAGCATGGTCTCGTACTGTCGCCCCTCCAGATCCCCGATCTTCAGGTCCTGGGTCACGAAGGTCGGCCGGCATGCTGGGTTCTGGCGTCATCACGCCTCGCCAGTTACGGCAACCGGACGCGCCCCTTGACCCCTCTCGGGCGCGCCATCCTGCATGAGCGCGGGCCCACGCAACTGCGCTCCGCCGTCAGATAGCGACGAGAGGTCCCTGTCGTACAACCGGTGACCGTCGGGAGCCGTTGAGCAGGCTTCAGGAAGCCTCGTCGCCTGCTTGCTTGCGCTTCTTCGTGTGGCGGGCGTGACGGGCCTCGGCGACCTTCTTCTCGTAGGCGATCGCCTCCTCGATCGGGACCTTGTCGGCCGAGCCCCAGCGGGCGTGGACCATCGGGCGGATCTCGTCGAGCGCGTAGCCGAGGGCGCGTTGCTCGACGATGAAGTGGGCGTGGTCGATCGCCACCTTGGGCCAGCGCGAGTAGACGCCGTTCCCATCGGACATGACGCGCGGAGCGGGGAGCACACCGAGCTTCACCCACTCGTACAGGCTCCTGCGCGTCACCTTCGTGATCTCCAGCAGCTCTTCGGTGCGGGCGAAGGGCCGTTCCTTGGGACGTGCCACGGGCCAGAGTGTAAGTCGGCGGCCTCTCGGTTGCTACCATAATGGCGCGAAAATGCGCACGAGTTTTTCCGGAAGGGCAGGTTGACGACATCGGTATAGACAGTATATGACTTCCGAAAGGTAGGCAACAGGATGCCTTGAGCATGCGCGGCTAGATCGCCGCCTGCGGCCCCCAGGAGGGCCGCCACCGCCTGAACCCAGACTGCAACCCCGAGAAAGACCCATGCCCCGCTCGCGCGGGGCACGGCACCTCGCTGCGTCACGCCGGCAAGCAGACCACAGCGAGGCGCCGCCACCCTTCCAGAGCCGAAAGAGGGAGGCGACCATGAACATGACGCGGCGCGAGGCGCACCGAGCGGAGATCGAGCGCGATCACCGACTCGTCAGCCTCGGTTTTCTTCACAACCTCGAGACCCTCGTCGACGACGAGTTGGCCCGCCTGATGGTGGACCACGCCAGCGCGGCGCCGTTCTTGCTGCTCGAGAAGGTCGAGGTCCTCGTGGCGACCTGCCGCGAGGATCTCGCCCACCTGAACAACGAGCGGATCGAGCTCCGGGCGGAGCGCCACCGGGAGCGCGCCGATCTGGTCCCGCTACCCGAGGTGCTGGCGGCGTTCCACCACCGCGGCAACTACCACGGGGCGTTCGCCACGGTCGCGGACCTCGGGCGCGCGCTCGGGGCGGGCTTCGGGCTCCCCGAGGCGTGGATGCACCCCACCGCCGCGGCGGCGCTGGCGGAGGCGCTGCACCGGCGTGGCGAGATCTGGACGTTCGAGCGCAACGGGGCGGTCCACGTGTTCGGCAAGCCGCACTCGACGGCGGATCGGGTCCTTACGGAACGCTCTCGCCGCTGGGCCGACGCGGTGGACTCGCGCGACGAATCGCCGCTGCTGCGGCTCGTCCCACAGCCCGCGTAACACGGAGCTGCGCTCGGCCGGGCGATTGACCCATCGCCGGCCCTGGAGGCGTCGGCCTCCCGATTCACGTCGCGCCCGTGGGCGCCCGCCGGCGGCAAGCCTCGCCGAACCGCTACACCGAGACCGCGCTCGCACGAGCGCCACGGGAGAATTTTGCCGTGAAACGAACCTCGCTCCGGGCCGCCGCGTCGGCCCTCCTCCTCATGCTGGCCTGCACACCCGACGACGTCGCGCAGGACAGCTCGTCGTCCGCAACCACACTCATGCCGGACGGGCCCGAGCCGGATCCGGGCCCGGCCCCGTCTTCACCCGGCTCCGGCGGTACGCCCTGTCAGGTCGACGCCGACTGCGACGCCGGCACGTTCTGCGAGCTGCGGATCTGCGTCGTCGGCTGCGACAGCGAGGCCGCGTGCGATGCGGGCGAGGTCTGCGACCCGCACGGCCGCTGCATCGCCGACAGCGACGACACCGCGCCGCTCGCCGGCCTGCCCGCGCTCGACGAGCGGCGCACCGAGCTCGCCCCCGGCGAGACCGAGGCCCGCATCACCCTTCGCAACGACGGCCCCGGTGTCCTCACCTACCGCCTTGCGGCCCACCATCCCGCGCTGACGCTCGACCCGACCCCGGCCGAGCTCGCCCCGGGCGAGGAAGCCCAGCTCGTCACCGTCGTCGACCTCGCCGCCCTCGCCCCCGAAGACCTCGTTCTACCCGTCCAGATCCTCACCAGCGGAGGCAGCATCTTGTGGTCGATCGAGCCGGCGCCGCCGCTCCAGGCCGGCTACTTCCGCGGCGCGGTCAGCTTCGCCGCCGGCAGCTACGGCCTGGGCAGCAGCGAGCTCGCGCTCGACCTCGACTTCCGCGCGGACGGCACGATCACCGGCCGCGTCGACACCGGCGCGAGCCTCCTGTGGCCGCTGCCCCCGGCCGTGACGGGCACGTGGGCGCCGTCCGGCGACGTCACGCTCGAGCTGCGCGACCTGCTGCCGGCCGAGCACTGGCGGCACAGCCCGATCGCGCGCGAGCTCGGCCGCGTCCTCGTCCTCGCCGGCACGCGAACGGCCGCCGGCATCGACGGCACCGCGACCGAGACGATCACGGGTCTGCGCGCCGAGCCCGTGGAGATCGCGGGGACGTTCACGCTACGTCGCCGCGGCCCGCTGACGGGTCTCGTTCACGCCGCCGATTACATCCCCAAGGACGCCGCGCCGCCGACCTGGCTCGCGCCGCCGGGCCTCGACAGCGACGCCTGCGACGGCCTCGGCACCGACTACGGCACCGACCTGACGCTCGTGGAGCCCGAGCCGGCCTGCGACGCGTGCGTGGGCGGGAGCTGCTCGTCGGAGGACCGGATCGTCTGCGGCCTCGCGCTGCGAGACGCGGCCTACAACATCGGCGACGTGCTCGCCCCGCTCGCCGGCGATGACATCTCGCCGCCGACGAGCGGGTGGACGTGGGACGACTGCACGGCGGAGACGCCGGAGTACAACCAGGCCGGCCGCGCGTGCCTGGACCTCGCCGCCGTGCGCTGCGGCGACGCCCTGGTCCGCCGCGGCAGCGCCGAGTACCCCGGCCCGTGGGGCGAGGCGTTTCGCGCGCTCACGGCGATTCACGCCGCCGACGAGGCCCACGCCGCCGCGCTGGTGTCGACCGAGGCGCAGGTCGACGCAGCGTTCTCCTACAAGAGCGAGATCGGCGAGCCGGTCGGCGACGCCCTCGGCCGTGAGCTCGGCATCCTCGCGGACGATCGTGAGCGCCTCGCCGCCGCACTCGCTCCGATGCTCGCCCCGGCGTACCCCGCGGGCCTTGCCTGGATCGAGAGCAGCAACCCCGACACCGACACCGCGCGGGCCCTTCTCGCGCCGCTGCCCCTGATCCCCGACTACGCGCGCGCCACCGTGCACTGGTCGCGGCTGGCCCACCGCGCCGGCCAAAACCCGTCTGATGTCCGCGCGGCGGTCCGCCTGTCCGCGATCGCCCTGCACGCCGCCGCCGCCGAGCTGCACGCGCGCCTCGCCGAAAACCCCGCCGCCGCGAACGATCTGCACGCCCTCGCCCCGGCGCTCGAGTCCCTGCGCCGCGCCCACGAGGACCTCGCCCCCGACGCCAGCCCCTTCGGCTACGCCGCCGCCTACGTGCCGATCGTCCTCAGCGCCGAGGACATCGCTCACGGCCGCACCAACTTCGAGGCCGTGCATGCGCTCGCCACGGACGAGGTCGCGCAGTTCGGTCAGGTCGCCGATGACGCCTGGCAGAAGGCCCGCGACTACGCCCAGAAGACCCACGCGCTGGAGACCACGGCGCTCCAGATCGAATCCGAGTACAACGGCCGCCTGCGAGCGCTGTGCGGGTCGAAGCCCGGCGAGACCGAGCCGGCGATCGCCACCTGCGGCGAGAACGGCGGCCAGATCGCCGACCTGCGCGCCGCCGTGCAGGCCGCCGGCCTACGGATCCGCCACGCCGCCCAGGCGAGCGACAACAACCTGTACGCGATCGCCGTCGAGGAGGAGCGGTTTGCCCGCGAGGTCGAGATCCACCTCGGTCTGTCGGCCGAGATCGCGGCCGCCCAGGGCCGGATCTTCCAGGTCAAGGACAAGTACGGCGAGCAGCACGCCGCGCTCGTGCAGGCGGAGGCGATGGCCGAGTGCGGCCGCCTCCGCGAGAACGCCCGCGCCGAGAGCGAGACAATGACCTGGGGCTGCTACGGCCAGATCTCCGACGGGATGGTCAGCGGCCCGACGATCCTCGGCGTGTCGACCCCGAACCCCGCCAAGGTCGCCTTCACCGTGCTCGAGTGCGACGCCAAGCAGAAGGCGCTCCAGACCCAGACCGAGAATCAGTGCGAGAGCCTACTCGGGCAGGCCGGTCTCCAGAGCGCGCAGGATCAGCTCCAGCGCGCCGAGGAGGAGGAGATCATGGCGATCAACGCCGAGATCGACCAGGCCATCCGCGACAGCGACCTCGAGGTCCGCCGCGCCGCGTCGGTCGCCTTGATCAAGAACCTGCGCGCCGAGGGCCTGCTGCTCCAGATCGAGATCGAGGAGGCGGAGCTTTCGCGCGCAGCCGCGATGACCTCGCTATGGAGCGCCTACCAGGAGGCCGCCGCGCTCGCGCAGGAGAAGGCCCGGGCGCTGGGCCTACTGGTCGACGACAGCCCCGACAACGCGCTGACCAACCCGCACTTCCTCCAGGCCCGCCTCGAGGCCGCGAGCCGGGTCCTGCCGGTGCGCGAGCGGGCGATCCGCCGCGCCTACCTCGCCCTGCGCGCCCTCGAGTACGAACTGAACCAGGAGCTGCCCGCGCTGCGGTCGTCCCTCGCCGCCGCGCGCTCGCCCGACGACCTGGCCGCGCTGCTCGCCTGCCTGGTCGGCATCGCCGAGGACTATCGTCTCGCGCACGGTCACGGCCAGCCCTACGTCACCGAGGTCAGCCTGCGCTCGGACGTCTTCGGCCTCACCACCGACGTCCCCGACGTCGACGGCTCCCACGCGACCCCCGCCGAGCAGTTCGCCGCGCTGCTGAAGGACCCGCTGCACACCGCCCCGGACGGGACGGTCGCGCTGCCCTTCGCGCTGTCGGCCTTCGAGAACGCGCAGTTCTCGGCGTCGCTGTGCGACGACCGGGTCGACACGATCGAGGTCAAGCTGGTCGGCGACTACCTCGGCGACCGTGAGGCCGAGGTCCTGCTGACCCGCCAGGGCCTCGCCGGCGTGCGCAGGTGCGACGGCGCCGACCTGCCGCAGTGGTCGAACTACGTCCCGTTCAGCTTCGAGCGCGACGAGTTGGTGATCCAGGCCGGCGTTTCCGACTTCGGCACCGCCGGGCCGAACGCCGGTTTCGCCGCCTGGCCGGTTCACGGCGAGCAGTGGACGCTGACGATCCCGCCGCCCTCCCGCGCCCCTGCGAACCTCGACCTCGATGTCGGCCGGATCTCCGACGTCATCCTTCGCTTGCACCATCGCGCCCGCACGATCGCGCCGCCGGGGCAGGGCACGTTCACGCCGAGCTGCGGGTGAGCCATGACGACGCACCGTATGATCCCCGCCTCCGCACTGACGCCGGGCACGGCGACCATCATCGTCTCGCTGCCCGGCCGGACGATCCGAAGTCGCGCCCTGATGGTCCAGGCGCAGCCGCACGGCGTCGTGCAAGTCGCGTTCGCCTCCGGCGACGTGCTCACGCTGATGGCCCGCACGATGGTCGGCCGCATCGAGCGCCCCGCGCCGTCGCCGCGGCGCCGCGCTTCCTGATATAGGCCAGCGATCACCTGGCGCTCCGAACCCACCCCCCGGAAAGGACTCCTCATGCCGCCCACCCCTCTGCACCACGTCGCCGCCGCGTTCAGCCTGACGCTCGTCGCGTGCGCCGGCCGGATCCCACCCAGCGAGCGCCCGCACCTCGCTGTCGTCGCCTCGGTCGAGGTCGCTGCGGGCGGCGACCCCTCGTCGCACGTCCGCGACTGCGACTTGGTCGACGAGTTGCTCGATGAGCTCGAGGACGAGGCCGAGCGATATTTCCAGATCCGCCGCGCCCCCGATCACCGCGGCGCTCCTGGACGCGTCCTCGTCCTGCGCTTCGCCCAAGTCGAGGGGGCCTGGGGTGGTGCGATTTCGGGCTCGAAGAGCATCACCGTGACCGGCGACCTGCTCGAGGGCGACAGCGTCGTCGGCAGCTTCACCGCCCGGGAGGAGACCTCGGCGTTCACCGTCAGCGCCCGCGGCACCACATGCAGCCTGCTTGAGGAAGCCGTCGAAGAGATCGCCGAGGACGTCGCCGAGTGGCTGCGCGCCCCGTCGCACGGCGCCCGCCTCGGCGACCTGTAGCTCCCCGCACCGCACCCCCTCCGCGCGACCGCTCCCAATCGTGATGGGGGCGATCGAGACATCGATCTGCCATCTGCCCGATCAGAGACCGCTCGCGGGTCTCTGCCGGGTCTTCTTTGCCTGTCGCCCGAAAGGACCCGTCATGCCGAACTTCCTGCTCTGTGCGCTCCGCTTGCTCGCGCTGGCCGTGCTGCTGCTGCCCGCGCTGGCGCTCGCCGACACTAGCGCCACCCTCGCCACCGCGATCAACATCCCGAAGGGCCCAGCTTCGATCGAGGGTTTCGGGCGCGCCTACGAGGTCAGCCCGGCGACCGGCCTGCCCTCGCTCAGCTACCCGATCGAAGTCCCGCCCGGTCGTGCGGGTCATGCGCCCGCGCTCGCGCTGCGCTACGACGCCGGCGGCGGCGCGGGCCTGGTCGGTCTCGGCTGGTCGCTCGGCCTCCCGGCGATCGAACGCTCACCGCGCGCCGGCCTGCCGCGCGAGGGCGAGCCGCCGGTGTGGATCCTGCGCCACCTCGGCGACGGCGAGGAGCTGACGGAGACGGGGCCCGGCGTCTACCGCCAGCGCATCGAGCAGGGGGGGCCGATCGTCGTCCGCGCACTGCCCGGCGGCGCGATGGCGGCAATCGCTACGGACGGCACCGGCTACCTGTTCGGCCTGACGGACGACGCGCGCCTCGTCGGCGACGCCGGCGTGCTGCGCCTCGAGCTCTCGGCGATCACCGACGTCCACGGCAACCGGATCGACTTCCACTACACCCGCCTTCACGGCACCGACGCGCCGCTCCTGTCCGCGATCACGTACAACGATGGCCGCGCCCGTGTCGTCTTCGACTACGAGCCGCGCCCGGACATCATCGCCAGCCGCGCCCTCAGCCTACGAGTCGCTCTCGCGCACCGTCTGGCGTCGATGCGCACCGAGGTCGCGGGCGAGCCGGTGCGCACGACGACGCTGACCTACACCCGCAGCGTCGAGGCTCCGAGCAGCCGTCTCGTAGCGATCGCCACGGTCGCCGCGGACGGAGCTGCGCTGCCGACCTGGCGCTTCGACTACACCGACGAGGCTTCGACCCCGGCCGCGCGCGACGTCATCGGCGCCCCCGCGCTCGACCCGCTCGCGGACGGCCGCGCGTGGCTCGACGTCGACGGCGACGCGCTCCCCGATCTGCTCGAGGGCGAGCCCGGAGCGTGGCGCTACCGCAAGAATCTCGGCGATGCCCGGCTCGCCGCGACCTGGACCGACCTGCCGTCGCCCGCCGTCGCGCTGACCCCCTCGACGCGCTTCGCCGACCTCACCGGCGACGGCGTGCAGGACCTGCTGGCGCAGCCGACCCCCGGCGAACTGTGGGGCTATGTCGGCGGCGGCGCGGCACCGTTCGGCGAGGCGGACCCGATCCCGCTCGACCTCGGCTTCGATCTGGCCGACCCCCACGTCGCGCTCGTCGATCTCAACCTCGACGGCCGGATCGACGTCCTTCGCCACGACGACGCCGACGGCTGGATCTGGCTGCGCCGCCGCGACTCGGCCGGCTACGAACCTGCCGACCCCGTCCCGCCGCCGCCCGACGGCATGCGTCTCGGCGACCCCGACGTCCAGCTCGCCGACGTCGACGGCGATCGGCTCCCCGATCTCGTTCGCATCCTCAAAGCCGACGCGCGGATTCTCGTCGCCGCAGGCGCGGGCCTCGGCCTGTTCGATGAGCCGGTCGACCTCACCGGCGTGCCGGTGATGCAAGAGACCGACCGCTGGGAGCTCGCGGACATCAACGGCGACGGCGCTGCCGACCTCCTGCGGATCGGCGGCGACGGACTCGACCTCTATGTAAACCAGCTCGACGGCAGCCTCGCCACTGCCGGCTCCGCCGCCTGGCCCGCGCTCGAGGCCAACGAAGTCGTAATCGTCACCGACATCGACGGCAGCGGCACGCTCGACATCCTGCGCGCCGACACCGACGGCTCGCAGCCCTGGCGCGTCTGGTCGCTGTACCCCGAGCGCCCCGGCCTGCTCGCGCGCTTCGAGAACGGCCTCGGCTACGTCCGCGAGCACCGCTACCGCTCGGCCGCCGCGCTCGCCGCCGAAGACGCCGCCGCCGGCGCACCGTGGACAACGACCCCGCCCGAGCCGCTCCCGGTGCTGACCGAGACGCGAGAGGACGACGGCGCCGGCTGGTCGAGCACCCTCCGCCGCGGCCTCCGCGATGGCTGGTACGACCCCGCCCGTAGCGAGTTCCGCGGCTTTCATGAGCTGCGCGACGAGACGACCGGCGACACGTACACCGAGCCGGCGACGATCGTCCGCCGCTACGACCTCGGACAGACCGACGACGCCCGCGCGCTGCAACTTCTGTCGGCCGAGACCCGGAGTCCCCGCGGCGTCCTCGTCCGCGAGGAGTACACGCTTGAGGTCGACGCGCCCGCACCGGGCGTCCGCGCCGTCCGCCGCGCCGCCACCGACACCTACCACGTGGAGGCCGGCCCCGATTCCGCCGCGATCCGCGTGCGCACCGAATGGGATCACGACGCCTGGGGCAACGTCACCGAGGAGCGCGCCCTCGGTCGCGTCGATCTCAAGACCGCAGTCGACCTCCCCGGCGACGAGCGGATCTCCACCACCGTCTACGCCGAGCCGACAGCCGACGATGCACCGCGCGACCGTGTCGCCGAACAGACCGTCACCGACGCGGACGGCACACAGATCACGGCGACGCGGACCTACTACGATGGCGAACCCGAGCAGGGCCTGCCGCTCGGCCAACTCGGCGCACGCGGCGTCATCAGCCGCACCGAGACCTGGATCGCGGGCGACACGTGGGCGCCGACGCTGCGGCAACGCACCGACGCGCACGGCAACGTCACCCAGCTCCGCGACGCCGAGGGCGGCACGCTGCGCCGCCGCTACGACGCCGGCGGCCTCTTCCCTGTAGAGGAGCGCTTCGTGCTCGGCGGCGCGGGCGACCTCGTCACGACCGCGACCTGGGACGCGCGCTTCGGCCAGCCGCGGAGCGTCACCGCGCCGAACGGCGCGACGACACACGCCGAGTACGACGGCCTCGGCCGCCTGGTCGCCGAGATCGAGCCCGGCGACACGCCCGAGCTGCCGACGACGCGCTACGAATACTACCTCGACGGCGCGACCGCGCGCCCGTCGATCGTCACCGAGCGACGCCGAGTCAGCGGCGAGCCTGACGTCGAGCGCGCCGTCACGCACCTGGACGGCCTCGGACGCGCCGTCCTCGACGTAACACAGGACGACGCCAGCACCGGCGCGGTCCTCAGCGCGGCGCGACGCTTCGGCGCGCGCGGCGAGGTCGTCGAGTTGCGCGCCGGCGCGCCGCTCCCCGCGTCGGCGCTGATGCCCGGCGCGCGCGTCGAGATCCCGACCGCGCCGCCGCCGAGCGTGACCCACGTCGACGCGCTCGGCCGCGCCCTGTGGACGCGCGACGCCGACGGTCACGATACCGCGACGACGTACCTCGCGCTCGCGCTCGAGCGCCGCGATCACGAGGATCTGCACCCGGAGCCGCCGTACACCGGCACGCCCGAGCGCACCGAGTACGACGGCCTCGGCCGCGTTGTCGCCGTCACGACCGCCGTGAGCGGCCGTAGCATCGTTCAACGCTACGAGCACGACGCGGCCGGCCGGGTCGTCGCTCACGTCGACCCCGAGGGCCACCGCACCGTCTACGCCCACGACGGCGGCGGCCGCCTCACCGACGTCCGCTCGCCCGACGCCGGCCACGTCCGCCAGCGCTTCGATCGGACCGGCCGCCTGATCGAGCGCGTGGACGCGACCGGCGCCAGAGTGACCTGGACCTACGACCCGATCGGCCGCCTGACCGACGAGCGTGCCTTCGACACCAGCGGCGCGGTGGTCAGCGCGGTCCGCCGCTTCTACGACGACGGCGGCCCGTTCGCACGCGGTCAGCTCGTCGCCGCCGAGGATGACGCCGGCCGCATCGACTTCACGCACGACGCCCGCGGCCGCGTCGTCCGCATGACCCGGCGGTTCGACACGCCGAGCGGCGCGATCACGCTGTCGACCGCGCACGAATTCGACGCCCAGGGCCGGCCGCTACGGGACATCTACCCGGACGGCAGCGCCCTCGACCGCGTCTACACCGCGCGCGGCCTTGAGGCGCCGGGCGCCTTCGCGGAACCCGAGTACGACCCGCTCGCACGCTGGCGACGGCTGTCCCTCGCGCCAGGTGTCGACATCACCCGCGAGCTCGACCACACCGGCCGCGTGCTCGGTCAGCGGGTCACGCAGAAGTCGACCACGCTACTCGACCTCGCCCACCGCTACGACGTCGCCGGTCAGCTCGCCGAGACCCGCGACCGGGTCGCCGCCGAGGGCTTCACGCTGTCGCAGACCTACGTCTACGACGACCTGCGCCGCCTGGTCGAGAGCAGCGCGCAGGGCAAGACCTCCCGCTGGCGCTACAGCGACGACGGCAACCTTCTCGAGCAGGCCGGCCGCGCGCTCGCCTACGACCCCACGCGCCCGCACGCCGCCGTCCGCCTGGACGGCCAACATCTCACCTACGACGCCGCCGGCCAGCTCGCCGAGGTCGCGGGCGGGGGCCCGCTGGCACCCGGCGCCTGGCGCTTCGACCCGCACGGCCGCGTGCAGTCGTTCACCGCCGAGGGCGGCGGCCGCGTCGAGCACGTCCACGACTACGCCGGCGAGCGAGCGAGCCGCCGCGAGTACGACGCCCTCGGCAAGCTCGAGCACGAGATCCTGTACTTCGGCCGCGACGTCGAGGTCCGCGACGGCCAGCTCGTCCGCTGGATCTTCTTCGCTGGCGAGCGGATCGCCGAGAGCCCCGTCCCGATGCCGCGTGGCGGGTTCGCCGAACTGCCCGCCGAGGTCGTCGCCGCCGTACATCCGAGCCGCGGCCCGCCGTCGCCGCTTGGCCTCGCCGTGCTCGCGGCCCTCGTGCTCGCCGCCCTGACACTCCTCGCCCGCCAGCTCGGCCGCGCGGCCCGACCTCGCCGCTGGGTGCCCGCCGCGGCCCTCGTGCTCGCAGGTCTGACCGCCCTGAGCTGCCGTCACCACGGCGGCGACGCGCGCCCGCTCGTCCCCGACGAGCACACCCGCTATCACGTCGCCGATCGCCTCGGCTCCGCGGCCCTCGTCCTCGATCATGAGGGCCGCCCGCTCGCCCGCGACGCTGCCGAGCCCTACGGCGCCGCCCGCCTCGCCTGGCGATCAGGCGACGCCGCCGGCCCGGTCTACCGCTTCACGGGCAAGGAAGACGACCCGCTCAGCGGCGCGATCGCCATCGGCGCGCGCCACTACCTGCCCGCGCTCGGCCGCTGGGCCAGCCCCGACCCGCTGCACCTGCTCAACCCTGCCGAGCGCCTCGAGGAGCCGGGCGAGCGCAACGTCTACCGCTACGCCGCGAACAACCCGATCGCCAACACCGACCCGACCGGCCACGGCTGGATCTCCTGGATCATTAAGGGCGGCAAGGCGCTCGGCAAGGCCGTCTACAAGGGCTGGGACAAGGTCGACGAGTTCTCCGGCATCGCCGACGACGTCGTGACCGTCGCCAGCGCCGAGGCCGGCATCGGCGCCCGGGTGCTGTCGACCCTGTCACTCGCTAGCGAAGTGCTGCCGGTCAGCGCCGGCGACGTCAAATCGACCTACCGCTGGTTCCGCGGCGCCGACCGTGTGGTCGACGCCGCCGGCTCGGCGAAGGCGCAGCGCGAGGCCGTCAAGCGCTTCGAGGAGCTCCGCAGCGGCACCAAGGCGAGGGAGCCGTCGAAGATCGACCGAGCCGCATTCAGGAAGGAGCGCGAGGAATACTGGAAGACGGAGGCCCAGAAGAACGGCGGTAACTACAGCCCCGAGAACCTGGCCAAGATGCAGAAGGGCCGCGCGCCGAAGGGCCCGGACGGTCATCCGATGGAGTTGCACCATGTGGACCGCACGCCCGAAGGTGGGCTACAGCCCATGAGCCGGACGGACCATCGCCTCGGCGGCAACTTCAAGAAGAACCATCCCTGACGGAGACCCTTCCATGTCAACCGAGATCTTCGACAGCAGCGTGCGCTCGAAGGGCGATCTCGCCGGAGTGTTCGAGCACGATGGCGAGACCGGGTACTTCTACCTCTGTCGAGCGAGGGGCGACGCCGTCGAGGCGATCATCGACCGAATCCACGTCGTCTCGGGCGAGCCGGACTTCGGGGAGACGGACGTCTCGGTGCGCTGGGATCGTCGCGAGGAGAAAGTCGGGCTCTTCATCCGAGGCGCGTTGTGGGCAGTGTTTGATCCGGCGAACCGGAAGACCTATGGCGGAGCCACTACCAACGGAGCGACCCCGGCGATCGCATCGGAAGGGAGCGCCGGGTTCGAGACGCAATGAGCCGGCGCCAGCCAGGAGGCACACGACCCGCTCCCGGTCGGGCAGCAGCGCTTGGCCAGGGCGTGCTGTCGCGCTAAGCTGGCGCACCATGCCCCGCAGGTGCAAGTCGCTCGGCCTCGTCCTGCCCGGGTTGCTCGCCTGCAACGGCTCAGGCGAGACCTCGACCGGCTTCACCACCCAGCCCGGCACGACGGCGCCCGTGACGACCGTGCCCGGCGACACGAGCGACGCGAGCTCCACCGGCGGCTCGTCGACGGGCTCGAGCACCAGCGGCGGCAGCACAGACGCGAGCGCCGGCGCCTCCGGCTCGAGCGGGACCGTCTGGGACATGGGCGCGCCGCCCGACTTCGACCCGACGCCGCCGGGCTGCCAGGGGAAGATCGACTTCCTGTTCATCGTCTCGCGGCACGGCTTCATGAAGCCGCATCAGGACCAGCTCGTCGCCGCCTTCCCGCACTTCATCGAGACGATCCAGAGCCAGTTCAGCGACTTCGACGTCCATGTCCTCGTCACCGATACGGAGCCCGCGTGGGGCTCCCCGACCTGCGAGAAGGACTGCCCGGACGTGTGCGCGGCGGAGCCCGCCTACCCCTGCGACTACTGGCCGACCGAGTGCGACTCGACGATGGGCGCCGGCGTCGTGATGAACGTCGGCCCGTACACCACGAACGTGCCGTGCTTGGACGGCCCGCTCCGCTACATCACGCGCGACACGCCCGACATCTCCGCGACCTTCGGGTGCCTCGCGCGGGTCGGGACCGGCGGCTACAACCAGATCGGCGACGCCCTGGTCGCGGCGATGAGCTACAAGCTCAACAAGATCGGCGGGTGCAACGAGGATTTCATCCGCGATGACGCGCTGCTCATGGTCACCATCATCGGCCCCGGGGACACGGTGGGCCCCGGCGCCTCCCAGGGCACCTGGCAGGAGTGGATGGACGCGGTCGTCGACCGAAAGAACGGCGACCTCGACGCGATCGTCATGTTCGCGCTCACGGACGACTGCACGGGACTGACCGACCCCATCTATCGCCTCTGCCGGATGGTCCCCAAGTTTCCGCACAGCCTCCTGGCGGTCCTCACGACCCCAGACTACGGTCCGGTCTTCGACGAGGCCGCCACGCTCGCGCTCGACGCCTGCAGCGCGTTCGTACCCGGTTAGTACGGGTTCACTCTCGCCACCCCGGCGGCGAGCACGTCGTCGGCCTCCTGGAAGTAGCCGCCGGCTAGGATGAAGCCGATGCGATCCGCCGCGACGCCGGTCGCTACCTGGAGCTTGGTCTTCGCGCTCTGGTACTCCAGGACGGGCGTGGATGAGTCGTCGACCCAACCCTGCACGAGGAAGCCTTGCTCTCCCTCGACCGCCTGCGCGGCGACGACGACATAGCCCGCCGGGCTGCGCGCGACGTCGTAGATCCGCTTGGCCTTCATCACCGGCTGCATCTTGAGCTCCTTCGCGTCGAGCGAGAACCAGCGCAGCGACCCCACCGTGCTGTTGCATGGCGTGACCATGGCCGCGCAGTTGTACCCGACCGTCACATAGCCGCCCTCACCGTCGGGAGCGACCGCATGGTGGCCGCTGTGCCACGCGAGAGCCGCAGGGTTGACGATCTCGGCGAGCTTCACCGCGGCGAGGTTGAACTCCACCGCGAAGCCGCGGTTTTGGAGCTGCTGGTCGCCCTGCTGATGCATTCCCCACGCCTCGCCGACGACCACGATCCGATCCTCGATGAACGCGCAGCCCTGGGTCTTCTCCGTGAACTGGTGGGTCTTGTCCGGCTCGAACGGCGCCCGATAGTCCCACGGCACCGTCCACGCGCCGTCGCCGACCGGCTGAAGCCGGACCCAGGCGTCGTCGTCGTTCTTGGTCGCCGGCCGGACTCCGCACAGGAGCACGGCTCCCTCGGCGTTGACGTCGAGCCCGCGCCCCAGGTGGGTCAGGCTGCCGACCTCCGGGGTCTGCCCGAGCGGCATCCCATCCGCGTCCAGATGCCAGAGCTGCCAACGCCCGAACCCGTCCTTGTACACGTTGACGAGCACCCAGATCGTCCCGTCCGGGGCGAACTTCACGTCCTCGCCGGCGCAATCCTCGAAGGGCGCGATCCAGCGAGCGTCACCGATCCACACCGGCTCGCCGGTCTCGTCGCGCCGCCGGAGGTAGCACTCCTGGCCGTTCGGCGTCGGGGACGTGAACAGCTCGAGCACGTCGCCCTCGTCGTCCACGTCGACCGCGTTGCCGTAGCTCGGCACGAGCGGGCTCTTCTTGAGCCACGCCTCGCTGCCGGCGGCCGGCGCCTGGACCTCGAACGACGTCGCCCACGGCTCGCTCGACTTTTCGCCGCGGACGGCCAGCGCGACGACCTCGTGATCACCGTTCCAAGACTCGCCGGACACCACGATCTCGCCGGTGAACAGCGTCGCGCTGTCCCCGACTGGCGACAGCGGGGCCGACTCGCCGCCGTCGACCGTGATCGTCAACGCGTCGGCACCCTCGCCCTCGATCGAGACCTCGACGGTGACGATTCCCGCCGACTTCATGAGCCCCGGGGTCACGCCGACGTGGTCAATCACCGGAGGCTGGATCTCCTCCGGGTCGGTCGCGTCACTCGTCGACATCGCCGCGGTCGTCCCCGTCGTCTCGGCCGGCGGCCCCGTCACGGTTGCGACCGGATCGGCGCTCGCGGTCGTCGGCGAATCGGTCGTCGCAGGAGCGGTCGTCGAGCCCCCTGTCGACGCGTCAGTCGCCGTGGCTGTGAAGTGCTCCGTCACGTCCTGCCAGGCCGGCGCGAGGCAGCCGGCGTGCAAAGTTGCCAGGAACGCCATGAAAAGAGGGAAGCTCGGCCGCATCGTCATCTCCTCAGAACCGGAACCGCAGCGCCAGCCCGCCCCCGCGTGGCACGCTCGCTGGGAGCAGCGCCATCCTGCGCGCGGCCTGCCGGTGCGACACGAGCAGCCCGATCCCGGTGGCCAGCGTCGCCGCGCTCGCAATCCCGAGTCCGACGGCGAGGCCCTGGGCCATCCTTGTATTGTCGTGGAGTCCACGCAGCGCCGTCTCCTGCTCCGACGTGTACATGACCTCGTCGGGCACGGCGCCTGCCGCCCGGATCGCCTCGTACCCCTTCGCGTAGCCGACAAGGGCGGCGCTCATCAGGCCGGCGAGCCCGACGCCGACGCCAGTGAGCGTCATGCCGGCGGCGCGGCGAGCCCGTAGCCGGCGCTCCGCCCGCCCCGCGGTCGGATCGGTCTCCACCTTCGGCGGCGATTGAGGCGCGGGGACCCGAGGCGGGCTGTCGACGGCGAGCAGGGGCACCTGCGGAGGTCGAGCGGGCGGGCAACTCGCCTCGCCGCCGAACGCCTTAAGCTGCTCGAGATCGTCGGCGACGGTCTCTTGCCAGGACAGCCGCTTCTGCTCGTCGTCGTCGGCTGTATGCGCCAGGCGTCCGCGCGCGAGCCGGAGCGCCCGACACAGGTGGGTCGTCTCGCGCGTCGCCGCGAAGGCGGCCTCGAGATCGAGGTGGGCCCGACCGAGCGCGTCGTCGACGTCGACGCCCGGAAGCGACGACAGCGCGACATACCCGTTCGCGGCCTGCACGTGCTCCCCGGCGTCGTGGTGGGCGCGAGCGCGGGCCTCGAGCTCGGCGACACGAGCGTCGAGCTCCGGCGGGGCAACGACGAGAAGAAGGACGAGCAGCATCACGATCTCCTACGGCTTGCGGAAGAATTCGAACGCGACCAGCGAGCCTTCAAGAGGGGGTTTCGCTTCGCGGACCAACCTGTCGACGCACCGCACGAACGGGTGCTGCGACGGCATGCCCAGGATCCGCACGGTCTCGAGTTTATCGCCATCGCCGCGCACCTTGACGAGCGTCGGCTCGATCGGTGCGCCGTGGTCCACCGCGCAGGCGCGCACCTTCGGCTCGATCCGGGCCATCGCCTCGGCGAAGGTCGTCGGGGACATCTGTGCGGGTGGACGCCGCGGCTGGGTCACCGCGGCGAGGGTCCTCGATCTGGACGCCGGCTCGGTCGGCGCCGGATCGGTCGATGGCGGGATAGGCGGCGACGCGTCGGCGGCTCGCGGCGCAGCGGCTCGCGCGTCGGGCGAGGTCGCCTCCTTGACGGCGGCGGCCCCGGCAGCGGGCGGCACGCTCGCGGCGACCGGCGCGTCGGCTGCTGCGCGGTCCTTCGCCGTCATGAGTTCGGGCGGGGGTCCGTCTGTCCTCATGGTGAGGACGCCGGCCGTCCCCGCCGCACCGAGACCGAGGCCGGCGACCAGCATCGCCGCGGACCACCGCCGGCTCGGCTTCGCTGGCACCTTGACGACACGCTCGACCGTCACCACGCGCTCGACCGGCGGCGCCACGATAGGCTCCACGACGGGTGGCGCCAGCACCGACCGGATCGCGTCCGCCATCTCGCGCGCGCTCTGGAAGCGCACCTCGATGTCGCTGAGCGCCCGCATCACGATGTCCTCGATCGCCTCGGGGATCTCCGCGCCCGGCGCGAGCACCCGCGGCGGCGGGATCGCCAGCAGATCGCCGAACTCCCGCGCGTCGAGCACCGGCCGCGTCGTCAGCATCGTGTACATCAGCGCTCCGACCGAGTAGAGGTCGCAGCGCGGATCGGGCAGGTGGCCCGCGAAGTACTCGGGCGCGATGTAGCCGGCCGTGCCGAACACGATCTCGTCCGGCGCCGGCGCGTTGGAGATCCGGCCCGGCGGCACCGCGGCGAAGCCGACGTCGAGCAGCCACACCCGGCTCTCCCGGCCGATCCGGCGCTGGACGATCACGTTGTCGGGCTTTACGTCCCTGTGAACGATGCCCTCCTGATGGAGCGCGTCGAGGGCATCGAGCACCGGCAACATCGCTTCGCACAGCTCGCGCCACGGCATCGGCCGCTCGAAGTAGAGCTGGGGGAGCGGCAGTCCCGGCACGAGCTCGAACACGATGTACGGCGGCTCGTCGAGGCCGCGGTCGTGCGCGCGGACGAGGTGTGGGTTCGAGATCGCCGCGGCGACGCGGCCTTCCTGACCGAAGTATGCCCCGATCTGCTCGCGCAGCCCCGAACAGAGCACCTTCACGGCGACAAAGACCTTTGTGTGGCGATCGAACGCCTTGTAGACCGCCGCCGTCCCGCCCCACGCGATCGCCTCGCGCAACTCGTAGCGGTCGCCGAGGATCTCGTCGGTGTCGTCCTCGGCCTCGTCGGACTCGGGCGAGAACACCTCGATCTCCGGGTCGAGCTGTTGCTGCGGCCGAACCCACGCGAACGTCATCTCCTGCTCCTTCGCCGGGATTAAACCGCCGGAAGCAGGCTCGCGCAACGACTCACGCGCCTCAGGCGGGTGGGTCCGTTGGACCCCCAGGCATGCCAGGAAGGTGGCTTCGGGGAGCGCATGCGCGAGCCCGCGCCAGCGGGCGGCCGTTCTGTATGTTGCATACAAAAATTTCAGTCGACGGCCGCCGACGACCGACCGAGCCGCCGCGTCGATCTTGTTCGGGTGTCCTCGCTGACGGTGGGGCGGGCCGTCGACCCAGGTCCGCTGGGTGCCGAACGTGGTCGCGGTCGCGGCCTGTTCTTCGGCCGCCAACGGACCTGCGTCCTTAGCACCCGATTGAAACGGCCGGGAGATCGCCGTCCACGACAGTGAACTGACCTCGGAGACAGATTCGATCGTCGGTTCGACCGGCGGGACCGAAGCGGTCAGCGCGCCCGGCGCGACACTGGTCGAGCCCGACCCGCGGTGCGCGGTTCGTGGTCAAGATCAGGCTTGCAGCGGACCTTGCAGGCCCGGTGCGAGCTCGGGGCCGGCGGTCGTGATGGCGACCGTGCAGGTGACGTCGGTGATCGAGCGCGGCTCGCGGAGCGGAACCGGCACGGCGAACCGCATCAACGGGACAGGCGGCGCTTTGATGAGAGGTGCGGTCCATCCCAGAGTGAGCAGGGCGATGCAGTTGTCCGGGGCGAACAGAGACCGGCGTCTCTGTGCTTGGCGGTCCGGGGGCGGGCCGCATCGTGCGGCCACGGCGGCGGGCACGCCGGTATTTGACCAGACATCAGAACGCTCCCTGTCGGTGGTAGCGACCGGAATGGCCGGCTCTTCGTACACCATCACCCCGCCCTGAACGGCGGCCGGGTGTGCCTCGTCGGCCAACTCGGCGAATTCTTCGTCACCTGCGCCTGCGCCGATCTCCGTGTGCTCGGCGGTGTCGTCGAGTTCGGGCGCTGCCCGACCGACCATCCCGGCGTCAGCGCCGACCACCATGCGTTCGGCGACGCCGTCGATCGACTTCGCCTCGTCGTGGGCGACCGCCGCGGCGTCGGGCTGTTCAGCGGTCCTCCCGATCACGCCGACTTCGCGCTGGTCGACAGCCTCCGCAGTTTCGGCCGGCTCCTGGCCTGCCACCGCGCCCGCGCCGACCCCTGCGGTCTCGACCGCCTGGACGATCAACTTCGTCTCGACGCAGACGAACGCTGCGGCCTCGTCCCGGTCGGCGGCCGATGCCGCATCGGTGCCGTCGTGGTCGATCACGGGCCCCGCGGCCTCGGCGGGGACGGCTGCGGCGCTGGGGAGCTCGGGGGCGGGCCTCTCGGCTGTCTCTTCGTTCATGCCGGTTTCGTGCCGGTCGACACCCGCCGCGGCCGTGATCGTATCGATGTGCACGGTGGCGACCTCCTCGCTGCCGGCGCCCGGCTGCTTGGTGCGGCTGCTGGGAGCCTCGTGTCGCGTCGCAGGGCCCGCGATGAGCGTGGTGCTGAACTGCCGTCGCCGCTCGGCGTCGGTCCCAGACGCGGCGCCCTGGCGGATGAAGCAGGTGAACATCGCGCTCGTGAACGTAAGCTCGTAGGACCGCCGCGCGAGCGGGTCCGGCTCGTCCGCGATCCGAGAACCGATCTTCGTCATGAGGGCGAAGAGCGACTCGGCGGCGAGCTTCGGGTTCGAACACAGAAAGTCGAGGTCGAGCTCGGTCGGACGCGCCGTCACGGCGGCCGGTGCGGACCCGGACGTGGCAGGCGACTTCGCTTCCGCGGGCGACAATCTCTGCCCCGACACCCTCGTGGTCGCCGCGTCGCCGCTCGATGCACCGGTATCGATCTTCGCGTCCTGAGCCGGGCTGGCCGGCTGCTTGAGTGCGTCGGCCGGCTCCGTAGCGGGGTACGCCGGTGCGGGCTGTGAGTCCGCGCTCCTCGGAGTCGGCGCGCCGTCGCCGAAGTTCGCCGCGTCGGCCGGCGTCCCTGGCTCACTCGTGGTCGTCGGCGACCCGCCCGCGCGCACCGACCGCTTGCCGCGGGGGCTCGTCGCCGGAGAGGGCTCGTTCGCCGCGTCCTCGTTCGCCCCCGTGAGCACCTCGCCCTCGACCAGCTTGCGCACCAACCCGACCGTCTCCTCGCAGAAGCGGCGATGGAGGTCGGACCTCGGATCGAGCAGCTCGGAGCTCAGGCACAGCCGCCACTCTCGCGGCGCCGGCCGCTGGACGAGGCATGTCCCGGCGGCGAGGAGCAGCCCGAGGACGTTGGAGAACGTCTCGACGTCGAGATCGAAGTCGGGGCAGCGCGCCACGATCTCGGCCAGGATCTCGGCGGGCCCGCCCTCGAAGATCCCGCCGCCAGCGCGTACCAGTCTGAAGAAGACGTCGAGCACCAGGCGGAGCTTCGTCTTGCCCCTGCGCCTGCGGCCCGGCAGCTTCACCGTCCGCGCGCGCCATTCCAGGGCCCGAAGCCCGCGCGAAAGGACGGCGTCGACCGACGGGCCGTCGCCGACGTCCACCTCGACGGCGCCGGCGATGCGGAGGTGATAGGCCCGCACCTTCGCCGGCGGTCGCACACGCGGGGCCGGCCTGGGATCCACTTCCCGAGAGCGGCGCCAGCGGATCGTCCGGTCGACGTCGACCTCGCTGAAGGTGAGCGGACGGCCGCTGTAGACGACCGTCCGCGCCTTGCCCGCGAGGTGGATGACCGTCAGCGACTCGCCGACCGCCGCGAGCAGCACGACGCGGCCAGGGGCTTCGACGGCGCCGACTACGAAGCGCCCGCGCATGGGCCGGAAGGGCCGCCGTGCGCCGTCGACGATGGCGGCGAGCGGCGGGTGAGAGCGGGGATCCCAGAACGGCCGCCCGCTGCGGTCGATCGCCTCGAAACGCGCGAAGCACCCCGCGGCCTCGCCGACCGCGAGCGGCAGCACCGCGTCCGCTCCGTGCGGCACGTAGCAGATGGTCACGTGTGCCGGGTCCGCTTCGGAGCCGCACAGCTCGACCTTGCCGTCCACCGTCTCGATCGCCCAGTGGAAGCTGTCCGGCCCGCCCGCACGCAGGGCCTCGTACTCCGCCACCGCCTGCTCGATCAGCAGGCCGTCCGACTCTGCCACCGTCGCCGTCGCCACGTCCGCCTCGCATCATGACAGTACCGCAAGGCGGTCGACTGGCACAATACAGCGTGATCCTGGAGCGAGCAGACCCTGGCAGACGGCCCATGGCCCGTCGCTGGCGGGCGGCGTCCTGCGTGCCCTCACCCTGCACAACCGCCCCCCGTTTTGGCCCGCAGCCGGCCCGCAGCCGGGCTCTTCGCCGCATCGTCCCGTTCCGCGCTCGGGCTCCACTCGACACGGACGTCCAGAGCGCGACCGCACGGGGGCGCTGCTGCGCTGCGCGAACCTCGCTCAGCGCGCGAAAAAAATTCTTGCGACCCTCTTGCACCGCCGAAAAAGGTCGGCTTCGCTGATGCCTTGGTGGGGCTGCGAGGCCGATGCCGCGTATGTTCGTAAGGACAGCAAGCAGACAGGTCGTCTCCAATGTCGGCAGTCACCGCAGCAATGCTCGCTCGGGCTGCCCGCGGGGCCGGGGGCTGCTTGCGCGACGGCACCAGACCGGGAAGGGAAGGAGGCGGACATGAGAATCTTCGATGGCGTCGAGGTCGACCCGGCGCGCCTGCAAAACCCGAGCGGCGCGCCGACGTGGCTCTCGGTGCTCCAGTTCGTTGCGCACGCCCTCGTCGCGGCTGAGCAGTGCAGGCAAGAGCGGCTCGCCACCGAGGCCGACCGGCCCGGCACGCTCGAGCAGGTGATGGCGCAGGTGGGCCTGAAGATCCCCGGGCTCGAAGAGATGCTCGCGCAGCTGATGGGGAACGGCGACGAGGCCAGGAGCGCCGCGTCGATGATCGCCAATTCGCCGGACCCGGTGAGCCTGCTCCAGCAGTTCGCCAAGCGTTTCTCAGCGGACGCCAACACGAACGCGGCCGTACCGGCGGGAGAGCCCCGCGAGGCGCCGCGCAGCGGCGGGGCGAGCGAGCAGCCCTCGTGGACGGCGGCGAGCGAAGCCCGCTCGCCGTCCGCCGTGCTGATGCCCTGGGATCCCGGCTTCGAGGAGTGGGCACGCGAGGCCGTCCGAGCCGCCGAAGCCGCGAGCTCGGGCGTGAACGTCCCGATGCCGGAGTTCGTACCTGAGTACGCCCCTCGGGCAGGCATCGGGGCACCGGCGCCCACGCCGGCACCGGCGCGGCCGTCGCTGGTCGGGGTGGTGAGGCACCAGCTCGACGCGCTGCGTCGGCGGATGAACGCCCACGAGGCTGAGCTCAACGCCCGCCTCGCGCGAGCCGAGGCCGAGCTCGCCGCGCTACGCGACGACGTCCACCGGCGCACCCGGCCGACTCTCGTCGTCGTGCCGCCGAGCGATGAGGCGACGTCGGCGGCCGTCGCCCAGCAGGAGATTCAGGCGCAGCCGACCCGTGCCATGTCGTCGTCGGCGGCTGGCGCCCCGTCGCCGGCCCACGCCGCGAGCCGCACCGAGCGGCCGATGGTGGTATCTGCGGCGCCGGCGGCGACGGACCTGACCGAAGGAGCAGCACCGCCCGCCGCCGAGCTGCCGTCCTCGGCGAGCGACGAAGACATCGCCGAGGCGCTCGGGCTCGTCGCCGACTTCAGCGTCGAAGCCGACGCCCGCTACCAGCGCAGCCTGGCTCGCATCACCGCAGTCGAGCTGGAGGCTTGGATCCTCCGGGCCGAACTCCGCGGCGAGACGACCGTGCCCGCCGTGGAGAGCGCGCTCCCATAGGACAGAACCGGGCGCTGCTCCGCGCCGCTGTGTCGGGCGCGGTCGGCCTCCTGTGCGGCTTGGGGATCGGGCTCAGCGCGCGAAAAAGTAGCGTGGACGAGGTAGGGAGGTGGAAGATGGTGGACACGAGGCACATGCGGGCGACCTGTCCGAGCCCGTCGCAATCTGAACTCGAGGGCGGGTTCATGGAGAGCCCGCATCCTTACAATATAGCGGCTCGCCGGAGACGGCATGTCTCTTCGGCCAGCAAGGGAGCGATCGCCGATCCACGGGCGTTGGAGGCCGTGAGTTCGCGCGATGACGTGAAGCTGCCGCCGCCGCTGATGACCGTCGAAGAGCTCGCTGTACTGCTCCGTACGAGCAAAGGAGCGGTGTACGCCCGGTTCGCCCGGGGTGGGATCCCCGGTGGTCTGCGGCTCGGTCGAACCTTGCGCTTCGACCCCCGGATCATCGCACAATGGCTCTCGGCGAACAGTGCGAGCGCGGGAGGTCAGCCATGATCAAACTGCGCCCGTGGAAGGGATCGAAGAATGAATTTGAGGTCGACGTCATCGTCAACGGCACCCAGGGACGCACCCTGCGGAAACGGGTCAAGGCGCCCGTCACCGGGAGGAGCAACGCGGAGCGGTGGGCCCGCGCGCTCGAGCAGGAGCTCTTCGCGCGGATCCTCGCTCCCGAACCCGAACCCGACTCGGGGCCCGAGAAGTCGCCGCCGCCGACCTTCGAGGAGTTCGCGCGGGTCTTCCTCGACCTGTGTGAGTCGGATCGCCTCGCTGTCAACACGCGCATGAACTACGACGTCCACCTGCGGCACTACTTGATCCCGGCGTTCGGTCGACGCCGGCTGGACGAGATCCAGCCGGACGACATCGCCAAGCTCAAGAAGATGTTGGCGAAGAAGTCGCACAACACGAGCTGCGAGGTGCTCAAGACCCTGCGTCGCGTCATCAACCGCGCGATCGCCGAGAAGAAGATCGAGCGCGTGCCGGTGGACTTCGACATCCCCCGCCGGCGGCACCGGATCCCGGTCGCCTACGACGAGCACGAGCAGGCCGCCCTGCTCGCCGCCGCCCAGGCGCTCGGGCCCCACTACGTTGTCGTCGTGCTGCTCGGCATGGACGCCGGGCTGCGGCGCGGCGAGATCCTCGGGCTCCAGTGGGCCGACATCACCGTCAAGCGCGCCTCGATGGTGATCCGGCACAACGTCGTCCGCGGGAAGCTCGACATCCCGAAGGGCCGGACGGAGGAGGAGATCGGGATCACGACCCGCCTGCTCGCGGCCCTCGAGACGCTGCCGCGCACGGGCCCCTTCGTCCTCGACAACGAGGGGAGCCACTACAAGGAGCACAACATGAAGGCGTGGATGATGACGCTGGTGAAGCGCGCGGGCCTGCCCTGGCGCGGCACCCACATCCTCCGCAAGACCTGCGGCACGCGCATCGCCGACGGCGGCGGCGGCGTGGGGGCGGTCGCCACCCACCTGCGCCACAAGGACCTCGCGACCGCGAGCCGGTACATCGACCGCCGCGGCGCCTCCCAGCGTGCGCTCAACGCGCTGGAGAGCTAGTGGAGGAGCGCTCGCGCTCGCTGCTAACTCTCCGAGATCACAAGCGAATTCTCCTCACGAATCACTGCTCGAAGCAGTAGAGGCGCTGGGCGGTGGAGCAGTTGGAGGCGTTGATGAGGCCGGTGTTGGTCCAGTTGCCGTTGGTGGCGTTGTTGCGGCCCTCGTAGCCGATGACGAGGAAGCCGCCGCCTTCGGTCCAGCCGCTGCAGTCCTCGCCGAGGGAGGTGCCGTTGGTGCTCGTGCCGGTCCAGACGTCGGCCTGGCCGACCATGGCCTTGAACTCGTTGACGTTGAGCGTGATGTCGATCGTGCCGTCGGTGAGGTCGGCCCAGGTCTGGGCGACCTCCGGGCCGTCGATGCGGGCGTAGCGGGTGGTCGACTTGATGAAGCGGCTGCCGGGGTTGCTGGTGTTGTTGCTGATCCAGGCGTCCCAGGTGCCGCCGAGGTTGGCCGCGTTGGCGCGCGCCTGGCACTTGGACTTGGCGCCGGCGATGCCGCCGAGGTTGCCGTTCCAGGCGGTGCTGGTCAGGAACACGCGCTTGGGCCGGGTGCAGTTGTCGTTGCAGAGGTCGTTGTTCATCACGTTGCCGTCGTCGCACTGCTCGACGCCGGCGCGGACGAAGCCGTCGCCGCACACGGCGGCCTTGCAGGCGACGCAGGCGTCGGTGTTGATCGCGTTGCCGTCGTCGCAGGTCTCGTTGTTGTTGGCCTGGAGGAAGCCGTCGCCGCACTTGGGCTTCTTGCAGAAGGTCGTGCAGGTGCCGGTGTTGCTGTTCATCGCGCCGAGGTCGCACTCCTCGCCCTGGGCCATCTGGACGATGCCGTCGCCGCACTTGGCGGACTTGCAGGCGTTGGTGCAGCCGTCGTTGTCGATCTTGTTGCCGTCGTCGCAGGTCTCGGGCGGCTGGACGATGTTGTCGCCGCAGATCGCCGTCTTGCACATGTTGGAGCAGGCGTCGTTGTTGATCGCGTTGCCGTCGTCGCACTGCTCCTTGCCGGCCCAGATCTTGCCGTCGCCGCAGACGGCGTTCTTGCAGGTCAGCGTGCACGCGCCGGTGTCGCTGTTGAGCTGGCCGAGGTCGCACTGCTCCATCTTGCTCGGCTGGACGAAGCTGTCGCCGCAGATCGGCACGAGGCACAGGTCGGTGCAGCCGTCGTCCTGGTTGCCATTCTTGCCGTCGTCGCACTGCTCGGCGCCGTCGGTGACCCCGTTGCCGCAGACCTCGAGGGTGCAGGTCGGGCTGCAGCCGTCCTTGCCGAGGAGGTTGCCGTCGTCGCACTGCTCGCCGGGGCCCTGGTCGCCGTCGCCGCAGACGTTGGTCTTGCACATCGCGTTGCAGGCCTTGCCGGGCCCGTTGTTGGCGAGGCCGAGGTCGCACTCCTCGGGGTTCATGCCGAGGCTGTTGACCAGGCCGTCGCCGCAGGTCGCGTCCTGGCAGGTGCTGGTGCAGTCGCCCTGGTCGGAGTTGGTCTGGCCCTCGTCGCACTGCTCCATGTTGCTCTGCTGGAGGAAGCCGTCGCCGCAGGCGGCGAGGGTGCAGGCGGCGGTGCACTCGTCGGTGTCGACCATGTTGCCGTCGTCGCAGGCCTCGCTGGCCGAGACGATGCCGTCGCCGCAGGTCGCCAGCGCGCAGGCGTTGGTGCACTCGTCCTTGTCCTCGTCGTTGCCGTCGTCGCAGGCCTCGCCGGGGCCGAGGACGCCGTCGCCGCAGACGTTCGGCTGGCACTCCGCGGTGCAGGCGCTCATCGGGCTGCCGTTGGCCGGGCCGTCGTCGCAGGTCTCGCCGCTGCCGAGGACGCCGTCGCCGCAGACGTTGGCCTCGCAGGTCGCGGTGCAGGCGCTGTCGGCGGTGCCGTTGCTCGCGCCGTCGTCGCAGCCCTCGTCCGGGCCCTGGTCGCCGTCGCCGCAGACGTTCGGGGTGCAGTCGGCCTTGCAGGCCTGGCCGGGGCCGTTGTTCGCGCCGTCGTCGCAGCCCTCGCCGCCCTCGGCGACGCCGTCGCCGCAGACCGCCGGCTCGTCGGTGGTCCCGTCGGTCGCGGTGCCGGTGACGGTCGGGTCGGTCGCGGTGCCGGTGACGGTCGGGTCGGTCGCGGTGCCGGTGACGGTCGGGTCGGTCGCGGTGCCGGTCGGGGCGGTGTCGGTCGACGGCGACGAGTCGGTCGACGGCGCGGTCATCTGGCCCCCGGTCGAGCCGCTGCTGGCCGAGTCGCCGGCCGTCGAGCCCGAGGCCGGGCCGTCATCGCCGCCGCACGCGAGGACGAGGCTGAGCGACGTGAGGAGCGCGTAGGTGGTGCACAGGCTAGTTGTGAGCCGCATCGGCAGATCGTTACGCGCCGCGGCCTGGGCCCGCAAGGCAAAACCTGGCCGATCCACCAGGTCAAAAGCTGCGGGCAGGTCGAAATCGCGGCCTCGCGGCCCGCGGGGGCGCGCGCGTGCGAGCCGGCGCGAGGGCGACGCGGCGATGGGCGCCGCGGGTGCGTCTGTCTCTTGGGCCATGCAGACGTCCGAGTGGCTCGCCGCCCTCGTCGGAGCAGCGCGGCCGCGTGGCCGCGCGGCTTTGACACCGATGCGCGCTTGTGGTCTCATGTCGTGCCCCTCTCTGGAGCCGCCGCATGCGACGCATCGCCACGAACCTCGCTTTCGCCACTCTCCTCGCGTCGATCACGACCCTCGCGTCCGCCGGCTGCGGCGACAACGGAGGCGCGACGACGGACGTGTCGGGCGCGAGCGCGACCGACTCGAGCGCGAGCGACTCGGGCGCGAGCGACTCGGCGTCGACGGCGACCGGCTCGACGACCGCCCCGACGACGACCGCCCCGACGACGACCGACCCGACCGGAGGGCCGACGACGGACGACCCGACCGGCGGCGGCGCGGGGGTGCCCGGGTGCGACGGCGGCTCGTTCTTGCCTGTCCCCGAGGACACGTCGCTGTCCGGGCCGTGGCCGGTCGGCGCGCGCACGGTGACGGTCGGCGAGCTGACGGTCGAGGTGTGGTACCCGGCGGAGGTCGGCAGCGAGGCGGGCAAGGAGAAGATCCGCTACGACATCCGCACGGGGCTGCCGGACAGCGAGCAGGGCAAGGTGTCCGACGCGGACAACCCGTGGCAGGAGTGCGACTGCTACCGCGACCTGCCGCTCGACACGTCGCACGGGCCGTACCCGGCGGTCGTGTTCGTCCACGGGACGGCGGGCTTCCGCTCGCAGTCGCTCGAGCACGTGCGCCACTGGGCGAGCCGCGGCTTCGTCGTCGTCGCCGCCGACCACCCCGGACTGTGGCTCAAGGACCTGCTCGGCTCGCTGTGCGGCGCGGGCAACGTGCCGCAGAACCTCGGCAACGACATCAGCGCGCTCGTCGGCGCGATCAAGGTGCCGGTCGGCGAGATGGCGTTCCTGGCGGGCCACGTCGACAGCGAGCGGATCGGGATGGCCGGCCACAGCGCCGGCGGCGGCGCGATCGACGGCTTCGGCGGGGTCGCCCGCGTGCTGATCCCGATGGCCTCCCGCGGGGTCGAGGCCGGCGCGGCGCTCGAGTCGACGCTGATCCTCGGCGGCCAGGCCGACCAGGTGGTGGCGTACGCGCAGCAACAGCAGGGCTTCACGAACTCGCCGTCGCCCAAGCGGCTGGTCGGGATCACCAACGCCGGCCACCTCGCGTTCTCGAGCCTGTGCTCGCTCAAGAACGCGAACGGGGAAGACTTCCTGCAGATCGCGGCGAACAACGAGGTCTGCGGGGCACAATTCGCAGGGGCGCTGTTCGACTGCGACCCGAACTACACGCCCGATCCGGTCGGCTGGACGATCGTACACTACGCGACGTCGGCGGTGCTCGAGTCGACGCTCCGCTGCACCGACGCGGCCAAGAACTTTGTCGAGATCCAGGCGAAGTTCCCCGAGGTCGGGGAGTACCTCGAGGCGCTCTGAGCTCGGGGGGATCCGCGCAGGGCAACTTGCCGGAGGCGCCTCGCAGCGGGCCCTTGCGTGCGGGCCGTCGCCCAGGCTTCGGCATGGAGGTCGATGTCGGACCGCGACGGTCGGCTCGTTCGGCTCGGGCGGGCCGGTGGCAGTTCAGATGCGAGCGACGATCAGGTTGTTTCGGCGGGCGACTCGAGGTCGATCACGGTCGTTCGAGCTGCGGCGGCGGTCGCGATGCCGCAGGAGTTCGATCGCGCGGTCTCAGCGGAGGACGGTCGTACGCTCAGGGGGCGAGCAGGGCGAAGTCCCAGCCGGGGCCGGTGCGGGTGTACTGGTAGCGCTCGTGGAGGCGGCCGTCGTGGCCGATCCAGAACTCCCACGACTCGGGCTCGACGGCGTAGCCGCCCCAGTGCGGCGGGCGCAGGACGGGGGCGTCGCCGAGCGCGGCGGCGAGGGCGTCGACCTGGCGCAGCAGGGCGTCGTGGCCGGCGATCGCGCGGCTCTGCGGCGAGACGGCGGCGCCGAGCTGGCTGAGGCGCGGGCGGCTGGCGAAGTATCGATCGGACTCCTCCGGCGAGACGCGGCGGACGGGGCCCTCGATCCGGACCTGGCGCGCCAGGTCGCACCACCAGAACAGCAGCGCGGCCCGCGGGTTGTGCTCGAGCGTCACGCCCTTGCGGCTCTCGTAATTGGTGAAGAAGCGCGGGTGCCCGTCCGCGGTGAATCCCTTTAATAGGACCATGCGGACGGAGGGGCGGCCGTCGGCGGTCGCGGTCGCCAGCGCCATCGCCTCGGGCATCGTCACCCCGGCGTCGGTGGCCGCCTGGAACCACGTCTGAAACAACGCAAGCGGGTCGCTGTGAGGCTCCGGCTGGGTGAACGGCATGATGCAGATCTGTAGCGCGAATGCCGGCGCGCGGCGCGGCGCCGGGCGGTGAGTCTGCGCTCGTCTGCGACGCGCGGTCGCGGCCGGCGCGGTCGATCAGGGCGCAGGGCGGGGTAGACGGCTGCGCCTGCGGCCAGGGCGGAGAAGCCATGTCCCGAGGGCCAGCCAGAGCCAGCCGGGCGCGGGGGCGGAGCGGCAGCCGCAGCCGGCTTCGTCGCCGGTCGCGTCGGGGCCGCCGGTCGCGGGGTCGCTGCCGACTTCGAGCGTCACCGGCTCGGAGCGGGTCGTCAGGCCGGCGGCGTCCTCGGCGACGGCGACCAGCGTGTAGGTGCCGGCGGGGAAGGTCGCGGCGCCGAAGGCGAACGGCGGCTCGTCGTCGACGGCCTGCTCGGCGCCGTCGATCTCGAGCGCGACACGGGCGACGCCCCAGCCGACGTCGGCCGCGTCGACCGCGATGTCGACGTTCGCGCTCGGGCCGGGCAGCGGCTCGCCGGTCGGGCTGGTGATCGCCACGGTCGGCGGGGTGGTGTCGGGCGCGAGGTCGAACGCGTCGCCGCAGCTGGCGCTCGCGGGGCCGCGCGGGGCCGCGGCGCACTGGTCGTCCCAGGTGCCGACGCCGGCGGTCTCGGCGGCGGCGAAGCTCGAGCAGCGGAAGTCGGGGCGCCAGGTGCCGTCGGCGTCGTGGCAAGGGGTGATGTCGAGCCCCGCGCTCTGCTCGAGCCACGGGACGGCGTCCCAGGCGTAGGCGTAGTGGCCGATCCCGCCGCACGAGCCGACGTGGACCGAGGCGATCCCGAACACCCGCCAGGTGCCGTCGGCGGCCTGGATCAGCGCGGGGCCGCCGGAGTCGCCGTTGCAACCGGCGGGCTCGCCGAGGCCGCCGACCTCGACGTAGTCGGCGAATTGGAGGCGCACGGGGGCGCTGGCCCACCGCTTGGGGCCGTCGCCGCTGCCGGCCGTCGCCTCGCCGAAGCCGACGATCGTCGCGGTCGCCTGGGGCTGGACGAGGTCCTGCTCGCAGCCGAAGGCGACCGGAACGACCGGCACCGGGGCCGGCTCGGCGAGGCGGCAGAACGCCCAGTCGTGGCCGCGGTCGGTCGCGCCGGCGTAGTCGGGGTTGATCATGCACAGTTCGGGCTCGACCGTGCGCGCGGGGGCGGCCGCCGACTCGCCGAAGCCGATCTTCATCGAGCCGGCGCCGCAGTGGGCGGCGTAGAGCACCAGCCGCGGGTGGACGAGCGTGCCCGTGCAGCGGGCCTCGCCGTTGTCGAGCGAGACGACGCCCGGGAAGGCGCAGATCCCGGCGTCGGTGCCCTCGTAGATCGGGGCCGGCGGCGGTGAGACGGCCGTCCGCGCGTCGACCGCTCGCGCCTCGCCGGCGAGGGCCATCCCGAGCGCCGCCCCGATCCCACACCAGCCCCATCGTGTCCGCCGCATCGTGCGCGCCATCCTACACCGCCGCGCCCGCGCCGGGTGCCCGGTCGACAATTGCTGCCGCCGCGAGGGCCCTGGCGTATCATCGCGCGGCCCGGCGGGTCGACCCCCGACGCGCGGAGACGCCGATGTCCACCAGCCTCCTGTGGCTCCTCCTCACCCTCGCCCCCGTGCCCGGGGCGGCCGCAGCCCCGACGCCGGCGGCCGGTCCTGCCCCGGCGGCTGCCCCGGCGGCCGCGCCGGCCGGCGAGCCCGACGCGCTGGCCGAGCAGGCCGCCGCGCTGTACGAGCAGCGCAAGTTCCTCGAGGCGGCGCTGATCCTCGAGGATCTGTGGGCGCGGGTGCACGAGCCGCGCGACCTGTTCAACGCCGGCCTGGCGCGCCTGGCCCTCGGCCACCGGGCGCACGCGCTGTACTACTGGGAGCTGTACCTGCAGCAGCCGAACATCCCCGACGACGGCCGCGAGCAGGCGAAGGCGCGGATCAAGAAGGCGCAGGCGGCCGCGACCGGCGTGATCGTCAAGCTCGCGCCGTCGGCGGTCGCCGAGCTCGGGGCGACGCTGACGCTGGTCCGCCTCGACAACGAGAAGGACCGGCGCCCGGAGATCACGTACGACCTCGCGCCGCGGGCCAGCGAGTTCAGCTCCGGCGGCAAGACGCTGTACCTCGACCCGGGCAAGTGGCAGCTCAAGGTCGGCTCGCGCACCTACGTGACGGCGACCCGCGAGCTGCTGATCAAGCCGGGCGCGCCGGGGTTCGTGCTCGACGTCGTGCTGGCGAACGACCCGAACTACCGGTTCGCGACGTTCCAGATCGACCCGCCCGACGCGGTCGCGGCGGGGGCGACGGTGACGCTGCAGAAGCTGGCGCTCGGCGCCCAGCCGGTGCCGTGTCCGCTCGACGCGGCCGGCAAGTGCGGGGTGAAGGTCGAGCCGGGCGACTGGGAGGTGACGGTGCAGGCGCCGGGCTACCAGCGCCACGTCGAGAAGGTCTCGCTCGGGGCGCAGCCGCTGTCGACCTTCGGGGTCGCGCTCGCGCCGGTGGTCGCGGCGGCGCCGGTCGTCGCGCCGACGCCGACGCCGACGCCGGTGACGCCCGAGCCGGCGCCGGCGCCCGCGGCCGAGGGCCCGCCGGCGGCCCCGGCGGCGCCGGAGCGGGTGCCGAAGAACGTCCGCCTCAAGCTGTCCGCGGGGCTGATCACGGCCGGGATCCCGGTCTTCATCACCGGCCTCGCGCTCGCGGTCCACGGCAGCAACGTCTACGACGAGAAGAACCTGACCACGGACCGCGACGGCGAGCTGGTGCCGGCGATCCGGATCCGGGCCGCCGGCGCGGGCCTGATGGGCTCCGCGGTCGGCCTGTGGATGACCGGCCTGACCGCGGAGTACGACGTGAAGCCGTGGGTGTGGTTCACCGAGCTCGGGATCGGGGCGGCGGCGGCGATCGGCGGGACCGCGTGGCTCGGGGTCACCAACGTGCGGTGGAACAGCAACGCGATCGAACAGATGGTCTGCAACAACAACGAGGGGGTCGACTGCTTCGTGGCGCACCGCATGGGCGCGGGCTTCCTGGCCGGCTTCGGGGTGAGCGCGATCGTCGGGTCGACGACGGGGCTGCTGGTGCAGCGCAAGTACGGGCGGGCGCCGCGGGTCAGCCTGGCGCCGTCGTTCGGGGCGGGCTCCGGCGGGGTGGTCGTCGGCGGGCGCTTCTGAGGGGGCGGGCCCGGCGAGCTCCGGGGCCGTCGCATGCATGTCTTCGAGGACATGCCTGAAAGGGCAGAGGTGAGCCCGCGCCCCGGCCCCCACGGGCCGGGCGACGGGCCCTCCGTGGCTCGCATGAGCGGTTCTGCGCGCGCGGGCGCGTGAGCCCGGCCTCGCGCGCCCGCGTGCGCGGGCCGTGATCGCCCGGTGTCGTCTCGGGTAGGATGGCGGGATGCTGTCGCTTGTCCGGTCGATCGTGCCCCCGTGTGTGTGCCTGTCTCTCTTCGCGCCCGCCTGCAGCGACGACGGCGGCGGTGTGCCCGGAGGGCTGAGCGAGGGCTCGTCCGGGGCGGCGACCGGGGCGGGCGAGACGAGCGGGGGCGGCGAGACGACCGGCGAGACCGGGGCGCCGACGAGCGGGGCGCCGACGACCGCGGCCGGGTCGACCGGCGACCTGCCGCCGTCGCCGTGGGACGGCGAGCCGCTGCCCGACGCGCCGCCGGGGCAGTGGACGTGGGTGCCGTTCGCCGACGCGCGGTGCCGCGACGGCAGCACGACCGGGATCGGCGTCCGCTACGGCGCCGGCGACGGGCTGGTGATCTACTTCCAGGGCGGCGGCGCGTGCTTCAACGGGCTGACCTGCGGCGCCAACCCGGCGAGCTTCGACGAGGGCGACTTCGCGGGGCTGGCGAGCGGCGGCAACGGCGGGATCTTCGACCCCGATCCGGGGGCGAACCCGGTCGGCGACTGGAGCTTCATCTTCGTGCCGTACTGCACCGGGGACGTGCACGCCGGCGACCGTACGGACCAGGTGGTGCCCGAGGTCGGCGATGTCCAGCAATTCGTCGGCTTCCGCAACGTCGCGGCTTACCTCGAGCGGATCGTGCCGACGTTCTCGGGGGTCGGGCACGTGCTCGTCACCGGCGAGAGCGCCGGCGGCTTCGGGGCGGCGTTCAACTACGACCGGATCGCCGACGCGTTCCCCGGGACCAAGGTGACGCTGCTCGACGACTCCGGCCCGCCGCTCGGCGATTCGGTCGCGCCGCTGTGCCTGCAGCAGGAGTGGAGCGACCTGTGGGGCTTCGACGACACGATCCCGGCCGATTGCGCCGGCTGCTTCCCGAGCCAGGGCGGCGGGATCGTCAACATCGGCAAGCACATCGGCGCCAAGCACAAGGGCCAGCGCCTCGCGCTGATCTCGTCGACCGCCGACAACGTGATCCGGTTCTTCTTCGGGTTCGGCGCCGACGACTGCAACGCGCTGTTCCCGGCGACCTCGGCGGCGGCGTTCGAGGCGGCGCTGATCGACGCGCGCGAGAACTTCTTCAACGAGCCCGGGGTGTGGGGCACGTACTTCGTCGACAGCGAGCAGCACACGTGGCTGAGCGGCAGCTACTACACGGCGTCGGTCGGCGGGGTGAAGCTGGTCGACTGGGTCCGCGCGCTGATCGAGGGCAACGTGAGCCACGTCGGGCCGTGAGTCAGTCGGCGAGCTTGCAGACGCCGTAGTCCTGGTACTCGGCCGGGACGTTGGGACCGACGAACACGGGCGCGCAGGCGGTGCCCGCCGGGCAGCCGGCGCCGGGGCCGTCGCCGACGTCGCACAGGGAGGCGCAGCACCTGGCGTCGCCGCATTCGGGGAGCAGCTCGCCCGGGCAGCAGGCGAGCCCGGGGCTGCACTCGCTGGCGGTCAGGCAGGGGTCGCCGGCGCCGCCTTCGGTGAGCACCGGGACGCAGAGGAACTGGTCGTCGAGGAGGCCGCAGGCCTCGCCTTCGGGGCAGTCCTGCGCGAGCGGGTCGCACATCACGAGCGGAGGCGAGGCGCCGGTCGTCGGGTCGTCCGCGGGGTCGTCCGGGGCGGACGCCGAGGTGCCCTCGCCGCGCTCGAACTGGACGCAGCCGGCGGCGAGGAGGAGCGAGGCGAGGGCGATCCGGCAAAATGCGGGCATGGCCGCGAGCGTACCGCGTTCCGCCGCGGCCGCAGACGGACGGCGATCCGACGCACGGGCGGGCGTGGTAGTGTCCGCGGGGTGCAGCGCGAGATCGTGACCCTCCCCGAAGGTGGCGCGTCGACCCATGTCCATGTCTGGACCCCCGACGCGGGCCAGCCCCGCGGCCTCGTCCAGGTGTTCCACGGGCTCGCCGAGCACTCGGGCCGTTACGCCGGGCTAGCGGCCGGGCTGACGGAGGCGGGCTTCGCGGTGGTCGCCCACGACCACCGCGGGCACGGACAGTCGAGCGACGGGCCGGACGGGCTCGGGTTCTTCGCCGAGCAGGACGGCTGGCGCGCGGTGATCGGCGACGCGGCGCGCGTGCGCGCGTGGGCCCGCGGGCGCTTCCCGGGGCCGTGGGTGCTGTTCGCCCACAGCATGGGGACGGTGGTCGGGCTGCACGATCTCGCGGCGACCGGCGAGCGGCCCGCGGCCGTGGTGCTGTCGGGCGCGACCGGCAAGGTCGGGCTGCTGCTGCGGATCGGGCAGGGGCTGATCCAGGTCGAGATCCGGCGCGTCGGGCCGCGCGGTCGCAGCAAGCTGCTCAACGCGACGGCGTTCGGGACGTACAACCGCGCGTTCAGCCCGAACCGTACGGAGTTCGACTGGCTGTCGCGCGACGAGGCCGAGGTCGACGCGTACTGCGCCGATCCGCGGTGCGGGTTCGTGGCGACGGCGTCGCTGTGGCGCGACCTGGTGGGGGCGCAGGCGGAGCTGCAGACGCCGGATTTCCTGGCCCGGCTGCCGCGCGTGCCCTACTGGCTGATCGGCGGAGACCGCGATCCGGTCGGCGGCAACGGGCGGCAGGTGGTGGCGCTCGCGCGGATGATGAAGCAGGTCGGGCTGCAGGCCGAGGTGCAGCTGTGGCCCGGCGGGCGTCACGAGATGCTCCACGAGGTCAACCGTGCGGATGTGGTCCGCGAGGTGGTCGCGTGGATCGCGGGGCGGGTGCCCTCGGTGGCTTGAGCGGCGCGGCCGATGTCCCTCCTTGATCGGGCGGGGCTCGGCTGGATTGTATGGATGACCGAGAGGTCAGGTCGGGATGTCCGAAGGGGCAGGTGTTAGGAATGGAGGGAGGGGTCGGTCAGACGGCGCGGGCGGGGGGGCGCCTGGCGGCGGGCTTCTTGGCGGCCTTCTTGTGCTGGTGGTCGCGGGCCTTGGCGATGTAGAGGGCGGCGTCGGGGGTCTTGCAGGCGGTGTCGCCGTGGTCGATCGCGACCGGGCCGAGGCGCTCGGCGGCGGCGGTCGCGGCGGCGGCGAGCGCGTCGCTGCGGGCGCCGATCGCGATCAGGGCCCAGTTCATCGCCTCGCGGGCGCGGTTGGGGGCGCCGTGGAGCTCGCGCTCGATCCGCGGGACCAGCGGGGCGAAGAAGCTGTCCTTGAGGTCAGGGTGATCCTTGGCGAGGTGTGAGACGAGCGTCCAGCCGGCGCGCCGCGCGGGCTCGGCGGTCGAGGAGAGCCACGGCTCGAGGACGTCGCGCCAGGCCGGGGAGCGGCTGGCGACGTGGGCGACGAAGGCGTCGGCGAGCACGTGGCAGGCGGCGTCGGCCTGCCACGCGCGCAGGGCGGCGGCGTCGAAGGTCGCGGGGTCGGCGATCATCGCCGCGAGCACGCGCGCGTCGTGGTTGCCGGTCTGCCACAGGGCGGCGGCGAGCGCCTGATCGCGGCCGAGCTGCTTGCGCAGCTTCTCGAGGTCGCCGAACTTGACGCCGTACATCGGCTCGGGGACCCCGTGGCGGCGCCAGGTCTTGCGGGTCTGCTCGCTGCCGAGGGCCTCGAGCCGGCCAAGGATGTCGCGCGCGCCGGTCATGCTCGCGCAGGACTAGCGCGGCCGCGCGGCCGGCGTCAAGCGGACCCGCCGCCGCCGCGGCGACCGCGGACGAGCGACGCGGGCCCGGGGGCGCGCGGCTGCGGGTCGCACGCGCCGCGCCGGCGGTCGCTGCGTGCGAGGCCGGGTGTCCCGAGGGACAGGCGGAGCGCGCGGCGTGGAACCTGGCTCTCGGGGCAGGTGGACCGTCGGCGCGGTGCTCGCGTCGCGCGGCGCCCGGACGATGTTCCGGCGGCCGATCGGGGCCGTCGGCGGGGCGCCGGACGGCCCCGGGTCGGCCTTCATGGTTGTCGGCGGAGAGTGGCGCTTATGGGCCAATGAACGGTGTTTCGTGCGGTCGCAAGCGCCGCGGCGGCGAGGGGTCGCGGGGCCGCCGGTCGGAGCGCGCGGCGGCGGTGATCGAGCGACGGCGGCCGGCTCGCTCGCAGCGCGGCCGCGCAGGCGCTGCGCCGAAAAATTGCCGCGAGGGCACGGCGGGTGCATCTTTCGCGGCGGCGCGGATCGGCGCGCGGCCCTGAGGGGCGCGGAGGACAGGTGTGGTCGCCGTCACGACGGAATCGGCGCAGCGTCACGCGAGTTCGGCTCAGGAGGCCCGAGGGGCCTCGCTGATCCTTTCTTGATCTCGTCGTAAGTCTTCCTGACACCCACTTGATGAGTGGTGACATTAGGCTAGTGGCGTCGAGTTCGCCATCGGAGGCCCTGTACGGCGTCCGATCGGTCCACCCTCTCTTCCAAGGAAAGCTGCGCCATGAACCGCCACGCGTCGACCGTCGCGTTCACCCGACCCACCGCCACCCGCCGCCGCCGCGGCGCCGAGCCGTCCGAGGGCGAGGACGTGACCGTCGCGGGCGCCCTGGTCGAGGAGGCCGTGCTGCCGGCGGTCGCCGAGACCACGGACGCCCAGGGCCTGCTGGCCGCGTACTTCCGCGGGCTGTCGACGGTCGAGGTGATGAACAAGGACGAGGAGCTGAACGCGGCGGTCCGGATCGCGACGCTGCGGACCAACTTCTGGCGGTCGCTCCTCAGCTACCCGCCGTTCATCGACGGGATCTGCGACCTCGCCCGCGAGCTGCTGCCGGCCGAGGTCAGCCCGGTCGAGGCGCTCGAGACGATGAAGAAGACGTCGCGGGCGCTGCGCGACCGCGACCTGCTGACCCACCAAAAGGCGTTCGAGGCCGCCCGCGAGGCGCTGTCCGAGAAGATGGGCCTGTCCGACGTCGACAGCGTCGTGTCGGACCGGATCCTCGCGGACCTGACCTCGGTCGAGCAGGGGGTCAACGAGGGGCTGAGCATGAAGGTCAAGCTGCCGCGCAAGGGCAGCGTGCCGTTCATGCAGTACCTGCAGCAGGTGCGCGGCAACCACGTCGCGCTGGTCGCCGCCAAGAACGCGTTCGTCAAGGCGAACCTGCGGCTGGTGGTGACGATCGCGCGGCGCTTCAACCACGGGTCGATGCCGCTGCAGGACCTGATCCAGGAGGGCAACATCGGCCTGATGAAGGCGGTCGACCGGTTCGACCACCGCAAGGGCTTCCGCTTCTCGACCTACGGGTCGTGGTGGATCCGTCACGCGATCAGCCGGTCGATCACCGACAAGGCCCGCAGCGTCCGCCTGCCGGTCCACATGACCGACGCGTACAACAAGGTGAAGCGGGCCCGCCGCGAGTTCGAGGCGCTGCACGGCCGCCGCCCGACCGACGAGGAGGTCGCGTCGCTGACCGGCGTCAGCGTCGAGCGGATCCGCCGGATGCGCTGGGCGCTGGTCGAGGCGCCGATCAGCCTCGACCAGCCGCTGTCGGACGAGAGCGGCTTGACGATCCTCGACACGATCGAGGACGACAACCAGGTCGCGCCGTCGGACCAGATCGACAGCGCGGTGCTGATGGAGGGCCTGCAGGAGGCGTTCGCCACGCTGGCGCCGATCGAGGCCGACATCCTGCGCAAGCGCGTCGGCATGGACGACGAGCCGGAGATGACGCTCAAGGAGATCGGCGAGCGCTACTCGCTGTCGCGCGAGCGCATCCGGCAGCTCCAGGAGCAGGCGCTCAGCAAGCTGCGCAGCGAGTTCGAGAAGCGCTCGCTGCTGTAGGCCGGCGGCCTGGACCGCGAGGGTTGCGCAGATGCGCGGCGCGACCGGTTCGCCGGGCCAAAACGCTGTGATGTTCGATCGCCCCGCCGCTCGCGCGGCCGGGGCGATCCTCGCGATGGGGGGTCGGCGCGACACCCCGAGGGCCCGCTGCGGCTCTGCATCCTGGGAAAGTTCACGTAACTCTAAGGGACGACCGGGCGGGCTCATCCGGCGGTCGCCCGGTCGAACCCGTGCCGAACTCGCGAAACCTCCACCTGCGCCGCGAAGTGCTGCGAGACGCCGCGCTCGGGGCGGTCCGCGGGCTCGACCCGCGGGCCGCGGTCCGCCGGCCGGTCGTGCTCGGGGGGCTGCTGGTCGCGGCGCTGGCGACGGTGGTGACGGCGCTGGCGCCGACGGGGTTCGCGGTCGCGGCGACGGTGTGGATCTGGGCGGTGCTGGTGGCGATCAGCTTCGGCGGGGCGCTGGTGACGGCGGCGACGCAGGCGATGGCGACCGAGCTGCGCGACGCGGGCGAGCCGGTGGCGCGGCGGCTGCGGGACCTGCGGCGCGACGCGCCGGCCGAGCTGGTGCCGGCGTCGCGGCTGCGGCGCGGGGACCTCGTGCTGGTCCGCGCCGGCGACACGGTGCCGGCCGACGGGGTGGTCGTCGCCGGGATCGCGACCGTCAAGAGCGCGCTCAGCGGGCGGTCGGCGCCGCTGGTGCGCGAGAGCGGGGCCGACCGGCGCGCGCTGGTCGCCGGGGCGCAGGTGCTGTCGGACTGGTTGATCGTCGACGTGTGGAGCAACCCCGGCGAGGACTTCCGCGAGCGGCTGCTCGCGCTCGGCGAGCGGGCGCGGCGGAGCGTCGAGGTCGAGCCGCGGATGCTCGAGTCGCTGCTGGTCGCGCTGACGTTGATCGCGCTGGCCGCGGGGGCGACGCTGCACCCGTGGGCGGCGCTGGCGGAGCGGGCCGACCCGGCGCCGCTGCTGGTCGTGCTGGCGCTGCTGGCGTGCGCGCTGCCGGCGACGCACGCGGGGCTGCAGGCGGCGCTCGACGTCGTCGGGCTCGCGCGGCTGCGGCGGATCAACGTGATGGCGAGCAGCGCCGCGGTGGTCCGGGCGATCGAGGCGACGCGGGTGGTGCTGCTCGAGAAGTCGAGCGTGGTCGTCCGCGGCAACTGCGAGGCGAGCGAGTTCATCCCAATGCCGGGGGTCGCCGGCGAGGAGCTGGCGGAGGCGGCGTTCCTCGCGTCGCTGGCCGACGAGACGCCGGAGGGGCGCAGCATCGTCGCGCTGGCCGAGCGGCGCTACGGGCTGGTCCCCGGCGAGGTCGCCGACGCCCGCTTCGTCGCGTGGTCGGCGCTGACGAAGGTCAGCGGGGTCGACGTGCAGGGCCGGCAGATCCGCCGCGGCGACGCCGACGCGGTGCGGGCGTTCGTCCGCGACCGCAGCAGCGTCGACCTGCCGGACGAGGTCCGCGCGGCGGTCCAGCGGGTCGCCGGCGCGGGCGATGTCGCGGCGGTGATCGCCGACGGGGCGCGGGTGCTCGGGGTCGTGCGGATGAAGTACACGATGCGCGAGCGGATCGCGGCGCTGCGGCGGCGCGGGACGCTGACGGTCGTGTCGTCGGCCGACGCGCCGGCGGCGGCGGCCGGGCTCGCGGCCGAGGCGGGGGTCGACGACTTCCTGGCCGAGGCGACGCCGGAGGCCAAGCTGGCGCTGATCCGGCGCCACCAGGCGGCGGGGCGGCGGGTGGCGATGGTCGGCGACGGCAACCACGACGGGCCGGCGATGGCCCAGGCCGACGCGTCGATGGCGCTCGGCGCGGGGCCGCTGGCGGCGCGCGAGGCGGGCAACCTGATCGACCTCGACGGCGACCCAACGAAGCTGATCGCGATCGTCGAGGTCGGCGAGAAGGTGCGGGCGCTGCGGCGCGGGCTCGCGGCGTGGTGCCTGGCGGGCGACCTGGCGCTGTGCCTGGCGATCGTGCCGGTGACGATCTCGGGGACATGTCCCGAAGGACTGGCGGAGGTCTCGGCGCTCAACCCGCTCGGGCTGGCGGGGCCGGACAGCGCGGTGCTCGCGGGGTTGGTCGTCCACGCGGCGACGCTCGCCAGCGTCGTGCCGCTGGCGCTGCGCGGGCCGGGGTCGCTGCGGGCCGAGGTCGCGGCCGTGTCGGCGGCGCTCTTCACGCTCGCGGCGGTCAAGCTGCTCGACCTCGGGTTCTCCTCGCTGCTCGGAGGCGAAGTATGAGCCTGCTCCACACCAGTGACGACCGGATCGCGTCCGAGCCGCGGCGCGGCCGGCTGGTGATCTTCTTCGGCGCGGCGCCCGGGGTCGGGATGACCTACGCGATGCTGCAGGCGGCGCGGCAGCTCAAGGCGGAGGGCGTCGACGTCGTGCTCGGCGCGATCAACACGCGCGGGCGGGCCGAGACCGACGAGCTGCTGCACGGGCTCGAGCGGCTGCTGCCGCGGCTGGCGGAGGTCCGCGGGCAGGTGGTCGAGGAGTTCGACCTCGACGCGGCGCTGGTCCGCCGGCCGGCGGCGATCGTCATCGACGACCTGGCGCACAGCAACGCGCCGGGCTCGCGCTACCCGCGGCGCTGGCAGGACGCGGTCGACCTGCTCGCCGCCGGGATCGACGTCTACGTGACGCTGTGCGTGCAGCAGCTCGAGGGCCTGCACGACGTCGTCGTCCAGATCACGTCGATGCGGATCCGCGAGCTCGTGCCCGACGCGATGTTCGAGCGCGCCGACGAGGTCGAGTTCATCGACACGCCGGCCGAGGAGGTGCTCGCCCGCCTGCGCGAGGGCAAGGTCTACGTGCCCGAGCAGGAGGCGCAGGCGGCCGCGGCGATGTACCGCAAGACCAGCCTGCTGGCGCTGCGCGAGCTGGCGCTGCGGCGGATCGACCAGCGCAAGGGCCGAGTCAACCTGATCTATCACAGCGAGCCGAAGCTGAACGTCGGGCCGACGTCGGAGCGGATCCTCGTGTGCGTCGACGCGTCGCCGCTCGGGCCGCGGCTGGTGCGGGCGGCGTTCCGCATGGCGACCGGGCTGCGGGCGGAGTGGCTGGCGCTGCACGTCGAGACGCCGCAGCTGGCGCTCGCCGGCGAGTCGGTGCGGGCGCAGGTCGGCGAGACGCTGCGGCTCGCCGAGTCGCTCGGGGCCGAGGTGGCGCACATCACCGGCGAGCGGGTCGACCGCGAGGTGCTGGCGTTCGCGCGGCTGCGCGGGGTGACGCGGCTGATCATCGGCAAGCCGCTGCGCCGGCGGCTGCGCGACCTGTGGCGCGGCTCGCTGGTCGACGCGCTGGTCCGCGGCAGCGGCGACCTCGACGTCCACGTGATGGCCGGCGACGTCGCGCCGAACGAGGAGCGCCGGCCGGCCGCGCCGACGCCGACGATCCGCAGCAGCGCCGCGCCGTACTTCTGGACCGTGCTCGCGGTGACGCTGCTCGCCGGGGCCGCGGCGCTCGGGCTCGAGGGGTTCTACGCGGTGACGCTGCTGCTGATCGCGATCTCGCTGGTCGGCTCGCGGTTCGGCCGCTGGCCGGCGCTGGCCGCCGCGGCGCTGAGCGTCGCGGTCGTCGAGCTGCTGGTCCGCCCGCGCGGCGACTCGGAGCTGCTGGTCGACCTCAAGCGGCTGTGGATCTACGGGCTGATGGTCGCGATCGCGCTGCGGGTCTCGAGCCTGACCGAGCGCAGCCGCCGGCAGGCCGAGGCGGCCCGGGTCGACGAGCGCCGGCTGACCGCGCTGTACCTGCTCAGCCGCGAGCTGTCGCAGCTGCGCAGCGAGGCCGACATCGCCGAGTGCGCGGTGCGACATGTCAAGAAGACCATGGCCGCGCGGACGGTGATCCTGACGCCCGGCGCCGACGGCGAGCTCGCGCCGGTCCCCGGGACCGACGTCGAGCTGATCGCCGACGCCCGTGAGCAAGGGGTCGCCCGGTGGGCGTTCGACCACGGCCCGGCCGGCCGCTCGACCGAGACGCTGCCGGCGGCCCAGGCGATGTACCTGCCGCTGACCGCGGCCGGCCGCACGATCGGCGTCCTCGGCGTCGCCCCCGACGACCCCGGGCTGCTCGCCAACCCCGCCGAGCGCCAACTGCTCGACGCGATGACCGGGCCGGTCGCGCTCGCGCTGCAGCGCGTGCGCCTCGCCGAGGAGGCCCAGCGGGCCGAGGTGCGCGCCCGCGAGGAGGAGCTCCGCGGCTCGCTGCTGAGCTCGGTCAGCCACGACCTGCGCACGCCGCTCGCCTCGATCACCGGGGCGGCGAGCACGATCCTGCACAACGAGGCGGCGCTGGCGGCGGAGACCCGGCGCGACTTGTTGCAAACGATCTATGACGAGGCCGAGCGGCTCGGCCGGCTGGTGAGTAACCTGCTGGACATGACCCGCCTCGAGGCCGGCAGCGTCGCCCTGCGGACCGACTGGGTCGCGCTCGAGGACCCGATCGGCGCGGCGCTGACCCGGCTCGAGCGCCGGCTCGGGGGCCGGGAGGTGCAGGTGTCGCTCGCGCCGGAGCTGCCGCTTTTGCCGCTGGACGAGGTACTGTTCGAGCAGATGATCCTCAACCTGCTCGAGAACGCGTGCAAGTACACGCCGCCGGGGAGCCCGATCCGGGTCGCGGCGCGGGTGCAGAGCGGGCGGGCCGTGATCGAGGTCGCCGACCGCGGGCCCGGGCTGCCGGCCGGCGCCGAGGAGGTGATCTTCGACAAGTTCGTGCGCGGCAGCGAGGCCAAGGCGCACGGCTTCGGCCTCGGGCTGGCGATCTGCCGCGGGATCGCGGCGGCGCACGGCGGCGTGATCACGGCCGAGAACCGGCCCGGCGGCGGGGCTGTCTTTCGGGTCAGCCTGCCGATCGGCGCCGGCCCGCCCGACACCGGGCCCGAGACGTCGATGGCGGCGCGACCGACCCTGGAAGCGAGGGCGACATGAGTGAGCAAGGTCCATTGGTCCTCATCGTCGAGGACGAGGCGCCGCTGCGGCGCTTCCTGCGGGCGGCGCTGGTCGCCCAGGGCTACCGCCTCGTCGAGGCCGAGACCGCCTCGGAGGGGCTGCAGCGGGCGACCGAGCACAACCCGGACATCGTGCTGCTCGACCTCGGGCTGCCCGACGGCGACGGGCTCGACGTCACGTCGCGGCTGCGCGAGTGGACCGGCGTGCCGATCATCGTGCTGTCGGCCCGCGGCCAGGAGCGCGACAAGGTGCAGGCGCTCGACGTCGGCGCCGACGACTACCTGACCAAGCCGTTCGGCACGAGCGAGCTGCTGGCCCGGATCCGCGTCGCGCTGCGCCGCGTCGCCGAGCGCACGCCGACGCAGGAGCCGGTCGTGTCGCTCGGCGACGTCACCGTCGACCTCGCGCGCCGCCTCGTCACCCGCGCCGGCAAGCCGGTCCACCTGACGCCGCACGAGTACAAGCTGCTGACGACGCTGCTCAAGTACGCCGGCAAGGTCGTCACCCACAAGCAGCTGCTCAAGGAGGTGTGGGGCCCGCAGGCGGTCAGCCAGACCCACTACCTGCGGGTGTACATGGCCCAGCTGCGGCAGAAGCTCGAGGCCGACCCGGCCCGCCCGCGCTACCTGACGACCGAGCCGGGGGTCGGGTACCGCCTGCGCTCGGAGGCGGACCTGACGGAGTCGTCGTGAGCCTCCGCGGGAAGATCTTCACGACCGCCGAGGCGCTGCCGGCGGTCGCGGACGACTTGCCGCTCGAACAGCTGCGGCGCCTGATGCTCAAGGCGATCTCGCTGCCGCTCGGCATGATGCTGCTGGTGTGCGTGCTGCTCGGCTGGCAGGTCGTGGTGCTGGTCGAGGAGGGCGAGCAGGTCGCAAGGTCGCAGGCGATCATCGGCGAGACGTACCGCGCGCAGAAGCTGCTGCTCGACCACGAGACGGCGCTGCGCGGGTTCATGCTGACCGGCGAGGACGTGTTCCTCGCGCCGTTCCGCCACGGGCGGACGCACCTGCCCGACACGATGCAGCGGCTGCGCGGGCTGCTCGCGGGCGACGCGCGCCAGCGGACGCGGCTCGACGAGCTCGGCGCGAAGTACGAGCTGTGGCTGTCGACGATCGACTGGGACCACGCGGCGGCGCAGGTGCGCGACGCGGAGCTGCTGCGCCAGCTCGAGGACCGCAAGGCGCAGATGGACGCGATCCGCCGGCTGGTCGGCGAGGTGATCGCGGACGAGACGCACCTGCTCGCGCAGCGCGAGCGGCAGGCGGGGCGGCGGACCCGGGTGACGCTCGCCGGCGGGGCGGCGCTGCTGCTCGCGCTCGGGGTGTTCATGGGGACGTCGCTGCGCCGGTGGATCCGGCGGATGGAAGGGACGTACGCGAAGGCGCTCGCCCGCCGCCGCCAGAGCGAGATGAGCGAGCGCGGGGCCCGGCAGGCCGCCGAGGCGCTCGCCGCCGAGGTCACCGCGCAGAGCCGCGAGCTCGAGGCGCGGCTGCGGGCGATGCGGCGCGAGCTCGAGGCCGCCCGCGCGGCGGCGCGCCCGGGCTAGCGTTGCGGACGCGCGAGCGCGTGGGCGAGGCCGTCGCGGACGCTGGCGCGGATCGTGACCTTGCCGAGGTCGACGTCGAGCTCGACGAGGGTGCGGGCGATCGCGGGGCCGAGGCCGCACAGCACGCTCTCGCAGCCGAGCAGCCCGGCGGCCTGGACCGTGCGCAGGAGCGCGGCGGCGACGGCGGTGTCGACCGCGGGCATGCCGGTCAGGTCGAGCAGGACGAGCCGCGCCCGGGCGCCCTGGATCGCCCCCAGCAGGGTCTGCATCGCCTGCGCGGCGCGCCCCTGGCTGAGCTCGCCGACGAGCGACATCAGCAGCACGCCCTCGGCGAGCTCGACGACCGGCAGGGCCAGCGCGTCGAGCATCGCCGTCTGGGCGGCGAGCACCGCGGCCTGCTCGCGCAGGGCGTTCTCCTTGCGCTCGGCCTCGCGGACGCGCTCGCGCAGGCGGGTGACGTCGGTGATCACGCCGCACAGGCCGAGGACCGCCCCGTCGGCGCCGCGCAGCGGGTACTTGCGGGTCCAGATCGTGCGGACGAGGCCGTCGGCGCCGGTCAGCGACTCCTCGTTCTCGTTGGCCGCGCCGCCAGTGAACACGATGTCGTCGAGCCGCCAGAACACCTCGACCTGCTCGGGCGGGAAGAGGTCGGGGTCGCTGCGGCCGAGCAGCTGCTCGCGCGAGCGGCCGAGCAAGCCGCAGAAGGCGGCGTTGAAGGCGATCCAGCGGTGCGCCCGATCCTTGACGAACACCGGGTCGGGGATCGCGTCGAGCGCGGCTTGCAGCAGCGCGGCGTCGGTCCAGTCCGCGGGGATGATGGCGGGTGCCTCGAAGGCCATGCGAGGCATTGTGCCGCAGGACGCGGCGACGGCGGGCGCGCAGATGCGGGCGGCGCCGCGTCCGCGTTGTCACGACCTTCGCGGGGCCGCGCTCACTCGCCGTGCCGGCCGTAGGCGCGCTTGTACAGCCAGGTCTTGACGTCCTCCTGGTTCATGCACCACAGCAGGTAGCCGCCGAACACGAAGGGCATGGCGATCAGGAGGTAGACCTTGGGGCCGAACAGCGCGAGCGCCGGGCCGACGGTGAACAGCAGCAGCGCCCCGCCGATCAGGTTGAGCACGGCGACGACGAGCGCGATCGTGCGGGCGGCCTCGCTGCCGCGGATCAGGCCGACGATCAGGAACAGCTTGAACGCGAGGCCGAGGTAGGTCGCCCCGCCGGCGGTGCCGTCGGCGACGGTCGAGAGGTCGAGCACGAAGGCGAGGGCGAACAGCAGGAGGGCGACGAGCAGCTTGACGGGCATGGGCCCGAGCGGAGCGCACCGCGCGGCCCGCGGTCAAGCGAATTCGCCCGCGAACGGCGGACCCTCGCCGGCGCCGCCGGGTCACGGGAGGCCGTCGTCGAGGGCGGCGAGCACGTCGGCGGTGCTCGGAGCGCCCTGCGCCGCGAGCTCCCGCTGCCGGGTCAGCTCGCGCGACAGCGCCTCGAGGCGGGCGGACAGCTCGCGGATGACCGCGTCGAGGTCGTCGATCGTCCGCTCTTGAAACGAGACTTTGACCTCGAGCTCGACGATCCGTCGCTCGAGGTCGGCGGTGCGGTCCTGCGGAGTCATCGGCAGCAGGAGATAGGCCGGCGCGGCCGCGCTGGCAAGGGCAGACAAGCGGGGGGGTGAAGCGCTAGGCTCGGGCCGTGCCCGAGTTCGTCGAGATCCCCGACCCCGTCGCCGGCCCCGGCGCGACCGGGCAGCTCCGCGTCGACCGGCGGCTGCCCGAGGGGGCGCGCGGCGCGGGGCCGAACGTGCCGCTCGTGATCCTCGGCGGGATGACGCAGACGCTGTCGAGCTGGGGCGGGCAGGTGCGGCCGCTGGCGGCGACCGGGCGCGAGGTGATCGTCTACGAGGCGCGCGGCCAGGGCCAGACGGGGCTCGCGCTCGAAGACGTGTCGCCGCCGGTGCACGTCGGCGACTTCGAGCGGCTGCTCGCGGCGCTCGCGATCGACGGGCCGGTCGACCTGTGCGGGTTCTCGTTCGGCGGCCGGATCGCGCTGGCGATCGCGGCGGAGCGGCCGGAGCGGGTCCGCAAGCTGGTGCTGTCGGGGGTCAGCGCGGGCCGCGGGGCGCTCGGGCGGGTGATCGTGCGTGCGTGGCAGAAGGCGCTGGCGACCGGCGACCTCGAGGCGCTGGCGTGGTTCAGCCTGGCGGACACGCTCGGGCCGACGTACCTGGCGCAGAACGAGGCGGTGCTGCCGGCGATCGTCAAGGCGACGGTCCAGCGCAACCGCTTCGAGGGGATCTCCGCGCTGTTCTCGCAGACGCTGCACGACGACGAGACGTCGCCGTGGCACCCGCTGCGCCTGGCGCCGCGGGTCCGCGCGCCGGCGCTGCTGCTCGCGGGCGAGCTCGACCGGCTGGCGCCGGCCCCCGAGGTCGCGGCGCTGGCCGAGCGCTTCTCGCCGCCGGCGCAGCACGAGATCCTGCCGGGGATCGGGCACACGGTCGCGATCGAGGCGCCCGAGCGCTGGCGCCAGCGCGTGCTCGAGTTCCTGGCGCAATAGACAGGTCTTTGGGGGCAGGTATGGGCGGCAACACCTTCGGACAGGTCTTTCGGGTCACCACGTTCGGCGAGTCGCACGGCGGCGGGCTCGGGGTGATCGTCGACGGGTGCCCCGCGGGGCACCCGTTCCCGCGCGCGCGGATCGCCGCGCAGATGGCCCGCCGGCGGCCGGGGCAGGGCAAGCTGACGTCGGCCCGTCAGGAGGCCGACGAGGTCCAGGTGCTCAGCGGGGTCGAGCCGGAGACCGGCCGCACGCTCGGGACGCCGATCATGATGATGGTCGGCAACAGCGACGCGCGCAGCCACCACTACGACGACCTCGCCGAGCTGTACCGGCCGTCGCACGCGGACTACACGTACGAGGCGAAGTACGGGCTGCGGGCGGTCGCCGGCGGCGGGCGGGCGTCGGCGCGCGAGACGGTCGGGCGGGTCGCGGCGGGGGCGCTGGCCGAGGACCTGCTGGCGGCGCTGCACGGGGTCGAGATCGTGGCGTGGGTGGCGGAGGTCGCGGGGGTCGCGGTGACGGCGGTCGACGAGGCGAGGCTGACGCGCGCGGAGGTCGACGCGTTCGCGGTGCGCTGTCCCGACGGACAGGTGGCGGAGGCGATGACGGCGGAGATCGACGCGGCGCGGCGCACGGGCGACACGGTGGGCGGGGTGATCCGCTGCGTGGTCCGCGGGGCGCCGGCGGGCTGGGGCGAGCCGGTGTTCGACAAGCTGACCGCCGACCTGGCGAAGGCGATGATGAGCCTGCCGGCGAGCCGCGGGTTCGAGATCGGCGACGGGTTCGCGGCGACGCGGCTGCGCGGGTCGGCCCACAACGACCCGTTCGTGGTCGAGCAGGAGACCGGACGGATCCGGACGACGACCAACCACTCGGGCGGGATCCAGGGCGGGATCAGCAACGGGGAGGCGATCCGCTTCGCGGTCGCGTTCAAGCCGGTGGCGACGATCTTCCAGCCGCAGCAGACGGTCACGCGCGACAAGGAGGCGGTGGTGTTCCAGGCGCGCGGGCGCCACGATCCGTGCGTGCTGCCCCGCGCGGTGCCGATGGTCGAGGCGATGGCGGCGCTGGTGCTCTGCGATCACATGCTGCGCGCCCGCGCGGCGACGACGGACGGGCCGAGGCGATGACCGAGGAGACGCCAGAGGCCCGCCGCAAGGCGTTCCGCGTGGTACCGGGCGGGGCGGCGCCGACGCCGGGGCAGCGCGCGCTGCCGCCGGGGCGCGCGGAGGCGGCGGCCGAAGAGGTGGCCGAGGCGACAGGTCCGAAGGGGCAGGTCTTCGAGAACATGTCGCCGGAGGGGCGGGTGCTGGCGCCGGGGGCCCCGCCGTCGCCGGGGACGGCGCCGCTCGAGATCGCCCGCCACCTGCGGCTCGGCGAGGCGCTGGTGTGGTGGGACGCGAAGGTGGGCTTCGACCTGCGGCCGTTGATGTGGATCGGGGGGGCCTGCGCGGCGGTGCTGATCGGGGCGACGGTGGTGGCGCCGGAGTTCTGGGACCAGCCCCTCGCGGACCTGTGGAAGCCGATCGCGGCGCTGCTGTCGCCGATGCTGCTGTGGCTGGTGCGCGAGCAGCTGAGCCAGCGGGCGATCCTGGTGACCGACACGGGGATCGTGGAGGTGCCGCGGCGCGGGGAGCCGCAGCGGCTGCAATTCTCGGCGGTGCTGCAGGTGCGGCGCGATCTGTGGACGGGCGGGGTGGTGCTGGTCGGGAAGAGCTCGAAGGTGCGGATCCCGGCGTCGCTGGCGGAGCGGGCGCGGGTGGCGATCGCGTCGCAGCGCAAGGGGGCGCTGCGGTCGGCGAAGGAGCGGCCCGACGATCCGCTCGGCTTCATGGGGTGAGGGGACGGCGCGGAGGTGCTTCGAGTGGGCGGGGGCAACTTGCCGAAGGCCGCTCGCAGCGGGCCGGGCATGCGGGTGCGTGCGCGTCGTTGGCCGGATGCAGTCGACTTCGTCGCCCGCATCCGACCATCCGATACGCACGCACCCGCATGCCCGGCCCGGTGCACGCCGGACTTCGTGAGATGCGTCGTCGCCGGTCCGTCGCTCCGTTGTCGGACGTCGTGAGGAGAAGGCCTCAGCCGCGAGACGGGCGCTCGTGCCTCGCACCCGGCTCGCGGCCCTCCCGAGGACCCAGCCGGCTCCTCGATGTCGGACTGCGGCGAGCGTCGCGTCTCCGCGCGGGCGCGGGCGAGGACGCACGCGTCGCTGGAGGCGTTATGATGGCGTGATGTCGGTTCGCCTCGGATTCGGCTTCGGGCTCGTCGTGTTCGCTGTGCAGATCCCCCCGGTGGCCCGCGCCTGCGAATACGACGGGCAGATCGACCTCGACGAGTTCTGGCCGGCGCACCGCACGATCGATGTGCCGCTCGACGGCGTCGTCCTCCTCCGCCTCGCCGGCGCGGCCGTCGGTGTCGCCACGCTCGTCGTCGAGCTCGACGGCGCCGCCGTCCCCGGCGCGCTCGAACCGACGGGCTGGGGCGATCTTCGCTGGCGTGCCGCGGCCCCGTTCGCGCCGAACTCGATCTACAGCGTCACGATCGGCGGCGACGCCCCCGCCACGAAGTTCGCCTTCACCACCGGCACCGAGCTCGCCGCGCCGCCGCCTGCCCCGGTGGTCACCGACCTGACCCTCGAGCGGTTCACCCGCGAGACCTACGCGTGCATCGAGGAGCCCGGCACCTGCTACTGCGATCAGGGCGAGCTCCTCGCCGTCGAGCACCGCATGCACGCCGTCTTCATGCTCCCGGACCCGCCGCCGCCCTTCGGCACGTTCACCGCGGTCACGTTCGAGATCGCACCGGCGCCGGACGGCTTTCCCGCCGAGCTCGTCGAGACCCAGAGCTGGCCGACCGCCGGGGGGACCGCCCTCGTCGACTTCGGCGTCGCCGGGACCTGGCCCTCGGACCAGGTCTGCGCCCGCGCCACCGCGACCGACCCGCTCGACCGCCGCGCCGTCGGACCCGTCGTCTGCACCCCGATCGGTGACGTCAACACCATCCCGCCCGAGCCCGAGACCGATACAGGCTGCTCGATCACCACGCCCACGCCCGCCCTGAGCGCCCTCGTCCTTCTCGTCCTGTTCACCCGTCCGCGCCGCCGTTCCACCGCGATCCGGTCATTGCCCACGCCGTCGCGGTCCGACATCGGGCAACCGGCGCGACCGCGGCCCTCCTGACCGCCCTCGCCCTGCTGATCCTCCTCCGTCCCCGCCGCCGCCCCCGCACGACTCGACAACAGGGCCACATCTCGTCGCGGTCCGACATCGAGCAACCGGCGAGACCGCGAGGGGGCCGTGGGACGGGCGCGAGGGACGAGCGTCCGTCGCGCGGCGAGCACCTGCTCGGAAGGACAGCTTACAGCGGAGCCGGGGCCGGTTGCGAGCGGCCTTCGGCAAGTGGCCTTGCGGGGATCTACGGTTCGTCGAGCCAGGTGGCGCCGTCGTGCTCGCCGAGCTTCGGAGGCGGCGCGTAGTGGTCGATCGGGGTGCGCGAGAAGGTGATCGGGTTCTTGATGCAGGGCGTGCGGCCGTCGGACATTTTATCAAAGAGGCCGCGGGCCTGGACCTGGGGGTCGGCGGCGACCTCGGCGAGGTCGCGGATCGGGCCGTGCGGGAACGGCTCGGGGGCGGCGGCGAAGGCGGCGAGCCAGTGGTCGCGTGGCTCTTCGGACAGGCGCGCGGCGATCGCCGCGACCAGCTCGTCGCGGTGGGCGACGCGCGCGGGGTTGGTCGCGTAGCGTGGGTCGTCGGCCCAGGGCTCGCCGAGCACCGCGCAGAAGCTGCGAAACTGGGCGTCGTTGCCGATCGCCAGCATCAGGGGGCGGTCGGCCGCGCGGAAGCTCTGGTAGGGGACGATCGTCGGGTGGGCGTCGCCGAGGGGGCGCGGGACCTGGCCGGTGCACAGGAAGTTCATGGCGACGTTGGCGAGGCCGGCGACCTGGGTGTCGAGGAGGGCGAGGTCGATGTGCTGGCCGCGGCCGCTGCGCTCGCGCTCGCGGAGGGCCGCAAGAATTGCGATCACGGCATAGAGGCCGGTGCCGAGGTCGGCGACGGCGACGCCGACCTTGGTCGGGTGGGCCGCGTCGGGGCCGGTGATGCTCATCAGGCCGGACATCGCCTGGATCATCGCGTCGTAGCCGACGCGGCCGGCGTCGGGGCCGGTCTGGCCGAAGCCGGTGATGCTGCAGTAGACGAGGCGGGGGTGGCGGGCGGCGAGGGTGTCGTAGTCGAGGCCGAAGCGGGCGAGGCCGCCGACCTTGAAGTTCTCGAGCAGGACGTCGGCGCCGGCGACGAGCTCGTGCAGGGCGGCGAGGTCGCAGGGGTCGGCGAAGTCGAGCACGCGGGCGCGCTTGTTGCGGTTGCAGGCGAGGTAGTAGGCGGCGCTGCCTTCAAACTCGGGCGGGCCCCAGCGGCGGGTGTCGTCGCCGTGCGGGTGTTCGACCTTGATCACATCGGCCCCGAGATCGCCGAGGATCTGGGCCGCGTAGGGCCCGGCGAGGATCCGCGACAGGTCGAGGACCCGGAGGCCCGCGAGCGGGAGGGGGGCTTTTCGCATCGCGCGGAGGATACTATCGTGCGCCGCGAGGAGCCGCCCCCCATGACGCCGAGGCCGCCAGAGTGGCAGCGAGGACGCGAGCAGACGAGCGCCGGGGCGGCGTATGTCCTCACGGACAGGTATCGAACCGCGGCGGCGAGCACGGCCGCGCGGGCAGGAGGTGCGTGATGAGCCGGATCGTTCGAGCGATGCACCGCGCGGTGCGGGTGCCGGGGCAGCGGGCGCCGTACGACACGCTGCACGCGCGGATCTACTACCCGGGGCGCCTGACCGGCGCGCCGGCCGAGCGCGAGACCGGGGCCGTCGAGGCCGACGGCGACGCCGGGCCGTTCCCGGTCGTCGTGTTCCTGCCGGCGCAGAACGTCGGGCCCGAGAGCTACCGCTGGCTCGCGCAGGCGCTCGCCGACCGCGGCTACGCGTTCGTGACGTTCAGCTTCGTCGGCGAGCTCGGCGAGGGGCAGCACGGGCTGACGCCGGGCGTCGACCTGTCGCGCTGCCGGCCGCAGACGTTCGGGCACGCGCCGACGTCGACGACGGTGGGGCCGCTGCTCGAGGAGCTGGCGAAGGCGCAGTGCGAGGGGCCGCTCGCGGGTCTCCTCGACCTCGAGCACGTGGTGCTCGGCGGGCACTCGGCGGGCGGGACGGCGGCGCTGCAGAACGCGGCGCTGCGGTACTTCAACAGCTTGACGGCGGCGTTCTCGTACGCGGGGCACGCGGGCGCTCGGACGGCGCTCGGCTGGCCGGAGGGCGCGGTGACGCCGCTGCCGGGCGAGGTGCCGCTGCTGGTGATGGGCGGCGAGCGCGACGGGGTGATCGCGGCGAGCGGGCACCGCTACGGCGGGCAGCACGACGCGTTCGCGCTGGTCCGGCGGACCTTCCTGGAGGCGATCCCGGGCGGGCGCGGAGACGCGCACATGTTCCTGCTCGCGGGGGCCAACCACTATTCGTGCTGCCACCCGGACGACCCGACGACGGGGCGGTCGTTCCTCGACCACCGGGCGACGGCCCCCGGCGAGGCCGTCCGCGGGTTCCTGGTCGAGCTGATCTCGACCTTCCTCGATGCGTACGTCCGCGAGGACGGGCAGGTCGTCGACCAGCTCGAGCTGCTCGCGGCGCACCCGCTGGTCGTCGAGGCGGGCCGGCGGTAGGCCCGGGCGCACACAGCCGCGGCTTGCGGGGGCGGAGGTTCATGGTACACGTTCGCCGCTCATGCTGCGTGCGTTCATTGCCCCCATGGTTGTGGCCCTTGCGCTGACCCCGGCCTGCTCGAGCGAGATCGACGGCAAGCCGAAGGCGCAGGTCGAGGACGTCAAGAAGGTCGAGGCCAAGGCCGACGCGAAGGCGGAGGCGAAGGCCGAGGCGCCCGCGGCGACGCGGACGCTCAAGCTCGACAAGGCGAGCAGCTCGTTCGGGTTCGTCGGCGCCAAGATCACGGGCGACCACAAGGGCGCGTTCCCCGAGGTCGAGGGCGAGGTCGTGCTCGCCGGCGACGCGCCGAGCTCGCTGCGGATCACCGTGCAGACCGGCTCGGTCACCAGCGACGACGAGCGCCTGACCGGACATTTGAAGAGCGCGGATTTCTTCGATGTCGAGAAGTTCCCGACCTCGACGTTCACCGCCAAGGAGTTCGTCGCCAAGCCGGGCGATAACGGCGTCACCCACGAGATCGGCGGCGAGCTCGAGCTCCACGGAGTCAAGAAGGCGATCCGCTTCCCGGCGAAGGTGACGGTCGACGCGCAGGGCGCCAAGGGCCAGGCCGAGTTCACGATCAACCGCAAGGACTTCGGGATCGTGTACCCCGGCAAGCCCGACGACCTGATCAAGGACGAGGTGCTGCTCAAGCTCGACCTGACCTTCAAGGCGGCCTGAGCGGCGAGGCGAGCAGGTTTACGGCGTTCTGGGCGGTCGACCGGCTATCGGGGCGGCCGCGCCCGTGGTATTGCGCCGCGCATGGCCAAGAACCTCGCCCTCGTCGCGCTCCTCCTCTGTGCCGCTGCTCTGTTCCTGCCGCTCACGCAGGGACTCGGCGGTGCCGTCACTGTCGGCATCCTTCGCGGGACCATGACCAAGCCGGAGGGCCTGGTCTTCCTCGCGCCGGCGATGCTCGCCACGCTGTTCGGCGTGCTGGTCGGCCGCAAGGGCTTCGGGCGCGGGCTCGGCGTGCTTCACCTGCTGTTCGGCCTGGCGACCGCCGGCATGATGTCGCTACTGTACACCGAGCCGCGCGCGGGCGTCGACATCGGCCTCGGCGCGCACTCGGCCCTCGCCGCGGGCGTGTTGACGGTGGTGGCGGGCCTGATCGGCCTGGTCAAGCCCGACCGCAAGTGAGCGCGGGTGTTCGTTGGAGCATGCCCTGAGGGACAGGTCCCTCAGGGCATTGCTTTTGGAGCAGGCTCGGTGAGCGTCAGGTCGAGCGCGAGCTGCCAGCGGCCGTCGGCCGCGCGGCGCCAGATCCGGAGGTAGCCGCCCTGCTCGGGCGGGGCCTGCGGGCTGGCCTGGCGGGTCGCGTCGCCGTAGACGTAGCCGAGGTCGCCGGCCGCGGAGACGCCGGCGCCCCGGGGGGCGTAGGTGAGCGCGTCGGCGCGGGCGAGCAGGGCGGTCTGGACGGCGCCGGGGCCGGTGACCGGGAAGCTGCCGGGCGGGTGGTAGCGGAGGTCGGGGGCGGCGACCTCGACGAGCGCCTGGGCGCCGCGGCCGGGGGTGGTCAGACCGGCGACGAGGGCGTCCTCGGCGGCGCGCAGGCTCTTGAGCTCGGCGTCCTGGTCGGCGGAGACGGAGGAGGTGCGCGGGGCGGCGTAGGTGAAGCGGTCGGGCAGGTCGAGCGGGGGCGGGTGCGGGCTGCCGCCGTCGACGACGAGGCGCCACTGCGCGCCGTCCTTGCGCCACACGCTGACGTAGTGGCCGTGGCCGATCGTGGCGGGGTCGCCGGCGCGGTGGGCCTGGTAGGGGCCGGTGGTCCAGCCGAGGTCGCCGGAGGCGGCGATCTCGGCGAAGGTCGGCTCCCAGGTCAGCACGGCGTCGGGCGGGGTGGCAGCGATCGCGGCGGCGGCGGGGGTCGGGGCCGGGCGCAGGAGGACGGCGTCGAGGGCGACGCGGGCGGCGAAGCCCTTGTGGATCCCGAGCTCGGCGACGTCGCGGACGAAGGCTTTCTCTTCGCCGACCAGCGGCATGACGTGGGCCTCGGGCAGCTTCTCGGCGCAGCCGCCGAGCAGGGCGAGGGCGAGGGCGAGGCGCACGGACATGCCGAGCGCTATAGCACGCTGCGCGCGGGCGGTGGGGCGGGGAAGAAGGGGGGCCGAATGAGGAAGAAAGACAGATCGCGGGCGGAGGTCGGGCGTTGGTGGGGTTCGTCCGAGAGGAGGACCCATGCGCCTGATCCTGATCGCTTCCGTGATGCTCGCCTCGACCGCGGCCTGGGCTGCCCCTGCCGCGAAGGACGCCGACGCCGACGCGGCGGCCCGCCGCGCCGCCGCGCCCGATTCGAAGGTCGCGGCGGTCTACGACTTCGAGAACGACAGCGTGTCCGGCGACGCGCTGAAGCCCGACCACGAGGTCGCGCGCAGCCGGCAGCCGACGAAGCGCGAGAGCATGATCAAGCTGCGGATGCACTTCATCCCGCAGATGCTGCACATGGCGAACGACATCTGACGCCTTGCGTCGGGTGCGGACGCGGGGCTCGGAGGCCCGGGTTCGTGCGCCCCGACGCCAAGGCCGCCGGTCCGGGTCCGTGCGCCCCGTGTCGCGGTGCGCGAGCGCTCGCGGGAGGTGGGTAGAGCGCGCCCGAGGTTCGCGCGTTCGAGGCGTGGCCCTGGAGGAGGATCGATGCGACTGCTCGTGCTCGGTGCGTGGATGTTCGCCGCCTCGTCGGCCGGAGCGGCGCCGGTCGCCGGGCAGGTCGACCGGGTGCCCGACAGGGCGGAGGAGCGGCGGATGATCGAGTGCTTCGACGACGACAGCGTCGAGGGGACGTCGATGTTCGTCGACGACGAGCCCGAGCGCAGCCTCCGTGGGCGCGAGCGGCTCATTCGCCCGCCGCGGGAGTTCATCCGGAAGCTCGTCGAGATGGCGGACGGGATCGGGCTGGGGCCGCTCAGTTGACCATGCGGGCCTTGTTGAGGGCCTCGGCGACGCGGGCTGCGATCAGCTGGCGGTCGTCGGCCATCGGCGACAGGCTGAGGTAGTGGTTGAGGTCCGCGACGGCGGCGCGGAAGGCCCGGCGCTGGAGCTGGGTCAGGCCGCGGTCGCGGAACTCCTCGGCGGCGCCTGGGGCGAGCAGGAGGATCCGGTCGCTCGCCGCGAGCGCGCGGTCGAGGTCGCCGCGGCTGGTGTGGATGCCCTTGAGGTTCTGCAGCATGCGCACCAGCAGCTGGCGGCCGCTGACCGGCTTGAGCTGGTTGCGGTCGAACTCGACCCGGCCCTGGGTCTTCTGGCGCAGCAGGACGCGGCACTCGTACTCGGTCAGCAGGCGGCCGCCGTGGAACGGGTCGATGAACAGCTGCGGGAGGTCGAGGTCGACGGCGAGGAAGTGGGCCGGGAAGCCGACGCCGGCGATCCGCATGCCGACCCGCCGCGCGACCTCGATCAGGACCAGCGAGAGGGTGATCGGCAGGCCGACGCGGCGGTCGAGCACTTGATGGAGATAACTGTTGCAGGGGTCGTAGTACTCGGCCTCGTTGCCGTGGAAGCCGCGCTCGCGGAAGAGGTAGGCGAGCAGGAGATCGAGGCGCTCGCGCGGGGGCTGGGCCGGGTGCAGGCGCTGGCGCAGCGGGAGGGCGAGGTCGTCGAGGCGATCGAGGTAGCGGTCGACGTCGATCGGGCCGTCCTCCTCGGCGCCGATCCACAGCGCGGCCTCGGCGAGGTCGAGCGCGTTGTCCGGCGCGGCGGCGAGGCGGGCGAACTGGCGGCGTGCGTGCTGTTGTCGGGCGTCCATCAGGCGGGGGGTCGCGGTCACGATAACTCACAACGGCGGGGCGGCGGAGGCGCTGCGCGTGTGCGCGGTCGCGCCGGGGCCGGCGTGGCCGCCCGCCGGCCGTGAGGTATACGCTCGCCGGCGATCATGCGCTTCCACGAGACGATCCACGGGGTCTACTTCGACGACCTCGACGCCTTCCACATCCTGCACAACGCGCGCTATCTGCTCCTGTTCGAGCACGCGATCGGGTCGTTCTGGCGCCACCTCGGCTGGGCCGGGGTGCTCGACTTCAACTCGAACCCCGACCAGTACCACCTGGTGCGTGCGGTTCAGCTCGAGTACCGCCGCCCGGTGATCGGGACCGGGCAGGTGCGGGTGCGGGTGTGGGTCGAGCGGCTCGGGCGCACGAGCCTGACGTTCGGGCTGCGGGTGATGCCGCTCGATGAGGACGTCGACCACGCGACCGGGCGGCGTACGATCGTCCGCGTCGATCCGCACAACAAGCGGCCGACCCCCTGGACCGACGGGTTCCGCGCGCAGATCGCTCCGTACTGCGCGCAGGTCGTCGGCGAGGACGAGTCGGCCTGAGCCGGGGCGCGGGGGCGGGTCAGCAGCCGCCCTTGTGGCAGGCGGCGCAGGTCGCCAGCAGGTCGCCGTAGATTCGCGCGCGGGTGTCGGGGTCGGCGGTCGACTTCGCCTCGGTCGCGCGCGTGTGGACCTCCCTGGCGAGCCCGTGCAGCTCCTCGGGGAGCTCGACGTCGGCGGTCAGCTCGTCGATGTGCAGCGGGGCGGCGAGGAGGGCGTCGGCGCCGGCCTGCCAGGCGGCGTCGTTGTTGGCGATCAGGCCCTGGTAGAGCCGCTCGGCGGCCCACTGGTGCAGCTGCATCGACGGGCGGGCGCCGGGCGCGACCGGGGGAGCTGGCGGAAAGGACAGGTCGTGGCGGGCGCCGACGGTCGCGTGGCAGGCGCCGCACTGGCGGGCGAGGCGGCCGGTCGCGGCGGCGGCGACCTCGAGGTCGGCGGCGTCCTGGACCTCGCGGGCGGCGGCCTGCATGGCGGCGACGTGCGGGCGCCAGGCGTCGGGGACCGGCAGGGCCTGCTCGGCGAGGCCGCGCGCCGGCGGGCGGGTGTCGGCGAGCTCGCCGGCGATCACGGCCTCGCGCACGGCGACCGCGCGGAGCAGCTCCTGATGCATCGCCTGGTGGAGCGCCGGGTCGGGCGCCGGGTCGGGCGCAGGCGCGGGCGCGGAGGCCGGGGCGGGCGCGGGGGCGGCGGGCGCCGGGGCCGGTGCGGAGGGGGCGTCGCCGCAGGCGGGCAGCGCGAGGGCGAGGAGGAGGGCGGCGAGCGGGCGGGCCATGGCGGCGCAACCATAGGCGAGGCGGCCGCGGGCGCCCAAGGACCGGCGCGGCAAAGATTGCCGGGCGCGCTGGCGGGCGGCGGTGGGCTGTGGCAGGCTGGTCGCCCGGCCAGGTCGAGCGGCGGGCGCGGCGACCGGTCGTCTCGGACAGGGTTTGAAGGACATGGCGAAGAGAGCAGGCGCGGAGGGACAGGGCCGAAAGGTCAGGCGATTCGGGGCGCTGGCGCTGCTCGCGGCGCTGGTCGGGTGCACGCCGCGGGACTTCGCGCGGCGCGAGGCGCTGTGGCCGGAGGGGGCCCCGGGGGCGCTCGGGGAGGGGGTCGGCGACCGGCCGGAGCTGTTCTATTACCTGCCGGCGGCGGGGACGGCGAACGGGGCGGCGGTGATCGTCGCGCCGGGCGGGAGCTACGCGCACACCGGCGGGCTGCGGCCGGAGGCGTTCCCGACGGCGCGCTGGCTGGCGGAGCGGGGGTTCGTCGCGGTCGTGCTGCGCTACCGCGTCAGCGGCGACGGCTACGCGCACCGCGACTTCCTGGCCGACGGGCGGCGGGCGGTCCAGCGGGTGCGCGCGCGGGCGGGCGAGCTCGGCGTCGACCCGCGCAAGATCGGGATCGTCGGCTACTCGGCCGGCGGACACCTCGCGGGGTTCGTCGGCACGGCCTGTCCGGTCGACGGCGACGCCGAGGCGGCCGACCCGCTCGAGCGCGTCAGCTGCCGGCCGGACTTCATCGTCATGGTCTACCCGGTGGTGACGCTCGACGACCGGTGGGCCCACCAGCGCAGCAAGCGGAGCCTGCTCGGCAAGGAGCCGCCGACGCCGGCGCTGCAGGCGTCGCTGTCGCTCGAGACGCGGGCGACGAAGGACACGCCGCCGGCGTTTTTGGTCCACTCGAAGCTCGACCGCAAGGTGAAGTACCAGAACAGCGAGCTGTTCCACCGCGCGCTGCAGCCGCTCGGGGTGCCGTCCGAGCTGCACCTGTACGACGACGGGCGCCACGGGGTCGGGCTGGCCCAACGGTCAGGGATGCCGCAGATGGCCGGGTGGCCGGCGGCGATGCTCGCGTGGCTGAAGACGATCGGGGTGCTCGCGGCGACGAAGTAGCGGGGCGCGGGCGCTCGAGGCCAGGTCGGGTCGCACCGCCGGCGGTCATGGTGGCGGTCGCGTGCGCCGGCGACGGGGCCCGCGGAGGCGCGCGAAGGGGCGCGGCGCCGCGGGAGCGCGTGAGCCGACGCGGGGGCGCGCCCGGCACCGCACGGCAGGCGGGGCGTGTATCATGCACCCTCGTGCGAGGATCGACGAGCGCATCGGGGAGGACGCGGCGTGGGTGAGCCGGACGACCGCGAGGCGCTGGCGCGCGAGCTGGCGGCGCTGCGGGGCGAGCTGGCGGCGGCGGCCCGCGCGGCGGAGGAGAGCCACGCGCGCACGGAGGCGATGTTCGCGGCGCTGACGGCGTCGGCGATCGACGCGATCGTGACGACCGACCGCGACGGGCGGGTGCTGCTGTGGAACCGCAGCGCGGAGCGGATCTTCGGCCGCCCGGCGGCGGCGATGGTCGGCGGCAACATCCAGGAGATCATTCCGGAGAACTTCCGCGCGGCGCACCACGCAGGGATGGCGCGGGCGCGGACGACGGGCGAGCACAAGGTGGTCGGGCGGACGGTCGAGCTCGAGGGGCTGCGCGCCGACGGGTCGCGGTTCCCGCTCGAGCTGTCGCTGTCGATGTGGCGGCTCGGCGGCGAGCCGCACTACACGGCGATCGTCCGCGACATCTCGGAGCGCAAGGAGGTCGAGCGGCAGCTGCGGCTGTACGTCGAGGAGCTGGCGCGCAAAAACGCCGAGCTCGAGCGGTCGCGCGACGAGCTGCTGCGGTCGAACCGGCAGATCGCGCAGCTGTTCTCGGCGGTCGTCGAGGCGCTGCCGGGCAGCGAGATCGACGGCCGCTACGCGCTCGAGCGGCGGATCGGCGCCGGCGGGTTCAGCGTGGTCTATCGCGGGCGCGAGGTCGAGAGCGGCCGGCCGGTCGCGGTCAAGGTGTTCCGGCCGTCGGGCGGGGTGATCACGACGTCGCAGCTCGAGCGGTTCGGCCGCGAGGGCGAGTGGTCGGTGCGCCACCCGAACGCGGTCGAGGTGCTCGGCTTCGGGGTCGCGCGCAGCGGGATCCCGTACCTGGTGATGGAGCTGCTCGACGGACTGACGCTCGCCGAGGCGCTGCGCAGCGGGCCGCCGCTGACGATCTCGCGCGCGCTCGAGCTGGCGATCGCGGTCGCCGACCTGCTGGCGTTCGCGCACGCGCGGGGGCTGATGCACCGCGACATCAAGCCCGAGAACCTGTTCCTGCACCGGACGCCGGACGGCGACGAGGTGCTCAAGGTGCTCGACTTCGGGATCGCCAAGGTCGTCGGCGCGGCGGAGGACGAGCAGGGCTCGAGCGAGCTGACGCAGGCGGGCAGCGTGATCGGGACGCCGCGGTACATCGCGCCGGAGCGGCTGACCGGCGGCGAGTACGACGGGCGCTCCGACGTGTACAGCCTGGGAGTGATCCTGTACGAGCTCGCGGTCGGGGTGTCGCCGCTCGGGACGCCGGGGCGGACGCCGTGGGAGGTGATGTCCCGCCACGTGACGCACCGGCCGCGGCGGCTGCAGGACATCGACGCGACGCTGCCGCGCTCGCTGTCGGCGCTGGTCGAGCGGATGCTCGACAAGGACCCGGCGGGCCGGCCGGACGCGGCGGAGCTCGGGCAGGCGCTGCGCGCGGTGCTGGCCGAGGTCCGCGGCGACCCCGGGCTCGCGGGGCGGGTGGCGTACGCGGTCGCGATCGGGGTCGCGGAGACGCTCGATGGGGACCACACCGAGCTGCAGTAGCTCGGGGCGCGGGGCTCGGGGGCCGCGTGTCGTGAGGCGTGCGGGGGCTCAGGGGGCGAGGGCGAGCGCGGGGGCGGGGGGGACGTCGAGGAGTTGGTCGAGCGGGACGGCGCTGCTGTAGCGGTGACGGCGGACGTGCGCGCCGGCGCAGGTGAGGACGGCGTCCCAGCGGGTCGCCCAGGCGTCGGCGCCCTTGCCGTCGCCGACGGTCTGGACGAGCACGATCTCGAGGCCGGAGATGCCTTTGGGCAGCCACTCGGCCTCGGGACATGTCCCGGAGGACCTGTACTTGTGGGCGAAGGCCTCGAGGCGCTTGCGCTCGAGGTGGACGGTCGCCTCGAGGTCGGAGAGGACGACGACGGTGGTGCGCTCGGGCTCGCGGCGGACGGGCGGGAGGTCGGCGAGCTTGGCGAAGAAGCCGAGCAGCGAGGTGCCGGGCCTGGGCTTGTAGGCGGCGGCGCGGTCGCGCCAGGCGTGGACGCGCACGGCGCGGTCCTCCTGCAGGCGGGTGCGGCGGGCGGCCTCGTCGGCGGTCAGGGCGGAGACGCGGCGGTCCTGCGCGGCCGCGAGCTGTTCGCCGCACTTCTGGGCGAACAGGCTGTCGGCGGCGCACTCGGGGCCGCCGCACGGGAGCGGCGCGGGGCGGAACACCTGGCCCGTAGAACCTGGCTCGAAAGGCATGTCCGGCGTCGTCGAGCGGTCGCTCTGGTCGGTGATCAGGAGGATCCCGGCGCCGTGCTCGGGGGCGAGGTTGGCGGCGTAGGCGACGGCCGCGTCGAGCTGGGTGTCGGACAGCGCGCCGTTCGAGCCGCTGCGGTCGACGCCGAACAGGAGGTTGCGGGCGGGCCGCGGGTCGGGCTCGGCGATCGGCTCGACCGCGGTCCAGGCCTTGCCCATCCGGGCGACGCACGGCGGGCGCCAGTCGGACGAGGGCGGCGGCGCGAGGCCCGACTGCCACCACAGCAGGCCGCCGAGGACGGCGCCGCCGAGCGCGAGGCCGCCGAGGGCGGCGAGGGCTTGAAGCTGGCTCATGGGACACCTCCGGCGGTCATCTGCAGCGGGGCGTGCGGCGGGGCGGGCTCGTCGGCCTCGCGCAGGACCTCGGACGGGAGGGCGAGCGCGGCGGCGCCGTCGTCGTGGCCGAGCACGGTGGCGACGACGTCGTCGAGGGCCGACCACACGGCGATCACGAGGCCGAGGGACAGGACGAGCGCGAGGATCGGCGCGCCGACGGCGAAGGCGGCGAGCCACAGGGCGCCGAGCAGGAGCAGGCGCGGGAGGGCGGAGACGAGGCGGAGGACGCCGAGGCGGGCGAGCCAGCCGTCCATCGCGCCGACCAGGAGGCCGCCGGTGTGCGCGGCGACCCACGGGACGGCGAGGCCGAAGCCGATGAAGATGATGTTGGAGACGGTGACGGCGGCGCCGACGAGGCCCTGCTCGGCGAGCACGAGGCCGCGCGAGGCGGCGAGGGCGGCGTCGAAGGCCGAGGCGCCGCCGAGCACGAACCACCGCAGGGCGCCGCCCTTGCCGCGGATCGTGTCGTAGACGCCGAACCAGACCTCGAGGACAGCCTTGAAGACGGCGACGGCGAGGTAGAACGACCACTGGGCGGCCTCGGGGGACAACAGGCCGAACAGGTCGAAGCGGTAGGGCGGCTCGGGGAAGACGTCGCGCAGCAGGAGGGTCGTCAGGACGACGTCGAGGGCGGTCAGGAAGAGGCCGGCGACGAGGGCGATCCGCTCGCCGAGCCGCATCGGCGGGGTCGAGGGGTCGGCGGCGGGCTCGCGCGGCCACAGGCGGCGGGTGACGCCGTAGAGGGCCTCGCCGGCGCGCACGAGGGCGCCGCGCAGGCGCCGGTGCCAGGCGAGCTGGACGCGCCGCAGGAGGGCGCCGAGGACGAGGAAGCCGAAGGCGAGCAGGGCGAAGCGCCCGGCGGAGCGCACGGCGTAGCCGCCGGCGGCGCCGTCGGGCGGGCCGAGCAGGACGGCGTCGGCGAGGACGGCGAGGCCGGCGAGGCCGACCGCGAGGGTCAAGGCCCGCGTGCGGCGCTGGCCGAGGACGGCGCCGGGCGGGCCGGCGGTGCTGGGAGGGGTGAGAGGCATGCGGCAGGCTCCTGGCGCGCGGCCGGCCCCGCGCCCAGGGCCGACGTGCGCGTCTTCGTGGTGGGAAAGGAGTCCCCGGGGACAGGTCCCTCGGGGCATGGCCGCATGGTCAGTCCGTCCGGCGGCCGCTGCGGGGACGCGCGGGCGGGGGGCGGTTATTCCGGGGCGCGGGTGGTCGAGCGCGGGCGTGGGCGCGCGCGGCGGGTGGATGTCGGTCGGGCGCGGAGCGCCGGGCCGGGGGCTCGGCGGGGCGCGGAGGCCCGGGGACCGGCTAGTGCCGCGCCCAGGGTCGAACGGCGCCGCCTCGCGCCGGGATCATCGTCGCTGGCGAGGCGGCGAAACGAAGTTGTACTGGACCGTACTACGAGTTTCGCCAACGAAGCCAGCGGCGATGAGACCAAGCGAGGTGGTGTCGTTCGGCCCTGGGCGCGGCACTAGGCCGGGTCCGTCGCGGTCGGCGGGCACGGGGGTCACTGGCGCGGAGGATGTCGTCGGCGTGGCCGAGGGGCCGCGGGGTGTCGACCTGACCTTGTGGTCAGGTCGCGTGGGGCGGGTCGTCGGGCTCGGGCTCCGGGTCGGCCTTGGGCAGCGGGCCGGAGCGGCGGCGGTGGCCCTCGGAGATCCGGGCGGCGGCGGCCCGGGCGGCGGCGGCGGCCTTGTCGACCGCGTCCTTGTCGACCGCGAACGGCTCGGGCAAGAGCGCGACGGTTCCTTCTTCCGACCTCGACATGGCGACCCCGGGCATGAGCGTCGCACGGCGGCGCTGCGGATCACGAGATCGGGCGCGGTGAATTCGCGGCCGGCCGGTGGGCTCGGGGCGGGGGCGCTCAGGCGTCGTCGGGCTCGGGGGCGCCGGGCAGTGGGGGCAGGTCGAGCCAGGGCGGGGGCGGACGCATGCGCGCGCTCCGGCGCTCGCGCAGGGTCGCGATCACGCGCTGCAGGGTCTCGTCGTGCCACGGGCGCAGGTCGAGGCGGTGGCCCTTGCCGATGTTGCAGCGGGCGCACGCGATCGCGAGGTTGTCGATCGCGTCGGTGCCCCCGTGGGTGCGCGGGACGATGTGCTCGATCGTGGCGAGCGTCAGCGGGTCGCCCTGCTCGGTGATCGTGTGGCGGGCGTTGCAGTGGATGCACTTGCCGGTCAGCACTGCGCGGCCGCCGACCTCGGCGCGCTCGAAGGTGCGGTCGGTGGCGGCGCACCAGAGCAGCAGGCGTTGGGTGCGCTTCGAGGCGCCGGACGACGCGGGCAGGCGGGTCTGGCGGCGGCTGCGGCTCATGCGGCGGGCTCCGGCCGCGCGTCGGCCGTCGCGGTCATTCGGCGGCCTCGCGTGGTCGGCGGGCGGCGCGGACCTCGTCGGCGAGGCGCGGGAGCAGGGCCGGGCCGGCGGCGACGAGGTCGGCGTCGCCGATCTGCCACGGGCCGCCGGCGATCCGGACGAGCGCGCCGCCGGCCTCGTGCACGAGCAGCGCCCCGGCGGCGACGTCCCACGGCTGGAGGTGGTACTCCCAGTAGCCGTCGAGGCGGCCGGCGGCGACGTAGGCGAGGTCGAGCGCGGCGCTGCCGGCGCGGCGGAGGTCGCGGATCTGCGGGACCAGGCGGGCGACCTCGGCGAGGTTGTCGGTCGTGGTCGTCGCGCGCTTGTAGGAGAAGCCGGTAGCGACGAGCGACTGCTGGAGGTCGGACTTGCGCGAGACGGCGAGCGGCCTGGGGTCGCGGCCGGGGCGCTGGAGGCAGGCGCCCTTGCCGCGGGCGGCGGTGAAGGTCTCGCCGCGGGTCGGGTCGTGGACGACGCCGACGAGCGGGCCGAGGTGGTCGCACAGGGCGACCGACACCGAGAAGTGGGGGAAGCCGTGGGCGAAGTTGGTGGTGCCGTCGAGTGGGTCGACGACCCAGCGCAGGCCGCCGGGCGGCGGGAGCGGGCCGTCCCCGGAGTCATGTCCCGAAGGACCGGACTCTTCGGCCAGGAAGGAGTGGTCAGGGTAGGCGCGGCGCAGGGCGTCGAGGACGACGGCCTCGGCCGCCCGGTCGGCGGAGGTGACGAGGTCGAGCGGGGAGGACTTGGTGGCGACCTCGAAGGAGCCCTCGAAGAAGCGCAGGAGGACCTGGCCGGCGGCGTGGGCGGCGGCGACGGCGAGGGCGAGGTGGTGGTCGGCCATGTCGGGTTCGTAGCACACGGCGTCAGCTCGTCCGGTAGCTGGGGGTGGTCTGGTCGCCCCTGGCCCGCTGGGCCTTGAACATCGCGTTGACGTGGCGCAGCACGTCGTCGCGGTGGCGCTGGACCTGGACCTCGTGGTGGAACACGGCGTCGATCTGCATGTCGGGGGTGACGACGAAGGTGTAGCGCTGGGCGACGTTCATCACCGGCCACAGGACGTCGTAGGCCTTGCAGATCGACTGGTCGGGGTCGGGGATGATCGGGAACGGGGCGCGCGTCGAGGCCGCGAACTCGCACTGCGTCTTCTCGTCGTCGGTGCTGACGCCGACGAGGTTGGCGCCGGCGAGCAGGAGCTCGACGTAGTTGTCGCGGAACATCTTGGTCTCGGTCGTGCAGCCGGGCGTGAACGCCTTGGGGAAGAAGTAGATCACGGTGCACAGGCCCTCCTGCTGCGAGAGCACCCACCGCTGCCCGAGCGTGGTGATCGCGTCGATCTCGGGGGCGCGCTGGCCGGGGCGTAATCCGCTCATGCGGCCCTTTATAGCTCGACCCGTGGCCGGCGCCGCGGCGGACGCCGGCGCTCGCGCGTGCGCGCGTGCTGCCCCGGCGCGGGCGGGGGGCGGGTCCGCGGCGGGGGATGGTTGAAAGGACAGTCCGGCGGCCGGCGCGGGTCGGCGGGAGGTCGGTGGGTGCGGAAAACGCGCGGGCCGACGTCGGGCCCGCGCGCGGGGGAGGAGCAGCAAGCCGTGCGTGCGCGGCGGCTGGCCCCGTCTGTTACGCTAGCGGCGGTGCCCAAAGAGCTCGATCCCCTCGACAAGACCTTGATCGGCGACGCGGCGGCGGCTCCGGTCGCGGCCCCGTCGGCGCCGACGGGCGAGCTGTACGCGGGGCGCTACCAGATCGAGCGGATGGTCGGCCGCGGCGGGATGGGGACGGTGTACCGGGCGGTCGACGTGATGGTCGGCGACGTCGTGGCGCTCAAGGTGCTCGACGCCGAGATCACGCGGGCGCCGGAGCAGCTCGAGTGGTTCCGCCGCGAGGTCCGGCTGGCTCGCCGGATCACCCACCCGAACGTCGCCCGCACCCACGACATGGGCGAGCAGGGCGGGGCGCACTACATCAGCATGGAGTTCATCGAGGGCACGACGCTGCAGGACGTGCTGCGCGTGCGCGAGGGCGAGGCGCGGCGCCGGCTGGCGCTCGAGCCGGCGCGCGCGGCCCGGATCGCGATGGCGGTGTGCGACGGCCTGGCGGCCGCCCACGCGGCGGGGGTGGTCCACCGCGACCTCAAGCCGGCGAACATCCTGATCGAGAACACGGGCCGGGTGGTGCTGACGGACTTCGGGATCGCGCGGGCGCTGGCCGACGACGGCGGGCGCACGCAGGGGCTCGTCGGGACGCCGCTGTACATGGCGCCCGAGCAGGTGTCGGGCCAGCCGGTCGATGTCCGGACGGACATCTACGCGGTCGGGCTGATGCTGTTCGAGATGCTGGTCGGGTCGCTGCCGTTCGCCGGCGACTCGCCGCTGGCGGCGGCGCTGGCCCGGCTGACCAAGCCGCCGCCGGACCCGCGGACGCTGCAGGCCGAGCTGCCGGAGCCGCTCGCCGAGCTGGTGTTGCAGTGCCTGGCGCAGCAGCCCGCGGACCGCCCGGCGAGCGCGTCCGAGGTGGCGGACCGGCTGCGCGGGTGGCTGACCGCGGCCGGCGAGTCGCTCGCGCCCGGGGCCGGCAGCCCGGTGTTGGCGGCGATGGCGGCGGCGGCCCACAGCGGGGCGACGACGGTGATGACGTCGATGACGCCGATGACGCCGAACGCGACGACGGCCCCGGCCGGGGCGACGAGCGCGAACCGGCTGACGACCAGCGGCGGGGCGCAGGGGGCGGCGATGACGGGCCGGTCGATCGTGGCGACGGCGGCGATGCGCCCGCTGGCGCCGGTGCTGACGGCCGAGCGCGCGCTGGCGGTGCTGCCGTTCCGCTACCAGGGTCCGCCGGACCAGAGCTACCTCGGCGACGCGCTCAGCGACGAGCTGATCGACGTGCTGTCGCGGACGCGCGGGCTGCGGGTGCTCGGCAGCGGGGCGACGGCGCAGTTCCGGGACAACCGCGACCCGCGGGCGATCGGGGCGAGCCTCGGGGTCGACGCGACGGTCGACGCGACGGTGCAGTCCACGAAGTCGCAGGTGCGCGTGACGGCGCGGCTGGTCGAGGTGGCGACCGGGACGCAGCTGTGGAGCGACCGCTTCGAGAGCCGCGTCGAGGACCTGTTCGAGATGCAGGACCGGATGAGCAAGCGGATCGCCGAGGCGCTGCGCGTCGAGCTCCATACGGTGGCGTTCCGCGGCGACGCGCCGGCCGAGGCGGTGGCGCTGTACCTCCGCGGAAGGCGCAAGATCACCAGCCTGCACATCCTCGGCGAGGACGGAGCGGTCGAGCTGCTCGAGGCCTGCATGGCCCAGGCGCCCGAGTTCCGCCCGGCGCTGGCGAGCTACGCGATCGCGTGCGTGCGCGCGTGGTTTTTGCCGGCGTTCGTCGAGAACCTCGAGAAGCGCGACTGGGAGGCGGAGGCGCGCAAGGCGGTGGCGCGGGCGCTCGAGGTGGCGGGCGACCTGGCCGAGACGCACCTGGCCCGGGCGATGCTGGCGGTCCAGACCGGCGAGTGGCGCGAGGCGGTGCAGGCGCTGGTCAAGGCGCTCGAGATCGCGCCGACGTACCCGCACGCGAACCAGTACCTGGCGCAGCTGCAGTGCGAGGCCGGGAACACCCGCGAGGGGGTCGAGCGGGCGCTGCTGGCGATCGACCTCGAGCCGCGGCTGCTGATCGGGCTGTTCGACGTCGCCCGGGTGTACGCGCTGCGCGGCGAGTTCGACAAGTTCGAGGAGATCCTGAAGCGGGTCGAAAGCGACGACCGCTACCGCAACCCGACGATGCAGATCCGGCTGCGCGTCGCCGGCTGGTACGCCGACCTCGACCGGGTCCGCGACATCCTCGATGCGATCCGCGACGAGGCGCAGGTCGGGTTCGGGCAGTTCGCGATCGGCTACGCGAAGTGCCTGATCGGAGAGTACAGCAAGGAAGAGATGGACGGGTTCGTCCAGATGCTGCTCGCCAACGCGGCGAGCCCGCGGCTGCTGACGTTGCTGTGCCAGATGACCGTCGAGGCGTACTGCGCCCGCGGGTACCCGCAAGACGCGCTGGTGTACTTCCAGAAGGCGGCCGAGTCGGTGCTGATCGATATGGAGTGGGTCGAGCGGTGCCCGTCGCTGAAGGCGATGCGGGCGCTTCCAGGGTTCGCGGAGGCGCGGCGCAAGGTGCGGGCGCGCGTGCAGGGGATGTGGGCCGTGTGAATGGGGCGGCGCGGGCTCGGGCGCTTCGGCGACCGGAGGCGCGGGGCGGCGGGAGCGGGCGGCGCGGGTTGCGAGGGCGAGTGGCCGGGGCGTGAGGCGAGGGCGGCGTGAAGGCGGCGATGGTGGAGCGGAGGCGTGGGGCGGCGGGAGCGGGCGGGGACGGCCGGGTCGAACGGTCCTGGAGCGAGACGCAGCGGTGAGATTTCGCGGAGGGTGGGGCGCTGCTAGGCTGGGAGGCGTGATCGGGCGCGTCGTCTTGGGGTTCGTCACCGGGGTGCTGATCGGGCTGGTGCCTGCGGGGGCGCCGTTGGCGGGGAGCTGTCAGAAGGCGGGGGACTGCCCGACGGGGTTCACGTGCGCGCGCGGGACGTGCGTGACGGACCAGATCCGCTGCGTGTTCGCGTGCCAGCAGCGGGATGTCCGCGGGGAGTGCGTGAACTACGGGCAGGACTTCTGCGGGCCCGATGCGGTGTGCGCCCGCGACTGCACGCGCCGCAGCACGTACGGGGACTGCGCGGAGTGGGGGGCCGACGCGTGCGGCGAGAACGTGGCGTGCGCGAGCCGCTGCAAGGAGCGCAGCACGAACGCGGCGTGCCTGGTGTACGACGCGGACGCGTGCGGGCCGCGGTTCAAGTGCGCGAAGCACTGCATCAACCGCGCGAGCAACGGGACGTGCCTGGCGTACGGGGCCGACGCGTGCGGGCCGAACTTCTCGTGCGTGCAGCGCTGCGTGGCCCGGTCGATCCACGGCGACTGCACCGAGTGGGGCCAGGACGTGTGCGGGCCGAACGCGGCGTGCGCGCGGCGGTGCCTGTCGCGCGACGGCGGCGGGACGTGCCTGGCGTGGGACGGCGACGTGTGCGGCGAAGGGGCGGTGTGCGTGAAGCACTGCACGTCGCGCGGGACGTTCGGCGGGTGCTTCGCGCACGGGCCGGACCAGTGCGAGGCGGGGAGCTGACCGAAGGGGCAGGTGCTGCGGGGGTCCGGGTACGGGGCCGAGTCGGGTGCGGCGTGGGGCTGACCGAAAAGTCAGGTAGGTGGCGGTCGCGGCCGGGCTTGTCGCTCGGTCAGGCGACCCGGACGGCGATCTCGGTGCGCAGCTCGGCGTCCGGGACGGTGCCGGGGGCGTCGAGGTAGATCTCGACGACCGGCTCCTCGGCGAGCTCGAGCGACTGGCGCGGGAGCCAGCGGCCGAGCAGGGCGACGTAGGTGTCGAGGATCGCGGCGTAGGGGCCGCGGTGCAGGGCGACGGCGAACAGGCCGGGCGGGAGCTCGCGGATCGCGAAGCCCGGGGGCGGGGTGAGCGGGAGGTCGGGGGCGATCGGCCAGCCGGCTTCGTAGCGGCAGCGCTCGGGGGCGGTGATCTCCGGGTCGTCGTGGACGAGGCCGAGGGTGGGGCCGAGCGGCGGGAGAGCGTGGGTGGCGACGAGCTGCATCAGCTCGGCCCAGGCGGCGTGCTCGAGGCGGAGGCGGCGGACGTAGCCCATGACGGACTCGCCGACCATGCCGCGGAAGACGCGGTGGAAGTGGTGGAGGGAGAAGCCGGCGAGCGCCGCCAGCTGGTCGGGCTGGAGGTCGGCGTCGTCGAGGTGGGCGGGTCAGGTCTGCGGGAGCTCGCGCGGGGCGGCGGCGGGGAGGGCGTCGGCGTCGCGCTCGCGGAGGTGCTCGGCGAAGCGGGACTCGTACATCGCCCGCAGCTCGCGGTTGAGCTGGCGGGCGTCGAGGTTCTTGCCGGCGGTCTCGATCACCGGGAAGAACTCGACGCGGAAGTGGCCGCGGCGCTCGGGGACCTCGTACCAGGGCTGATGCTTCATCAGCATCGGCGGGTTGACCGAGATGAAGGCCGGGACGATCGGGACGCCGGCGCGGATCGCCGCCTCGATCGCGCCGCGGCGGAAGCGACGCATCTTGCGCTCGTAGGAGCGCGAGCCCTCGGGGAAGATGACGAGCGGGTGGCCGGCCTCGAGGTGGGCGACCATGCGGGTGACGACCGCGGGGACCTCGACGTCCTCGACCGACTCGATCGAGGTGTCCTCGGGGTCAGCCTTGCCCGGGAGCGCCGGGGTGCGGTCGGGGCCGGGGATGTGGTTGGCGTAGCGCATCAGCGGGCGCAAGAGCGCCGAGTGGAACCACGAGGCCTTGGTGACCGAGGCGAGGCCGGGCGCGAGGCCCATCAGGATCAGGGTGTCGATCAGGCTCGGATGGTTGGCGATGACGACGTAGCCGCGGCCGATCGCGGGGAAGTCGGGCGGGAGCGTCGGGCGGCGGTAGCGGATCAGGCCGGCGTAGTGGAGGATGTTGATGAAGGTGCGGTAGACGCTGCAGACGGCGCGCTCGACCCGGCGCTGCTTGTCGACGGGCGTGCCCGGCCACCAGGCGAACAGCGGCAGCATCAGCCGGCCGATCACGGCGCCGAACAGAAAGAAGGCCGCGAACGCCGAGCCTGTGAGCAGGATCCGGAGGAGCTTGGGCACGCCTTGCGACTGCCAACTGTAGTCGTTTCACCGGCCGGGCCACAAAGGGGAACGCTGGGCAAAAACGCGCGAGTTTTGCCACGCGTGGCGCCGTGATCCGCCGCGTGGCGCCGCGCGCAGGGAAGATCTGCGCGCTGACATCAACGCAGGACGAGCGACGATCGAGCGCGGGCGATCGCGTGGCGGGCAGATCCGGCGGGCCACGATCCCTGGCGGAGAAACATGAGCCGCGCGGCGACTCGACGGCGTTCGCCGCGTGGTGCCCGACGGACCTGGCACGGCCCGACCGGGTCCACGACGAGTCGTGACGGCGCACGCCCGACGGACCTGGCACGGCCCGACCGGGCCCCGGATGGAAACGCGGCGAGGGTCGCGGGGCCGGTCTCCGGGGCGCCCGTCCGGCTCAAACAGTCCTCGCCCTTCGTCCCGGCTTCGGGTGCTTCGAGACGACGGTTCACTCGGGCTGCGGAACTCGCCGGCCAGGCGCCCCGGAGCCCGTCCTCGGGAGCTCTCTTGGGATGAGAAGGGTCGCCTGCGCCGAGATCCGGGGCCCGGTCGGGCCTGAACCACGGCCTTCCACGCACGACGAATTGTGACTGCATGGGCCCGACGGCTTCTCGCCGAAGACGAGGCATGTACGGCCCGCACGAGGCACGAAGAGCTACGTGCGCGCGCTCGTCCGCACGCGAAGCGCATGGGACATGTCCCGTGAGCCGATCGACCACGCGGATCTCTGCGGTCCGACGACCATCCGACACGCGCCACCCCGCATCGCCGACCCGCTGCACGCCGACTTCGTGATCTGCGTCGTCGCCGGTCCGGCGCTCAGTTCGCGGCCGGCGTGATGCCGAGAGGTTCGCCGCGAGACGGTCGCTCGTGCCTCGCGCCCGGCGCGCGGCCCCGAAGGCCCAGCCGTCTCCTCGATGTCGGACCGCGACGACCCGCGCTCGCGGTGTGCATGGGCTGACTTTCGGGCCATGCTCTATGAGACATGTAAGTTCGTCGTGCGGCGACGGTCGTCGGGCCGTGCCCGGTCTGTCGGGCCTGCGCGAGCGGCGACGGTCGTCGGGCGATGCACGGTCGTAATTCGTCGGGTGGCGAAGGTCGTGGTTCAGGCCCGGCCGGGCCGTGCCCGGTCTGTCGGGCCTGCGCGAGTGGCGACGGTCGTCGGGCGATGCACGGTCGTAATTCGTCGGGTGGCGAAGGTCGTGGTTCAGGCCCGGCCGGGCCCCGGATCTCGGCGCAGACGACTCTTTTCGTTTCAAGAGAGCTCCCGAGGACGGGCTCCGGGGCGCCTGGCCGGCGAGTTCCGCAGCCCGAGTGAACCGTCGTCTCGAAGCACCCGAAGCCGGGACGAAGGGCGAGGACTGTTTGAGCCGGACGGGCGCCCCGGAGACCGGCCCCGCGACCCTCGCCGCGTTTCGTCCGGGGCCCAGCCGGGCCGTGCCCGGTTCGTCGGGCAGTGTGGGCCGTGCCCGGTTCGTCGGGGAGCACAGGCCCCCGGGTCGTATCTACTCGACCTGGGCGAGCAGCAGCGACGTGTTGACGCCGCCGAACGCGAAGTTGTTGGTCATGATCACCGACGGACGGGCCTCGCGGACCTCGCGGACGTAGTCGAGCGCGGCGCAGCGGGGGTCGATCTCGGCGAGGTTGCGGGTCGGGGCGAGGAAGCCCTCGCGGAGCATCGACAGGCAGAACGCGGCCTCGATCGCCCCGCAGGCGCCCATCGTGTGGCCGGTGAAGCTCTTGGTCGACGAGATCGGGACCGGGCGGCCGAACACGTCGAGGGTCGCCTTGCTCTCGGCGACGTCGCCGATGTCGGTCGCGGTGCCGTGGGCGTTGACGTAGTCGATGCGGGCGGGGTCGAGGTGGGCGTCCCTGAGCGAGCGGACCATCGCGTCGCGCATGCCGGGCTCGGACGGGGCGGTGATGTGGAGGCCGTCGCAGTTGGTGCCGTAGCCGAGGATCTCACCGTAGATGCGGGCGCCGCGGGCGCGGGCGCGCTCGAGCGGCTCGAGCACCAGGGTGGCCGAGCCCTCGCCGACGACCAGGCCGTCGCGCTGGGCGTCGAACGGGCGCGGGCTGAGGTGCGGCTGGTCGTTGAAGTTCGTCGAGGTGGCGAACATCAGGTCGAAGGTGACCGCGGTGGTGTAGTGCAGCTCGTCGGCGCCGCCGGCGATCATCACGTCCTGCAGGCCGTACTTGATCGCCTCGTAGGCGGCGCCGATCGCCTGGGCGCCGCTGGTGCAGGCCGAGGTCACCGGGATCACGCGGCCGCGGATCCCGAAGAACTGCGCCAGGTTGGCGGCGCAGGTGTGCGGCATGAACTTGAGGTAGCTGGTCGACTGCAGGCCCTTCATGCTCATCGTGGTGAGCAGGGTGGTGCAGAACTCGGCGAGCGCCTCGGAGGAGCCGCCGTTGGAGCCGTAGGCGAGGCCGGTCGCGCCGGAGGTGACGACCTCGTCGCCGGCGAGGCCGGCGTCGGCGAGCGCCTGCTCGGCGGTGTAGGTCGCGAGCATGGCGACGCGGCCCATCGTGCGGGTCTTCTTGCGGTGCCAGCGGCCCTCGAGCTCGAGGCCGGTGACGGGGGCGCCGAGGCGGGTGCGCATCTCGGCGACGATCGACCAGTCGGGCATCGTCGCGACGCCGCTGCGGCCGGTGCGGAGCGACGCGGTCGCCTCGGCGAGGGTGCTGCCGATCGGGGAGGCGATGCCGATGCCGGTGATGACGACGCGACGTGGGTGCATTTAGGTCGGGCCCTGGGCGAGTTCGAGGGCGTTCGGGTCGCCCTGGAGGACGGTGATCGAGCCGGCGGCGAGGCGCTCCGGGCCGCGGTGGAGGGTGCACTGGTAGTGGGCGACCGGGCCGCTGGCCCACTGCTCGCGGCAGGTGACGCCCAGGGTGTCGCCGGCGGCGAGGTGGGGGACGTCGAGCTCGAGGTCGCGGACGCCGAGCAGGACGCCGCCCTTGAACGGGTCGGGCGAGCCGAGGGCCTTGAAGGCGAACAGGGCGGCGACGGCCTGGGCGAAGTACTCGACGGCGAGCAGGGAGGAGGCCTTGCCGGCGTCGGCGAAGGGGGGGCCGACGAAGGGGGCGCCGTCGCGGACGGTGACGCTGCAGGCGACCGAATGGTCCTCGGCGGCGGTGAGCGCGTCGAGGAGGAGCATCGGTGGGCGATGCGGGAGCAGGTCGGCGAGCGGCGGGTAGGCCATGGGTTCAGCTGGCCGACGACGCGCCGGGCTGGGCGAGCTCGGCCTCGACGAGGTTGACGATGTCGTCGACGGTGCGGATCTTCCGCGCGACCGCGACGTCGATCCGGCGGCCGGTGACCTCGTGGAGCTCGACGAACATGTCGATCGCGTCGATGCTGTCGAGGTCGAGGTCCTCGAACAGGCGCGACTCGGGCTTGATGTCGGCGGGGTCGAGCTCGAAGGTCTTGACGAGGATGCCGACGATCCGGTTGTGAATTTCCGCGCGCGTCATGCTGGAGTTGTCCGGCGAATGGTACTTGCTGGCCCGGGGGGACGTCCAGGGTCAGGCCAGGGGCTCCGCGAGCATGAACTCGTAGAGCGGGAGGGGCTGGGCGGTGCGCTCGAAGGGGGCGCCGATGTCCCGCAGCAGCGCCAGGCCGCGGTCGCGGGTCGCGTTGAAGATCGCCTCGGTGGTCCGCAGGACCTGCTTGCGCGGCCGCGGCGCGAAGATGTCGTCCATGAAGTCGACCAGCTCGAGGCTGCCGATGTAGCGGCCGACGTTGCCGCGGTAGTAGGCGCCGCGCTCGTGCAGGGCGCGCTCGATCTGCTTGAAGAAGCCGGCGAACGTGGCGAGCGCCTGGAGCACGAAGTCTTTGCGCCGCAGCTCGCCCTTGAGGAAGCGCAGGTCGAGGTGCTGGTCGTTCATGTACGGGGCCGCCCACAGGTTGTAGTAGCAGGCGATGTCGAAGTCCCACTTGAGCCGCATCAGCTCCTGGCTGCCGAAGATCGAGTAGAGGTCGCGGTAGAGCAGCAGGTTGGCGGCGACGCGGAAGTGCATGAACGCGTCGAAGGTGTCGGAGCGGTCGGCGAGCTCGGCGCGCGGCTCGCCGGCGGCGTCGCGGGCGATCATGTCGCCGATGAAGTCGGCCTCGAGGGCGATGAAGTCGCTGCCTGGGCTGTAGAAGGGGTCGGTGAAGGCGGCGGCCTCGCCGAGGAGGAACCACCGGTCCTCACCGCGGAAGAACCGCTTGGTGCCGTAGGCGAGGTGCTTGTACGAGAGGACGTCGAGCAGCTCGGCCTGGCCCTCGCGCAGGAACTGCCAGACGCCGCGGTGACCGCGCAGGAACTCGAGGAAGCCCTCGGGCTTGCGCATGCCGTCGTGGAAGATCTTCTGGTCGCCGACCCAGCCGACGCTCATCACGTCGCGGCCGAGCGGGATAAACCAGATCCAGTAGCCGGGGTAGCAGAAGTGGTTGGTCGACAGCAGGCGGGTCGTGTGCTGGATCCGGTCGCGCCACGCGGGCGGGCCCATGTCGTCGATGTCGGCGTAGCCCTTGAAGCGGCCCCAGACGGCCGACATCGGCATGTCGGGGATGTGGGTGCGCAGGTCGAGGTGGCGGGCGATCAGGCTCGCGCGGCCGGTCGCGTCGACCAGCCAGCGGCAGCGCCAGCGGGTCTGGGTGTCGCCCTCGGTGACGCTGAACTCGTGGTGGGCGTCGGGGCCGCCGCCCATCTGGAGGTCGTGGGCGCGCGCGCCGGTGTGCACGTCGACGCCGAGCTCGCGGTTCATGCGCAGGAGGTCGGCCTCGAAGCGGGCGCGGTCGAGCTGGAAGGTCGGCAGGCGGAGCAGGTGCTTCGAGCCGATCTCCGTCATCTCGAACAGGTCGGTGTCCTTCTCCGGGGTGTCGAAGTAGAAGCGCAGGCCGTTCTTCGGCAGCTGGTTCTCGTAGAGGTACTTGGTCAGGCCGAGGCGCCGGATGAAGTAGTTGCAGGCGATCTCGACGGTCGATTCTCCGACCTTGAACGAGCTGTCGGTGGTGCGCTCGAAGATGGCGACGGACAGGCCGGGGACCTGGCGCCGGAGCTGGCGGGCGAGCAGGTTGCCGGCGAGTCCGCCGCCGAGGATGGCGACGTCGACGGTGCGGTGGTTCTCCACGGGGGCTCCTCGTGTCATGAGATACCGCGAACGGCCGGGGCGTCGCGTCAGGGCGGCGTAGACGCGGGTGTGGCAAAGGTCATCACGCCGACGGTGCAGGCGCCGTCCGGGTCGCGCTCGATGCGGAAGTGGACGCGCGGGGCGGCGCCGGGGGACTGTTCGCGCTCGAGGACGAGCGTCAGCGCGTCGCCGGGGGCGATCCGCTGCTTGAATTTGAGCCGGCCGACGCGGGTCGGCTCGCCGAGCTCGGGCCACAGGGCGTGGACGCGGGCGAGGACGAGGGCGACGAGCTGGGCGACGCCGGGGAGGATCGGGGCGCCGGGGAAGTGGCCGGCGAAGTACAGGAGGTCGGCCGGGGCCTGGACGGCGTAGGTGACGGTCTCGCCCGCGGCGGCCGGCTCGCGGGCGAGGAGCTCGAGCGGGAAGTCGGCGCGCATGATCGCTGCGGCCTAGCCGAGGTCGCCGAGGCCGATGACGTCGGCCATCGTGTAGAGGCCGGGGGCGCGGCCGGAGACCCAGCGGGCCGCTCGCAGCGCGCCGCGGGCGAAGATCGCCCGGTCGAACGCGCGGTGGGTCAGCTCGAGGCGCTCGCCCTCGGCGAGGAACATGAGGGTGTGCTCGCCGATCGAGTCGCCGCCGCGGACGGCCGCGACGCCGATCTCGCCGCGCTCGTGCGGGCGCGATCCCCGCGAGGCGCGGTCGGTGCGGAGGACCTGCTCGAGGTCGCGGCCGTTCGCCTTGGCGACCGACTTGGCGATCCGCAGGGCGGTGCCCGACGGGGCGTCGCGCTTGTGGGTGTGGTGGATCTCGAGCAACTCGGCGTCCCAGGACTCGCCGAGGGCGCGGGCGACCACGCCGGCGAGCTTGGTCAGCAGGGTGACGCCGACGCTGAAGTTGGCGGCGCTGACGATCGCGATCTCGCGCGAGGCCTCGCGCAGGAGGGCCATCGTGTCCTTGCCGAGGCCGGTGGTGCCGAGGACCAGCGGGACGCCGGCGTCGACGCAGCGGCGGATGTTGGCGTCGGTCGCGTCGGGCAGCGAGAAGTCGACGACGACGGAGCTGCGGCGCGGGCGGAGCTCGTCGACGAGGGTGAGGCCGACGTCGTGGAGGCCGGCGACGCGGCCGGCGTCCTGGCCGAGGCCGGGACCGCCCTCGCGGTCGACGGCGGCCTCGAGGACCATCTGTTCGCTGAGGATGATCTCGCGCAGCAGGGTCTTGCCCATGCGCCCGCGGGCGCCGACGACGACGATGGGGACGAGGCGGTCGTTCATGACAAAAGGCCGAGGGTCTGGAGGGTGTCGGCGAGGCTCTGGCCCTCGCGGCTGTTCGGGTCGATCTCGACCAGCGGGAGGCGCATCTCGCCGCTGGTGCGGCCGAGCAGGGCCATCGCGGCCTTGACGGGGATCGGGTTGGGCTGGGTGAACATCGCCCGCGCGAGCGGGTAGTGGCGGTCGTGGAGGGCGCGGGCCTCGTCCCAGCGGCCGCCGAACGCGGCATCGACGAGGGCGGAGACCCACTGCGGGGCGACGTTGGAGGTCACCGAGATCACGCCGTGGCCGCCGAGCGCGAGGAACGGGAACACCGTGAAGTCGTCGCCCGAGAGCAGGGAGAACTGCGGGCGCTCGCGCAGCAGCTCGCGCAGGCGGGCGGCGCGGTTCAAGTCGCCGGTCGCTTCCTTGATGCCGACGAGCTTCGGGTGGCGCGCGAGCTCGGCGACGGTCTCGGGCAGGAGGTCGACGCCGGTCCGGCCGGGGACGTTGTAGACGACGACCGGGAGGTCGCTCTGATCGGCGACGGCGGTGAAGTGGGCGACGAGGCCCGCCTGGGTGGGCTTGGTGTAATAAGGAGTGACCTGGAGCGTGCCGGCGGCGCCGAGCTGCTTGCAGGCGCGGGCGAGCTCGACGGCCTTGCGGGTGTCGTTGGAGGCGGCGCCGGCGAGCACGGGGACGCGGCCGCGGGCGGCCTGGACGGTCAGCTCGACGACGCGGAGGTGCTCGGCGGTGGACAGGGTCGAGGCCTCGCCGGTGGTGCCGCAGGGGACCAGGCCGTCGATGCCGGCGGCGATCTGGTGCTCGACGAGGCGGACGAGCGCGTCCTCGTCGACGCGGTCGTGGCGAAGGGGCGTGACCAGGGCGGTGAGGGCTCCGCGGAACATGAGCGGGGCGGACACTATCACAGGCGCGGAGGCGAGGTCAGGGCCAGGAGATCGGCTCGTGCGAGGCGAGGATCTCGAGGCCGGTGGCCGCGCGGCGGGCGAGGCACAGGCTGGCGCTGGCAGCGGCGCGCCCGCCCGAGGCGACGGGGAAGCAGTGCTCGCCGGCTTCGCGCGGGACGCGGACGCTGGTGACGTCGACGGAGGTCGCGCCGGGGGCGCCGGGCACGGGGTGGAAGACCGCGGCGATCAGGTGGAGGTCGGGGTCGGGGCTCGGGGCGTCGTGCCAGCGGACGAACAGGCCGCGGCCGGGCTGGAGGGCGGCGTAGAGGCGGGCCCGCGAGCGGGCGGCGAGGCGCTCGGCGAGCGCGAGCGCGTGGCCGTGGAACGGGTCGGCCGCGAGGACGCGGGCGAGGACGCGGCGGGCCTGCTCGAGGTGGTCCTGCTGGATGTAGAGCTGGGCCAAGGTGGCGCTGGCGAGCGCGGCTGGCGTTTCAGACATGGTCTTCGTCCCAGGTGGCATCGAGGCCGAGGACCGCGCCGGCGAGCCAGGTGGGCGTGAGCCACGGGCGGGCCGCGGCGATGTCGCGGTCGATCTGCTCGGCGAGCGCGGCGGCCGAGGGGAAGCGCTGCTCGGCGCGCAGGCGGACGGCGAAGGCGACCTCGACGTCGAGGCCGTAGAGGGCGTCGCCGAGGTCGACGTCGAGCGCGTGGACCTCGAAGGTCCGCGGGGCGCCGGGCTCGGGGGTGAAGGTCGGGTTGGTGCCGACGTTCATCACCGCGGGCCACAGGCGGCCGCGCAGCGGGCCGGGGGACAGCACGGCGAGGGCGCCGGCGTAGACGCCGCCGGGCGGGAGCAGAGGATTGCGCGCGGCGATGTTGGCGGTCGGGTAGCCGAGGGTGCGGCCGCGGCGGGCGCCGGGGACGACGGTGCCCTCGACGCTGTAGGGGCGGCCGAGCATCGCCGCGGCGGCCGGGAGATCGCCCTCGGCGACGGCGCGGCGGACCCCCGAGCTGCCGAGCTTGCACGGCTGGGTCGGGTCGGGGACCTCGGCGACGACCTCGACGGCGATCCCGGCCGGGGCGAGGGTGGCGCGGAGGACCTCGGGATCGCCGCGGCGGCCGGCGCCGAAGCGGAAGTCGGGGCCGACGACGACGGCGGCGGGACTCAGGCCGTCGCGCAGCAGCTGCAGGGCGAACACGTCGGGGGCGGTGTTCGAGAGCTCGCGGGTGAACGGGAGGACGACGAGGGCGTCGACCCCCAGCGCGGCGGCGACGCGGGCGCGCTGGCCCGGGGTCTGGAGGCGCGGCGGCGCGCGCTCGGGGGCGAGGACCTGGGCCGGGTGGGGCTCGAAGGTGACGAGCGCGACCCTGGGGGCGGGGGCGAGGGCGGGGGCGAGGGCGGCGGCGCGGCGGAGGAGGGCCTGATGGCCGCGGTGGAGGCCGTCGAAGGCGCCGATGCACGCGGCGGTGCCGGGCGAGAGGGGCGAGGGCTGCCGCAGGAGGCGCATGAGCGACGGGCGGCGAGGCTAGCACGCGCGGGGTGGCGCGGAGCGCAGCGGGCGCGGGGCTTGGCTCACGTGCGGGGGGCGCGTGCGGAAGTGGTGTAGGCTACGGGCATGCTGCGCGCGTCCGTCCTGTCGTGCCTGGTGCTGCTGGCTTCGTGCGGGGAGTCGCCGCGCGAGGTGTACATGCAAGGCCTCAAGCTCGAGCGCGAGGCCGAGAAGGGCCCGTGCAAGCTGATGTTCGACCAGGAGATCGGCGCCAACGTGCTGTCGGGCGACCAGGTGCAGAGCTGCCTCAAGGGCCAGGAGCAGGCGCTGGCGATCTACGAGAAGGTCGCGGCGCTCGGGTTCAAGGACCCGGAGTTCCAGGTCACGTACGAGCGCGCGCAGGAGCGCAAGAAGCGGCTCGAGACGATGCTGACGGTGATCCGCGAGATGGAGGCGCCGGAGTACCCGGGCGGCCAGGTCGCGGCGCCGAAGAAGTGAGCGCTCAGGGCAGCGCGCCGCCCTCGATCCAGCGGACGATCGCGACCTTGTCGGCGTGGCCGAGCGGGCCCTCGGGCGGCATCGGCCCGCCGCGGACGCCGAGCAGCGCGTCGCCGTGCTGGTCGCGCAGGAGCTTCTGCACGAGGTAGCTCTCGGACGGGCGGCGCGGCGAGACCATCAGGAAGCCGGTCGAGCGGGGGCGCGTCGGCAGGACCAGCCCGGCGAACGCGTCCTGCGGCGACGACAGGTCGAGCAACTCATGGGCGAGCTCGCCCGGCTCGCGGTGGCAGCCGCAGGTCGGGTTGTCGACCGCGAACACCTGGCCGGGCGCGAACAGGTCGGTCAGGGTCGGCGCGGGATCGGGCGCGTCGCCCTTGTCGTCCTCGTCGACCGCGACCTCGAACTCGAGGAGGAAGGCCGGGTCGCCGTCGCCGACCCACCCGGGGGTGGTGACGTCGAGCTGCTCGCCGGCCCAGCCGACGGCGCTCGGGCGCAGCTGGACGCGGTGGAGCACGCCGGGCACGAGCGACCGCTTGGCGCGCACGGACACGACGCTGCCGGGGCACCACGGCTCGCTGGCGGCGCCGGTCGCCTCGCCCGGGGGGCGCCAGGCGAACAGCTGCAGGTCGAGCTGGGTGTCGAAGGTGACCTGGCCGGAGCTCAGCGAGGCGTCGAAGTCGTCGAGCGCGCGCGGGTCGAGGGCGCCGGAGAAGCAGAAGTCGATCTGCGCCTCCGGCGGGACGGTGCCGCCGGGGCCCGGGATCGTCTCGAGGATCTCGAGGCGATCGGAGATCGGCTCGAAGCGCGACGTGTCGCTGACGCGGGTGCAGGCGCACAGGGCCGCGAGCGCGATCCCGGCGGCGGCGCGCGGGCGGAGCGGGGCGGGGGCGCGTCGCGACATCGCGGGCAGGGTATCCGGGGGCCGGCGGCGCGGCCAGAGGGGACGGCCCGGGCCGAGGGCTCAGGGCCGAGGCGGGCCGAGGGCAGGCGGGCACGGTGCGCGGCGGCTCGCCCGCGCGCGGCCTGCGGCGAGCAATTTCCCACGGCGCGCAGGGTCTACGCGCGGCCGTGGCGAGCAGCACACTTCTGCGAATTCGCCGGGGGCGGCCCTCGGGTGGCCGGCTTGTTGACCCTTTGCGCCGGCCCCTGGTATCGTCGCGCCGATTTCGGCAGTCGTGCCGGGTCGGAAAGCCCGCCCGCGCCTGTCACGATCTCGAACCAGGGAGCCTCTGGTGTTGCGAACAACGCGATTCGTCAAGCTTGTCCCCATCGTCGCCGCGGCCGCGCTCACCGCGGGCTGTGGGCCCTTCGGCTACCTGAAGAAGGTGGCCAAGGAGTCGACCCGCGCGGTGGCGGCAGCCGAGGCGGCGGGCGCCGAGAAGGACGCGCCCTACGAGTACTGGGGCTCGGTCACCTACCTGGAGCAGTCGAAGATCCTGATGGGCTACAGCGAGTACGAGCGCTCGTTCGACTACGGCGCGCGCGCCAAGCAGCTGGCCGAAGAGGCCAAGAAGAAGGCCGAGATGCGGCGCAAGGGCCAGATGGAGCAGAAGGCCGAGGGGCTGGCGACGCCGGAAGATCCGGTCGCGCCGGGCGGGTCGGCCGACGCGAGCGCGTCGGCGGGCGGCGGCGAGGTCAAGGCCGGGATCAAGGTCGGAGGTGGCAAGTGAACCGCCGCACTCGCAATGTTTGTGTCGTCGCCACGGTGGCGAGCTCGCTGGTCGGCGTCGGTTGCCTCGGCGAGCGCCTGCTCGGCAAGGTCCAGGGCACCGACACGGTGCTGCAGGGCGCGATCGCCGACGGCTCGAAGACGATCGGCTGCGCGCCGAAGGAGACGGCGATCGCCGAGGCGAACGTGCGGTTCGCCCGCGACGCGCTGGCGATCGGCGAGTACTACCGCGGCAAGGAGCACTCGGAGCGGGCCGAGATCTACACCCAGCTCGCGCGCAAGAAGACCGATCCGGTCCGCTGCAAGGACCCGAACGCGGTCCGCGAGTTCACGCCCGGGCTCGGCGACCGCGACGGCGACGGCTACGACGACAAGGCCGACAAGTGCCCGGACGACCCGGAGGACTTCGACAGCTTCGAGGACGACGACGGCTGCCCGGACAAGGACAACGACAAGGACGGGGTCCTCGACGCGGCCGAGTTCAAGGACGGGCGCTGGTCGAACCTCGACAAGAAGACCGAGGGGGGGCGCGAGCTCGACTGCCGCAACGAGCCCGAGGACCTCGACCAGTTCGAGGACGAGGACGGCTGCCCGGACCCGGACAACGACCGCGACACGCTGCTCGACGCGGTCGACAAGTGCCCGAACGACCCCGAGGACTTCGACCAGTTCCAGGACGAGGACGGCTGCCCGGACAAGGACAACGACGGCGACAAGGTGCTCGACGCGGCCGAGCTGGTGCGCAACCCGGACGGCACCTACAACTGGACCAACAACGACAAGATGATGGAGGGCGGCGTCGAGGTCGACTGCCGCAACCGGCCCGAGGACGTCGACGGCGACAAGGACGAGGACGGCTGCCCGGACCTCCTCAAGATCGACAACTGCCAGATCAAGCTCAGCGACAAGATCTACTTCAAGTTCAACAAGTGGGACATCGACCCGCGGAGCTTCAAGGTCCTCGACGAGGTCAAGGACACGCTCAACGCCGCGCCCGACATCAAGATCTGGATCGAGGGCCACACCGACAGCAAGGGCTCGAACAAGTACAACAAGACGCTGTCGCAGAAGCGCGTCGACAGCGTCCGCGACTACCTCGTCAAGGCCGGCATCGCGTCCGACAGGCTCGAGCCGATCGGCTGGGGCGAGGAGAAGCCGCTCACGCCGGACAGCAACAAGACCGCCGAGGGCCGGGCGGCCAACCGCCGCGTCGAGTTCAACCTCAAGGACTGCAAAAAGACGATCCAGTGAGCGGCGTCGTGCGCTCGCCCACCCGAGACCCGAGCGCCGGCGATGTGCCGGCGTTCGGCTGAAGGAGACCGAAGAAACCCGTGCGTACGTCCTCCATCCCTCGTCGTCGCGGAGCTCTGACTGTCCTCGCCGGGGCGCTCGCGCTGGCGGCGTTGCTGTCCTCCGGGACAGCCCACGCCGACCCGCTCGACGACCTCAAGGCCGCGTACAACAAGGCGCTCGGGCAGTACAACAACCTCGAGCTCGACCCGGCGCTGCAGGTGCTCGACGGGGCGCTCGCGAGCGCGGCGGCGGACGACCCGGCGACGGCGCCGCTGCGGATGCTGCGCGCGGTGATCATCTTCTCGAACACCGGCAAGAAGGACCAGACGGTCGCGGCGTTCGTGCTCGCGGTCAAGGCGGACTACAACATCGCGCTGCCGCCGGACCTGCGCTCGCCGGACCTGCAGAAGCTGCTCGACAAGGCGCGCAAGGACTCGAAGGCGCAGCCGCCGGCCGAGTCGCTGCGGCACAGCTCGCCGGCGGCCGAGGGCTGCGGCCAGGACCTCAAGTTCGAGGCGATCACGTCGGGGATCCCCGACGGCGGCCAGGCGGTGCTCTACTGGCGGCCGGCGGGCGAGAAGGGCGAGTTCAAGTCGGTGACGATGGACGCGTTCGGCAGCATCGCGACCGCGACGGTGCTGGCGACCGACCACGGCGACAAGTCGGTCGAGTACTTCCTCTACGTGTTCGACGGCGCCAACAAGCCGCTCGGCAACAAGGGCGACCAGGAGAACCCGCTGTCGGCGAGCGTCACCTGCTCCAAGGAGGAGCCGAAGCCGGTGGTCGAGGAGAAGCCGCCGGAGAAGCCGAAGCACACGCTGCCGCGGGTGTTCATCAACATCGGCCTCGGCACCGGCGTCGGCGTCGCGCGCGGGGTCGCCGACCAGAGCTACAGCCAGTACGACCCGTTCAGCGGCTTCAACTACGGGCTCAAGGAGTTCGCCTGCGCGATCGCCCGCTGGAGCAGCGGCACCGCCGAGCTGCCGGCCGACCAGCTCGACTACCTCAACACGATGGGTCAGACGGTGACCGCCTTCGGCGCGCCGTACGACGTCAACGCGCTGGCGATGGCCTACGACGCCGGCGAGTGCGGCCGCAACCACGCGGTCAAGACCGGCATGGCCTCGGCGCCGTTCCACGTCGCGCCGGAGATCGGCGGGCGGATCGCCAAGAACCTGGTGCTGTCGGGCTTCGGCCGGCTGCAGCTGGTCACCGGCTCGCAGGTGTTCCGCGACGACCCCGACGCCGCGCTCGCCGCGTCGTACATGAACGACGTCACCAACGTCGACCCGCCGGGCAAGCGCGTCAAGCCGGGCTTCACCGCGGCCGGCGGCCTGAAGATCAAGTACTTCCTCGGCTCCGACGAGAAGAAGTTCCGCCTGTTCGTCGGCGGCTTCCTCGGCGGCGGCTTCACCCGCCTGCGCGTCCCGATGGGCTTCGCCAACGACCGCAACGGCAACAGCGTGCCCGACGACAAGGAGTTCGCGTTCGACACCGGCTCCGGCCAGTGCGTCGCGGTGTGGCCGTACCAGTACGACTGCGCCAACCCGAACTCGCCGCAGAGCCAGGCCGCGACGATGCAGGCCGCGGCGGTCGCCGCCAACGCCGACAAGAGCCAGCGGATCGACACCGTGCGGATCGGCGGCGGCCTCGTCGGCGCGACGTTCGGCTTCCACTACCAAATTGTCAAGAACTTCGCGCTGTTCGGCGAGCTGCAGCTCGGCGTGTGGTTCCCGCGGACGACCAGCTTCCTGATCGACCTCAACGTCGGCCCGGCGATCACGTTCTAGGCGCTCGCCGGGGCCGCGGCGCCGCTACTGCGCGTGCAGGAGCGGCGCCGCGAGCGCGAGCGCGGTCGCCACGGCTGTCCCGAGGGTCAGGGCGATCAGGACCTGCGCGATCCGCCAGGACCGTACGGACAGCCAGGCGAGCGCCTCGTCCTCGTCGAGGTCGGCGAGCTGGCGCAGCGTCGCCGGCAGGTCGCCGCCGCGCTCGGCCGCCTGGACCGCGCGCGCGAGCGTCCGCGGCAGCGCGGCCGCGGCGAGCGCGTCCCCGAGGTCGCCGCCCTGCGACAGGCCGCTGCGCGCGCGCAGGGCCGCCTCGGTCAGCGCGCGGTCGTCGGCCTCCCACGCGGCGAGCTCGAGCGCGGCGAGCCGCGGGACCTCGGCGCCGAGCAGCAGCGCGAGCGCGCGGGCGAAGCGGGCGAGCGCGAGCCGGCGGACGGCCCCGCCGAGCCGTCC
>ERZ1066136.75-NODE-75-length-111855-cov-25.802039_pt1 | contig 111855 bp, 101 predicted proteins | sample MGYA00382783_ERZ1066136 | MGnify/ENA primary metagenome ERZ1066136 (study PRJEB33369, sample SAMEA5778366) | biofilm metagenome | biome: Industrial cooling water; feature: Water cooling tower basin; material: Biofilm | place: United Arab Emirates | collected... | reverse complement strand
TGGCACCTCAGGATCAGCCCCACGAAAACTTTAGCTTCCCCGAAGAGGTTCTGCCCCGTGGTAACGCTCTCTAATACATTCGTTGCAGGTAACCGCGACCAGGAGTCTTCTGGATTTGCCTGGTGGTCTGGCAACGCTCGTTTAATCAATCTATCTGGTAAATTGCTGGGTGCTCACGTTGCCCATGCTGGTCTGATTGTCTTCTGGGCAGGAGCGATGACCCTGTTTGAGGTCGCTCACTTTATCCCAGAAAAGCCGATGTACGAGCAGGGCTTGATCCTGCTGCCTCACCTGGCTGCCCAGGGTTGGGGGGTCGGTGCCGGTGGTGAAATCATTGATACTTTCCCCTACTTCGTAGTGGGCGTATTGCATCTGATTTCCTCCGCTGTTCTCGGTTTGGGTGGTATTTACCACGCCATTCGTGGGCCTGAAACTCTGGAAGAATATTCTGCTTTCTTTGGCTACGACTGGAAAGATAAGAACCAGATGACCAACATCATTGGTTACCACCTGATCCTGCTGGGTTGTGGTGCCCTGTTGCTGGTTGCCAAAGCGATGTTCTTTGGTGGTCTTTATGACACCTGGGCTCCCGGTGGTGGAGATGTACGGGTAATTACCAATCCGACCCTCAACCCTGCCGTGATCTTCGGTTACCTGCTGAAGTCTCCCTTTGGTGGCGATGGCTGGATTGTCAGCGTTGATAACCTGGAAGACATCGTTGGTGGTCATATCTGGATCGGTTTGATCTGTATCTTTGGCGGTGTCTGGCATATTCTGACCAAGCCCTTTGGTTGGGCCCGGCGGGCTTTCATCTGGTCTGGTGAGGCTTACCTCTCCTACAGCCTGGGTGCTTTGTCCCTGATGGGTTTCATCGCTGCCTGCTTCGTCTGGTTCAACAACACTGCTTACCCCAGTGAGTTCTATGGGCCTACTGGTCCTGAAGCGTCTCAGGCTCAGGCTTTGACCTTCCTGATTCGTGACCAGCGCCTGGGTGCTAACGTTGGTTCTGCTCAAGGCCCCACAGGTCTGGGTAAATACCTGATGCGCTCTCCTACCGGTGAAATCATCTTCGGTGGTGAAACCATGCGCTTCTGGGATGTGCGTGCCCCCTGGCTGGAGCCCCTGCGCGGCCCTAACGGTCTGGATCTGAACAAGATCAAGTACGACATCCAACCCTGGCAGGCTCGCCGTGCGGCTGAGTATATGACCCATGCTCCTCTGGGTTCTTTGAACTCCGTAGGTGGTGTGGCAACGGAGATTAACTCCTTTAACTTCGTATCTCCCCGCTCCTGGTTGTCAACTTCCCACTTCGTACTGGCCTTCTTCTTCCTGGTCGGTCACCTCTGGCATGCCGGTCGCGCCCGCGCCGCTGCCGCTGGTTTTGAAAAGGGAATTGACCGGGAGACAGAACCCGTACTGTCGATGCCTAACCTCGACTAAGTGGTAAGTTCCAGGCTGATTAGTCTGTTGCTTCGCTAACTAAATGGCTGAAAGAGGCCTCCGATCGATCGGAGGCCTCTTTTGTTTCGTCAAGCGTGTTACCTCTGATTTCTATAGTTCATCTAAAGGGAGCAGGCATTCTGGAAATGCCTTCCTAAGATAGAAGATAGAACGCTTCTACCGCCCATACCGTAGAGGTGTTTTCACTCAGCTCGACTATCAGGGAGGTAACCAATGGTCGATGCCACTCAAACTCTCGATCACGAACTGGTTTTAGATCGGGATTGCACGACCCTATCGCGCCATGTTCTCCAGCAACTTCAAAGTTTTTCCGCCGATGCTCAGGATTTAAGTGCCCTGATGAATCGGATAGCCCTGGCCGGGAAATTAATTGCCCGTCGCCTGAGTCGAGCTGGCTTGATGGAAGGGGCCCTTGGCTTCACTGGAGAAGTCAATGTCCAGGGTGAAACCGTCAAAAAAATGGATGTTTATGCCAATGAGGTTTTCATCTCTGTCTTTAAGCAAAGCGGCCTGGTCTGTCGCCTTGCCTCGGAAGAGATGGAAAACCCCTACTACATTCCAGAGAACTGCCCGATCGGTCGCTATACTCTGCTCTACGATCCGATCGATGGTTCTTCTAACGTCGATATCAACATCAACGTTGGTTCTATCTTTGCCATCCGGCAACAGGAAGGTGAAGACCTGGATGGTTCTGCCAGGGATTTACTCCAGAGTGGACGCAAGCAAATTGCTGCCGGATATATTCTGTACGGCCCCAGTACGATGCTGGTCTACTCGATCGGTCGGGGGGTTCATGCCTTTACCCTTGATCCCAGCCTGGGAGAGTTCATCCTCTCCGCTGAAAACATTCAGATTCCTGACCATGGCCCGATTTACAGTGTGAACGAAGGTAATTTCTGGCAGTGGGAAGAGTCGATTCGAGACTATACCCGCTACGTGCACCGCCATGAGGGCTATACTGCCCGCTACAGTGGGGCACTGGTGGGGGATATTCACCGAATTTTGTTTCAGGGTGGAGTTTTTCTTTACCCCGGCACTGTTAAAAAGCCAGAAGGGAAATTGCGTCTGATCTACGAAACTTCGCCTCTGGCCTTTTTAATTGAGCAGGCGGGGGGAAGGGCCAGTACGGGAACTCAGGAGATTTTGGATGTGGTTCCCGACAAACTCCATACCCGTACTCCCCTGATTATCGGGAGTAAGGATGATGTAGCCCTGGTAGAGTCGTTCATTCAGGAACGAGCCAGGGAAAAAGAAGAGAGTTTAATTGCCAATCATTAAAGCGGCTTTTCCATCGGTTTTGAGTTGTCAGCCTTGCATCCCAACCGCGCATCGAGAAGCAATCAGTTAGGAGTATCGACATGACAGCGACTACCAATCATCTTTTAGAAATCAAGCAATTTGGCCAGAGTATCTGGATGGATAACCTCACCCGTGACCTGATTGAGTCCGGGGAGTTAAAAAAATTAGTTGAAACTCAGGGTTTGAGGGGAATAACTTCCAATCCGGCTATCTTTGAAAAAGCGATCGTCGGTAATGCCATTTACGATGCCGATATTGAAGCCGGGATCAGTGGTAAAAAGCCTCTTCTGGAAATTTATGAATCTCTGGTGTTTGCCGATATTCGCCATGCCTGCGATATTTTTCAGCCTATCTATGAAGAATCCGGCGGGTTAGATGGCTATATCAGCATCGAAGTTCCTCCAGATATCGCCCATGATACTGAGAAGACCATTGCCGAGGCTCGTCGCTATTATGCTGCCATTGGCAAAGAAAACCTGATGGTCAAAATTCCCGGTACTACCGCCGGGTTGCCCGCCGTGGAACAGGTGATCAGTGAGGGGATCAATGTTAACGTGACGCTGTTGTTCTCGGTGCAGAGCTATATCGAAACGGCCTGGGCCTATATTCGTGGTCTGGAAAAACGGGTCGAACAGGGACAACCGATCGATAAATTGGCCTCGGTGGCTAGCTTTTTCCTGAGCCGAATTGATTCCAACATTGATGCCAAGATTGATGCCAAGTTGAAGGCTGGTGTTCCCGAAATGAATACCCGCGAACGACTAGAAGCCATCAAGGGAAAAGTTGCCATCGCTAACGCCAAAATTGCTTACCAGGAGTATAAGAAGATCATTCAAACCGATCGCTGGAAAGCCCTGGCAGCTAAAGGTGCTAATGTTCAACGGCTGCTCTGGGCCAGTACCGGCACCAAAAATCCTGCCTACAGTGATGTCATGTATGTTGATGAATTGGTAGGGCCGGATACAGTCAATACGCTACCACCGTCTACGATCGAAGCCTGTGCCGATCATTGTCATGTTGATAACCGGTTGGAAACCGGAATTGAGGAAGCCTACACCCTGATTGAAAGCCTCAAAGACCCTGATATCGACATTAATCTAGATCAGGTGATGGATGAGCTCCTGGTGGATGGCATTGATAAGTTTGTCCAACCCTTTCAGTCCTTAATGAAGTCCTTGCAAGACAAGGTCGATCGCCTCGCAACTGTCTGAACATCAGGCTAAAGGCCAAAGGACCAGCTTTTGTCTCTGGGCCTTTAGCCTGCTTCATCTATCCTCTTACCTGCCTCCGCCTATGGTCACCCTGCTCGAAAATCCGCTCCGCGTTGGTCTCCAGCAAGAACGCACCCCCGATCCGGCGATCATTGTGTTTTATGGTGCTTCCGGCGATCTGGTCAAACGTAAGTTGATCCCGGCCCTCTATTTCCTGCGCCGCCAGCGTCGTCTTTCCCCGGAAACGACGATCGTCGGGGTGGCCCGCCGGGAATGGAGTCACGATTACTTCCGGGAGCAAATGCGGGAAGGCATCGAAGAGTTTTCCCAGGGAATTGGTTCGGAAGAAATCTGGAAAGACTTTGCTGAGGGCCTGTTCTACTGCCCCGGCAACATGGATGATCCCGATAGTTACCAGCGTCTGAAAGCTCTTTGTGCTGACCTGGATAGCAAGCGGGGTACCCGTGGCAATCGGGTTTTCTACCTTTCTGTCGCTCCCAATTATTTCCCGGAAGCGATCCGGCAACTGGGGGCAGCGGGGATGCTGGCCGATCCGACGAAACACCGCCTGGTGATTGAAAAACCCTTTGGCCGAGATCTGGGTTCGGCCCAGGCCTTAAACCAGGTGGTGAACCAGGTCTGCAAGGAGCAGCAGGTTTATCGGATTGACCATTATCTGGGTAAGGAGACGGTTCAAAACCTTCTGGTCTTCCGGTTTGGTAACGCTATTTTTGAACCCCTCTGGAACCGGCAGTTTATTGACCATGTGCAAATCACGGTGGCTGAAACCGTTGGGGTGGAAGATCGGGCTGGCTACTACGAGTCGTCGGGTGCCCTGCGAGACATGGTGCAAAACCATCTCACCCAACTCCTCTGCCTGACGGCGATGGAACCACCCAACTCTCTGGATGCCGATAGCATTCGGACTGAAAAGGTGAAGGTGCTGCAGGCGATGCACCTGGCGGATGTCAACAACCTGGAGTTGAGTGCCGTTCGGGGGCAGTATTCGGCGGGGTGGATGAAGGGCAAAGCGGTTCCTGGCTATCGGCAGGAACCAGGAGTAGACCCCAATTCTACAACTCCTACCTACGTCGCCATGAAGTTGATGATCGACAACTGGCGCTGGCAGGGTGTGCCCTTCTATATGCGAACGGGCAAACGGCTGCCGAAAAAGGTTTCAGAAATCTCGATTCAGTTTCGGGAAGTGCCCTACCTGATCTTCCAGTCTGCGGCTCAGCAGGCCAATCCTAACGTTCTAACCATGCGAATTCAGCCCGATGAAGGGATTTCCATGCGGTTTGAGGTGAAAATGCCCGGTTCCAGCCTGCGAACTCGCCCCGTAGAAATGGACTTCCGCTATGGCTCGTCCTTTGGGGTATCGGGAGGAGAGGCCTACGATCGTCTTCTGATTGATTGCATGATGGGGGATCAGACCCTGTTTACACGGGCCGATGAAGTGGAAGCGGCCTGGCGGGTGGTAACACCTGCCCTGAATGTTTGGGATTCGCCCAGTGACCCGGCCTCTGTACCCCAGTACGAAGCGGGTACCTGGGAACCCCATGAAGCGGAGATGCTGATTAACCGGGATGGTCGCCGCTGGCGCAGACTATAAAACAGAACGCAGTCATGTCAGGGAATAAGATAGGTTGCTCCCTGGCTGACTCAACCTCCAGCAGTTATCCCTTCATCTTCCGCTCCGGTAGTCTTGCTATTCTTTATCCTTCTCTCTTCTCTCCTATGGCTACTCAATCTGCCCCCCTGGTTTCGTTACAAGCACCTAAGGATGTTTCCCTGGGTGAGATCGAGTCAGAACTGGCTCAGATCTGGAAGATGTACAGTGCTGCCAATCTCGATGGTTCCCACTCGGGGGCAACGCGGGCCGCTACCTTTACCCTGATTGTTTACGAAAGTACAGTGATGGGAGAAGCCCAAAATTTGCTTTCGATTTTGGGATTTTATCGTGGCCCGATCGATGGTATCTATGGGCCTCAGATGGAAGTGGCGGTGAAAACGGCCCAAAAAGCCTATGAGCTGACCACCAATGGCAAAATTAATTCTGAGCTTTTAGAGAAATTGCGGCAGGCTGTGGCCCAGAAGGCTGCCACCGAGGGAGAGGTTTTACCTCCCAACTACGCTGCCAATAACGCTGGTGCTATTGCTGATGCGATCGCCAGCCAGAACCCCTGTCGGATTATTTCCCTGCTGCCCGTACCGGGAGAGGATGAAGGAGTAACCGCCCAGGTTTCGGCTTACTGCCCAATCCAGAAACGTGGTCAGAGCACCTTAATCTGCTGTGAATACATTACCCTGAGAGGTACAGAAAAGGCCCTGGAGCGGGTTAGTAGCCTGGTTTCTTCCCTGCTAATCAGTGAGTTGCCGAAGTTTCTCTGGTGGAAAGCAAACCCTGATCCCGCTACCGAGCTGTTCCGTAAGGTCGGCAGCATGTGTAATTCGGTGATTGTCGATTCCAGTGGATTTCAAAAGCCAGAAACTGAACTGCGGCAGTTAATTCATTTGATGGAAGATGGAATTCAGGTGGCTGATCTGAACTGGTCCCGTCTGGCAGCCTGGCAGGAACTGGCTGCTGAAGCTTTTGACCCGCCAGAACGCCGCGCTGATTTAAAGGAAGTGGATCAGGTGACGATCGACTACGAAAAGGGCAATGCCACCCAGGCCCTGATGTATGTCGGCTGGCTGGCCAGTCGTCTGAACTGGAAACCGGTTGCTTACCAGTTCAGTGGCAATGAGGCAGACTACGATCTGCACCATATTGAATTTATGACAAACGATAACCGCACGGTAAAAGCCGAACTGGCAGGAGTGCCGATCGCCGATGCTGGGGATGTGGTTGGCGATTTGATCGGGTTACGCCTGGGGTCAACGAATCCGAATGCGAACTGCAACACCATTCTCTGTTCTGAAACCACAGGCTGTATGCGGATGGAAGCGGGAGGGGCGGCTCAGTCCTCCCGAATTCAACAGGTGACCTCCCTGGCAGACCAGCGGGCGGAAGTCATGCTGGGTCAGCAGGTACAACGCTGGGGGCGGGATGTATTGTACGAAGAAAGCATGCAATTGACCGCTCAAATTCTTCACCTGCGATAACATACGCCCCGTCTCAATCCTCTGGAGTTTCTCGGGAAGGTAGAGTCGGTTGGGGCTATCTGGGGTTTATCCAGTTACCCAACCTGACCCTCTTTTTTGCTTAACGGTTTCACCATCCAGAGCGATTGGGTTTCGTATCCTAGCTGCTGGTACAGACTGAGGGCCGGTTGATTGGAGGAAAACACCTGCAGACCAATCTGCCGATCGCCTCTGGTTCTGGCCCAGGTTTCGGCCTGTTGCATCAAAGTCCGGGCAATTCCACGACGGCGGTGGTTGGGCTCGACATAGAGGAGAAAAATATGGGCATGGCGATCGCCCTGCACCTGGTCGATCGCTGTTCCTATCCAGAGACAGGCAATAACATCGGGGCGTTGAGGGCTGGAAAGGCTGGTTCTTTCCTGGGGTGAATCGATCTCAGCAAACCACAGGGGAGTTTCTCTGGAGAGATACTGATCAACCGTAGCTGCCAGATGGGTATAGTCTTCAGCAGCGGCCATTTCAGAGTAAGTCCGTTGCAAAAACTTCAGTAAGACTGCTCGATCCAGCCCAGAACCGAGACGCAATCGATAGCCCGGGGGCAAGATGGAAGACAAAACTCAAATTACCTCTAACCAGAGCTAATCAAAAATCACGGGTTGGCTTAGAGCTGTTCCGAAAACCCGGGGTCATCTGGTAGCCCTTTAACCAGGGCAGAGAGGGCCGGAGGCAACCCGGCAACGGTTTCGACATTGGGGGCTACCGACTGTTGCGGAGCCATTTCTTCGATCGGGGCTGGGGCTGCCATATCTGCAGGTAAAAAGATACGGGAGCTTACAGCCAGTAGCGCTACCAGAAAGACTAAAACAATCAAAAAAGGAGCCACGTACTGCCGAAATACCGCCATAACACTGCTGCCAAATAATTATTTAATTAAGGAAAATTTTTCTGAGACTTCACTCAAGATTTGTGAAGTATCCTTCTCATACTATCGTGAATCCTCCGCCTGTGGCTGATTTTCTTCCTGTCTTGAATGCCAGGGAGCAAAGAAGGGCAGCAGCAGCAATCCGGGCAGGGCTGCCACCAGAGTCAGCAGAAAAAACAAGGCCCAGGCCTGCTGATTGGGAGTGCTGGCATAGGCCGTCGTCTGCAACCAGGAGGCGGTTCGCGTATATTCCTGCAACCCCTGAGCCAGCAGACCACTGGCCGGCCCTGCTATTAAATCTCTCCCTACGGCCATCAGACTGGAGAGCAGGGCAAACTGAGTGGCTGAAAAGCGAGGATTGCACAGACTCATGAGAAAGCCTACAAACCCGGCGGTGCCGAGGCCGCCACAGAGATTTTCGATATTGATGGCCAGAACCATGGCCAGGTAACTTTTCCCCACCAGGGCCAGGGCCAGATAGCCCAGGTTGCTGACGGCCTGTAACCCGCCAAATACCCAGAGGGAGCGATTCATCCCAATTTTGCTGAGTACTGCCCCTCCGGCCAGGGTCCCAACGATCGTGGCTACCAGGCCCATACCCTGACGGATATTACCAATATCAGCATCGGCAAACCCCAGCCCTTTACCACCCAGGAAGGGTACAGCCATTTTGGCTACCATGGCATCCCCCAGTCTAAACAGGATGATGAAAACCAGGGTAAATGCGGCCTGCTGCCAGCCAAAGCGGCGAAAGTAATCGACGAAGGGTAAAACTACCGCCTGTTGTAAAGATTCGGGAGGTTGCTCAGACCCCTCTGGCTCTGGTGCCCAGAAGGAAGTTAGTAACCCCAACCCCAGCAGCAAACCCAAACAGGCGTAAACCCAGGGCCAGGTAATCTGATCTGCCAGGTTAAAAGCAATCCAACCAGTTAGCAGGAGGGCAACCCGATAGCCCAAGATTGTAACTGAAGCTCCGGCTCCTACCTCTCGTTCGGTCAGGACATCTGCCCGGTAGGCATCGATCGCGATATCTTGAGTCGCACTAAAAAAGGCGATTACCATCGCTGTCAGAGCCAGGAGTTGCAGATTCCAGGTACGCTCTGAGGCAGTCAGACCTGAAATTGTCGCCATCTGTATTGCGATCGCCAGAATTGTGGCGATCAGGGCTACCTGGGCCAGCACTATCCAACCGCGTCTGCGACCCAGAAAAGGCGGAACATAGCGATCGAGCAGGGGCGACCAGAGAAACTTTAAGGAGTAAGGTAGACTGACCAGACTGAACCAGCCGATCGTACTGAGGTTCAGTTGAGCTTTAGTCATCCAGGCTCGAAAAGCATCATCGGTCAGGGCAAACGGTAGACCGGAAGCAAAGCCCAGGGCCAGAATGACGGCAATTTTACGGCTCTGAAAAACTTGCAGGAAGGAGCGGGTGGCTTTCACAGGAACAAGGAGTAAAAGATAGAGTTGATCAAAAGGATCTTTTCACCAACTCATAACTCATACCCTATAACCTGTCCCTTTTTACAATTTGCCGTAACCCCGCCAGACTCCAACCAGGACCCCCTGGACGACTACCTGACTGGCAGGAACTTCGATGGGAGGGTACTTTTCGATGTCAGGGTTACCCGGTTGCAGGGTGACCTTACTGCCCTTGCGGTGAAAATACTTGAGGGTCGTTTGTCCTTCAACCCTGGCAGCGACGATCGTGCCGTTTTTGATCACCTTCGGGTCGGATATGGGTTGCATGATCACGACATCACCGTCGTCAATCAGGGCATCAATCATGCTGTGTCCCCGAACTCGCAGGGCAAAGTAGCGGGGATCGAGGAGGAGGTTAGAAAAATCTAAATGTTCAACTTCGGTGTCTGGGAAGGTTTCTACCAGACCACCAGCGGCAATGGCTCCCATAATGGGTACTCCGGGCGAAGAAGCCTGGGTTAACCGAATTGTCCGGGCCTGCCCTTCACTCCACTCGATATAGCCCTTACTCCTTAAATGCTCCAGGCGGCTTTGAACCGGGGCTGGAGACTTTAAACCCATCGCCTTCATCATCTGACGAATCGAAGGAGAATGGTGGTGGCTGCGAATATATTCAACTAGCCAATCGTAAAGTTCTTGTTGAGCTTCAGTAAGAGTTTCCATAAGGGCAACAGAAGGACAGATGGTCTTAGAACGTTTGTACCATCAATCGCCGATCATGTCTAGCCCCTATTTTGTCAAGAAGTCTTAAGTTTTATCTCAAGATCTCAGCTCTGCCTCCAGGTTAGCTCATGCTGCACCCAGAAGGCTTGCCAGCAGGGCCTTCTGGGCATGCATACGATTTTCCGCCTGATCCCAGACGCGGGATTGAGCCCCTTCTATCACTCCATCCGTGATTTCTTCGCCCCGGTGGGCAGGCAGGCAGTGCAGCACGATCGCTTGCTTGTCAGCGTGGGCCATGAGTTCTTCATTTACCTGATAGGGTTGAAAGATCGGAATCCGACTGGCGGCCAGGTCTTCCTGCCCCATGCTGGCCCAAACATCGGTGTAGACGGCCTGTGCCCCTTTAACTGCCAGAATAGGGTCGGTAGTCACCATGACTTCGCTGCGCTCGCCAGCAATCATCCTGGCCTGATTGACAATGGCTTCCAGGGGTTGATACTCCGGTGGCGCTGCAACCCGGACATTTACGCCAGCCAGGGCACAACCTAACATCAGGGAGTGCGCCACATTATTGCCATCTCCGACGTAGGTGAGGGTTGTTCCGGCCAGAGTGCCGAAGGTTTCCTGCATGGTTTGTAAATCTGCCAGAACCTGGCAGGGATGCTCCAGATCGGTGAGAGCATTGATAATTGGGATCTGGGCAAAACTGGCGAAGGTTTCCAGGTCGGCTTGCTCAAAGGTGCGAATGGCCAGAATATCTAAGTAGCGTTCTAGAACCCTGGCAGTATCGGCGATCGGCTCGCCTCGACTGATTTGAATCACACTGGGGTTGAGGTCTAGCACCTGCCCACCCAGCTGGTACATGGCGACGGAGAAACTGACTCTGGTGCGGGTTGATGCCTTGTAAAACATCAGACCCAAAATCTTTTGACACTTAACGTCAATGGCCCCTGACTTTAACTGGGCGGCCAGATGCAGTAGCTCTTGCATCTCGTCTGCGGTCAGGTCTGCCATGCTGAGCAAATCGCGGCCCTTGAGTGCCCCCATCATCCTCACCCTTAAACAAGCTGGTTCTAAAAAACGTATCAGATCCCGGCCACTTCGCCTAGCAGATTTCTGGCTTGAAAGGAGGGATCAGGGGGACTCAGAACTGTCTTGATCGACTACTGGAGCTGCTTCAGTGGCATTCGCCAGAACTGTTGAACTGGCTTCCTGGAAAGAGTTGGGTGCTTCCGTAGACCCTTCTTCCGGGGGGTGCCAGGTGGGAAGATCTGGATTTTCTGACAGCGGTTCTGGTGCTTCCACCAGGGTAGGGGCGGCGGCCTCTAAACTGCCCGCTTGCTTCACCCATTCTGCGATCGCCGCGATCAGCCCTTCCATCGTGAATTCCTTGGCTTCCGCATCGACCCGGCCTAGCAAATCTTGACAACTGCGGGTGGTTTGAGGCCCGATGGAGGCGATACAGACCCCAGTTAACCAGGACTGCCAGGAGCTATCGGGTTGGGAACGCTCCAGCAATTGGCAAAAATGTTTGACGGTCTTAGAACTGGCAAAGGTAATGATATCCACCTGCCTTTGCTGGAGGGCAGCCAGGGCCACCGGATCGATCGTGTCTGGGCAGCGGGACTGATAGGCTGCCACTTCGACAATTTCTGCACCTCGACTGGTAAAGTCTTTCACCAGGACATCCCGGCCCCCACTTTCTACCCGGGGAAACAGCATTCTGAGGCCGGGGAGAGGGTCGGGAAAATGAACTGCCAGAGAATCGGCAATGTACTCTGGTGGCACAAAATCTGGCTTCATGCCTCGCTGTTTTAAGCTTTGAGCCGTTTTTTCGCCAACGGCGGCAATTTTGATTCCACTTAAGGCTCGCAGATCCCGAATCTGACTGGCCAGGCGATCGAAAAAGTATTCGACGCTGTTGGCGGAGGTCAGGATCAACCAGTCAAACTCGGCCAACTGAGAGATCGCCCGATCGATCTCGCGCCAGCTAGAAGGGGGGGCAATTTCCAGAGCTGGCATATCAACCACCCTGGCTCCCAGATACTTGAGGCGGTTGACAAACTGACTGGACTGGGTAGCAGCCCGAGTTACCAGGACTGTTTTCCCAGTCAGGGAGCCCGTAGTTGGAGATTCAGCCCTGGGGGCAGGGACCTGGGAAATCGGCGTTTCAGAAGAGGATAGAGAGGGGTTGGGCACAGGTTCAGGCTCTGGTTGGCTCGGTTGTTGCATGTAGAATCGTAACCTCACCACCTCCCCGACGACAATCACACAGGGGGAAAGGGTTTCTCCGGCGGTATCTCGAACAATCGACTTTAAGGTGCCTTCCCAGACCTGCTGTTCCGGGCGACCGGCCCAGCGAATCACGGCGATCGGGGTCTGGGGAGGTTTACGGTGCTGGCGAAATTTTTGAATAATCTCAGGTAGGGTTTTACCCCCCATTAGAATCACCAGGGTATCTATTTGGGTCAGGGGTTCCCAGTCAAGGGCTTCCGGGTCATGGCCCGTCACTACGGCAAACCCACGGCTCAGGACTGCATCGGTCAGGGGAATCCCTGCCAGCAGGGGGGCGGTCAGGGCAGAGGAGAGGCCAGGCACCACTTCAAAGGCACAATTGGCTTCCGTCAGGGCTTGAATTTCTGCCTGAACTCGGCCAAAGATAAACGGATCTCCGCTTTTCAGGCGGACAACCCGCTTTCCTTCCCGACAATGCTGAACTAACAGCTGATTAATCTTAGCTTGAGGCGTACTGGGTTGCCCGCCCCGCTTGCCCACATCCAGCTTCAGACAGGTTTCTGGCACCCATTGCACCAGATCCTTTTCGACCAGGGCATCGTAGATTACGACTTCCGCTTCGGTCAGTAGTTGCTGTGCTTGCACGGTCAGAAACCGACTGTCGCCCAAACCAGAACCAACAAGAAACACCTTACCTGAGGGTTGATTCATAACCGATGTTTGCATCCTGGGGCTTAAGCATAATCCGAAAGCGATCGCCGCTAGTCAAGTGAAACAAACTATACAGATTTGTTTTATATGTTAGCAATCAACAGTTGAGACTTTAGTTAGATAGATCGATCGGCCTCCAATCAGTCTAATAAAGCTAATAAAAAAGTCGGCGGTGTGGCAATGGTGGGAGAGCTACTATTGGCCTTTTCCTGTAAAGGTCTTACCGGTGCCGCCAGAGCTAAAGCGTGATCCAATAAAGTTGACGAGATTGATGGGGAAGCTGGTTCAAACAATTGTTCAGATCTGGCAGCAGCGAGTTAGTAGAAATACGCTACATCTGCCATCAGCCTTTTGGAGTATGGGATGGCTGCTTACGGCTTCCGCTCTCTGGGGGTTTTATGAAATTGCCGAGGGTGTTTTAGACCAGGAAACCCAGAACTTTGACAGAGAGATCTTACTATCCCTGCGGCCCTGGCATCGTCCCTGGTTAGATCGCCTGATGGTAGCGATTACCAGCCTGGGGGAACCGGCCATATTGTTAGCCATGAGTGTGGCCCTGGCTGGTTTTTTTCTCTGGCGTAAAAAAACAGCTGAAACCAGGATGTTGATTCTGGCAGCTGGTGGTGGGCTATTACTCAACTTCTGGTTAAAGCACCTGTTTATGCGCGATCGCCCCCTGTTGTGGCAACACACGGTGGACGTGGGTTTCTACAGCTTTCCCAGCGGTCACGCCATGATGTCGATGGTGGTTTACGGGGCCATTGGTTATTTGCTGGCAAGCCGTTATCGCCGCTGGTGGTGGGAGATCATTCTGGGAACGGCGGTTTTGATTGGGGCGATCGGCTTTAGTCGGCTCTATCTGGGCGTGCATTGGCCCACGGATGTGATTGCCGGATATGCCGCCGGCGTGCTCTGGTTGGTTCTCTGCAGTTTTGGCCTGCGGCTCTGGAAACATCAATCCCGATCGGGCAATTCCTCCTGAGTCTGGTCTGACCCGTTCTGTCCGGTTCTGTTGGGGCCTTAAATCTGACCAGCGACATCTGCGATCGATCTCGGAGGATGCTAGGGTGAAGAGTATTAAGTTTTTTAACCTTGGCCCCTGCTACTTCACCCATGACCGTTGCCGTTTCTCTCCAGAATGTTGACAAAACCTTTGATCAGGCTCCTGTAGTAAAGGATCTTTCCTTTGAGATTAAAGCTGGCGAGATGTTTGGCTTATTGGGGCCAAACGGGGCAGGTAAATCTACCACCATCCGGATGCTCACAACCCTGACCCGGCCTTCCGGGGGACGGATCGAGGTAGCCGGCTATGATGTGGTGCGGCAGTCTTCCCAGGTGAAGCAACGGATCGGGGTGGTCTTACAGCAAACCAGTGTAGATAGTGATCTGACCATCTGGGAAAATATGGAGTTCCATGGTCGGTTGCACCATATTCCCAATCCCCAGCGACAGCGTGACATCGAACGCTGGTTGGAGTATGTGGACCTGGTAGAACGACGCAATGATCTGGTCAAAACCCTGTCGGGAGGGATGAAACGGCGCTTACAGATTGCCCGGGCCTTGCTCCATCAGCCCGAGATTTTGTTTCTTGATGAACCTACCGTTGGCCTTGATCCGCAGACCCGGCGACGGCTCTGGGAGATAATTCGAGATTTGAACAAGCAGGGGATGACGATGCTGTTGACCACCCACTATATGGATGAGGTGGAGTACCTCTGCGATCGGATTGGAATTATGGACAGTGGCAGTTTGATTGAACTGGGAACCCTGCAGGAACTGCGCCAGAAGCATGGAGAAGGGTTGGTGATGAAGCAGGCGGGCGATCGCTGGGATTACAAATTTTTCCCAACTCTGGCAGCAGCCAACCAATTTCTTGACCAGCAGACAGATAAAACGGGCATGATGGCGCGCCCAGCCAACCTGGAAGATATTTTCGTCGAGTTGACTGGTCGCAATCTGGATTGAAGCCGGTGGAAACTCCTGCCTCCTCCGACCTGGCAGGAAAGGGTTTTGCTGAAAGTCCTGGGATGTGCCGTTATGATGATGGCTGAACCCGCCCTTAGAGAATCTTGCTCTTACAGCTATCGGTCAGTCCCTCCGCCGTTTTCCCCCTATGTCCCGCCTTGCCACTACGATCGAAGCGATTCTTTATCTCAGGGCGCAACCTGTCAAGTTGGCTGAGATTGCCGAGATTGCCCACTGCGATCGGGCCACTGCCGAAGAAGGCATTATTGAGCTGATGGCCGACTATGCCCATCGCGACACCGCCCTGGAAATTGTCGAAACCCCCGATGGCTATACCCTGCAATTGCGGGAAGCCTTTCATCACCTGTTGCAGACCCTGATACCGGCAGATCTGGGGGTGGGGGCGCTGCGTACTCTGGCGGCGATCGCCCTGCGAGGCCCATTATCTCAGACAGAACTGGTGGATCTACGGGGTTCAGGAGCCTATCAGCATGTTCAGGAACTTGTGGCTCTGGGGTTCGTCAGAAAGCGCAGACAATCAGATGGGCGATCCTACTGGTTGCAGGTGACAGACAAGTTTCATCAGTATTTTCAGTTGAATCAAATGCCCCAGGAACTGAAACAATTTATGAAAACCGAGCCCTGAGCAGGCAATTTGTCTCCGTACTTACACCGGAACCCGTTTAAAGTTCGGTATTCTTCCCTTATTGTTACGGGTTCAACTGCAAAGTAGAAGTGTCAGAATAGTTTTAGACAGGATTTTGGAGTTCGCATAGTGTTTAACCCTAATAGCGCTAATTTCCTCGGTGCCGATGTTGAAGAACACGATGCCAACCAACTGTTGAAGTATTTACAGCTCCAGCCTCCCGAAGTGCTGGCCCAGGTAGCCCGGGCGGTTACCCCCGAAGTCAAGCAGATTATTTCCCATAATGTCCAGGGATTGGTCGGAATGCTCCCTTCAGAGGCATTCAATGTCAAGATCACGACCGATCGCGATAATCTGGCGGGGCTGCTGGCTTCTGCGATGATGACGGGCTATTTCCTGCGTCAGATGGAACAGCGGATGCAGATGGAAAATGTTTTGACCGGTACTCTGCCTCTGTCGGATGACGACTAGGCTGGATTAGCAACCAGGTTCAATGCAGACACCCCACAGCGGTTACCACTGGGATGGTAGTCCCCGTCGTTTTTTTGAGGGTTGGTACTACCGGGTCACTATTCCCGACTGTGGCCAGACCTTCGCTTTTATGTATTCGATCGAAGATCCGGTCGGTGGCCAGTTCTACAGTGGTGGTGCGGCTCAGATTTTGGGGCCAGAAGACAGTTACCTCTGTCGCACCTTTCCCGATGTTCGAGGTTTCTGGGCCTGGCCTGATCGCCTGGGTTTAGGTCACTGGGGCAAACTCAATCCCGATCTGCACCCGCAGTCTTTCCCTGAGAAACCAGGGTATTTGGTTCCAGAAGCCTTTGAGCGTCAGGTGCAATCGGGCTACCAGGCTACCGCTACCTGGCATCAGGGAAAACTCCAGGACCCTTCCGGTAAGACCGCCAGCTGGCAGTATAAGATTCAACCGCTCGATGGCTGGGGCGATCGCAAGGGCAGGCAACAGTCTACCGCTGGCTGGCTCTCGTCTCTGCAAATCTTTGAACCGGGCTGGCAGATTCTCATGGCCCATGGTCTGGCCACGGGCTGGATTGAATGGAATGGCCAGCGCTACGAGTTTGAGCAGGCTCCGGCCTATAGCGAAAAGAACTGGGGTGGGGCTTTCCCGCAAAAGTGGTTCTGGCTCAATTGCAATTGCTTTGACCAGGAGCCCGATCTGGCCCTGACCGCTGGCGGGGGTCGGCGCGGAGTCCTCTGGTGGATGGAATCGGTCGCGATGGTAGGGATTCATTATCGGGGAAAATTTTACGAGTTTGTCCCCTGGAATAGCCAGGTACACTGGCAGATCCAGCCCTGGGGAGACTGGCAGATGTCTGCTGAAAATGAGCAGTACAGGGTAGAACTGGTTGGCACAACCGATCGTCCCGGTACTCCGTTGCGGGCTCCCACCCTGGAAGGACTGGTCTATGCCTGCAAGGACACAATGCAGGGAGAAGTCAGTCTGGAGTTGCGTCACCGCCGATCGGGCCAGCGGATTGTCCAGGCTCACAGCCATCTCTGTGGCTTAGAAACCGGTGGTGGGGAATGGGATGGAGTATGGAAAGCTTAAGGAGTGGGGTGGAGTTGGCCGATTCCCTGAGCTTCCCCTGTCCGCTTCTTTTTCACCTTGCTATAATCTCCCTATCTGGGGCTGTAGCTCAGATGGATAGAGCGACCGCCTCCTAAGCGGTAGGTCGAGGGTTCGAATCCCGCCAGTCCCGTCGGTTTCCCAGAATCTTAGGATTACAAATTTAATGACAACCCACAACTTTAATGGTTGAAAGTTCTGGGTTGTCATTAAATTCACGATCCTTAGTGAGTATAGGTTTTAGGTAAGCATGGGTTTTAATAGAAGGATGCGACTTCTATTAATTGGACTGATTCGTGGCTACCGGGTGTGTATTTCACCCCTGTTTTTACCTGTCTGTCGGTTTCAACCTACCTGTTCCCAGTACGCGATCGCTGCCATCGATCGCCATGGCCCCCTCAGGGGCAGCTGGCTCACCGCTGCTCGTCTCTGTCGTTGTAACCCTCTGTTCCCCGGTGGGTATGATCCGGTCCCAGAGAAACAATAGGCAGGACAGGGAAACCTTTGATGAAAGACTACCAGCGGATTGCGATCGTCGAATCTGGAGAACCCCTGGTGGCCATCCCGGCTGATCGGGTCTGTTTAATCTCCCCCCATCCCTACGCAGTACTGGGGGCGCCCTACGGCGATAAGTCTCCCTTCTACCTGCGGGCCGGAGTGCTGGCGGCGTTGTTGCAGGCTCAGACCAAGCTGGAACAATCCTATCCCGGCTGGAAGATTCAAATCTTTGATGCCTACCGGCCGATCGCCGTTCAGCAGTTCATGGTGGACTATACCTTTAGCCAGCTGGTTCAAGCCCGCGGGTTTGGACCAGAGAACCTGACCGATGGGCAGAAGCAGACTCTGCTGGAGCAGGTTTACGAGTTCTGGGCAGTTCCCAGTGCTGACCCGACCACCCCACCGCCTCACAGTACAGGGGCGGCCCTGGATGTGACCCTGGTGAATGCTGCAGGAACTCCGATCGAGATGGGGTCTGAGATTGATGAGATCTCTCCCCGCTCCTACCCTGACCACTTTGCCGGTCATTCTGACGAGACAGCCCAGAGGTACGATCGGCACCGGCAACTGCTGGCCGCCTGTATGGAGTCCGTCGGGTTTACCCGCCATCCCAGGGAGTGGTGGCATTTTTCCCTGGGAGATCAGATGTGGGCCTGGTTAAACAACCAGCAGCGGGGAAGGAATTTAGTCGCCCGGTATGGGTCGATCGCTTAGGACCATAATTCATCCAAACTAACCTTTTAATGGTTGCCAGCGCCACCGCGCTGGCAACCATTAAGTTCCGGGTTTATGAAGGTCACGATTCTCAGGGGCGCTCTTGAGAACGCCTCCAGGAATTTATCAGGCTTCGATTTTGACCGAAAGGATGCGATCGTTGGCCCGGATGGCGTTGACCACAGCCATGTCTTCTGTCTTGCCGAAGACCGTATGCACCCCATCCAGGTGGGGTTGGGGAGAATGGCAGATGAAGAACTGACTACCACCGGTATCTCGACCGGCATGGGCCATGGAGAGGGTTCCGGCCAGGTGCTTGTTGGGGTTAATTTCACACTTAATCTTGTAGCCAGGGCCACCGGTTCCCGGCATACCCCGTTCGCCTTTGCGGGTGTTGGGGCAACCGCCCTGGATCATAAAATTGGGGATGACCCGGTGAAACGCCAGACCGTCGTAAAATCCCTTCTCCGCCAGATCTACGAAATTTTTGACGGTATTTGGTGCGTCGGCATCAAACAGATCAAGATGGATGGTGCCCTTGTCAGTTTCCATGATGGCACGAGTCATGATAGCTCCTTAGAGTCAGAAGTACGGTTGAGCAAAGCCAACCCAAGAATAAGACTTTCCGATCCTAGCAATGATTTCAGACTGAAAGATTTCAGATTGGGAAACCCTGGTAGCCAGGAATACTAATCAAACTCTGAAGTTTAGGGTAGAGATCCAGAACAGAGTTGATAATGGTCTTCCATCCCTTCTTCGTGTAAGTGTGAGTAAGCGATGACAAAAGCATTGAAGCGCCGTCAGTTCCTTGTCTATGGTTCGGCCGCCCTGGGGTCCAGCTTACTGCTCAAAGCCTGCGGTACCGCTCCTGGCCCTGAGTCTTCTCCGGCGGCCCAGGGTTCTCCGGGAGCCAGCCCTGCCAGTGGCAAAATCAAGGTGGCAGGGGTCTATACGGTGCCGATCGAGCAACAGTGGGTCAGCCGGATTCATAAAGCCCTGGATGCGGCTAAGACCCGCGGCGAGATTGAGTATGTCTACTCTGAAAACACCACTAACACTGACTATGAGAGGGTGCTGCGGCAGTACGCTGAAGCTGGCAATCAGCTGATTGTAGGCGAAGCCTTTGCCGTCGAAAAAGCCTGTCGGGCCGTCGCGGCCGCCTATCCCAAAGTGGCCTTTCTCATGGGGTCCAGCGGAAAACCCGATGGCAATAACTTCTCCGTGTTTGACAACTACATCCATGAACCCTCTTACCTGACCGGTATGCTGGCCGGGGGCATGACCAAGTCAAAGCTGATCGGCATGGTCGGGGGCTACCCGATTCCCGAAGTCAACCGGTTGATGCATGCCTTTATGGCTGGAGCGAAGGAAATTCAACCGGATGTCAAGTTTTTGGTGACCTTCATTGGTAGCTGGTTTGACCCCCCCAAGGCGAAGGAAGCGGCCTTTGCCCAGATCGGAAAGGGAGCGGATGTGATGTACGCCGAGCGCTTTGGCGTTTCCGATGCGGCCAAAGAGAAAAAAGTGCTGGCCATTGGCAACGTCATCGACACTCAGAAAGATTACCCTGACACCGTAGTTGCCAGTGCGATCTGGCACATGGAACCCACCATCGATCGGGCGATTAAAGCCGTTCAATCGGGTAGTTTTAAAGCAGAAGACTACGGCCAGTACAGCTATATGAAGTATGGTGGCAGTAGCCTTTCACCCCTGGGCACGTTTGAAACTAAGGTGCCCGAGGCTCTCAAGGCGAAGGTGAAGCAGCGACAGGAGGAAATCCTGGCTGGTAAATTCACGGTCAAAGTAGACGACAGCGAACCCAAATCTACTGTTTAGCCCCCTCAATCCCTTGGTTTCCTCTGACACCGTTCTCCAACTCAGTCAAATCAGCAAACGATTTGGCAATCTGCTGGCCAACGACGCGATCAGCTTCGATCTGAAGCGGGGTGAGGTTCTGGCTCTGTTGGGAGAGAATGGCGCGGGTAAAACCACGCTGATGAATATTCTGTTTGGTCATTACACCGCCGATCGGGGAGAGATTACCGTCTTTGGCCAACCCCTGCCCCCTGGTTCTCCCAGGGCGGCACTGCGGGCCGGGATTGGCATGGTGCATCAGCACTTTACCCTGGCCGATAACCTGACGGTGCTGGAGAATGTAGTTCTCGGAACCGAACCCCTCTGGCAACCCTGGCAGAACCAGAAGCTGGCCCGTCAGCGGTTAATGGAGTTAGCCGATCGGTTTGGCCTGGTCGTGAATCCGCAGGCCCGGGTGGGAGAGCTCTCCGTGGGAGAACGGCAGCGGGTCGAGATTTTGAAAGCCCTCTACCGGGAAGTCAAAATTCTGATACTGGATGAACCGACGGCGGTATTGACTCCCCAGGAAGCGGAGGCTCTGTTCAACACCCTGGGGAAGTTGACCGGGGCGGGGTTATCAGTGGTGTTCATTTCCCACAAGTTGCAGGAAGTGATGGCCGTCAGCGATCGGGTCCTGGTATTACGGGCCGGGCAGGTGGTGGCCCTGGTAAACACCTCCGATACCAATGCCGGGGAACTGGCGGAATGGATGGTGGGCCGGCCCCTGGCTAAAACCGTTCGTCCTCCCCTGGCGGTGGGGAAACCGGTGCTGGAGCTGACCGACGTAACGGTTCAAGCCTCCCAGCAGCAAACCCTGCTGCATCAGGTCAATTTGACCCTGCATCAGCATGAAATTGTTGGGATTGCCGGGGTTTCCGGGAATGGGCAGGCCGCTCTGTTTGACCTGATCAGTGGCCTGATTGCCCCTACCCGGGGCAGTCTGCGGCTGTACGGCCAGGAGGTACGGCAATTTTCTCCTACCAGTATGGTGACGGCAGGGGTAGCTCGCATCCCAGAAGACCGGCACAGTACAGGTCTGGTGGCGGATATGAGTATCTGGGAAAATTTGATTCTGGAACACCACCAGGAAACCGCCTTTTCCCAGGCCGGGTTGCTCAAGCTGGAGGCGGCCAATCGCCATGCCGAAGCCCTGATTGAAGCCTTTGATGTGCGTTGCCCCTCACCCACGGCGATCGTTCGGTTGTTGTCCGGTGGCAATATGCAGAAGTTAATCCTGGGGCGGGTACTTTCCCGTAGCCCCCAGGTGATTATTGCCAGCCAGCCCACCCGGGGGTTAGACCTGGGGGCGGTCACCTACGTGCATCAGCAACTCCTGGAGGCCCGGGAGCGGGGAGCCGGGATTTTGCTGATTTCAGAGGATCTGGAGGAACTTTTGAGCCTCTCCGATCGGATTGCCGTGATCTACAAAGGTCAGCTATCTCAGCCGATCGCCTCGGAAGCAGTGCAGGTGAGGGAACTGGGTCTACAAATGGCCGGCAAAATGTGACAGTTGAAGCTGGTCAGGGTCAATCAAGGTACCTGAACCGTGACTGTGGCGGCGATCGGTTGCCCTTTGTAGAGGAGAGCTTCATGGCCATTGGCATTGAGGCTGACGGTCAGTTGTCGCTGTCCCGTTGCTAATTTGGGCAGGTAGTACCAGGAACTATATAACCGGGTTACTTTCTGGCCGTCTATGTAGAGATGGGCATGGCCTTCGGTGGTGGTGATACTTTTGCTATTCACCCGTTCTGGAGCGAAGCGAAAGTTGCTCACCTGCACTTCCAGATTCCAGCCTCCTTTGGGGTCGGGGTGAACCTTCAGCTTCACCGTCGGAATGGGCTGTTGACCGGAAACCTCTAGCGGAGGGTGATGGTGGTCGGCAGAGTGGTGGGTCATCCCCGCTGGGGCCGGAGCCATCCCTGGTTTTTCATGGGCGGATAGGGACAGGTTCCCGATCGCTCCCCCGCAAACCAGCCAGGCTGTAAGTCCCAGCCCCGATTGCCAGTGTTTCATGGTTCGTTTTACTCCTCAAATGATTCAGGTCACAATGGATTCCTGGGTCTGACGAATTTGCTGCATCAGGCCCACAACATGCTGATAGGCCACCTGCCTGCCCTGGCTCTGAAATACTGCCGCTGCCTGTTTCAGGTCTTTTAATGCCTGCCCTGTATTGCCCAGGTTGTAATGGGCGACTCCCCGATCCAGATGGGCCTCCGGGTTGCCAGGATTGAGGTGCAATGCCTGGTTCAAGTCGGCGATCGCCGCCAGATAATTGCCCTGTCTGCCCTGGAGGCAACCCCGGTTGTAGTAAGCTCGCTCATGCTGGGGATTGAGCTGAATCGCTGCATCGAAATCGGCGATCGCCGCTGTCAAATTAACCAGAGCCAGCTGGGTCAGGCCCCGCTCAACATGGAAGTCGGCCAGGGTGTCAGCGGGGGTGGCGGGTTGGAGCAGGGCCAGGTTAAAGTCTGCCATCGCCTCCCGGTAGGCTCCTGTGGCAGCGCGGGCCAGACCCCGGTTAAAATAACCTCTGCCATCTTCGGGGGATTGGGCCAGAAAAGTCGTATCGTCGGCGATCGCCGCTGGATAATTGCCCAGCCGGTAGTAGGCCAGACCCCGATTCAGGTAAACCTCCCGATTGCTGGGTTGCAGCTCTAAACTGTGGCTGCAATCGGCGATCGCCGGTTCATACTGTTCCAGATGTAGATGTACCAGGCAGCGATTGGCATAGGCGGCGGCCACCTGCTGATTCAGGTCGATGGCCTCGCTAAACCCTGCCTTTGCAGCGGCATAATTGCCCTGTTGTAGAGCAGCGATCGCCTGCTCAAAGCTGGCTGGTCGATCGTTGCCTGGGTCGGCCAGGGCTGGGGCCGCAGAGCAGAGCAGGAGAAATATCCCCAGACATAAATTCCAGAAGAGACTGCGGTAAAACTGCATGGGTCACCTCGGTTAGGATTTACCTGCGATCGCCCGACTATCGGTTCTACTTTTTCCAGCCCTTGTCAGCCTGGGCCAGCACATAGTCGGCTACGGCTGCAATCTCTTCTTCGCTCAGCTTGCTCTTAAAGGCTGGCATGACATTCTTGCCATTGCGAACCTGATTGCTAATCGCTTCTACGGAATCCATGCCGTACTGTTTCAGCGCTTCTTGCTTGAGGTTTTTCGGGGCCATCACTACGTTTATGCCGCCAGCATGGCAGGCGGCACAGTTGGCGTTAAATACTTTGGCCCCCAGGCTGGTATCAGCCAGGGCTGGTTGGGTCAGACCAAAAAGCATAGTCGCCAGGGCCAAAAGGGCGGTAAGAATCGATTTCATAGGCCAAAATAATTCAGGGTTTTAAAGACTTGTTTAAGTTTGCCGAGAAACCGGTTTGGGGTCAAAAGACAGGCTGTAAAACCTTTCAAGTTTGGCAACCGGTTAAACTTTCGGTGTAGGCTGAAAAGCATCCTTGCAGATTCCTTCTATGGTGTCCTTGCCCGATCACCGGCCCCAGCAACTTTCCCTCGGTCCACTAGAAACCGAGATCTTGAAAATTCTCTGGCAGCAGGGAAGTGCCACCGTTAAAGAAGTGCATGACCAGATTTTGACCGACCCCGATCGGGAACTGGCCTATACTTCCGTCACGACCGTCCTGAATCGGTTAACCAAAAAAGGCTGGCTGGCCTGCGATAAACAGGGCCGGAGTTTTACCTGGCGACCCCTGGTTTCGCAAAAGCAGGCCCAGGCCCTGTGGGCTTACCAGCAGTTGCAGCAATTCCTCACTGTCGGCCAGCCAGAGATTGTTGCTGCCCTGGCTGACCACCTGGATCAGGCCAGTGTTGATCAACTAGAAGCGATCGCCGATCGATTGCGGGCCGCCCGTCAGGCCAGGGAGGCAAAATAATGCATCTACTTCTGCTGGTTGCAGCCCTGGGGTTGGCCCTGGGGGTACGGTTTTTGGGGCTGGTAGAGGGGGTTCCCAATCAGACTCTCTCTAGTTTCTGGCGCTGGTCGTGGACCCTGGGTCGGTTTCTCTTCCCGCCGCTGCTGTTGTTAATGACGGCCCTGGCGATCGTCTGGATGCATCCCCTGGCCAACGAGGCTGGCATCTGGAATAACCGGATCAGTTACGTGATCTCCCTTGGCTTTCTGATTGGTGCCGGAGGGCTGCTGGGCTCTCAGGTCTTCCGGGCTTACAAGACTCAGGGGCAGGTCAGAGCCTTTCCCCTGCAGGGGTTCGATGGCCAGACAGGTCGCCTTCTAGACAGCCCGCTGCCTTTTATCGCTCAGGTCGGAGTCTGGCAACCAGAGCTGGTAATCAGTCAGGGATTGCTGGATACCCTATCGCCAGTGCATCTGCAGGCCGTGTTGCTGCATGAACAGGCCCATCGCTACTATCGGGATACCTTCTGGTTTTTCTGGTTAGGCTGGTTAAAACAGCTCACCTTCTGGCTCCCCCAGACCGAGCACCTCTGGCAGGAATTATTGCTACTCCGAGAACTGCGGGCCGATCGCTGGGCGGCCAATCGTGTTGATAGCCTGCTGCTGGCGGAGGCTCTGTACTTGCTGGTGAGTCAGGTCGGCTCCCTGTCGGAAACCTTTGCTGCCGGACTGCACAATCCGGCCTTTCCCGATCGGCTGAGTCAGCGTATCGATGCTCTGCTGGCAGAACCCCAACCCTGGCCACCGGTCAATTTCTCGGTATGGGGTTGGGTTGCTTTGAGTTGTCTGCCCCTGGCCACCATTCCATTCCATAGTCTGAGTCATCAGCATTACTGCTTGATGCTGTAATTTTGTATCTTTGTCGCAACAATTTCCGCAAGCCCGCAATTCTGTGGTAGGACTTTGAGGGAATTGTGGTGACCCGCCCCTTTATCAAAACTGGTTGCAGGTGTCTTCTATGGTGCAGGGCAGAACCGAGTCATAGAAGTCAACAAGATTTAGTTGGCAAATTGCCGATCAAATCTTGTTACCGGGTATATCATGATTACGCCGCCGCGCTTAAGGATGTTCCACATTCAGGATGAAAGCCATGAGTGAAGCTGATAGCCCTAACACCGAATCCAGTTTTTCCCCTGCTCCAGAAACAGATGACAATTCTCGGGTAGCAGATAATGACTGGCAAACCGTTGATTTCCCTGGTGCGATGAGTCTGGATGAAATTGCTGCCTCCCCTCAGGAGTCGGAACCCCCCCTGGTCGATCGCTCCAATAGCGAATTGGTGGAACTGGTGCAGCAGCTACGGCAGGAAAACCTGGAACTCCGCGATCGCCTGGCCCACCTGGCTGAAGACTTGTTGCAGGGGCAGATTGAATACCAGCTAGAGGCCGCTCGCCTGGAACAACCAGAGACGGTTGTTGTGAGTCCTCAGGTTCAACCTGTCCCAGAATTGGCGATTACCCAGGAGCGGATTGCTCAGCTTTTCCATGAGCTGGAGTTGTCTCAGCAGGCAGCCCAACGGCAGCAAATTCTGGTAGAAACTATCACTGAACAATTAGAGAGCAGTCAGGAGCGGATTGCCCAGCTAGAGCGTGACTGTGCCCTGACCCAGCAACGCTATAACGAACAGCTCCAACAACTCTGGCAGGCAGAAAATACCTGTCGAGATCTGCGGTTGCGGTTGCACCGACAGCAGCAGCATACCCTGCAGTTCAAAGCAGCTCTGGAAAAATGTCTGGAAATGCCCGCCCCCTACCGCCAGGGGAATTTTATGGCCGATCCGAACCCCGAAGAAAATATTGCTTCCTCGATCGCCACGGCTACTGCCAATTCTCTGTCTCAGGTTCTGGCTCCCAAAAATCAGCCGGTTAAACCCTGGTCTGTGGCTGCTGCCATGGCCGATACCAGGGATGCCCAGGGGCAATCAGATCCGGTGTTTAAGCTGCTTCACACCAATCTGGAATCCGAGCTGGAGATTCCCGTCAATTGTGAACCCCAACCCCCGGTGAAAAGTGGTCCCGTGTTGCCTCTGACCGGGTCGAAACCTGCTCAATTAGAGCCGGAAGATCCTGAGTTTGTGGCCAATCTGATGAATCTGATCTTTCCCGATGGTTCGCCAGAGACGACTTACCCAGAAACAACCTACAGGGTTGATGGGGAAGCCCCTGAAGCCGCAATTTTTGACCTGAGTCCGTTTATTGCTGCCGAGGGTGACAGCGCAACGAACTCGACTCCCGCAGAAGACCAGGCCTTACTCCAGCTATTAGCGGCCGTCCCTCTGACCACGGAACAGATTGGTGAAGTGGCCCCTTCTGGTGCTCAGCAGGCCGACCTGGAAGGGCCAACCGATGCTCTATGGGAAGATCTGGAGAAATTGATTACTCCCTCCAATCCTGAAACATCGGAAGTTCCCAGTCTGCCTTTACCGGAGACGCTAGAAGCGGTGGCGATCGCCCCCGAGGTGGAGGAGACAACCCCTGTAGCCGAGGCTAATCCAGAACCAGAGACTTTCAAATTAGATGCTAAGGCCTGGGAAGCGATTCGGGCCCACCAGGCAAATCCAGTGAAGTCTCGTTCCCACTTCTTTAATCTGACCGTATCCAGTAAGGGTGGGGCTGAAGGTTCCGCAGGGGTGGCTACGGTTGATCAGAAGGCATCGACCAGTTGGCCATCGCCGGTGATTTATCCGACCCGATCGGCGAAGAAGCTTCCTTCCCTGGCGGCGGTAGACCTGCCCAGCTTTCCCCGGCCAGGCCGTTAGGTTTGTTAAGTAGGGTCGGGTATTGAATAAGACCGGGAACTTAAGGTTTGAAGGCTTGGAGTCACCATGCTTTCAAACCTTAAAATTTGCTGTTAAAGCTTCCGCTCCTTAACAGGTTTCTACCAGAGAATCGGGGTCTGATTTGAGGGAGAACTTCCGACTCTGAGTTGGCTGGGGACGGCCCACCCCATCGGTGTAGGCGTAGCTCTGAGTCAGCAACCAGAGCCACAGGGCCGGGAAACGGGGTTCTAACCAGGGCTGTACCTGGGTTAGCAGGGCCGGAAACCATCCGGCGATCAGGGCACTGATGAAGGCGGCTACACTAAAGCTCCAGTAGCTACCCAGCCAGCGCACAAAGTCCTGGGCTCCGGCCAGTTCCCAGATCCAGAGGAGGAGGGATGGGTTTTTCCAGGCGGCAATCAGGGCCATGCGGTTGAAGGCTAGCCAGCTTACCCGGTCTTTAATGAAGGCTTCGGCGGAAGCCTGGGGTTCTCCAGCCAGAATGCCAAAGAAGGTATTGAGCATGGCATTGACCCGCTGCGGAGCAATATGTTTCCCGGTGGGTACCATCATCCCCTTGGAAAATAGCCAGGTAACCGACACATTACTCTGATAAGCCCGGATCTGGTTCAGCTGTCTGGCACTCAGCAGGTCATGTTTCAGGGCTGTGTCCAGCAGGTGGGTCAAGCGGGAGAGATTGCGAACCAGAGAACCGAAGCCTGTGAACACCAGGGGAGATTGTAAGGAGGCGGCATCTCCGATCGCAATCAGGCGGTCAAAGGCAATCTGTCGATCGCGATCGCTGGTACTGAAGTGCCCTGGAATATAACCAAAGGTTGGCTTTTTCCAGGTCAATCGGTCTACATCGCAGCGGCGGTATTCCGGCAGGATGGTAAAAAAGTCTTCGTACATTTCCAGCAGGGAACCGGGATTGTCGGGATGCACCTGGTGGTAATGAAAGAGGTAGAAGGTTAGCTCGTCTCCCTCCGCCGGAAAGAGTTCCCAGATCAGTTGTCGGCCCTTAGATATATCGCCGTGGCTATTCAGAACATCGCCGTACTGAGAGTCCCAGACACCGGGGTCAAACCCACCGGAGATCACTGCCCCTACCGTCGGGCAGACACTATCAAAGGCCCGTCCGCCATTTAATTGCCAGGAGATGGGAGAAGCCGTACCCATGGCATCGACCAGCAACCGACCCCTTGCCTGTTGGACAATTTGCCCCGGTAGGTGCTTTGTCTCTACGGTGACCCCGGTGTCATCTACCTCGGCCCTGAGAAACTCTGTTTCATCCCAGATCTGGCCCCCGGCCTCCCGCAATTTTTCACCACAGAGATTGAGCAGTTTTTCGGCATCCAGGGCAATATTTAACACCGTTGGTGTGTGCAGAACGGGAGCCTTGGCCTGTTTTGGGTTATTGGCATCAAAGAACTTATGAAAACCGTCCCGGTACTCCCGGGCAATCAGACTTTCAAACTCATGATTGCTAAAGAGGCCCAGGTCAATTAAGCTCTGAAATTCACTGCGGGAGATGTTCCATTCCCGGTTCATGCGGCCAAAGGGCAGGCGCTCGATCAGCAGCACCCGGTAACCCAGCCGCGCCATTACGGCAGCGTGAATTACCCCAAGAGCGCCCCCAATGTAGATCAAGTCGTAGGCGGGAGCAGGGTGGCTGGTACTTGTGTCTGTTCGACGAACCACCACCTGCTGCGGCTGACTGGGATTGCGTACCCCTTCTCGCCAGCGTTGCTCCCACCAGTAAACCCGGGTCAGGTCGTATTCCCCGTTGGGCATTTTCTGAAAGTATTTCACCGTCAGAGGGTAGCGATCGGCCAGGGCGGCAAAAATAGACTGACCAGACAGGTCGATCGCTGGCGGAGCGGGGTACTGATTAGGAAATTGCTGGCGAATCTGCTGCACCAATTGTTGGATCAGAAGTTTCTCCTGCCGTAAGGGTTGGTTAGACCAGCGAAATACCTTTAAGTAGGTTGTTCTTTGTAAAGACCAGACAAAAACAGCCAGTTCCTCTGAAATCGGCTCAGAAAACCCATCCGTGGCAGTTGTAGTATCCGATAACCGCCAGCGAATGCCCGTGGCTGCTGGGATTTTGACTCCAACGTCTGGCTTAAACTCCGATTGCAGCCAGACCCTGACCCTATCTGTATCTGGAGTAGGGACTTCTATATAAAGAACTTCCTTCATTGGGTAGGGATAAACTTCAATAAATTCTGGACAAATTTGGGGTTAACAAAGGCTTAAATTAAGCTAAACTTCAAAACGAAATTAGACAAAAAACGTTACAACGTCCTCATAATCTATCAGTTTCTTTAACATCAGGGCATTTTTACCGTAAGTCCGCCATGAACTATCCTATTCCAGCTAATCCCCAAGAGTTCGTCGCTCTCCAAGAAAAATCTGTGGATGAGGAGTTAATTGCGGCGGCGATCGCTGGGGTGGTGCAGGTTGCCCGCGATCGGGGACAGAGCCTGGATGACCTGACGGCAGAAGTTCTGGCCGATGATGCTCTGCTGGATGCTAAACAGCGTTGCTGGCTAAGTGAAATTGTGGCCGTGGCCTGGGAAAAGTTACCATGATAACAAATTTTCAGGTCGGTTGGGGTGATAAAACAGGGCAGGGACATTAAACAAATGCCCCTGCCCTGTTTTGTGATGTAGGTTGTACGCTACAGGCTACGGATACCTAACTGTTGTTAGCTTTCCCGGTAAGCAGGTTCTGTATAGGCAGGGCGGGCATTCCGCGCACCTACAGCTGCCCCCAGCAGGGAAGCGACCAGACCCAGCAGAGAACCAAAGGCAAAGGACCAGCCTGCTTTAGCGGCGTTGCCAGCAATATCCCGGGTTTGCTGGGCTGTGACATTGGGAGCCTGATTTGGCAGGTCGGTAGCCGGTTGCTGTACCTGATTAGCGATTTCTCCGGCATTAGAGGCCAGCACCCCAAAGGCACCAGACACGCCACTGGCCAGTAACCAGGCACTCAGAGCCAGGGTGGTAGCCCACAGGATAGCCCCGTTTAACAGAGCGGTACTGCGGTTCATCGGACCGCAGCAACGGGCCATCACCCAGCTACCTAAAAACAGGGAGATAAATAAACTGATAATTGTCCAGATGCCAACGGCAGTACCGACATCCCCCGCGTCCGATCGGGGTGCCCCAGACCCAGCAATCGAGGTTGCTCCAATGGCTGCTCCAATACCACTCAACACCAGTTGGGAAGCCAGGGCTACGGTCAAACCCGCAATGATTGGACCCCAACGTACCCGATCGTGGTAGTCCATGGCCGGTTGAACTGCCACAGGTTCAACAACTCCTGGTCTATTCGTATATGCCATAAAAACTAACCCTCCCGTTATTTAGAAACCTTGTCTGCTAAAAATAGTTGGCATTGAGCTTCACTTTAATGCTCCCGATAGCAGCCTTTCTCTATCAGCAGGGAGAATCAAGGCTCGTCCGCAAGAGAGAGCCAGCAGAATACAACTCTGTAAAAAGAAGGATTCAGGTTACTCAGGCAGTCCGAAATAGGCCCTGACAATTTGCAAAATCCGAGTGGCAGCCTGCCCATCTCCAAAGGGGTTGACCGCCATGGCCATGGCTTCATAGGCGGTGGCATTGGCCAGCAGTTCGCTGGCTGCGGCAGTCAGACGATCGGGGTTGGTTCCCACCAATTTTGCCGTTCCGGCAATGACGGCTTCCGGGCGTTCTGTAGTCTCCCGCAAAACCAGCACCGGTTTGCCTAAACTGGGGGCTTCTTCCTGTAACCCCCCAGAATCGGTGAGCAACAGGTAACACCGCTGGATCGCTCCTACCAGTTCGGAGTAGTCCAGGGGCTCCGTCAAAAATACCCTGGGGTGCTTGCCCAGCAAGGCTTGTAGGGGTTCCCGTACCGTTGGATTGCGGTGTAGAGGCAGAAGTAAGGCCGTATCGGGAAACTTATCCAGAATGTTGAGAAATCCCTGGGCAATGTCTTGTAATGGTTCCCCCCAATTTTCCCGGCGATGCACCGTGGCCAGCAGCACCCGGTACTGCTCCCAATTGAGGCCGGCAATCTGACAGGCGGGATGGCGATCGGCTACGGCCAGCAGGGCATCAATTACCGTATTTCCCGTGTGGTGGATTTCTCCAACGACTCCCGATCGCTCTAAATGTTCGACGGCCAGGGTGGTGGGAGCAAAGTGGAGTTGGGTGAGCTGGGAAATTAAACGCCGGTTGGCTTCTTCGGGATAGGGATTATATAGATCATCAGTGCGTAACCCTGCTTCGACATGGCCGACCGAAATCTTTTGATAAAAAGCTGCCAGGGCTGCGGCAAAAGCCGTGGTTGTATCTCCCTGAACAATCACCAGGCGAGGAGCGAGGGTCTGAAACAGTTTTTCTAAACCCTGCAAACTATTACAGGTAATATCGGTCAGGGTTTGTTTGGGCTGCATGATTGCCAGATCCTGATCCGCGGTCAGGTTAAACAGTTGCATCACCTGATCCACCATTTCCCGGTGTTGTCCGGTTAAAATCACCTGGGTTTGAAAGGCGGGATCTGCTTGAAAGGTTTGAATCACCGGAGCTAACTTAATTGCTTCGGGACGGGTTCCCAAAATAATGCTGACCGGGATAGGTTGCTCTTGCATGAAATAAGTTGATCGCGACGGTAAACCTAGCAATAATTCTTCAAAAAATTGCCTTCCCTATCCTATAGTGGATTGCTTTCCGGCGTGTAGGGTGAATTGGCCAGAGATAATAAAAAACCCGGTTACTACCGGGTTGGTGAAGGGGAAGATGGAGTCGATGGTCGGAAGGGACGCTATACATAACGTCCCGGAAAAAATGATGGAAACAAATAGACGCCATGGAGTTTAGCGATGCAATGCACAGGTAAGGGGGCAGGAAGCGTAGACAGAGGTATGACTTGGGTTTTCTTCACCATGCAACCAGCGCAACCATTCCACTTCCTGTGGGTGGACTCCCTTCAAGGTGAGAGCCGCAGCCCCGACCATAATCCCCAAAAGATTGAACCCTAACAGGCCACCGGCTACGACCAAAACAGCGCTAACTGGCAGCACAGATTGCAGAATAACTGCTAGTAAAGAGCCGATCGTAACCATCAGAATCACTAACGGAAAACCAATCACTAGCAAGCAGACTGTCAGTGTAAAAACCCAGATAAAAAAGCTTTTGAACATCAGCAGATAATAGAATTTCCTAAAGCCTTGGCTTCCAGATAATGCCATGCCTTTACCTCCCGAGGGTTGAATGCTAATTGAGTGTAACGAAATGCTTTGAAGCGATCCCCACCACTGGGATCACCGTTGGGATCAGAGTTTTCTCAGTATAGAGAAACTATTTTCGGGAGATGAGTCTTTGTTGGATAAATTTACAGAGGTATGGGATTGTTTATTTTTATCTAGAAATTCCAGGATTGAGCGTATGAATTACTACCGTCAATCTTGCTAATCAAAGATCTATTCCTGTCGGTCGTAGGGCTCCGTAGTATTGCCCGGAAGGAAATACGAGTGCTGTTTAAACCCTGAACCGGATCAAAAAACTCAACGATCGCGGTTTATTTTTCTTAGTATTAAATCTGTCTATTTTCATAATTCAATCCCTGTCTAAGTTTCAGGAATTGTAAATTAAACTAACGGTTTAATCATGCGATGTAACCCACCGGCCCTGGTCATCTGTTCAAACCGAGAGGTTGTTTTACTACAGGCGATCTGATAGCCAAAGCGTTCAAATAGTACTCTTGCTCGCGTATTTGTATAGGTAACATCTAAGCAAATCGATCGACAATTACTGGCTGCAGATTGAGCATCTGCCTGAGTTAATAAGTAGCTGCCTAAACCCTGGTTGCGATATTCGGGCAAAACACTTAACCCCAGAATGTAATAGTCTTCCAGGGCTACATCCTGTTTAATCCGGGTCAAGTCTGCCAGATTAACTAAAATCTTAGGTAGCTTACGTAGGGGCAAAATTCGCGCCATTATCCCATGTACTTTTTCGTCGGCCTGGCGTTTTACTGGCCCTGGATAGCTGATCATCAAACCGACCGCCTGCTGGTTAACCTCCACTACCTGGGTATGGTCATAGCTAAAAGCGTGGGCGGGAAAACTAAAAGCCTGATGCAGAATATCCTGAGCCTGATCTGAGGGAGAGGCAAAGATATAGCTAAACAGGGCTGGCCCTGCTGCAAAAAGAAGAGGCGCAGCCCAATCTGCATCCGTCGCGATCGCTGGACGTAGTGTGACATTTTGAGTAGAGCGTTCAGATCCCATATCCAGCTAATTCATTTTGCGGGCTGTTGATTAAGATGGCCTGCCAATTTTAAGAGTAACCATCCCCACGACACCAGGCTTCAAGTTTAAAAAGTTTCCGTTCTCTCCAGGGGATTTGAGGTAATAAATTAAAGAAAGTTGGCTCACAAGTAGCACGAAGCGGTCATCTGATGGCTTAATGGAAGATGGAAATTACTGCTAGCCCTTTTTGGGATTGCCCGTGATGTTGCCGAACTACACTGTGCGGGAAAGCTACAAAGCTAAACATGTTTCCCTCAAAATTTCTGCCCTCGGCAGCCTGGAAGTTATTATTCCCCCTGGCTACGACCAAAAACACATCCCCGATATTCTCCGACGCAAACAACGGTGGATTGAGCGAGTCACCCAACGTCTGGAAGCCCGCCAAAAGCTGACCGGAGTGCAGCTATCGGAGCAACTCCCGGCGCAGATACACTTGCAGGCGATCGCCGAAGTCTGGCAGATTACCTATCAAGCTACTCCTTTGCCGGGTATTCGCTGGCAAGAACAAGCCAATTTTAATCTGGTGCTGTACGGAAAGGTTGCTGATCGAGCCAACTGTAGAGCGGCAATTCAAGATTGGCTGACCCATAAAGCTAAGGTTCACCTGATTCCCTGGTTGCGATCGGTGAGTCAGCAGGTGCTTTTACCCCATGACAGGGTTTCTGTGCGCTGGCAAAAGACCCGCTGGGGTAGTTGTTCGTCTTCCAAATCTATCAGCCTGAATGGAAAGTTATTATTTTTGCCGGCTCCTCTGGTGCGCTATGTCTTTGTCCATGAGCTTTGCCATACGGTGCACCTCAACCATTCCAGTCAATTTTGGGCTTTAGTTCATCACTTTGAGCCAGATTACCAGCGCCTCGATGCCCAGCTCCATGAGGCCCGTTACAATGTTCCCCTGTGGCTGGAAGAAAGCTAAGGAGAGCCTAAATTCATTACAAGGTTTGCTGGAATGCTTGCTCCCTGGCGATCGCCCCTGGCCCGTGCCCTGCATCGAAATCGTTCCCTCGTCTATGCCCGTTACCTGCAACTGGCAACGGTGCGTCCCAATGGGCGACCGGCCAATCGCACGGTGGTTTTTCGCGGTTTCTGGGCAGATACTAACCAGTTAAAGTTTGTCACCGATGCCCGCAGCGAAAAGGCAGACCAGATTGGCTCCCAGGTCTGGGGAGAGATTTGCTGGTACTTTCCTAACACCAGAGAACAGTTTCGCCTCTCTGGTAGCCTGCAATTGATTCAGCAGAATGAACCCGACGATCGCTGGCAGCAGGCCCGAACCGAGGCATGGCAGGAACTATCGGAGGCGGCCCGAATCCAATTTGCCTGGGCTCCTCCCGGCCAGGTGAGAGATCCGCAGGATCGTTTTGAGCCTCCTGTACCCAATGGCCAGACTCCCCTGCCCCACTTTTGTCTGTTGTTGTTGCAACCAGACTGGGTAGACCACCTGGAACTCAGGGGTAACCCGCAAAACCGCTGGCGCTACACCTGGGATGGGGCTACCTGGTCTACCACAGAAATTAATCCCTGAGGCTGGCCCTGGCTGTTCCAGAACAAGAATCTCCCCTGGCCAGGATTAGCCTGCCAGATGGTGATCCCAGATAGGAAAAACTTAAATCCCGGATCCATCCAAAAACTCTTCAATCACCCGGTCCCGCAACCGACAACTGCGAGCCTGGGAATCAACCCGTTCTGGCGGAGTGGTTCTGGTTTGCCAGGCTCCCTGACTCGCCTCGCCCGGTTCCACCGCTGCCAGGGCAAAGGATTCTGAAAGGGACTGCTTGGCCTGCAAGAGTTGGAGTTGCTGTTCTAAGGACTCAATCCGATCGACTAAGGCCCGAATCACCTGGGCTTCGGAGTCGGGTAAGCGGCCATGTTCCAGGGGATCGACCCGCTCTCCGGAGCGAAATACAATCCGACCGGGAACCCCCACCACAGTGCAATCGGGGGGCACATCTCGCAACACCACAGACCCGGCTCCAATCCGCACCCGATCGCCGAGGGTAATGTTACCCAGCACCTTGGCCCCGGCTCCCACGACGACGTTTTCTCCGATCGTCGGATGCCGTTTGCCACTCTCTTTACCCGTACCGCCGAGGGTGACCCCCTGGTAGATCAGCGCGTAGTTACCAACGATCGCTGTCTCGCCGATGACTACACCCATTCCATGGTCAATAAAAACTCCCTGACCAATTTGGGCTCCGGGATGAATCTCGATGCCTGTAATAAACCGGGCGATGTGAGAGATCAGACGGGGGATAAACGGCATGCCCAGACGATACAGAACATGGGCGATGCGATGAAACATCAGGGCCTGCAAACCGGGATAACAAACTAATACTTCTAACCAGTTACGAGCTGCCGGGTCACGCTCAAAGATAATCCGAAAGTCGGCAAAGAAGGTAGCTAGCACGCGAGTCAATCCCTTCGGCAAAAAAACCTTCGTCTATCTTAACGCCGACTGGTGGCGATCAGCTTCCGGTAAGTCACAATTGCTTGGGATCGTGAACTGATAAAACCCGGAATTAAATCTGGCTTAACGAATTCGTGAGACTTAGCGACGAATTGATAAGGTATAGTCACGCCGGACTCCTGGTACCGCCGAACCAACCCAGACTTTGTATTTGCCGGTCTTCCAGTCAGAGGCAGTAATTCCCGCATCCTTATTGGTTTCACTCAGGTCATCCCCGCAGCGGATGCTGCCGTCAGAGCCCTGAACAATCAGTGTGGTATCCATGCCACCACTATTAACCCGTAGCCGCAACTGGGGGAAGTCCTGTTCGAGCACCAGAATATGATCGGGATTGGGGTCGCCAAATCCTAAGCACTTATTGTTGTTCTGATCGCTACTGCCAATAATGGCAGGTAACGAGGTCGAACCGCCGGTGGAACCCGTGAGGGAGCCAGAGGTTTTTTCTGCCCCTAGGGTCAGGGAGCCAAAATTTGCCGTCTGTGCCCAGGCTGGCAGGGTTACAACCATTGCTATCCCCAATAGAAATCCTACCCCTTGTGCAGTACCCATAACCTTGATAACCACCTTAATAAATTGATCTAGTAGCCTAATAATGATGAACCCAGAGTTGCCTGGAAAGTTTTTGCCGCCAGCGTTTGAGCAAATCCCTGGAAAAGTCTTGTCTAACGCATTCTAAATCTGGACATAATCTTAATGGTTAAGACTGGGGACCGCCAGGTAAAGTTCCTTCCCTGGCAGCATTTTATTGAACTCCTCCAGGGCAGACTGTAATGCTCAAAGCAAGGCTCTCACAGAGAAGTGCAAAATGGCTCTTATTACTTTGATCATCCTGACTATCATCGGTACTCTGGCCACCGCCGGACTATTTTCTCCCCTGGAATGGTTGGCCCTGATTCATCTCCCCTTCTGGCTATTTGTGGGAATGGGGCTGGCGGTTCTATCCTGGTTCCTGGGTGATTAACTTGCCGATTTCCTCATCTGCAACGGTGGTTTTTCCCTGACCCGCCGGACCGAATTTATCCGGTCAAACGGCTATCCTGGAGCCGAAATCGTTAGAATTTGAACTTTAGGCAGGATGGCAGGCTAAGCTGACCGTTAACAACAAAATTTGTTTGAGATCGGGGAGTTACTATCAATCAGTTGAGCAGCTATGAAGGCGATACCGCAGCCTGATCAGGTTCAATTTTCCACCATTTTTGACTACTGCCAATTTTTGGGCCCTGAGCCAGAAGCTGCTTTTGATGACCTGACAGAGCTGGCGGCCCAACTCTGTGACACCCCGATCGCCCTGCTCAATCTGACCACTACCGATCGGCTCTGGGTCAAATCGCGGTTTGGCTCGACGGCTACCGAATTTCCCCTGGATAGGGGGTTGTGTCCCTACTGTATGCAACAGGGGGACTTGCTGGTGATTCCCGACACGCTGGCAGATCCGCGCTTTGCCACGGAACCCCTGGTGATCAACGACCCCTCTATTCGGTTTTATGCCGGAACTGCTCTGGTGACTCCTGCCGGACAGGTGATTGGTACGCTCTGTGTGCTGGACTATGTTCCCAGGGAATTGCATCTGGCCCAACAAAATGGCCTACGGGCCCTGGGCCGCCAGGTGATCAGTCAGTGTGAGTTACGGCGCAATCTTCAGGAACTGGCAGGGGCCAGAACGGCTCAACAGGCCGCTGAAACAGCCCTCAACAGCAGCGAAAGAAAGTTTCAAGAACTGATTCAAAATCTCCAGATCGGGGTTTTGTTACAGGGCCCAGATAGCAAAATTTTGATCAGTAATCAGGCTGCTTTAGACCTGTTGGGGTTGAGTCAGAGCCAGATTTTGGGTAAGACTTCCTACGATCCTCAGTGGCGGGTGGTGCATGAAGACGGCTCCCCCTTTCCTGGCTCAGATCATCCCGTTCCCAGGGCGATCGCCACCCGTCAGCCGGTGCATAACGTAGTCATGGGGGTCGATCGACCCGGTTCTGGCGATCTCATCTGGCTGCTGGTCAATGCCGATCCGATGCTGGCTCCAGACGGTACGGTGCGCCAGGTAATCTGTACCTTCAGTGACATTTCCGAGCGGCAACGGATGGAAGAGGCGTTGCGCCAGAGTGAGCAACGGCATCGGGCGTTACTCGATGCGATTCCCGATCTGATTTTGCAGGTGAATGCCGATGGTGTTTATCTGGATGTCAAACCGGCCAAAGATTTTGATACCTTGCTGCCCGTCGAACAAATTATCGGTAGCCGGGAGGCGGATGTTTTGACCCCAGAGGTGGCCCGTAAACGCCACTATTGCCTGGTACAGGCTTTAAAAACTGGGAAAAATCAATTCTGCGAATACCAGATTGTCTTAAATGGACAGTTTCGCCAGGAAGAAGCTCGGATCGTGGCCACCAGTCAGGAAGAGGCCCTCGTCATCATCCGCGATGTCACCGATCGCAAACGGGCGGAACAGCGGCTCAATCTGCAGTACGCTACCACTCAAATTCTGGCGGAAGCCAACAGCTTAGATGAAATCGCTTCTCAACTGTTGCAGGCTATTTGTCAGGCCTTACAGTGGGATCTGGGAGAACTCTGGACCGTTGATCCTGGAGCGAACCATCTCCAGTGTGTCGCCAGCTGGCATATTGCTGACCTGGACAGCCGGGGGTTTGAAGCAGAAGCGCAACGGTGTCTGGTTGGCCCCGGTAAAGGACTGGCAGGGCGGGTCTGGAATAATCGAGAACCGGTCTGGATTGCCGATGTCAGTTGCGATCACAGCTTTTTGCGGCGACAGGCCGCTACCATGACCGGGCTACATAGTGCCATCGGGTTTCCAATTTTGTTGAGCGGGCATCATACCCTGGGGGTGATCACCCTGTTCAGCCGCCAGGTGCAACCGGAAGATGAAACCTTGCTCCAGACGATCGGGGCGATCGGCTACCAGATTGGCCAGTTCATTGAGCGCAAACAGGCCCAGGCAGCGTTGTTACGAACCAATTCCCTGCTCAAGGCGCAACAGGAAGCGGCGATCGACGGCATTCTGGTGATTGATGAGCAACGTCAGGTTGTGAGCTATAACCATCGCTTCTGGGAGATGTGGGAAATGCCAGCGGAGGTGATGGAAACTGGCCAGGGCCGTTGCCTCCTGGAATGGATTGTGGCCCGCGTTACTCAGCCAGAAGCGTTTCTAGAACAGGTAGAGTTTCTCTATAATCACCCCCGGGCCGTCAGTTACGATGAGATTCATCTGCTCAATGGCAAGGTGTTCGATCGCTATTCTGGGCCGGTCACTTCCCCCGAAGGCAACTACTACGGACGGATCTGGCATTTTCGAGACATTACTGAACGGAAGCAGGCGGAGGCCGAACTGCAGAGTCAGAACCAGCGAGCTTACCTGCTGAACGCGATCACCCTGCGGATTCGCCAGTCCCTCAATCTGGATGAAATTCTGAATACCACCGTGGCCGAGGTGCGCCAATTTCTCGGGGCCGATCGGGTGATGATTTACCGCTTTGATCCTGACTGGCAGGGGACGGTGGTCGTGGAGTCGGTCGATGCGGCCTGGACTTCAACCCTGGGCTTAGAAATTCAGGACAGCTGTTTCCAGCAGGGGGGCTGGCAAAAATACTACCGGGGCAAAACCCGGGTGATGGACGATATCGATCAAGAAGGCCTGACTCCCTGCCATCATCAGCTGTTGAGTCGGTTTCAGGTGAAAGCCAGCCTGATCGTACCGATTATTCAGGGACGGGGAGTGACGGGCAAACCGCAGCTCTGGGGCCTGCTGATTGCCCATCAATGTGCCACGACCCGTCACTGGCAGTCCTACGAAATTGATTTTCTGACGCAGCTGGCCGATCAGGTTGGGGTGGCACTGACCCAGGCTTGCCTGCTGGCCCGGGAAACCGAGCAACGGGAACAACTGGCGCAACACAATCTGGCCTTAGAACAGGCGCGTCGGGAAGCGGAGCAGGCATCTCAAATGAAAAGTATTTTTCTGGCCACGATGAGCCATGAAATCCGCACCCCGATGAATGCCATGCTGGGCATGACCGATCTCTTGCTAGACACCGAACTGGCCCCGGAACAAAAGGATTTTGTCGAAACCATTCTCGTCAGTGGAGAAACCCTGCTCACCCTGATCAATCAAATTCTCGATTTTTCCAAGCTCGAAGCGGGGGAGATGGAACTGGAAGTTCTGGATTTTGATCTGAATGCCTGTATTGAAGAAGTTGCCGATTTACTTGCTACAACCGCCCATAGCAAAGGTCTGGAGCTGGCTACCCTGGTTTACCGCAACCTGCCAACCCAGGTGCGGGGAGACATGAATCGGTTTCGCCAGGTGTTGACGAACCTGGTTAGTAATGCGATTAAATTTACCGATCGGGGTGAAGTTGTCATTCAGGCTACCCTGGAGGAAGAAACCCCGGCTACTGCGACGGTCAAATTTTCGGTTCTAGACACTGGCATTGGCATTCCTGCGGCAGCTCACCAGAAGCTATTTCAACCCTTTTCCCAGGTCGATGCCTCCACAACTCGTCGCTACGGTGGAACGGGACTGGGGTTGGCGATTTCCCGTCAGCTGATAGAACTGATGGGGGGAGAAATTGGCTGTGACAGTCAGCCAGGGCAGGGTTCCTGCTTCTGGTTTAAGCTGACCCTGGAAAAACAGAGGACGGCCAACCTGGCCTGCCCAGTCGAGTTGCCCCTGGCCCTGGAAAACCTGCGTCTGCTGGTCGTAGATGACAATGCCACCAATCGTAAGATCGTGCGCTATCAGTTATCTGACTGGGGACTTCAGGTGGATGAAGCCGAGGATGCGGAGGATGCGTTGCGCCTGCTACGCTACCGGGCGATCGCGGGTACCCCCTACGACCTGGCCATCTTAGATATGCAGATGCCCAGAGTCGATGGAGAAATGTTAGGGCAACAAATTAAGACCGATCCGATGCTGGCGGATACTCCCCTGATTATGATGACCTCCCTGAACCAGGGGAGCACTGCCCGTCGAGTCATGCAAATGGGGTTCTCGGCCTACCTGGTCAAACCGGTGCGGCAGGTTCGGCTGCGAGAGAGTATTCTTAGCACTCTGAATCAGAGTCTGAGTCGTGAGCAGGAACGGGAAAATCTGGCGCGGCTGTCCCGCCCTATTCCTCCCCGGGCAACCCTTGCAGGCTCTACCCTGAAATCCTACCCCTCTGCCTTATCGCTGCCGATGCCGCAGGCAACGTTACCTCAGCTCAAAATTTTGCTGGTCGAAGACAATCGAGTTAACCAGAAAGTTATCCTGAATCAACTGAAAAATTTGGGCTATCAGGCCGATCTGGCAATTCATGGGCAGGAAGCCCTCGATAAACTCACCCAGGCAACCTACGACCTGATCTTAATGGACTGCCAGATGCCCATACTGGACGGCTATGACACGACCCGGGCGATTCGCTCCCGGGAAGGGAATCGGCGGCACACAATTATTGTTGCTCTGACTGCCAATGCGATGAAAGAAGACCGGGAAAAGTGCCTTGCTGCGGGTATGGATGACTACCTGAGCAAGCCGATTTTGAAGGACCAACTGGCCACCAAAATCGCGCAGTGGAGCTGCTCTATGCCACCAACTTCCCCCACGACGGCTCCAGCCCTTGTATCCCAGGAATCTTCATCCCTGACAGACCCTGGTAGCTTAGAGATCAACTGGCATCAATTGCGCCAGATCTGTGACGACAGCGAAGATTTTGCGATCGAGTTGCTGGGTACTTATATTCAGGACACCCAACATTATTTGAATCTCATGGTGACCGCTGTGGTTGAAGCCAACTTTGAAGCCCTGGCCCAGGCAGCTCACCATATCAAAGGAGCCAGTGCTAATTTGGGTCTGGTATCTTTGCAACGGGTGGCCCACGCGATCGAAGCCCAGGCTAATCACCAGCAGATGCAACAGATAGACCAGTGGCTGCAAGAGTTGCGGACTGTTTTGGGCCAGTTACAATCCGTTCTTAGCCCTGACACCCTGAAGATTCAATTTTGCGAAATCAACGAGGGCTAATTTTCCCTGGGATAGTGCTTTATAATAAGCAAACAGTTACGAGCGTCTTCGCTGCGGGTGTAGCTTAGCAGGTCAGCGATTCGCTCCATCAACCTCAAACCACGCCCGCCCTCCGCCGTACTATCTAATTCTTTGGGCAAGCTTTTGAGTTTTTCGATCAGGTCAAAGGGGCCCCCCCGATCCCAGATTCTGATTTCAAGCCATTCAGGGAACATCACTACCTGCAACTCGATCGGTACACCGCAAGGTTTACCGAAATGGGCATGGCGCACCGCATTCGTAAAGCCTTCTGCCAGGGCTAACTGGCATTGGAGCCAGACTTGATAGGAGATTGGAGGACAATTGAACTGGTCAAACCACGAAAGAACCTGAGTCAAGTCATTCAGGTCTGTATTAACTTGAAGATCGGCTCTCTTGAGTGGCTGCAAGGGTTAAATGTCCTCGAATTGAAACCTGAAAACAGTATATTCTTTTGTTTAGGTAACAGCATCTAGCAGATTAAATCTTCATTCAAGTTTTTAGTTTCTAAACCTCAGATTATTTTCGCTGTCCTTGGTTTCTATGTCCAAAATTTTAATTATTGATGACGACCAAACTGTTCAGATTGTCCTGAAGAAGATATTACGAGATCAGGGTTACGAAGTAGAGGTCTCATCCAATGGAAGCGATGGCTTAAAGAAGGCTGAACAGTTTTGTCCAGCCCTGATTATTTGTGACTGGATGATGCCGATGATGGACGGCCTGGAAGTTTGTCGCCAAATCAAAGCCAACCCCGAACTGGCATCCGCCTTTTTCATACTGTTAACCTCGCGGGCTGCGATCGAAGATCGGGTAGAAGGATTAGATAGCGGAGCCGATGATTTTCTCTCCAAACCCGTAGAGTTAAGTGAACTGAAGGCGCGGGTGCGAGCGGGCCTGCGCCTGCATCAGATCAACCGCGATCTACAGGCTCAGAAGCGCATCCTGGAGTCAGAGTTTTTAGAAGCGGCGGCCTACGTTCGTTCTCTGCTGCCACCACCTCTGACGGGCAACCTGGAAATTGACTCTCGCTTCATTCCCTCCCGCCAACTGGGAGGAGATTGTTTTGACTATTACTGGCTTGATCCCGACTATTTAGTAATTTATTTGTTAGATGTTTCCGGCCATGGGTTGGGTTCTGCTTTGCCCTCGATCTCGGTCTTAAATATGCTGAGATCCCAATCTATGGATGGGGTAAATTTCTATCAACCAAGCCGGGTTTTGCAGGCTTTAAACGAAGCCTTTCAGATGGATTATCAGAACGACAAATACTTTACCATCTGGTACGGAGTTTATAACCAGAATCGCCGCCAACTTGTTTACTCCAGTGCGGGCCATCCACCGGCGGTATTACTAACCGCAACCGACTCCAAAACAAACGAGGTTAAAATGCTAAAAACCTCCAGTATGCCCATCGGCATGTTGCCAGATTCCCGCTATGTTGACCAGCGTTGTACGGTCACCCAAGACAGCACGCTTTATGTATTTAGCGACGGGATTTATGAGATTCTGCAAGAAAATGGTACGGTTTGGGGGCTGGAGGCATTTGTTAATTTTCTCCAAACAGAACGCCAGGCGATTCAGACCCAGGGGTTAGATCTGGTATTAGAGCGAGTCAGGGCTTTAAATCTCGGGGATGCTCTGGAGGATGATCTGTCGGTTCTGCGAGTTAACTTTATCTAAACCGGGGGCAGGTTCAGAAGTTATTGCACTGCACTTAATACCGCTGTCGCTACAGATAACAGGATCAGGAACCACAAAATCCACCCCGGTAAAAAGCTAAACAAGCCAATTCCCCGCAAGATCCAGACCAGCACCGCGATCGCAAAGGTGATCAAAAAAGCCTGAGTTCCCGGTTTAAGCGATCTTCCCATAAGAATCTCCTAAGGTGGCAAGGATTTCAGCCAAATAGCATAGCAGTAGTCGTCCTCAACAGAGGGAAGAATAGAACCAGGATGACAGCCACTTTTCACTTGACAGATCAAAGTGGCTCAAATCCGAGGATTACCAGAATCTTTTAACAATCTTCACGAAAAAGTTAACTTCTTTAACAGAGATCGCAGTATCGTTGCTTATTAACGAGACAGATTCACCGTGCTGCCACTGAATCGTATTTTTAGTCTAGAGGGTGCCGGCATGGATTTCACTTTGAGCGAATTAGGAGTAGCTGAACTGAATGACTGCTGTAACTTCTCCCGCCCCGGGTCGGCTAAATTCCAGTATATTGGCAGGTTTTATTGCTGATCCCGTCCATCAACGGAAGCTGTTAAACGGAGAAATTCTCCTCAAGACACGTTCCCATTCTGACTGGGGTGGTGCGGTTACCGCCCAGATGTATCTTCCTTTAGAACGCAGTGCAGTCTGGCAACAACTGGTTAACTATCCACGCTGGGTTCAGTACTTCCCGGCATTGACCCAGAGTCAGATTTTGTCTGCGCCGTCCTTAGCGTCTTCTGGTTGCTATAAGCGTCTTTACCAGGCAGCCAGCAAATCCTTTCTCTTTCTCACAGCCCAGGTTGAAATTTATCTACGGGTGTTTGAAATCATTCATCACCAAATTCAATTCCGGTTTGAGTCTGGCAGTTTTACTGATTTTGCGGCTGACCTGATGCTGCAAGACCATGGTCAGGGTACCTTATTAACCTACTCTGTTCAGGCCACTCCGCTGATTCCTGTGCCTTCCATTTTGATCCAGCAGGCCATTCAGCTAGATTTACCAGAAAATATGCGTCAGATGCGACGGGTACTGTGCCAGCAATAACTTCAATTAGTCCTGAAAGCGAAGTCTATCTGCGGAAAGACTTGCCAGAAGATTGGATTATGCTAATATCTATACCTGTGAAAAGATAGTTTCCTGGAAATAGGATCTACGCATTGTCGCGATAGCTTCAGGAACCCTCAGGTATAGTATTTACAAAATTAAACATGACCACAAACGGTATGAACCAGCAGGTTGTTCACCCAATGGTTAAACTCCAGCGTCAAGTTCGATCGCTGGTTGATTCTAAACTTCTTAAACCCACGGACAGCATCTGGAAAATAGCCCTCCTCTATGGGGACGACTGGGCATTCTGGAAGCAAGAACTGTTGGCCTACGACTTTACAATGCAAGATCCGGTGCATGATTTGCTTGCAGTAGAAAAGTGGGAAGATGACGAAGCTTAGACTTAACCGCGATATAAGCAGCGCTCTAACGCTTGAATCAGTTCCCTGGCTGTGTGATAGCGATCGACAGGGCGGGGCTCGGTTAGTTTTTCGATCACCTGCCGCAGGACAGGTGAAATCTCAGAAATCCCATCCAGTACCAGGCGATAGCCATTGCTGCGTTTTTTATAAAACCGGTTGGGGTTTTCTCCCGTCAGCAAAAACACCAGGCTGGGGCCAATTGCATAGAGGTCAGATTGAGTCAACGGTCGCCCCTGGGTTTGCTCTGGGGCACTATAGCCTTCGGCACCAATTCGGGTTCCAGTTGGTGCCCCTACGGCTTTCACTGCACCAAAATCCAGCACGATTACCCGATCAGTGAGATTTTGCACCAGAAGATTACCGGGTTTAATGTCTCGATGAATAATTGGCACTGCTCGATTGTGCAGGTATTCCAGAACCTCGCAGGTTTGTAGCATCCAGAAAATGGCGCGTTCTGGGGTAATCGTTCCTTTTTGTTTAACCCACCGCTCCATATCCTGACCATGTAACAATTCCATCACCAGGTACTTTTTGCCGGCTTCGACAAAGAAGTCATAGAATTTGGGAATTCCTGGATGGTCTAAACGGCTCAAAATGGTAGCTTCGCGCTCAAATAGTTCCTGCGCCTTAGGGATTTTGGCTACATCGGCATTCATCTCCTTTAAGACCCGCAGATTGCCCTGAGGTCGGCCCGATGGATCTGTTTGATCGGAGGGATGCCAGACCAGGTAAGTTGTTCCCATGCCGCCTTTACCCAGGACTCGCAACACCTGGTAATGTCTGACGGTCTTCTCTACCCGTACGGGTTGGCCACAGTGGATGCAAAATAAATTTTCAGCCGCATTCCCCAGATGTAAGCAGATGGGAACCGTTTCACGGCGAGCCGATGGGAGCTGGGGCAGTTGGGGAGATTTAGGGGGTAGACCAGAACTGGCGGCAGATAAGGCCGGTGTAACGGCGGCAGGAGCTAAAATTTGAAACCGCAGGAGGGGCCCTCCCCGGGCCAGTTGAATTACCGCCTGATCTCCCACAATGCCCTGAGACAACACCGCTCCATTAATCGAGGTGCCATTGTGGCTGTGGTTGATCAAATGCCAGCTTGATTTGAGCACTGGCTCCCCCGTCGTCATCAGTTCATCTACCCGCCGCAGTTCGACATGGCGACGAGAAACCATTGGATCATCTAGAACAACATGATTGTCTGGCGAGCGGCCAACCCAAATTAGCGTTTCGCTACTAAAACGCCATTGCCTGAGCGGGGTCTGATGTTCAGGGTGGAGTAGGGTCAAGATGACCATTCGTAAAAAGATGACAGCTGATGGGATTATCTCAAGTGCTGTAGATTGGGACGAACTTTAGCCCGCACTGCGATCGCCGTAATGTTGTCATGGCCATTAAATTGATTCGCCAGGTCGATCAATTGCCGCACACCCTGATCTAAATTGGTTTGAGAACTCAAAAGAGGCTCAACATGGCTCTGGTAATGGTTCTCTAACAGATCGTTGTCGGTTAGACCATCGGAGCAGAGCAGTAAAAGGGTATCTTCATTCAACTCCAGATACTGCACATCGGGTTTGATAAAGTGCTCATCCCGGGGGCCGAGGGCCTGGGTCAACTGATAGGCATCGGGACGGGCGTAGGCGATCTCCGGATCAACTCCCCTCTGAATCTCCCGTTGCCCAACTTCATGGTCTACGGTAATCTGCTCCAGGCCACGCTTACGGGTATAGCGGTACAGGCGACTATCCCCCACATGGGCGATCGCCACCTCTGTATCCTGTACCAGCAACATCACCAGGGTTGTACCCATGCGCCCACTGCCAGAGCGAGCATTCTGCTGGTTTACGTCATAAATAGCTTTATTAGCCAGTTGTACCGCTTCAATCAAAACCTGGGGCGGAGGAAGTTGCCCTGACTCGCCGTTCGTAAAGGGTTTACTCTGCCATTGTTCTTTGAAGTAGCGACGGATGGTGTCAACCGCCAGGGCACTCGCTACTTCACCACCCGCGTGGCCTCCCATACCATCGCATAAAACATAGAGATTCCGCACATGAACGGTTCGGCCCGAGGGGCTTTCTAATCGAGAGACCTGAGTTTCAATCCCAAAGTAGTCTTCGTTGTGGTCCCGTTGCCGTCCGATATCTGTGCGCCCCACATCATCCAGGCTGAATAGCTGCATGGGCAGAACTACCGTGGGCAAGTCGTCATTATCGTCGTCATCGTCTACCAGAGCTTCCAGGTCATGTAAAGGCACTTCCAGACGGGTAGCCGCAGGAGAACTATCCTCCAGCCCGGAGGTGCTGGTTTTAGCGGGGGAAGCTACGGTCGATGGGGGACTGACGGGGACTGCAGGATTGTTAGTTGATGGTTGAGCAGGTTGACTTTGAGCCAGTTGCAATTCCTGGGCGATCGCTTCGATCCGGGCCTGTATATCGGTGATGGTTGTCAAAAATCCCATTTCCAGATCTGCCAGTAAGCGAGCCATGGCTCCCACCTGGGTACGCTGGGACTGAGCAAATAACGTTTGCCAGACATGGGCCAGATCCTGAAGGGTTGCAGGAGTATCCTGCGGATCACTGTAGAGCCGTTGCAGACAGAGCACCTGGTCTTCATCGACTCGCAAATTATCAACTTCTAACAGACTCTGGCAACAACCCCAGGGTTCTAAGGTATGCCATAGATCGGCCATTTCGTAGAGCCAATGCAAAATCTGTAGCGGTGGCAGCGAGAGCTCGTCATTCAGCCACAAATCGAGCAATTTCGGAAAGCTGGTACGGTCTTCAATCAACAAAACCTGATAATTGGTTTCATTCCAGGCATTATGTACGAGGGGTAGGGCCTGGTGTAGCTTATGTTGCAGTTCCAGATAGGGACGAACGATCGACGGCATGACCGGCATGACCTGAGAAGTGGGGTCACTGGTCGTCACCATTTCTGTTTCCGTCGTGGCGGCGGCATAGCATAGCTCAGACTCTGTACCGGCGTAAGTCTCCAGGGGAGAAAGTTGCAGGGGTTGGCAATCCAGAACCCGGGCTTGCTGTTCTGAAGTGGGTGCGGATTGCGCTTGTAAGGGTTCCAGTAAACGATAGCGCTGGTGTCTGTCCAGGTAAGTATCAACGGCTCCTGCCTGATTAAACTTGCCAACTACGATCGCCTGCCAAACAACCCCAGCGACGGCACCGCAGCTTGGGCATTGCAGGGAGTCGAAGGGAACCAGGCTGTCACACTCAGAGCAGAGATTGTGAGTCAGCGATGTGCCACACTCCTGACAAAATTTATTGCTGTTAGGATTTTCAAACTGGCATTGGGGACAGACAAGCATGGTGAAATTTCCTCAACTCCCGATCGGGATACAGATAGGCGGGTATCAGCCATGGAACAGCGCAGGCATGAACATACAGGCACCTGTCAGGAAAAATAAACAGACCAGTTTCATAGAGCAATTCTATGTAAAAAGACTGTAGCCTATTTAAGCAGAATTCCCATAAAGGATTCCTTGTGTACAGGTTATCTGAATGTTTTTGATTCAGTGCTGGTGATTACTCAAAGTTTGATAAATGTCGTTGCTTCAGTGAACACCCTGCCAGTCAGATACCTATGCTTATTCATCTCTATCCGAGAACTGGCCTACTTGGGAAACGCTCTACCTTAAACTTTTACCTAACTTCTTATTTATAAAGTTAAGGTTCACGACAGGGAGAAAATGCACCTCTGGCTGGTTGCAGAACTGGTGAGTGCTGCATAGGGTAGGCTACAACCGACTTCAGGTAACTATCTTCGCCGCCTGCCCCCGATTTTGCCAAACCCGGCTTCAATGCTGGAGGGCGAGAGAACTGGCCTTATCCCATCTCTCACCCTCCAGCTTGAATTTGTTCTTTCATTCTAACTGGGGCGCTAGGATTCGAACCTAGGAATGGCGGGACCAAAACCCGCTGCCTTACCGCTTGGCTACGCCCCAACGCTTGCCTTGTTTATATTAACAGCCCCTCCCGGGGTTTTGTCAAGAATGATTGACGGAAACTAATTGCTGATTCAAAAAAAGTACCAGATCCTCCACCGTAGCCAGGTTTTCCAGGTCTAGTTGCTCATGTAACTCGACTCCAAAGACCTGCCAGAAGTCATCACAGAGGGAAAGTTGCCAGTCAAACCAGCAAACGAGCGGTAGTTGCAAATCTTCAACCAGTCGATCGTCGGGGCGAACTCGGGCAAACTCCAGCCCCGAATAGTCCTGCATCTGGATATAAACAAAATCTGAGAGTTGACGAGAGATAGCCTGTCTTCGCCAGTATTGCTCAAACCACTCCTCTTTGCTCCAGGCCGGACGCAGGCGCAGGTTCTGGCGAACACGTTGTTTTACCCGGACATCGGGACTCAGCTCAGCATAGGTACTGAGGCTGTGAAGGATATTTTTGAGCCGTCGCCACATGCGTCCAATTTATCCAGAATCTATCCCTTCAGTATTCCCACTGGAGCAATAATCTCTCAGGTTGTATCCGGCCTTCCCTGGAAATAATTGGAAACTGCCAAACAAGCGTAAAATCACGGGTATGTTGTCATCTACCATCGGGTATACTTGGCGAACTCAATTGTTCACTCCCTACAATCAACCAGGCCAGTGCAGCATTTATCCTATCTAGAGTTAGAGCAGGAAGTTTCCAGAACTACTTCCGCGTTCCTGACCCGGAACCCCCTTATCGGAGCGTCAGTAGTGGCTGACTTAAAAGAACGTCTATCTGCCGAGGACGCGGCAGGTGTCATTCTAGTTGGGCTGGAGCGCTTGATCTGGTGTGATTCCGAGGCTTTTATCTGGGCTGTCGAGCAGGTAATTCCCGATGAGGTATTGCAGGAAATTCGTCGTCTGAGTACGGCTACCGTTGGTAAGCAACTGGTTTACCGCGGGTTCATTCCTGGTCAGGATTTTAGTGTCAACTCAGCAGGGCAACTGCTGCTCAGCGATCGAGCCAAGCAGTCAGTTTTGGGGCACTAATTGCCAACCGGTTTGTTCTTGCTTGTCTACTGATGCTTTTGCTGACGGGTTTGCAGAAGGTGCAGAATTTCCTGGGCTGCTCGATCGCAAACGCCTGGCTCTCCGATCGCCCGTCGCATTGCAGCATAGCCATCCAGCATTGTCTGCCGTTCCTGAGGATTCAGGAGTAACTCTAAAGATGCCCGAATAAGGTTGTCAGGAGTGGCCTCATCCTGCAAAAATTCTGGCACAATCGGCTTCATCTCCACCAGATTGGGGGGAGACACAAAGGGAACAGAGAATTTCAAAAGATTACTCAGAATCCAGGCCGTTGCTGAATTGACTTTGTATAAAACAACCTGGGGCACGTTCAGCAAAGCAATTTCTAAGTTGACCGTACCTGACTTGGTAATTGCCAGATCGGCAGCAGCCAGAGCTTGCATACTCAGAGAAGCACCAACATAGCCCGGTTCACTTGTGGGGACTGAATCGGCCAGCACCGTAGCCCGCAATCCATACTTCTGAATTGCCTGTTCAATCTGCTGACGGTATTTCTCTAAGGCCAGGGGAATCCAGAAATGCACCTCAGGCAGCTTGGCTTGAATCTGGCGGGCCGCCTCAAACATGACCGGAAGCAGGTATTTTAGCTCTTGCTGCCGGGAAGCTGGCAGGAGTACAACAGCCTTCTGGTCGGGGCTAATTCCCAGGGCAGCTCGGGCCTGTTCTCGGCTGGGGGCCGTTTCCATGCGGTCTACTAAGGGATGCCCCACCCAACTGACTCGGGCTCCCTGGCGGCGGAAGTAGTTAGCTTCTTCCGGGAAAATGGCCAGAACTCGTTCTGTGGTGGCGATGATGCGATTGGTATTATAAGAGTTCAAGGCCCATACCCATTCCTGGGGGGCAATATAATACACCAGAGGCACATCGGGCATTTGCTTGGATAGATAGTTGCAAAATGCCACATTGGGACTGACATAATCAATCAGAACTACCAGATCCGGCGGATGGTGCTTTAAGTATTGCTTGGCCTGCCTTTGGATTTTTAATGTAGGCAGGATATAAGGAATCGACTCCAGAATCCCGATCGAACCGACCGCACTGGTATGCCCAAGTAGAGTGGCTCCTGCCGCTGCCATGCGATCGCCGCCCAAAGCCAGGATCTCAAGGTTTAGACCGAGCCCAGCGGCCTGTCGGTGCAGAGCTTGAATAATCAGGGAACCCTGAAGATCCCCAGAAACTTCGCCTGTACTGATAAAGATGCGGATAGGTCTGGAGTCATGCTTAATCGAAGGTAAAAAGGATGGAGTAATCGAATTACTCATCAACCTCTCCTTGCCCAGTTTTTTTCCCAGGGGTTGGCCCTCTCCGGCCTGACTGCTGTGACTGCTCTAAAAAGCGTTTCAGGTGCTGGACATGGTCATTCTCGGGCAGAATGTCTAGCTTCTCCAGGGCTTCGTTCAGGGTTAACCCGGAGCGATAAAGTAAGCGAAATGCTTTCTTAAGGGATTGGAACCCCTGCCCCGATTCTAAATCGGCCAGCCCAGCCCGTTTAATACCTACCAGATTCAAGGAACGAACCCGCGCCGGGTTCCCCTCTACCAGCATGTAGGGGGGAACATCCCGGTTAATTCGGCTCATACCCCCGACCATAGCAAACCGGCCAATGTGAACAAATTGATGAATCCCTACGGCTCCACCAATTCTTGCCCTTGACTCGATGTGAACATGGCCACCCAGGGAAACAGAGTTGGTGATAATGACCTGATCTTCCACGACACAGTTGTGGCCTACATGGGTATAAGCCATCAACAGGTTGCCGTTGCCAAGGGAAGTCACCTCGCCCTCCAGAGTTGCCCGGTTAATCGTGACAAACTCCCGGATGCAGTTGTCATCGCCAATTCTTACCAGGGTTTCGGAGCCATCGTACTTTAAGTCCTGGGGTTGGAGGCCGATCGCAGCCCCAGGAAAGATCTGGTTGCGGGCTCCAATTTCCGTCCAGCCATCCAGCACAACGTGAGCCCCGATCGTGGTGCCTGGCCCTACTCTCACCCTTGCTCCAATTACGGCATATGCACCAACCTGCACCGTAGGGTGTAGCTCAGCACTAGGATGAATTACAGCCGTCGGATGAATCAAGGTCGTCATTAATCCACCAGAGAAAACATCAGTTCGCCTTCTGCCACCAATCGCCCATCTACTTCAGCTCGTCCCTGCATCCAGCCGAACCGTCGCCGCTTGATACATAACAGCTCTACTGTCATGACAAGTTGATCTCCGGGGACAACAGGTCGCCGGAAGCGTACCTTGTCAATTCCGGCGAACATAAACAAGCCTCCCTGAATGTCCGTCATTTGAGTTAAAACTACCCCGCCCACCTGTGCCATTGCTTCTACAATTAGCACGCCAGGCATGATCGGCCTGCCAGGAAAATGACCCTGAAAGTGAGGTTCGTTGAACGTAACATTTTTAATGCCCACTGCCCGTTTCTCAGGGATATATTCAATAATCCGATCAACCAGGGAGAACGGATAGCGGTGAGGCAATAACTTATGAATTTCTTCAACTGGGAGAATCGAATTGGCCTCTTTAACAGGGGGTGCAGACGGAGACGAATCTCCGGTTGTAGGAGGTTCCAGATGGCTGGGAGTGGCATCTGGAGCATTAACATCAGTAAGAATGGACATGGGCTGAGTTTTCAATAAAATTTCGACGGGATTTAGTGGAAGATACCAGCGATTAAAAGGTGCCTGTCAAAAATTCGCTGGGCAGCTTTAATCCTTGAGACTGAGGGCATGGAGCGCGCGAGCAAGCTGGATATGTAAAGTATGACTGGCTTTGTAAGCCAGAAAATGGGCGGAAGGAAAATTTCCCAACAGGCTTAAATCTCCTACTAAATCTAAAAGTTTATGACGGGCGGGCTCATTTGCAAACCGCAGGGGGGGATTAAGCCAACCATTACCATCGCAGACCAGAGCATTATCCAGACTGCCACCTCGAATTAATCCTTGTTGACGCAGGGATTCTATCTGGTGAGCTAACCCAAAGGTGCGGGCTGGAGCAACTTCAAGGGCAAAATCGGCAAGCTGGGGAGCCCAGCTAAACCACTGGTTGCCAATAGCCGGTAGGTCAAAATCAATGCCGTAGGTAAACCGCAGCTGAGGAGCGGGTAACGCAGCCACAAAGGCATCGCCAGAATAGATCCAGACTGGTTCAGTGAGCGTGTAGGCAGGAGCTTGAGCTGGCTGAGCTACAATTCCAGCCTGGCCGATCGCCTCAGCCCATTCTTTGGCAGAACCATCTAACAGCGGAACTTCAATGCCGTCTATCTCAATTCGGGCATTATCTATTCCCAGCGCGGCCAGCGCGGCCAGCAAATGTTCTACGGTGCGAACCTTCGCTGTTCCGTGGCCCAACTCCGTTGAGAGGACAGTCTGGCTAACCGAGTCAACTCGGGCTGCAATTTCAGGGGCTCCAGGTAAGTCAACTCGGGCGAAGTAACGCCCTCGACCTGCTGGAGCTGGCAATACCCGAACAGTAACCGTTGTGCCACTGTGAAGCCCAACTCCGGTGCAGGTAAACTCTGAGCTTAAGGTTTGTTCTGAAACCGCACCATCAACTGTTATGGAGGGAGAAAACGCCTCTTGCTGACTAACCGCTACCTCCATTAGAACCGTTCTCCGATACCAAAGTGCAATCGGCTATCGCCCTGGTCATTAAAACCATAGTCGATACGAATCGGCCCAAGAGGAGATTGTACCCTCAAGCCCAAACCGTAACCTACTCCACTGCCGGGCTTCCCTCGAACTCCTGCCGGATTCCCAGGTACATTGTCACCACTGCCAAAGTCTGTAGCCGCATCTACGAATAAGGCTCCAGAAATGATCGAGAAAACAGGGAAACGGTACTCAACGGTAGCTTGCAGGAAACTGCGACCGCTACCCAGATCCCCTTCGTCGTAGCCGCGGACTGAGTTAACCCCACCCAGGGAGAAGGCTTCGTAGGGGGGGAGATCTCCTAGAATGGTACCGCCCTGAATATTAAAGGCAAAAGCCTGGGGGCAATCTGCCGGCCGTGAATTCGCCTGACGGCACCCCGGTGTAAAGCGGAGGAACCGGGTGGGAATGTAGTAGCTGTAACTGCCGCGTAAACGGTTAAACAGAATGCTACCCGTGCCAACGGGGACCGATTGTTCAGCTCCGAACCGTAGCAAAGAACCGCTGGTAGGACGGAGCGGATCATTTCTGCGATCGCGAACTACCCCAAACTGCAGCGTAAACAGATCATCCTTACCGGTACCACTGAAGCTCAAGTCGTTACCCAACTGGTCCCTGGGACTCAGTTCGCCATCGGAATCTCGGATAGCCACCCGCTGGTATTGTAGGCCCAGGGATGCGGTCCACTCCGAGCGATTGTAGAGATCTCGGCTAAGCGGACGAGCAAAGCTGATTCCACCACCGGTTCTGACCACCCTGGGACGATCGCCATTGGGCAGGCGAATTTCTGGATCGCCACCATCAAAAATCAGGGAAATGGTCTGTCGTCGGAAGATATTGAGGGTGTAGGAGGTGCGGAAAGGATCTCCCGCAATCCAGGGGTCAGTGAAACTCAGGTCAAACAGGAGTTCCCTTTGGCCAATCTGAACCTCGGCTCCCAGTTTTTGGTTATTGCCACCGACATTTTGCTGCTGGTAACTGAGGGTACCGAATAGACCGCTGGCAGAGCTGATCCCGGCACCCGCCGCGATCGAGCCAGTGTTTTTCTCAGTAACGTTAGCTACAACCACCACTTTCCGGGGATCCTGGCCGGGATTTAAGGAGAGTTTGACATCGTCAAAAATCCCCAGGCCAAACACCCGTTGCAAGTCTCGCTCTACCCTGCCCCGGTTAAACACATCTCCCGGTTTTAGCTCAAATTCACGGGTGACAATAAAAGGCCGGGTTCTGATCCGACATCCCACCGGGTTGTTGTTTTTATCGAGAACCGGATTGCCCTGTTCGTCCTGGAAGACAAACCGCCCCTGTTCATTCCGGGTACACTCGTCTCCATCCCGATTGATGTAACGAACTTGAATGGTTTCAACCACCCCTTCAGCAACCTGGAGGGTCACCAATCCTTCCGGGGAAACTCTGGGTGCGTCAACAATTTGAGCCAGAACAAAACCATTGTCCTGATACCATTTATTGACTTTTTTAATGCCTTCCTGCAACTGAACCAGGTTCAAAACCCGACCATACTGATCGCTAAAAGCGTCGGTGACAATCTGGGCGGGCAGAACTTGATCACCCTCAATTTCTACGGATTTTAAGACCGGGTTGACCTGCACATCAAACGTTACCCGCACCCCTAAGGGGGTATCTTCTGGCACTGCTTTGACGTTAGAGAAGTAGCCGGTAGCGAAGATGGCGTTGATATCTTCCTGCAACTGTGTCCGGGTTGTAGTGCGTCCGGGCTGGGTGCGAATGGCTTTGTAAACTTCATCCAGGAGAGTTCCCTCGGCTCCGGTGACGAGAACCTCGGCTACCAACACCCTTGGTTCGGGCTGAGCTGTCTCGGGTGGGGTGGCCTCCGGGGTTGGAGTGGTTGGGGCGGATTCGGTTGCGGGAGCTGTGGGAGTAGCTTCTGGGGTTGGGCTGGGAGCCACTGGCTCGGTAGTCGGAGTGGGTGTCCCCTGACCCTGGGTCGGAGGACCAATTTGAATTCTGTCTGGGGTTTCTTGTTCTGGAGCTGCCTGGGCGATCGATGCTGGGGTTGCTTTGGTTGCTTGTTCGGCAGGCGGGGTTAGTTCTGGTAGCGCTGTTTTCGTTTTTGCTCCAGAATCTAGAGAGGTCTCAGGCTGGGAGATAGCCCGGAGTGCTGCAATGCCCGTAGGAGTCATGCTGACGACTGAGCCACCTTCCGTCAAGGCAGAGGAGTGAGTCAGGTCAACTTGAGCATTGGAAGGAGCAGCTTGCCCTCGGGCAGCAGCCGACAAACTGAACGTTGCTGAGGTAGCCAGGAGAGCTACCAAGACTGGAGATAAACGCATGTTGTTCAAACCGGTTGACACATCCACACACCACATCCTGCACGAGGCAGATTTTTGAAACGAACCGACAGGAGCAAAAACTTAAACAAACTGTGAAATTTTACCGCATTGATGGGTACCAATACTCAACTGAGTTGACAATTTCCCGCTGGCGATGAGGCAAGAGAAGGCTCTGACAACCCTATTCGAGACTCAATACCCGTTCCATTACCTGCCGGTAGGCTGCTTCAACATTACCAAGATCATGACGAAATCGATCTTTGTCCATCACCCGACTCTCAGGATCGGCGTCTGCCTGATTCCAGAGGCGACAGGTGTCGGGGCTAATTTCGTCAGCCAGAATTATTTTCTGACTGCCATCTAAACCAAACTCAAGTTTGAAGTCAACCAGGGTGATGCCACACTGAAGAAAGAAGGCCTTCAGCAAATCATTGATTTGAAGGGCCATCTGCTTCAAGGTATCGAGTTGTTCTGGGGTAGCCAGATTCATCAATAACAGGCGATCGGGGGTGAGTAAGGGATCTCCTAAGGCGTCGTTTTTGTAATAAAACTCCACCAGGGGTTGGGTCAAAACTGTCCCAAGGGCTAGCCCGGTTTGTTGACAGAGACTACCCGCCGCAATGTTCCTGACTACGACCTCCAACGGTAAAATCTTTACCGATCGCACCCGCATTTCGTTGCTACTGGGCTGATCAATAAAGTGGGTGGGCACACCTTTTGCCTCCAGTAGCTTGAACAGATGGCTGGAAATGGCGCAGTTAAATGAGCCCTTGCCCTGAATACTGCCGCGTTTTTGGGCATTAAAGGCGGTGGCATCGTCCTTAAACAGGGTTAACAGTACGTCGGGATCATTCGTTGCATAAAGAATTTTGGCTTTGCCCTCATAGAGCTTTTGCTGAAGAGTCATGGAGCAATTTGGGGAGTAGACTTTTTGCAGAATTGGGCCGTCGCCTAACTTGGTCGCCTAACTTTAAAATTATTTGTTAGTTTGGATTGTGTCGCAACGGATCTAATCATTGTAGCCCTCCCGGGTGTGTTTCACTCAGTTGACTCGGTAACCCCCTCCGACTTCAGGACTGTAAGCGTGCTGATGAAACTTCAAGGGCTGATGACGATATTTGCTCTGGCGGTTTTATCGTCAGGATGTGCCTTCCTTTCCTCCCCGCCCAGGCAGGAGACTGACCAGGGTCGGAGAGCAAAATCTTTGACCACTCCCGAAGAGCGGCTAACTACCGCCCGCCAGTTAGGCTGGGAAGCTGCTCTTCTGGTACAAAAGCCACCCCACTCGATCGCCACCTGGCAGACGGCCAAAATTAAGTGGCGACGAGCTATTCAGTTATTAGAGGCGATTCCAGAAGGTACGGCAGTGACGACTCCGGCCAGGGCCAAACTGGCGGTTTATCGCAGGAATTACGCGGCTATCCAGGCTCGGCTGGTCGATGAACAAACCGCTGCCGATCAATTTGTCCGGGCCCAGGAACTGGCATGGCAGGCGGCGGTCACCGTGCAGTCTCCCCCCCTACCCCTGGGCCAGTGGCAGCGAGCTACGCAAAAATGGCAGCGGGCCATTGCTCTGCTGGAATCGGTGCCGGTTCTCACATCGATTTTCCCAAGAAGTCAAGAGAAACTTGTGACCTATCGGCAAAATTACCAGGAAATTAAGCAGCGTGTTTTAACTGAAACGATCGCCCGCCAAACCTTGCAAGAATTTTTAGAGCGGGCCGAATTCCTGAAACGGCTGTCAGCAGAGGATGCTAGCCCCCTTGCCCTGGAATCCATTGGTATTAGTTATCAAGATTATGTAGAGCAGGTAAGAGGATTGGAAACCAGCCTGGAGCAATTTAGCCGACAGCCAGGGGCCAGGTATCACCTACTCTACGCTGATCTGCAAGGTGCCCTCGCTGACTACCGCTTTGCCCTCAGCCTCTGGCAGTCTTATCTGGCTTTTAAGCGGGCTAATGCCGAGTGGCTACAGGGTGATTTTTTCAACCTGTTAACTCCTGTGTCAGCTCCAGAACGGTTGACCCTGGCTCAAAAATACCAGGTATCTCCCAGTCCTTCTGTCAATACCAAGGTTTCCCTGCGAGCGGCGGTTTGGGAAATCTGGCGGCACGCCAGCGAAGACATTGAGCAGGCTCAGATGAAGCTTTTGACCTTGAAGTAACTTCTCTTTGCCGTCCCTTCCCCTCCCTCTTTTACAATCTGTTTAAGGTTGCCTTATAAATCTCCATGTCTCGCTTCTCTGAACGTCCAGAGCCAACCTGGCTCACAGTTTTTCGTCTGTTACGGTGGGATAAACCGGAAGGGCGGTTGATTTTAATGATTCCAGCCCTCTGGGCTGTATTTCTGGCGGCTCGGGGTAATCCGCCCCTGCCCCTGGTGGGAGTGATTGTATTGGGAACTCTGGCCACCAGTGCGGCTGGCTGTGTGATCAATGACCTCTGGGATCGAAATATTGACCCCAAGGTGCAGCGGACGCGGAACCGGCCCCTGGCGGCCCGGGCTTTGTCAATTCAGGTGGGCATTGGCGTGGTGGTGCTGGCCTTTGCCTGTGCCTGGGGGTTGTCCCTCTACCTCAATCCCCTCACCTTCTGGCTCTGTGTCGCCGCCGTACCGGTCATTGTGATGTATCCTCTGGCCAAGCGGGTTTTCCCCGTTCCCCAGTTGGTTCTCTCCATCGCCTGGGGCTTTGCTGTATTAATTAGCTGGAGTGCCGTGAGTTGTTCGGCTACCCCCGGCCCTACCGCCTGTCTGGGGCGAGAAACCTGGTTGCTCTGGAGTGCAACGGTGTTATGGACTCTTGGATTTGACACGGTTTATGCCATGTCCGATCGGGACGATGACCGCCGAATTGGGGTGAACTCCAGTGCCTTATTTTTTGGCAAGTACGTTGCTCACGCGATCGGTCTGTTTTACCTGGGAACGGTATTTTTCCTGGCTGGAGTTGGTACGGTGATGCGGTTGGAACTGCCCTTCTGGATCAGTCTTGGGATTGCTGTTTTTTACTGGGCTCAGCAGTTCTACTACCTCTATCAGAAGACAATCGCCCACAGCCGCTATGCCCAATTTTTTCGGCAGAATGTCTGGATTGGCTTTGTCTTGCTGCTTGGCATGATTGCAGGGGTCAGGCTCTAACCAGGAAAAAGCTGGACAAAAAAAGCTGGGCTAGTCCGAACACTAACCCAGCAACTCAAGGAAATATGCTAGACGCAAGTGAAAGAGTGACGACCTAAGACCTTAGGGGTCGGTTTGAAGCATCTTGGGTTGTAGTAGAGAGACCATTTGTTGCACACCCCGGTGGATCCGCCGGGTCACGGTCATGGGGCTGACTCCAATCCTTTCGGCAACTTCTTTGCGGGAAAGGTCATTGATAAAAACAAACTCAATGGCCTGCCGGGTTTTTTCTTCTAGTTGATTGAGAGCTCGCTGGAGCTGCTGCCGGTCTTCTTCTAAGTTTTGCAGGGTTTGATAGCGGACATCGGGCAGGGTATCTCCCAGGGTCATGGGGGAGTCAATCTGTTGACAAACCGTAGCATCCAGGCTGAGGGGGAGGCGGTTTTTGGTGGCCAGTTTGCTCTCCCGCCATTCGTTCACAGAGACTCCCAGTTCCGCCGCGATCTCATCATCCGTGGGTTGCCGTCCGTAGGCTTCGGCTAAAGATTCCCGAACTCGTTGTCCTTCTTTGTTGAGTTGTTGCCAGCGCCGGGGAATCTTAACAGTACCACTGCGATCGCGGAGGAAGTGAAGCATTTCTCCCCGAATGTAGGGAACTGCAAAAGAGCTAAATGCACAACCTTGATTGGGATTAAACCGTTCAATGGCACGAATTAAGCCGAGGTAACCAATTTGTTCTAGATCTTCGTAGGGTTCGGCGCACTGGTGGCTGACACGGTGAGCAATCTTTCTGACCAGGCCAGCGTTCAATTGAACCAGTTGATTCCGAACTTTAACCGAAGGCTTCTGATGATAGGAAACCAGAAGCTCCATGCCGCGAGAACGAATTGTAGGTTGAGTAGCCATCATTTGCAGGTCACCTTTCACATCTGAGTTGAATTCATTGTCTGTAGAGAAGCGAGGTGAAACCATAGTCGATTTACGGTACTACTCAGCCAGGCTTCCCAGGGGTGTCGGCAGAAACACGTAAGCTTCCTGAGAGACATTGCAATTACTTGATTTTTCTCCGACCAAAGAACACTTTGTGATCTCAGCAATTTCTGGTCGATTCCCTGGAAAACACGTCAGAATAAGGATATTCACTCGTTGTTGTTCTGTTACAAGAGGAAATCTTGTGAGTAATACCAGTAACTTCCGGCAAGCCCTCCGGGAAGCTAAAACTCAGGCCCTTGTCGGCCCCAATGTCGTTGCCAATGCCTTGCCCTGGTTAGGCGGTGGCTTACTGTTAACGGCCCTGGGAACCTACGGTGGATTGTCTGTCCTGGCAAACAATCCTGGCATCTTTATGCCTACCTTCTGGGCTGCTCTGATTGGTAATTTCATTCTATTTTTTGTCGCCAGTGCGGTTGCCGAAAAGGGAAACAATAGTGTGGCCCTGCCCCTGCTGGCTACCTACAGCCTGCTCTCTGGTTACACCCTGACGGGCATCATTGCGGTGGCCCTGGGAACTTCCGGGGTTGGGTTTCAGGGTATCGGATTTGCGGCTCTGGGCTGCGGTATTACCTTTATCCTGGGACGGCAAATTGGCTCTAATTTGAGCGATCGTGATGGGTTGGCTCTGGCTCAGACCGTCCGCATGGGGATTATTGCCCTCTGTATTGTGCTGGTGGCCCAACTCCTGTTTGCTGTTTTTGGCATTCACACCCCCACCTTTTTAGAAATTGCCATTTCTGGCATTGGGGTCTTTTTGTTTGCCGGAGCGGCGGTGGTCGATTTCTATATTCTGCCCCGCACCTACCGGGATGATCAGTATCTACCCGCGGCTCTGTCGATGTATCTCACCTACATCAACCTGTTCATTTTTATTCTGCGGCTGCTGATTGCCCTGAATGGCAGAGATTGATCCGCTTTGCCCATTTGACTCATAATCGAATCCTGTAGGGGTGCAAAGATGGCATCTCTACAGGAATTTTTCTTTCTTCAGGTCTTAATTGATTCATGGAAACCCTCGAAATCAAACGGGAAGTCGAATTGTTGTCTGAGCGCCTGGGTAAAACCCAGGACTATCTTTGACGTTCCGGCTCTGACAGCAAAAATTCAAGATTTAGAACAGGTCGCAGCCCAACCAGAATTCTGGAATGAGCAAACTGCAGCTCAGCAAACGTTGCAGGAGCTGAACGATCTGAAATCTCATCTGCAGCAATTTGAACAGTGGCAGGCCAGCCTGGAGGATACCAAAGCGGTGCTGGAGCTACTGGAACTGGAAGAAGATGAGTCCCTGCGGCAGGAGGCCGAGGCTACGGTTATTCAGTTAAACCAGGAATTGGCCCAGTGGGAGCTACAACAGCTGCTATCTGGCCCCTACGACCAGAAGGGAGCGGTATTGACCATTAATGCCGGTGCTGGCGGGACGGATGCTCAGGACTGGGCAGAAATGCTCCTGAGAATGTATACCCGTTGGGCCGAAGATCACCGCTATAAGGTGCATCTGATGGACCTGTCAGAAGGAGACGAGGCCGGAGTGAAATCTGCCACCCTGGAAATTGAAGGTCGGTATGCCTATGGCTATCTCAAAGCAGAGAAGGGCACCCATCGACTGGTTCGCATTTCTCCCTTCAATGCCAATGGTAAACGGCAAACCAGCTTCGCTGGGGTGGAAGTGATGCCCTTGATTGATAACAGCGTGCAACTGGATATTCCAGACAAGGATCTGGAAATTACGACTTCCCGCGCCGGTGGCAAGGGCGGTCAAAACGTCAACAAAGTCGAAACGGCGGTGCGGATTTTGCATATTCCCACCGGGTTGTTTGTGCGCTGTACCGAGGAACGATCGCAACTGCAAAACAAAGAAAAAGCGATGGCTATTTTGAAGGCCAAGTTGCTGATCATTGCCCAGGAACAAAAAGCTAAGGAAATTGCTGAGATTCGTGGCGACATGGTAGAGGCAGCCTGGGGCAACCAGATTCGTAACTATGTTTTTCATCCTTACCAGATGGTGAAAGATCTGCGGACTGGGGAAGAAACGACCGCCATTACGGAAGTGATGAATGGGGAGTTAGACCCGTTTATCCAGGCTTACTTGCGGCAGGAAAATCAGCTGGTGGCGAGCTGACCGATCGCCAGTTCCTGGGAAGCGATGAAACAAATTGTTACTATGAAGAGTAGGTTTCATCCCCAACTCTCATGGAAACTTCCCAGGCTACTTCTACAGATTCCACCAATCTGGAGGCAGGAGATTCACCTTCTACGGAGCCCAAACCCAGCTACGTCAAGTTGGCGATGCGTAACATGGTACGCAAGCGCAGCAAATCCCTCTTTCATTTTGTGCTGACGACGGTCGGCTTACTCACGATCCTCGTTGGTCTGTCCTATCTAACTCGTTGAAGGCTAGAACCTGATTGCCTTTGACGGGTTGAGCCTGGGGTGCAGAGTACTGTGCCCCAGCAAATAATTTTTTAAACTTGGAGCATTGCGACAGTGCAGGTTGAAGTGTGCGTACAGGATTATGGCGAAGATTTAGCCGCGATCGCGGAGGCCACCCTGCAAAACCCAATTCCCCCTGAAATTTGGGAAGCCTGGTTTCAGACCTGGCTGGAAGTTTTACGACCCGATCTTTCCCCGATTCAGGCCTACGAACTGAGTTTGCGCCTGACCGGTGATCAGGAAGTTCATACGCTGAACCGAGACTATCGCCAGCAAGATAAACCCACGGATGTTCTGGCGTTTGCTGCCCTGGAAGCGATGCCGCCTCAGGTAGAAGAACTGGAAACTCTACAACCTTTGTACCTGGGGGATATTGTCATTTCCTTAGAGACAGCTCAACGGCAGGCCCAGACCCAGGGGCATGATTTTAAAGTTGAACTGGCCTGGTTGGCCAGTCACGGGCTTTTACATCTGCTGGGATGGGACCACCCGGATGACGATCAACTCCAGCAAATGTTAAACCAGCAACAGGCTCTACTCCAGAAAATTGGCCTGGAGGTGCCGCGGTTTCAAGAAGATTGATTCAGGTTACAGCCCCAGATGCAAGGTTTTCTCGTGAATCTTCTCGTTTAGATGAATTCCTGTAGTAAGCTGCAAAGAAGTTCCTGACTCAACAGCGATTGTTGAATTTTCTCTGTCCGCTTCAGCTTGATTCCCCGTTCTTCCATGGCTTTGGTTTATGCCCTCTGAACTGCAAACCGATACCTCCGACCCCGGAAACAGCAGCGATCGTGCCAAGAATAAAGTTTTTCAAATTGCCAAAGCAAACCGAGATCTTTCCTGGCGTGTCGCTCCCAGTTTGTTAGTTAGCTTTACCTACGCCTGGTCAGGAATTGTCTATGCTTTCCAGACCCAGCGGAATTTTCGCATCCATGTTTTTGTTGGCACCTTGGCCGTGGTTCTGGGGGTTCTGCTGCGTTTGTCAGCGGTTGAAATGGCGATTTTAGGTCTGACAATTGGAGCTGTACTGACAATGGAACTCTTAAACACTGCGATCGAGTCCGTTGTTGATTTAACCGTCAAGCAGAGCTATCACGACCTGGCCAAAATTGCTAAAGACTGTGCTGCGGCCGCTGTTTTGATTTCGGCGCTGGCTGCGATCGGGGTAGCCGGGTCACTGATTTTACCCAAACTCTGGTTTTTCCTCTCGTCGGCGCTTTAAATGGCATTTTCAAGTGGCATTTCACAACAGACAAGGAGTAAGTTGGCTTGATTCTGGTTATTGATAATTACGATAGCTTTACCTACAACCTGGTGCAGTACCTGGGCGAGTTAGGGGCTGAGTTTCCGGTGGCCTCCGAGATTCAGGTTTACCGCAACGACCAGATTTCCCTGGAACAGATACGCCAGCTCCAGCCGGCCGGTATTGTGATTTCTCCTGGCCCTGGTCGTCCCGAAGATGCTGGAGTTTCCCTGCAACTGATTGCAGAATTGGGGCCACAGCTACCAATCTTAGGCGTTTGTCTGGGACATCAGAGCATTGGCCAGGTGTTTGGCGGCAAGATTGTGTCGGCTCCCACATTAATGCATGGTAAAACTTCCCAGGTTACCCATACAGGAGTGGGGGTTTTTGCGGGATTAGACAATCCCTTGACCGCAACTCGGTATCATAGTCTGGTGATTGAACGGCAGGATTGCCCTGAGGTCTTAGAGATTACGGCCTGGGTCGATGATGGCACCATTATGGGTGTACGGCACCGCCAGTATCCCCACATTGAAGGTGTGCAGTTTCATCCAGAAAGTGTTTTGACCGCTTCGGGTAAGCAACTTCTGCGGAACTTTTTGCAAACGGTGAGCAGTCAAACAGCAAAGTAAGACAGATTGAGGGTTGCTTGCTCTGTCGGACGGCAGCTTCGGGTTTGATGTTCAGCCCTCGTATCGTGGTGTTGTGAGGAAAGTATGAAACGGCGGCAGTTAATACGCTATGCAGGGGCAGGTCTTTTGTCAGCAACCGGGCTGGGGCTAGCTTCGACCTTGGAACCCGTTCTGGCTCAGGCTACCAGAACCGGCCTGTCCGTTCAGTGGTTAGGTCATGCCTGCTTCCTGTTCAGTGGGGGCGGGCGACGGGTGCTGGTGAATCCCTTTCGCTCCCTGGGTTGTACGGCGGGCTACCGGCCACCCAAAGTGGCGACTGATCTGGTCATGATCAGCAGTCAGTTGTTAGACGAAGGTGCCGTCGAGATTGTACCGGGCTCTCCCCGCCTGCTCTACGAACCCGGGGTTTACCAGTTGACTAACAGCCGGGTCCAGGGAATTCGGATGGATCACGATCGCCTGGGTGGGCGGCAATTTGGTATGAATGTGGCCTGGCTCTGGCAGCAGGCAGGGTTGAATATTCTGCATCTGGGTGGGGCGGCGGCTCCCCTGACGATCGAACAGAAAATTTTGATGGGTCGTCCCGATGTGCTGATTGTTCCGGTTGGTGGTGGGCCTAAGGCCTATCGCCCCGAAGAAGCCAAACAGGCGATTCAGGAACTCAATCCCAAATTGATTATTCCGGCCCATTACCGCACGAAGGCGGCGGCTAAGGAAGGGTGTGACCTGGTTGGGGTGGAGGAGTTTCTCAAGCTAATGGAAGGCACTCCGGTGCGGCGGGCTCAGTCGGATACGATCGCTCTGCGGCCTTCGGATCTGCCTGCCAGTGGTTCTGTGATTCAGGTCATGAGTTACCGCTTCTAAGGATGACAAATTAAAACTAACTCTTTAATTTTTGAAGCTGCTGCGGAGCAATGCCTTTAAAAATTAAGATCTGGGTTTTATTAAATTCATGATCCTGAATGGGTCTTCGATTGAATGAGTTTTGGCCGGGGTTTGGCCAGGCCAAACCCCGGCTTTGTGAGGGTGGCTTAACGATCGCCATCGAAATCCCTGCCTGACCGTTAAGATGACTGGTAACCAGTACAGCTTTAGATCAGGATGGGGTCGGGGTTATAACCCCTGGCCGGGATGGACTTCCTGCACCCTTCCCTCTAAGGTTCATCTGTAGGGCCATACAGGCTTAGCGGGAGTGATTGAGATGGCAGCCTTAGAGAGTCCGGTGACTTCTCAGGATGGGGAGTTGGCCACGATCCAGCGGTTTAACCAGCTTCAGGCAGAGCTACGGCAGCGCTGGCGTTCCGTCGAGTTGTTCGATCGCAGCGATGCCGATATTGTAGTGGTGCCTTCCCTCAGCCTCGATCAACGGGAGTTGATGAAGATTCAGGGGGTGCATCACTACGAAGAACGGTTGCTATTTTCCCTGATTCGCCTGCGTAATCCCCGCACACGCCTCGTCTACATCACATCTCAACCCCTCCATCCGAGTGTGATTGACTATTATCTGCAGCTATTGCCGGGGATTCCCTTTTCCCATGCCCGCGATCGCCTGCTGTTACTCTCTACCTACGATTCGTCTCTCAGTCCCCTGAGCCAGAAGATTCTCGATCGGCCCCGCTTACTGGAGCGGATTCGGCAGGCCGTGAACCACGATCGCTCTTATATGATCTGCTACAACTCAACGGTGGCCGAACGGCAGCTTTCTGCCCGGTTGAATATTCCCCTCTATGCCGTTGATCCGGCTTTGCTGGAATGGGGCACCAAGGGAGGCAGTCGGCAAATTTTTGCTGAAGCGGGGGTACCTTTTCCCGATGGCAGCGGCACCGTCTGGACGGCCAAAGACCTGGCTACGGCGGCGGCGGATCTCTGGGAGCGCCAACCCCAACTGCAACGGATGGTGGTCAAACTGAACGAAGGGTTTTCTGGGGAAGGCAATGCCCTGTTAGACCTGCGACCGATTCAGGCGGCGGCTCCGGGAAATGCCTCCCACCAGCAACGGGTGATCACCCTGCTAGAGCAATTCGAGCAACTCAGCTTTGAAGCCAGAAATGAAACCTGGGAAAATTTCGGAGGGCGTATTCCGGAGCTGGGAGCGATCGTGGAAGCCTTTATCGAGGGTGAAGAAAAGCGATCGCCCAGCGTCCAGGGGCGGATTACTCCCGATGGGGAGGTGGAAATTCTCTCGACCCATGATCAAATTTTGGGTGGCCCCAGCGGTCAGATCTATCTGGGTTGTCGCTTTCCGGCGGATGAAGCCTACCGCCTACAACTGCAAGAAATGGGCCTGCGGATTGGCAAGAACCTGTCTGAAAAAGGTGCAATGGAGCGGTTTGGGGTAGACTTTGTGGCGGTGCATCAGCCCGACCAGCCCGGTAAACCAACCTGGGATGTGCAGGCGATCGAAATTAACCTGCGTAAAGGCGGCACGACCCACCCCTTTATGACCCTGAAGTTTTTGACCAATGGCCGCTACGACCTGTCGAGTGGATTGTTTTACAGCCAGCAGGGGCGGGCTAAATACTATATTGCGACGGACAACCTGCAGAAAGATCGCTACCGTGGGCTGTTACCCAACGATTTGATGGACATTATTGCCGAAAACCGGCTGCATTTTGACACCAGTACCGAGACGGGCAGTGTGTTTCACCTGATGGGATGCCTTTCTGAATTTGGCAAGGTAGGGTTGACCAGTATTGGTAACTCGCCCCAGCAGGCGGAGGAGATTTACCAGCGTCTGACCAGGGCTCTGGACGAGGATACTCGCCCCGGCATGGAAGAATCGCTGGTTAACCTGGGAATGAATTTACCCATGGGCTGGTAATCAGACTTCGACCTCCCGATCGGGCCAGGTCACGGCCCGTTGGGAATGCTCGGAATTGGGGGTGAGGGTAATCAGGTCTTCGATGTTCCGCAGCATCGTGTCGCAGATGGCATCCAGGGGCAGGTCGTTGGGATCGCGGCCAAAGGGGTTTTCAATTTCAATCCCAATTTCTTCAATCCCAAACAGGGTGAAGCTGATCAGGGCGACGATCGGCCCCGTCCACCAGCCCAGGCTACCGACCATCTGGAAAGGGAGGGACAGACAGTAGAGGAGCAGCAGTTGCTTCAGATGAATGGCGTAGGCCAGGGGCATTGGGGTACGCAGAATCCGTTCACACCCCCCCAACTGGTCTACCATCGTATCCAGCAACCGGTGCATGGCATTCAGCTGATGGATATTCAGCAGGTTGCGTTCGTACTGTTGTTGCAGGTAGTCGCCAATCCAGAAGGCAATCTCTAAGGGGGGGTGATTCATGCCCTTGAGGGTGAAATATTTGGCTGAAGGCAGGAGAGCCTTGAGTTCGTCGTTGACCGGTTCGGCCCGCAGCTGGAGTTTGGTGGCGACGCAGAAGGCTACCAGCATCCGCAGGCAAGATACCTTTTGAGATCGATCGCTGCCATCGGTGACCCCCACCGCAATCCAGATCTGACGGGCCAGGTTGCGGACGCAATTGACCAGAGAACCCCAGCATTTTCGGCCTTCCCAGAAGCGATCGTAGGCCGTATTGGTGCGAAATACCAGCAGTAACCCCAGCACAATATTGGGAATCAGGCTGGCCAGCATGGGCAGGGCAACGGGTTGCTTCCAGTGAAAGAGCACCGAAATAAAAATGCCAAAAACTCCACATACGCAGGTGCGCCAGAGAATGGAGGGAATGACGGAACCCTTGATTTGAAAGGCAAGCTTAAACCACTGTTTTTGTTCGGCCATCGGATCAAAACGGTCAATTTGTCTACTCCAAAGGTTAACCTATTGTCGCAGACTCGAGAGAAGCCCAGGGTTGCGATCGCTAAGTGGGCAGACTGCATCAGTTCTGTGGGGCAAAGGTTGAAACGACTATTACAAATCCGGCGGTTGTTCCCAAAATAGATTAAGTTTGCGTAGGAATTAATCAATCGGCTGTAGTTCTGGTTGGTCAAAAAAGTGGAGGAAGGAAATTTGCTGCGTCGTATTTCAGGTTCGCTTCTGGTCACTCTTGCGCTGGTTCCCGGTCAGGCAGCGATAGCGGCTCCTCTCGCCAAACCAGCGGCCCCTCCGGCGGTGACAACGGTGTTACCGGCAGATACCCCGTTGCTGGTGATGGCCACTACCAATCCCGATCAATGGGCTGCCCTTAACCGCTTCAACCCAATTCCACCTTCTCTGCTGCAACTGGCTCTGCTGTCCTTACCGCCCAATATTACCTACGCCGAGGATGTTCAGCCCTGGTTGGGCGATCGGGTGGCTGTCACTCTTTTGCCTATCCGCTCTGAACAGGACACCCTATGGTCAAATTTGCTATTTTTAGCTCCCGTCAAAGCGGAGGAACCCGCCAAACAATTTCTCACAAAAGTCAAAGAACTGGTCGGGGAACCCCAGGCTCAGAGGGAGTATAAGGGAGTCACCATTTTTTCCTGGGTACCCCCCGCTCCCAAGCCGGCCCCCGATGCTTCAGAAGACTCAGAAGACTCAGAAGACTCAGAAGACCCGCCTCAACTGGAGCCATCCCCCGTCCCGGTGCAGCCCCTGTCTTCCTGTAGGCCCAATGCTTCCACCGCACCAGCTTCCAGTGCTGAGCCTGAGTCTCCCCAGGTGGCCTGTGGCGACCATACTGGAGCCCTGGAAACCCAGATGCCCCGTGGGTTTGCTGTTGCCCTGACGCCACAATATCTGACGATCGCCGCCACCCCCGAAGCGATCGAGCATTTGATCGACCGGCAGAACACAGGCCCGACCCTGGCAGATAATCCCCAGTTCCAGCGCACCCTGCGCCATCCCCAGTTCGATCGTGCCCTGACCTTGGGCTATGGGGATGTGGGTGGTCTGGGTACGGTCTTTACCAATCTGCTCAAAAATACCCCCGGGTTGCCGTTTCTCACAGCTCTTAGTGGGTTTGATGCCGATGAGTTGTCGGTGATTGCCCAGGCTTACAGCCCCTACAACACGATAGAAACGGTTTCCTGGGTGCAGCCCCAGGGCATCCATAGTCAGGCCAGCTTCTATTACAAAACGCCTCAACCCGATAAGGCCACGATCGCCGACCCTAACCCCAATCAAATCATTGCCCGGTTGCCTGCGGCCACCTACCTTTCGGCCAACAGCCGCGACTTTAACCGGCAGTGGCAGTATTTCCTGCAACAACCCTCCAGTAAGAAGACCCAAGAATCCCTCAAACGGGTTCGGGCGGAAATTTTGACTAACACCGGGTTAGACCTGGATCGGGATCTGATCCGACTCCTGGATGGCGAGTATGTCCTGTCCTTCTTTCCGGCGCGGGGCGGGCTGTTTAATTCCTTTGCGCCTAACCTGAATCTGGGGATGGCCGTGATTGTCCAGACCAGCGATCGGGCGGCGGCGGAAGCAGCCCTGAAGAAACTGGAACAGCGGCTTAAAGTTTCTTCCCGGGGAGAAGTCTCGATTGCCCGACGATCGGTGCAGGGTAGACCCTTTACCAGTTGGGAAGCCAAAGATCGAAAGCGGCTTGTGAGCTTTTTCTCCTATGCCTGGGCCGATGCTGATACCCTGATCCTGTCTTCCGGAGCCGAATCAATGGCAGCTCTCTATCCCCGGCCTTACCTGCCCCTGGATCGGAACTACACCTTTCAAACGGCGACGGCCAGTTTTCCTGACCCGAATGAAGGGTTCTTCTATGTCAACATGGGGGCTTCTTTATCGTTTCTCTACGGCGTGATTTTCCCGGCCGGGTCGAGCAACGATGTTCCCTTTGTGGCCGAAACCCAGCGGGTTCTGGGTACCATTCGTAGCATCAGCACCTCTAACTCCGCCACTGCCGATTACCAGCGGGTAGATGCATTATGGGTTCTGGGGGCCACCCCGAAACAGTAGGGAGGCTTTCTGGCGGGGCCGTTTGTACCAACCCGACCCAGAGGCCAGGGAAGCTGTAAGTCAAAAAATGTTCCTCTCTAACAGGGAGTTGGTCAGTTTGCCTGGGTAAACCAGGCAACAACTCCCGATCGGGTTGGCTAAATTTTTGTAGCAGACGTTGAATTCGGGCGGGAAAGCTCTAAATTAGACAAAATCTGCCTTAAGTCAAGACAGCGGTGTCGGGTGGTGCAGCAGGGGTTTCCCCGGCACTACTGGCTGTCCTTTTGCCGCTTCTCTGGCCGATTTCGGGTTCTTTCTCTTGTTTCTGCTATGTCCCGTTCCAGTTCCCTGCGTTATTACATCCTGGCCCGGTTGTTGTTGGCCCCCTTAATGGTCTGGCTGATTACCAGTCTGGTGTTTTTGCTGTTGCGGGCCACCCCGGGCGATCCGGTAGATGCCCTGTTGGGCCCCCGGGCACCCCAGGCCGCCAAGGATGAGTTGCGGCAACAACTGGGTCTGGGTAAACCCCTGTGGTGGCAATATCTCGATTACATGGGGGCGTTGCTGCGGGGCAGCCTGGGAAACTCCCTGAGTAGCCAGGGGCAACCGGTCTGGGAGATCATTCTGAAGTTTTTCCCGGCTACGGTCGAACTGGCTCTTTTCAGTCTGGCGATCGCCCTGATCGTGGGAGTGCTGGTCGGTGTGGTGGCAGCCTCCCGGCCCAACACGGCTCTCGATGCCGGGGGACGGCTGTTTGGGATTTTGACCTACTCGGTGCCCTTATTCTGGCTGGGAATGCTGATGCAGCTTGTGTTTTCCGTGCAACTCGGTTGGTTTCCCCTGGGTACACGCTTTCCGGTGACTATGTCTGCCCCCGATGGCCCTACCGGGCTTTATACGATCGACAGTTTATTGGCGGGAAACCTGGTTCAGTTTGGCACGGCGCTTTACTACCTGGCCCTGCCCTGCTTTACCTTAGGCATTCTGATCAGTGGCATCTTTGAACGGATTGTGCGGGTCAATCTGAAGCAAACCCTGCAATCTGACTATGTGGAAGCGGCCCGAGCCAGGGGCATCCCGGAGCGCCAGATTTTGCTCTCCCATGCCCTGAGAAATGCCCTGATTCCGGTGATCACGATTCTTGGCCTGACCCTGGCGGCTCTTCTTGGGGGAGCAATTCTGACGGAAGTTACCTTTTCCTGGCCGGGGTTGGCCAACCGCCTGTACCGGGCGATCGCTCAGCGAGACTATCCGACGGTACAGGGGATTGTGGTGTTTTTTGCTGCCATTGTGGCCCTGGCCAGTATTGCGATCGATGTGATCAATGCCTGGGTCGATCCGCGAATTCGTTATTAGGAGCACAAATTAATTAAAACCAAATTTTTAATTTTTGAAAGCGTGGCGGAGCTGCGCTTTCAAAATTAAGTTCCCGGATTTATTAAATTCACGATCCTTAGTTGAGATAGACATTAGTTGAGATAGACGGTAATGAAGTACTGGTTGATGAAGTCGGAACCGGAGGTTTATGGCATTGATGCCCTGGAGCGCGATGGCAAGACAATCTGGGATGGCGTGAGAAATTATCAGGCCCGCAATTATCTGCGAGCTATGGAGCCGGGAGATCTGGTCTTTTTCTATCACTCCAACACTACTCCGCCGGGGATTGTCGGCTTGATGCGAGTTGCCCAGGCCAACGTGGTAGACCCGACTCAATTTGACTCCAAAAGTAAGTACTACGACCCCAAATCAACTCCCGATTCTCCCCGCTGGCAGACGGTAGTGGTGGAATTTGCCGAAGTGTTTGCCCAGATGATCCCTCTAGAAACCCTGCGGCAAACTTACTCCCCCGAAGAACTGGCCGTGGTGCGGCAGGGCAACCGGCTCTCGGTGATGCCCGTAGAGGCGGCGATCGCCCGGAAAATTTTGCAGCAGGCCAATAGTCCTTCGATTTAGTTGATCGACTATAGCTTTTCCCATGTAAATAAGGTACGGGAAACGGGGTGCAGGGGTGGAACCCCTGGCTGGGGGCGTAGCCCCCATACCCCCCTGTATCTCACTAGCGTGAGAAACGCTGTATGCGATCGAGCATCTGTGCTGAAAGCTCCTGCCTGCCCCAGGACTGCTTAAAAATGAAGATGCACCAAACCTGGGTCATCCAGGTCAAGGGCTTCGACGGGGTATCAAAAAAAATGAGAAATCTACCTTCAGGTAGATAATTTGAAGTTTTCAAAGAAAAAGAAGATTGAGCAGCTATACTGACGGGTGATGTTCGCGACTCCCTCCGATCACTGTTGATCTGGAGGTATAGAGTTGGGGCTCTTTTTCTGAGGGCGGGTGCGCTGCCCTAGAATTAATCCCATTGTTAAGGAGGAGAAACTTTCTAACATGCTGAAATCTATTGCTGCTCTCGGTATCGCTGCTGCTATGGTTGGTATCTCTTTGCCAGCGACGGCGCAAACGGCAACCACCCCGGTACCCGATGAAGAAACCATCACGGGTGCCAGAACTGGGACATTGCCCACGCCTCCGGTAATTTCTGCGTACTTTACCCTGCCGATCGCGACCAGCATCGTTAAAGATGCCTCCATCACCACCAACACCCCGATCACCGATAAAGCAACCTCCCTTGCTGCCTGGGGTGAAGCGATTCGTGAGTGCCTCAAGCAAAAACCCATGATGATGCGGGATGCCAAAGGAACCATGGTTCCCTTTATTGTGGGTGATTCTGAAGGTACGATCAAATTAAATGCCAACGACAAACCCGTTTGTCCCGGTTAATTAATTTTGCATTCAAAATAAAGTTAATTGCAGGGGTGCTCTAGTCAGGGCACCCCTGTCTATATTTTGACATTCAGGGTAGGCCAAGGAGGGTACGCTATACTCGACAGAAAATCCTACTCGTTTTTCTGTCATGCTCACCAGCCCCAAACCCGTCAGTGTTCTGGCTCCCGGAGCGTTGCGTAAGGTTCATCATGTGGCCTTCAATGTCAAAGATATGCAGGTTTCTCGCCATTTCTACGGTACCCTGCTGGGGCTGCATGAGCTGGGTGGTGAGGAGATCCCAGAAACCCTGAAAGACCTGGTATTAGCTGGTAAGGTGGCTAACTTTGTGACTCCCGATGGCACTGTGATTGATCTGTTTTGGGAGCCAGGCCTGGAACCCCCCCATCCCGATCCGGCTCACCAGTTTACCCGGGCCAATCATCTCGCCTTTGACATTGCCCCCGAGGAGTTCGATCGGGCGGTGGCAGTGCTGCAGCAAAACCAGGTGGCGATCGACCATGGGCCGGTGAGCCGTCCCACAGGCCGTGGCATCTACTTCTACGACCCGGATGGATTTTTGCTGGAAATTCGCTGCGATCCGCTCAAAGTAGATTAACTGGGAGAGGGCACGGCCAATTTTTCCAGTTTCTCGTCAAACTGCTCGGCGGCATCCTGCTGGTGTTGTTCCGAATGTTCGACGGTAAAGGTAACCTCCTGGCCGTAACTGAGTTCCAAAATATGACCATCCGGATCGGTGAGAAAGGCCCAGTAGCCGATCGGTGGGCCAGCATCGGCGGGCCCTTCCTGCAGACAACCGGCTTCTCGCGCCAGGTCACAGCGGCGATCGACCTCTTCTCTGCTTTCACAGGCCACACCAATATGGGCCGGTGGCAGCAGCGGATGGTCAACCTGCGATTTCTCAAGCAGCACGATCACAAAGGGCCGGGTGTGGTCCGTAATCCAGGCCACCTGCTTCCCATCTTCCTCCGTGCGGCGATGGACGGCTTCCATCCGAGCATACTGCTGGTAAAAAGCGAGGCTGCTATCTAAATGGGTGACGGGCAGGGCAACGTGGGTAAATCCGATATCACTCATACTTCTGGTGTCTGGGGAGGTGCATAGTCTTCCTACGACTATGCCGGTTTTGCTGCCGAAAAGGCTCCTCTGGGAGATAGAATTACCCAGCTCGGTTAGGATCGTGAATTTAATAAAACCCAGAACTTAATTTTTGAAAGCGTGGCTCCGTCGCGCTTTCAAAAATTAAAAATTTGGTTTTGATGAATTCGTAATCCTTACCAGGGATTACCCACGATCGTAAAGCCTGCCCAGTAGTAGGGGTGGCGGAGGACTTTGCTCAATTCTGGGTCGTTAAGTTGAAGTGGGATACGGGTTGCTTGACTCGCGAAGACCAGTTCTCCGGCTTCGATCGTCACCTGACCCTTCAGCATGGCTACCTGGGCTCGCCGTAGAGCCTCGGCCCGAATCGGGGCGCTCTGTAAGTGGTGGTAAAACTCACTCATTAAGGCCAGGGTGCCCACATCATCCACCTGCCAGTAGCTGGCCAGGACTGATTTGGCTCCCGTCTGGGCCGCGATGCCAGCAAAGCCCAATTCTGCCGTGTCATTGCCAACCGCCGTCCGGCAGGCACTCAAAACCAGCAGTTCTACCGGAGGATTGTTGAACTGCAACTGGCGCAACTGATCGAGGCGCAGGGAGCTATTCCAGAGGCGAATAAAGGAATTTTGAATGACACCGGCGTTAAATTCGCCGTGGGTGGCCAGATGGACGATCGCAAAGGGAAAGCGTTGGCGTTGCTGTTGGAGATTTTCCAGGGTGAAGTCGCTGTTGAGGATCGATCGGCTGCGGGGAATCAGCCTGGTAATCGCTTCCAGTTCGATCGGGACGGCGGGTAAGTCATCCAGAGGGTTCTGGTTGGGCAGGATGGGGAAGGTTGCCGCTCCCATCGCCAGAACGGGCTTGTTTTTGAGGCTGGCGGGGCGGGTATCGGTGAGGCTGAGGCTGGGCATTAAGCCGATGCTGTATTTCTCAACTAAAAATTGCTGACCGTCATGCAGGGCGGCAAAGGGCAGGGTCCGCAGGCCACTGTCGGCAATCAACACCAGGTTGTCAATCTTTTTCGCCTGTAGTTCAGCTTCGATCGGAGCAATCAGCCATTGATAGAGACGCTGGGCTTCATCCAGGTAGTTATTTTCAAAGGAGAACCGCAGGTCGTTCGCCCCCCGGAAGAAGCGACGAGCCTGGGCCAAAACCTGGGCTCGAGTCACGGGTAGCCTGACCCGAATAGGTTCTCCGCTGGTGGTTACCAGCAGGATCTCAAGCTGGTCGTCCCGGCGCTGCTCCAGGGCCAGAACCGAATTGCCGGGGTTGGGCCGTTCTAATTGGCGGGTGACTTCCTGGGTCCTTTGATCATCCCGTTCGGTTGGGTCGTTGGTACTGGAGGTACCCGCCGCCACAAAGCTGAGATAGATAATGGCGGGTTTGATGCCGGTGGCCGCTTCGATGCCCTGCAATAGGGTACGGGTTTCATTGGGGTTAGCTACCTGCAGGGGAGTTTCTCCCCCTGGACTGACACAGTTATTTACAAGGCAAGGAGCTACCCCAGAGCCGGTTGAGATCTGGATATTGCCCCGGATGACGGATTCATTAAAGGATTCAGTCGGTCGAATAGAATTACTGGCACCGGTGGTCAGGGCTGCGGCAGTGCCATTGGTACTGGCATCGCCGACTATAAAGGGAGTGTTGTTACTGGCTCCCCCATGGCGAATTGTGATACGGCCCCCCTCGCCCCCGGCAGTAGAGATACTGGCAACCGTCCCGTTTTGATCGACAAAGCTGCCCGTGGCACGAAAAAATCGATCGGTCGAGATCGTCACATTTCCGCCTTTGCCGCCAAAGTAACCCTGGGTATTAATCCAGGTGACCTGAATATCATTGATCGGGTCGAGGCTGACATTGCCGCCGTTACTCGGACTGGTACTGATACTCGCACTCGAATCCCGCGCCCGACTGGCATCGATCGTGCCTGTGGTAATGCTGGTCCGGGCCTTAATCGTAATATCTCCCCCAGGGTCCCCAGAATAACCGGCACTGCTTAAGTTCCCGGTAATCACTGTGCCCTGGCTGGTTAAAACAATGCCTTCGGGCGCATCCACATCTCCGATCGTGATGTCTCCCCCCTTCAACACCAGGGGAACAGCACTGCCAGAAAACTTGCCACTCAGACGGATAGCTCCACTCCCGGCATCCACCAGGGGCTCAAAGGAAACCTCAGCTGTGGGAGAAAAACTACCCGGAGAAGCGAAAATCCCCACGATTTCAAAGCTGCTGCTGGCTCCCCGGCTTCCCGTCCCAGCCAGGCTCACGGCTCCACTGCTAGAGCGAATTGAACTGCCACTGAGAGAAATTCCGTCGGCACTATAAAAACCAAAGGAAGCCCCGGCATTTCCGGTTATGGTAATGGGGGCGCTGGTGGTTTGAAAGGTGGTTAAAAAGCTATCTACACCCCCGCCTCCCGAAGAAACTGTGCCATCCCCCCCAGTTCCGGTCAGAGTGATTCCACCACTATCGGCCTGGATCCGATCGAGTTGACTGAAAATGCCTGTTCCGCCCGAAGTAAAGTCACTATTTCCTTCAGGGCCTGCCGCTCCGCCGATGGCCCTGAAGGAAATAGGGCCGTTGGTGGATTGAACCGTACTTGAGGTACTGCGGATGCCATCCCCACCAGAGCCACTCCTGGTATTGACCCCTACGCCACCACCGCCACCTGTAGCCGTGAAGGAAATAGGGCCGTTGGTGGATTGAACCGTACTTGAGGTACTGCGGATGCCATTCCCGCCAAAGCCAGCAAAGATACTTGAACCAAAGCCAGAACTGTTATCGCCCAGGCCCCCCTGTTTGCCGGTACCTGTGAGGGAAATGGCCCCACTGGTGGATTGAATCGTTGTGTTTGTGATAGAAATACCAGTCCCGCCGGATCCACCACTGGCAAGCAAGCCATCTCCCCCTGCTCCTCCAGTTCCTGTGAGGGAAATGGCCCCACTGGTGGATTGAATCGTTGTGCCTGTCGCAGAAATGCCCGTGCCTCCGGGGGTACCGCCACCTGAAATAGCGATTCCCGGGGTGCCCGTCCCCTGCAGCGTGATGGTTCCACTGCCAGAGTTGAGTTGGGCATTGGAAAGAATCACTCCATCCTGGAAGGACGATCCGGTACGACTGGCCCCCTGAAGCGTAATGGCCCCCCCATTGGTGGAGATCGTCGCATTGTTGATGAAGACAGTGCCACTGGAAGAACTGGAACTGGGCAGGGCATTCAGGAAGACATTGCCGCCCTGGGTTGTGATACTGGCGTTAACCGTAATGTCGCCCAGCGCCTCTGCCGTTAACCCGACCCCACTGGTTGTAATGGCGATCGGGGCATTAAAGGTAATACTGCCGCTAGATTGCAACAGCACATTGGCTAAGGCTGCATTGAGCGTGCCATTGTTGACAGTACTTGCCCCACCGGGGTTGTCGGTAAACAGCAACTGGCTTCCCCCACCGGAAGGCAGGTCAGAGGGGTTGTTGGAGCCAGGCTCGATCGTGATGCTGGTGGGGTCGAGCAGTAAGGTGCCGGTCTGTCCCTGAGCTGCGGTCAAATCTACCCTGCCCTCAAAACTCAGGGTATTTTTGCCAGAGACTTCGGCAAAGCCACCATCGCCCCCGGCGGGGCCACCTTGAGCGCTAAGGTTTCCGGCAAAGCGGGTATGGTCATCGGCCCAGACAATCACTCTACCGCCCTGGCCCTGCTCTAAAGCATCAGCGGTAATCGTTGAGTCAGCCGTTACAACCACCCGATCGGCGTTGGGAATTTGCCCCTGGCCCTGGTAATCGCCACCAATCCGAATCGTCCCTCCGCCATCGCTGCCCGAGGCATTCAGGTTGGCTCCCACCAGACCGACCTGAGTCCCGACGATATTAATCTGAGCGGTGGCGGTTTCTCCAGCTACGGAGATGTTACCAGCTACGATCGCCGTGCCCGCTGCAGTCGGAATTTCAATTCCCGAACCGCTAAGTTGCACAGTTCCATCGGCATTGACGGTCAACCCTGTGGCATTGCTGGCATTGCCGCCAGTGAGAAGTTGGGGCAGGTTAGGCGGTTGAATATTGAAGTTGGGGGCCTGGGTCAGGGGCGAAAACTCTAAACTGAGCAGGCTACCCGCCTGGTTCAATTTGACTAGATGGGATCCGGGAACTGCCACGATCGTCACTTCACCGTCGGGAGCCGTGAGGGAGCCAGTGTTGACCACTGTTCCCCCCAAAAGCGTCAGGCTCTGACCCGGGTTGACCAGCAGATTGGCCGCATTGACGATCGTCCCGGCTTGAGCTGCAAAGGCAAAGCTGTCAGGGGTTCCCACCAGAGCGGCATAGTTGACCGATCCGATCGCCGGAAACTCCTGATTGCCCAGGCCAATTTTACTGGCAGTGGTAGCCGTAAATGCGGCCGGGAGATTCAGGCTGGCATTGCTGCCAAAGACAATTCCCGCCGGGTTCATCAGGTAGAGGTTGGGGCTGCCTCCGCTAATCTGGAGTAACCCATTGATCAGGGAAGCTTCACCGCCGGTAACTCGTCCCAGGATATTTTGCAGATTAGGATTGGCCAGGAAGTTGGCTGTCTGCCCCTGATCTAGCCCAAACCGGGTGAAGCTATGGAACAGGTTGGCTCCATCACCAGACAACTGTCCGCCGGTAATATCCAGGTGATTGCCCGCAGGGTTGACGATCGTCCCGGTGCCATCGTTAGCCGGGCTAATTTCGGCCTGAGCGGGCAAAATCTTGCCGTTGCTTCCCAGGAGTAAGCCAATCAGAACCAGACACTGAACGGGTGTCGATCGTTGCAGTTGATGCTTATTACCCATAAAAATCCCCTGATCCCATGCCCCTGGGTCTAAGTGACATTTAATACCCTACTGGGATGGGGGGTAGATTGGTTGAGATTCGGGATTTTTTTAATTTATCAAGAGAGTTGGAGGGGGTCACTGACGATGCAGCCAGCTAAATAGCCAGAGGGCTGCAACCATACCGACGAAGTGGGCCGTTAATCCATTGATATTGGCCGCCGCAACAAACACATCCAGGGCCCGAATGATCCGGTTGGGTTCATAGACGGCTATTCCCTGGGGCAGGGCGACTGCCTTAGAAATCAACACCCCGATCGCCGCTCCTGCCCCAAACAAATTCAGAAGTAACCCGGCAATTCCGACGATCACACTCCAGCGGACGATCTGGATCGTGTCTGCTTTCTTGGGGTGATGGGATAAATCCACAGCCCGAAACCGGCGGGCCAGACGGGTAAAGCGAAAGGCCAGGTAGATATTCAACATCAGCGCAACCAGACCGCAGCCGGCCCAGAAAATACTGAAACCAATGCCGGGGGTCGCTTCACTGGTAAAGTTGCGTCCTGAGAATACAAACAACAGCACCAGGCCAGAAACAGCTCCCAGTCCCAGTTGTAGCCAGAGACTGAGCCAACCCGTAATCCGCAGGGCTGTCCCAATATTACGCAGGGGGTTAGCAGTAGTACTGGTTTTGGGGGTAGTCCGCATGGTTTCTAGGCCCTCAATTTTGCCTTTCAGCATAGGAAACAAAGTTCTACCTTTGCCCCTACCTCCAGTCAGAGGCGAAATCTCCATTGCGACAGACGCTTTTACGAGGGCGCTACACAACACTACCCATAGTGAAAATTCTAAAACTTTTATGAGTATTCAAAAGCCAACTTCTCAAGACGAACAATTGATGGAGACTGCGATCGCCGAAGCTCAACAGGCGATCGACGAGGGTAAAGCCGGAGTCGGGGCCGTTCTGGCCAGGGGCGATGAAATTATTGCGATCGGCCATAACGAGTTTGAAGAAACCCAGGATCAGATTAACCATGCGGAAATTGTCGTGCTGCACCGGGCCGCCGACCAGTTAGCTGAAATGAGCCCCGAGGAGAAGGCCAGTCTGACCATGTACACCACCCTGGAACCCTGTTTGATGTGCCTTTCAGCCATGTCGATCGCCGGGATTAAGCGGGTGGTCTATTCCGCGTTGACAGAAGATGCCAACGAGGAGCAGACGGTGGCGGCGGGGTTGACCGCTCCCGATATTAACCCTGACCTGTCCCGTGGCGAAATGGAACTGGTGCCCGGAGTCAAACGAAATTTAGGTCAGAGTTTGCTGGCCCAGATGGGCAAAACCGGGAAATAGGCGGATCTGGCCAGGGGCAGATGCCGAAAGCCAGGGGCTTTTCCATCCTGAGAGAGGATTCTAGTCAGCCCTATCTGCCGTTTCCAAGAACACTTACGATTGAAAGCCTATGTTTTTACACAATAAGCAAAGCGATACCCTGGTCGAAATTCTGGATATTGAGAAATTAATCAATCCCTCAGAAAACTCTATTTCTGCAAAAGTGCAGGATGGCCAGGAGGAGCAAGACCCGGCTCCGATCGCCAAGCAAGACCTGGTTTTTCCTTCCGGTGAAAGTCTGCCTCGCTGCTGGCTGGATGCCAATTATCGGGAGGGTGACTCCCTGGGAAACCGTTAGGGTTTTACAGGAAAATCTGGGGGTGTTTCCCACCCCCAGACTCTCACATTAAGGAAGACACCCGGAACTGGGTGGCCTGCCACAGTTTGTAAACAAACAACTCGGTTCGATCTCCGATCGTGGCAATAAACACCCCTTCCTGGGCTTCCGCCGTTTCTGCCAACCAGTGGCCTTCCAGGCTCACCTCAACGAACTCCGCATCCACCGGCGTAATCGTCATTCCCTGACTGGATTCATCCTGGAGTACGGCCTGTAACTGCTTCATTTCGGCAACATCCGCCGGTAACAAAAAGGCGGCGCGGCCTGGTTCAACGTACAATTTTTGGCCTGTACGCAGCGCCAGTAAGGCCCGTTGAGCCACCAGTTTCTCCAGAGCCATGGCAACGCGCTCTAAGTACATTCCCGCTTCGGTATAGGTAAACTTCAACATCCAGTTTTGCTCCTTGACTGGGAAGGGAAAAAGTAGGGAAAAAAGAAACCCCCGCTCCTGAGTTCAGAAGCGGGGGTGAGGCAAAGTTGCGGTCTGGTTGCCTTTAGATGAGGGCAGTTCGATGCCTGCTCCTCCCGCTCTGATGTAGGTGATCGGATTTCAGTTGTCTTTGAATAAAGAAAATTGAGCTAATGGTTGGGTTAACTGCATTGCCTTTGCCATAGACCGATACCTGCCCGCCCTCTAGCGTGCCTGCAGCAACGACCCAACTCTCGTTGTTCGGTCGGGGCATGGCGTTGATTGCGATCGGTAAATGGCTGACTATCATAGGAGGCTCTCGCAGGTGAGATATTCTTTATACTACAGATGTAATACGATTCTGTCCAGGTTAATCAGGAACATCTGCAATTTGAATTGCTAATGTCCCACGACAGCTACAGGAACCCCAGAGACTTCAAGGCTCGGCTTCCAGATTCCATAAATCGAGATAAAAATTGTTTTTGGCCGCGAAATCGTCAACCCTGACTAGGCTTCTTTAACTAAAACTCCATTCAAGAAAATATCGGCTAAGCCTTCTGCCATCGCCTGCATATCCATGGCAGCAGCTCCCGGTTGCATGATCGTACTCTGGCTAAAGCCTGCCACTGCAAACATTCCCAGAAACACCCGGGCCACCATTTTCGGATCCATGGGACGATAGACTCCCTGATCCATGGCGGTCTGAAAGAACGCTTCCGCTACATCTGTCATCTTGCCGATCACTTCCGTCTGAATCTGATCCCGCAGGTCGGGATGGAACTGAGCCTCCATAAAACAGACCCGCAGCATATCGGCATTTTTATGCAGGTGTAGCATGCGGCGGCGCATCACCTGGGCGACGGCCTTATAGCTGCCCATTTCGCTCAATTCCGTCAGCAGGTCAGTTAGCAGTTCTACCCAACCCTGGGTGGCGACTTCCACCAGAATGGCTTTCTTATTAGAGAAATGGCGAAATAAGGTGCCCTCGGCCACCTCGGCGGCTTCTGCCAGGTCGCGGGTTGTAGTGCCATCATACCCATGACGGGCAAATAGGCGTAGCGCCGCTTTGAGAATGCGGTTGCGGGTTTCTGTCTCAGAGGGAGAGAGGTGGTGGGAGGGGCGCATAGGGTGGAATTAACCTAACTCGATCGACTTCCAGGGCTATTGTCTATTAGTAACCCGGCCGATCCCCCGAAGTGTCCCAGATTATTACAGATTTGCCCCTCCTCCCTGGGGGGATAGCCGCCCTCAGGGGACGGATTTCTATCCTGTTGATCAGTAATCCAGCATTTGTAGGCTGAAGGAGTTCCTGAGTAAACTCTCGGGAACCCAGCCAGTCGCTTAAGAAAACTTCCGTGATTCTGCTCATTAAACCAGAGGCTCCAGGAGAGAACATGAGCTTGTTCAGGTTGTTCTAGCGATTTCGTCAGTCTTTGCAGCCCTTCCTCTGGCTGCGGTCGCTACAAGTTCTCCCGTTTCATTCAGTTAAACCGGTTGAGATCGGGGAGATGCTGGCGGTTAACACTTTTTCTTGTTGCAGAAGATTATGAAAAGTTTGAACTCGACAGTGCCAACATCCGATCCTACTCGTCTGGTTTGGGTCACGAAAGAAGTAACGACGCTCAATATGGCTGCCGCTCCTGCCGCTTTTCCCCTGTCTGGTATTATCCCACTCAAGCCCCTGCGTCAGTGGTTAGATAACTTTCACATCCAGGATGCTAAAACGGCTCGCTGGATCTGTGAGAAGATTCCGGCCCGTTGTCCATTTGAGCGTACCATTACCATCCTGGGCCACACCCTGCTACGCATTCCGCCCCTGTGCAAACTCAACCCTCTCTACGAAGAATTGGTCAGCCTCCGTTTCCGGGCCTTGTGTTACCTGGCGGATGAGTGTGGCGAAGATGTTTCCCGCTATTGCTAAGAAAGGGAATTCCTTCAAACCAAGTTTTAATTTTTGCAAGCACGGCGAAGTCGCGCTTGCAAAAATCAGGTTCCGGGGTTCATCAAATTCACGGTTCTAAGATCTATTTGCTATTCTTTGTGATCACCAGCCAGTTCGGGGTTTTACCCAAAAGTTTGACCCCAGGCAGGTTGAGTTGGGTCAGGGTCGCGGGTTCTACCAGCAGGTAGGGCTGGCTATCTTCCCGCCAGTGGCGCTGCAATTCACTGGCAGATTGAGGAATCACCTGGCGATCGCTGTAGAAGTTGAGCGAAGGTCGGGCGTAGGGGTAGGAGGTAAAAACCGGTTGCTGGGGGGGCACCCTATGCTGCACGATCGCGGCGACGGGCTTGACCGGGTAAGATTCTCCCAGTTCCCAGATCCAGTAATTGGAGGCCATGAACAGGATCAGGGAGACATACATGCCCCAGATGAGTAAGGGAATGAACTGGGCATCGTGACGGGCTGCCAGAACCGTAGCGGCACTGGTCGTGAGGGAAAGGGCTGCCAGGACGATCGCCAGTTCGGGTTTGGGGTCGGGGCCCAGCAGGCTAAAGTAAGCGCACCCCCCCCAGCCAGCGATGGCAATTAACCCCAGGCTAATCCACCAGAAGCCCGGAAACTTCAGGTCTGGTTTGTGAATTCCGTAAAGATCTCTGGGGTTCCAGACCTGGGTGAGTTGCATCCCTCCTACGAGGGCCAGCGCCGGGTAAACCGGCAAGACATACCAGGGCAGTTTAGTACTCATCACAGAGATCACCAGCAAAAAGCCAATGACCCAGACAAAGACCAGTTTGGCCCAGCTCAGGTAGCGTGTATCCCAGGCCAGGCGAAACCCCTGGGGCCAAAACAGTAGCCAGGGCAGGCTGTACTTAAGGATCTCTAGCAGGTAATACCAGGGGGCTCCCTGATTGTTTTCTACCGGTTGCCAGGTGCGATCAAGGGATTGATTGAACAGGCTGATACGAATAAAGGTTTGCCCGTAAAAACGCCACTGGGCAACGTACCAGACCAGGAGAGGGAAACTACCAATCAGAACCCCCAGCCAGACATAACCGGAGGAAAGCAAACGGGGGGTATCTAAGACCGTAAAGATCAGCGCGATCGTCGCCAGGGGGATCACGATAATTCCCTTGGTCATTCCTAACAGGCCACAGGCCAGCCCCACTCCCAGACCCCAGCGCAGATCCCGGCGGGTGCGTAACAGACAAAAGATGAGCAGCAGGAAAAAGCAGAGGACAGCTCCGTCTAACATGGCTAACCGGCCATGACGGGCTACGGGTAGCAGGGTGAGATAGATCAGAGCGGCAAAAATGGCCGGAGTTTTACGGGCAAATAGTTCCCGTCCGATGCCGTAGAGGAGGGGGACGGAGAGAGCAGTCAGGGTTGCCCCCGGCAGGCGAGTAGTCCATTCATTCACCCCGCCAACTCTGTAGCAGAGGGCGATCAGCCAGTGGATCAGGGGTGGTTTATTAAAGTAGGGAACTCCCGCGATCGTCGGATGGAGCCAGGTCAGAGCATCAGATGGCGATCTCCAGATTTCCCGGGCCACCTGGGCTACCGTTGCTTCATCCCAATCTCGCAGTGGGAGTTTCCCCAGATTGATCCAGTACAGCACCAGAGCAGCCAGCAATAACCCAACTGCCCATCCCCGATCGATTGTGGCTGCTTTAGTCATCCTGACTCCGTTGGATGGGAATAAGCCGCTCCAGACGCTTGGCTCCACTTAAAATTACTACCGTTAACAGCGTACCCACTAAACCCACCCGCCATAAACCGCAGGCTGCCAGCATCCCGATCGCCGCTGTGACCCAGACCGATGCGGCGGAGGTCAATCCTCTAACCCTGGCTTCCCCTGTGGTCTGGCGCGACTCATGGATAATTTCTCCGGCTCCCAAAAAGCCGATTCCGGTTGCTACCCCCTGAATGGTTCGACTGGTGGCATCCACCGCCGTTGCTCCCAGGCTGAGCGGAACCATGACAAACAGGGCTGCTCCCAAACTCACCAGCATGTGGGTTCTGAGGCCAGCTGCCTTACCCTTCGCCTGCCGGTTCCAACCGATCGCAGCTCCCAGCAAGCAGGCCAGCAGCAATCGTTCTGCCAGCATTCTCCAATCCTGTGCGTTCATTGCGTATGAGTTCACTGGCCGTCCACTGTTCCACTGATTTAAAGTAACACCGAACCTCGGGTTTCCAGGGCTAGATCTGGTCAGTCAAATCCGCCGTTTCCAGAGAAATTCGCTACCCTCAGGAAAGTTGGTTGTCTCTTGCCTGATTGGCCTGCTCTATGGATGTCCTCAACCCAGTCAACTCCGACTCGCTGTTTCCTGTGGACTACAGCCATCTGGTCGCGGCAGCCCAGAGGTTGCAGGGAGTCGCCCATCGGACTCCTGTGATCACCTCGACCACCGTCGATCGCCAGACCGGTAGCCGGGTATTTTTTAAGTGTGAGAACTTTCAGCGGGTGGGGGCCTTCAAGTTTCGCGGAGCCTACAATGCCCTGGTGCAGCTTGCTCCTGAGCAGCGTCAACGGGGGGTTCTGGCCTATTCCTCGGGTAATCATGCCCAGGCCATTGCTCTGGCCGGACAACTCCTGCAGATTCCCACCACGATCGTCATGCCTCAGGATGCCCCGGCAGTAAAGCTGGCTGCCACCCGGGAGTATGGGGCAGAAGTCGTGGTCTACGATCGGTTAACTGATTCTCGGGAAGCGATCGGTGAGGGGCTGGCAACGGAACGGGGGCTGACCTTAATTCCTCCCTTCAATCACCCGGAAGTGATTGCCGGTCAGGGCACAACCGCTAAGGAATTGCTGGAAGAAGTGGGGGATCTCGATTTTTTGCTGCTGCCCTGTGGTGGGGGTGGATTGCTCTCTGGTTGTGCGATTGCAGCCCGCACCCTGGCCCCTGCCTGTCAGGTGATTGGGGTAGAGCCGAAACGGGCCGATGATGCCACCCGGTCTTTTCACAGCCGCACCCTGCAAACCGTACACCATCCTGCCACGATCGCCGATGGAGCCCGAACGGCCAGCCTCGGAGATCTCACCTTTCCCCTGATGTTGCACTATGTCAATGATATGGTGACGGTTTCGGAAGCTGCCATTCTGCGATCGATGTTTTTTCTCTGGGAACGCTTGAAACTGGTAGTAGAACCCACCGGAGCCCTGGCGGCGGCGGCCTTACTGGAAGGAATTGTGGCCGCTCCGGGGGCCCGGATTGGAGTGGTCTTGAGTGGTGGTAATGTAGACCTGAAGCAGGCCAGCAAACTGTTTGCCAGTCTGAAGAAACAGACAAAACCAGCACCCCGTCAACCCTGGGCTAAGGAGATGAGCTAATGCCGGTGTTTAAGACCCAACTGCGGGTTCGCCATTACGAGATGGATGCCCTGGGCCATGTGAACAATGCTGTTTACCAACACTACTTGGAACAGGCAGCGATCGAGCATTCTGAGTCCCTCGGATTTACCGTCGATCGTTATCGTCAGTTAGGTGGGCTGTTTGTCTTACGTCGGGTGGAATTAAACTACCTGCGCCCTGCCATTGCCGGAGACATTCTGGAAATTACGACCTGGCTGGAAAAAGCCCGGGGTACGAGAGTGACGCGTCACTATCAGATTCGCCACCAGCAGCAGCCCGATTTAATCGTCACAGCGGAAGCTCTATGGGTCTGGGTCAATGTGGCTAGTATGCGCCCTCAGGCGATCCCAACAGAAGTGTTAGAGGCTTTTCACCAGATGATGTCGGATGACTCATCGGTCATGGCAGCGCAGCCATAACCATTACAAAGCGGGTATGTCAAAAGGAGTAAATCTTGCTGGAGGCCGATGGAACCATGATGATATGGCCAGAGCCTCAGATGCTTCACACTGAACCGTTGCCAGTCAGACTGTTGTGGGTATCTGCAGCTACGGGTAATACCAGAGAAGCTGGTTGAAGCGGTGTAAAGCGGGTACCACCGCCCACACGACGACCTGGAACACCTTCTCTATCGGCTAAAGCAGGATTCGCCAATGACACTATTAATGCGACTATCCAAGCGCTGATCGTAATGTAACGCATATTTAAGTGGTAGGACGCCTGATAAGTTAAGCATGACAAAGCCCAAGGGCTTGTGCCAGCGTTAAATCACTTAAGAAGTTGAAATTAATTTACGAGCCCCCAGAAGCCGACAATTATCCCCTGGGTGTTTTCACTGAGGCCAGATGATATTCTGCTAAACCTTGGGGGATATCCCGATTTTTTCTCTTGAAAATTTTTTTGCGGAGCGGTACTCTGTGAAGTCAGGCAATCAAGTGAGTGTCTGGGGTGGGTTCACGGTCAGATCCAGTTCAGTGCCATAAAACGCTAACCAGGGTTGTCCCAGACCCAGGTCTGAGAAGGGGCTGTCCGGGCCGATCTGTACCTTGGCTTTGAGCCAGGCCAGGTGTAATTGGGCCTGAGCTACAAACCAGAGTAAATGCTGAGCCTGTTTGCCGAAGCTGATCGCAGCGATCGGTTGGGACCAGAGGCTAAAGGGTGGTTCGTGGGTCAACTGGCAGAGAGTGGTCTCCCCCTGAGTTACCCGGATCCGAGATGTTTGGTGATTCCAGGTAAATTCTGCCAGTTCTTTGGGGAGCCCCCAGATCTCCCGGCCTCCGGCCAGCGAGTCCATATTATCGACATAAATATGAGAAATCCAGGGGCCGATTTTGCCCCTGCGAGCCACGATCGCTGCAACGACAATTAGCTCGTGGTACTCCAGGCTGGAACCGGCGGTATAGGTGGCCAGATAAACTCCTCCCAGGGTTTTTCCGGGCAGCACAGGCACAATGCCTAACTCTGGCGGCACCTGCGATCGAATGCGGTCAATATCTAACAGATGCAGGGTTTGTACGGCTTGACCCTGGAGTTTCCAGGGCGGGGCTGGATAGGACATAAAAACTCTGGGAATCGCAGGTTCAGGGGTAGTCTTATACCTGATAAATTTTCAACATTTCCGGCCTTTTCGCCTCCCTCCCGGGGGAAGCATTGCTATCCTGAAGGGAGTTGCCTGCCAGAGGGGCTGTGTTTCAGACTCATGACTCAACAATCTGCACGAATTTGCATTTTAGGTGGCGGTTTTGGTGGTCTTTATACGGCGCTTCGCCTGAGTGAATTGCCCTGGCCTGAGGCGGAAAAGCCAGAGATTGTGCTGGTTGACCGCTGCGATCGATTTCTGTTTACGCCGCTGCTCTACGAATTAGTTACCGAAGAACTACAAACCTGGGAAATTGCTCCTCCCTTTGCAGAAATCTTGGCAGGCACGGGGATCCGTTTTTATCAGGCTGCGGTCATGGGAATTGACCTGCAGGCCCAACGGGTACAGCTCCAGGATGGGCCAGAACTACCCTACGATCGTCTGATCCTGGCGCTTGGTGGAGAAACTCCCCTCGACACGGTGCCGGGTGCGGTTGAGTATGCCCTGCCCTTTCGTAACCTGACCGATGCCTACGCCTTGAAAGAACGGTTACGGCGGCTAGAAGCCTCGGAGGCTGACAAAATCCGCGTGGCCATTGTTGGTTCTGGTTATAGTGGGGTAGAAGTGGCCTGCAAACTGGCCGATCGGTTGGGGCCGCGGGGCCGGTTACGTCTGATTGAGCAGACCGATCAGATTTTAAGAACTGCACCTGAGTTTAATCGCACAGCAGCACAGAGAGCCTTGAGCGATCGGGGGGTGTGGCTTGACTTAGAAACAACCGTCGAAGCAATCACTGCAGATTCTATTTCCCTCAACTACAAGGGGACGGTTGATACCATTCCTGTCGAGCTGGTTCTCTGGACCGTTGGCACCAGGATTCCTGAGGCGATCGCGGCCTTACCCGTGAAGAAAAATCACCGGGGCCAACTGACGGTCACGCCAACCTTACAATTGCTCGATCAGACCGATATTTTTGCTCTGGGGGATCTGGCAGACTGCAAAGATGCCGAGGGCCAACAGGTACCCACCACGGCCCAGGTTGCTATGCAGGAAGCCGACTATGTAGCCTGGAATCTCTGGGCTTCTCTGACGGGGCGGGCGTTGTTACCCTTCCGTTATCAGTATTTGGGCGAGATGATGACCCTGGGAGTCGAAAATGCCACCCTTACCGGGTTGGGGCTGAAGTTGGAGGGTTCCCTGGCCCATGTGGTAAGACGATTGGCCTATCTGTATCGCATGCCAACTCTGGAGCATCAGTTACGGGTTGGATTTAATTGGGTGACCCAACCTCTGCAGGATTTGCTGGCAACCGTAAGTAACCAGTAACCGGCTCAACGAAAATTCCTGCCATCGGGAATTGCCCCTGAATCCTGGGAACACTAATGTTCAGGAGCTATATTTCAATCTGTATCGCAGGCCTGTTTGAAGAAATGGCGCTTGTAGCAAGCGATACGGTTTTAGTAAACCTCGGATTAATTTTCCGGGATTGCTGTAGTAAATCCCTACAGTAGGTATGAGCAAACGTAAAATCTATTTATACAAATTATCAGGAGCCAGATCGGGAACAAGCAACCAATTCATATCAGGGGTAAATTACCAACCATTTGAGGGGCAGAGCGATGCGTGCGAGTGAACTCCTGAAGCGCTATGCTGCGGGAGAAAGAGATTTTACTAAAATCAGCCTCTGGGGAGTCAACCTGAGTCGGGCCAACCTGAAGGGCATTTACCTGAATCAGGCAGATTTGCGGGGTGCCAATTTACGCGGAATTGAGTTACGAGAAGCTCATCTGGCAGGGGCGAATCTGGCGGAAGCAGACCTGACGGGTGCCAACCTGTGGGGCTCTGACCTGCTTGGGGCGAATCTGGAGGGGGCCAATTTAACGGAGGCCAATCTGACCGGTGTAGATCTGCGGCAGGCGGTCCTGATCCAGGCGATCTTAAACAAAGCTAACCTGAACTCTGCCAGTCTGAGTGAAGCCGACCTCAATAGTGCCCATCTCTGGGGGGCTAACCTGTGTGGAGCCAAACTGGTGGCGATCGACCTGAGAAGCGCCAACCTGCGGGGAGCTTATCTGTGTCAGGCGGTGTTGAATGGAGATTTGCGGGAAGCTAATTTAAGTGGGGCCAACCTGAGTTGGACAATTTTGACCGGAGCCAACTTGAGCGAGGCAATTTTGTCGGAGGCCGACCTGAATAGTGCCGTTCTGGTAGGGGCCCGTCTCTGTAACGCCAAACTGCGGGGCGCCGACCTGCGGGGGGCCGATCTGACGGAGGCCGACCTGACGGGCGTGAATCTCTGTGAAGCCAACCTGTCGATGGCCAAGTTGGCGGGGGCCATTCTGACGGGAGCCACCTTTAGCGGGGCTGATCTGCGGGGCACCAATTTAAGTGAAACGAATCTGTCGGAAGCAAACTTGCTGGGGGCCAATCTGCGGGGAGTGATTATGCCGGAAAGCCATGCCGGTTAGCCAGTATTGTGACGATCGTTGGACTGCCCTATCTGGCCCTATCTAAACGTTACCTGGCCCCAGTTGTCGCTACACTCAGGGGCAGGAGTTAAGGTGTGATTATGCAGTTAAGGAGCCGACCTCAACCCAGGGTGATTTTTCTGGATGCCGTAGGAACTCTGTTTGGGGTCAAAGAGAGTGTGGGAGCCGTGTATAGTGGCGTTGCTCAGCAGTTTGGTGTGAATGTCTCGCCAGCAGTATTGAATCAAGCTTTTGCAGCCAGTTTTCGGGCAGCGGGATCGCCAGCCTTTACGATGACTGACCCGACGGAAATTCAGGCGAAGGAATTTACCTGGTGGTTGACGATCGCCACCAATACTTTTCGACAGGCCGGGGTTTTACAGCAGTTTTCTGACTTTTCCAGCTTTTTTTCGGTACTCTATGCCCACTTTGCGACGGCGGATCCCTGGGTGGTCTATCCCGATGTCTACCCGGCTTTAAAGCGGTGGCAACGGCAGGGCATTGCGCTGGGAGTTTTATCGAATTTTGATTCCCGGCTTTACTCTGTGTTGCAGGCCTTAGACCTAACGGAATTTTTTACGTCTGTGACGATTTCCACAGAAGCGGGAACGGCCAAACCCGATCGAGAAATTTTTGCCATCGCCCTGCAAAAGCACCAGTGCCCCCCGGCGGCGGCCTGGCATATTGGAGACAGTTGGGAAGAAGATTATCAGGCGGCGCGGCGAGCTGGCCTCTGGGGCATCTGGTTGCACCGAAAGTAACCCTAGAGGCCGTAGGGACGGGGGTAAGGTTTGACCATGGTCTGACACCAGTAGATCTTCATCCGGTCGATCACTTCGCCTCCCCGATAGAGGGGAACTTCGCCCATCAGTTGAATAGCCTGGAAGTAGTCCTGGTACTTGTCGGGGGTGGCATTTGGCACCTGCTGGGATGTCACATAAAGGGCATTCTTGCCCAGCCAGTCCGTTGGTTTTGACCAGAAAACAAATCCCCTCGGGTCTATATCAAAACAGGTATAGGGTTTACGGCTTATTGGGTTAAGGGCCAGGGCAATATGGCCAGTCAGGTAAAATCGATCGCTGAAAACAAAATCAGCCTGCTCCAGCTGATGTGCCAGTTCGGGCTGCTCCCGGAAGCGCTGGCGCAATTGCAAGATATCGACCAGCTGCACCGAAGCATCGTTGGAAATTGGCAGGAAGCCACCAAAGGGAGCATTCTGGCTGGGTTTCTGCAAGGTGCCCAGGGTGACATGGGAGAGGGCCAGCAGCAGTACCAGAACAACCACCAGACCGGAGCCCCAGAGCCAGTTACGTACCCGCCCCGGGAAGGTAATTTGCCAGCCTTCGGCTTGCAGCCCCAGCAGCAGGGTAGCGCTCCAAAATCCTGGCATTTGCCAGGTTGGCAGGACTTGCTGGTAGCCGGAAACCAGGGTGAAGCCGAGAATCAGGGGCATAGCCACCCACAGGATCAGGCGTTGCTTCAGTTGGGTCTGCTGCCGCTGGCGCTGGGCCGATCGCAGGTAAGTCAACTGCTGGCCGATCGCCCTCAGGCTGCTCCACCAGAGGGGAAACCCGATCGTCGGAAACAGGTAAGCGATCCCCACCAGGCTGGTGCCCAGCATCGCCAGCAGGTCAAAGGCCATGCGGGGTACCCCGCGATCGGCCTGGAAGCGGAGAGAAACCCAGTCATGCTGTCCATTCCAGATCACCAGGGGGGCGATCGTCAGGCAAAACAATCCCAGGGCCAGCAGAGTCCAGGGAGACAGCAGGGCTGACCGATGCTGCCGACTGGTCAGGCAAAACCCCACCAGACTGAAGCCCAGGACAAAGCCATGGTACTTACTGAGACAGGTTAGGCCCAGCAACAGGCCGAGGATCGCGATCCGGTAACTGGGCTGGTAAGTCGGTCGGCGAAAAAATTCTTGCACTGCCCAAAATAGAGTAGCGGCCCAGAAAAAAATCAGGGGGGCATCGGGTAGGGTCAGCACCCCAAAACCCATCAGGAAAATCGGGGAGATAGAGGCGATCGCCAGGGCCAGGAAGCCCACCCGGCGAGAAAACAGTTGTGCTCCGATCAGGTAGAGCAACAGCAGGGAGCCGGTATAGAGCACCAGGGCTCCGAGCCGCAGGGTGAGGGGAGTCACCTGCCCCCCGGTCACCCCAATTCCCAGGGCCGTACTCAGGGCCACCATCAGGGGATGGTCAAAGTAGCTGAGCCGGGGATTGAGGGTATAGGTATAGTAGTAGGCTTCATCAAAGCCGATGGGTAGCCAGAAGGCGATCAGACTGCGGAGCATCAGGCCGCCTAGCAGCAAATAAATGGCTGGTTGATTGCGGCGATCGCCCAGCCATTTTTGGATTGTTTCCATGCCCCCTATCCCTGTGCCTTTTGTGCTGATTAACTCTGAGCCTGAGCGTCAGACCCCGGAAAGGAGACGTAAATCTCCGTCAGGGATGGCTCCCTGCCCCTGCTGGCAGCTAAAGTTGTCCTGCTATACTCTACCGAGAAATGGCGACGGCTTCTGGAACTGGCCAGAACGGTTGTAGGGGCTGACCCGGGGCAAGGAGATTGCTGTCTTCAGAACAGAGCTAACTTTCCCAGTGCTAACCTGGATTGGTAGAATTAGAGACTGACAACTTTTCGGAATTTGTCAGGATAGGAGGGGAGCCTGCTTCGCCAAAACTCCCCAGGTTTAGCCGTCGCATTATTTATTCGATCAAAAGCTATGAGCAAGGGCACGCTGTTTGACAAGGTTTGGGATGCACATACCGTAGGCGTTCTGCCCTCCGGGCAAACCCAGCTATTTATCGGGCTGCATCTGATTCACGAAGTCACCAGCCCCCAGGCCTTTGCCATGCTGCGCGATCGCAACCTGAAGGTGCTATTTCCAGAACGCACGATCGCGACCGTAGACCACATTGTGCCCACCGACAACCAGGCCCGTCCCTTTGCCGACAGTCTGGCCGAAGAAATGATGCAGGCCCTGGAACAAAGCTGTCAGGAACACAACATTACCTTCTACAACGTCGGTTCGGGCAGCCAGGGGATTGTCCATGTGATTGCCCCCGAAATGGGCCTGACCCAACCCGGCATGACCATTGCCTGTGGTGATAGCCACACCTCTACCCATGGAGCCTTTGGTGCGATCGCCTTTGGGATTGGTACTAGTCAGGTACGGGATGTTTTAGCCTCCCAGACCCTGGCCCTGTCCAAGCTCAAGGTGCGACGGGTAGAGGTGAATGGCAGCCTCAATCCGGGGGTTTATGCCAAGGATGTGATCCTGCATATCATCCGTAAACTTGGGGTCAAGGGTGGGGTCGGTTACGCCTACGAATTTGCCGGCACGACCTTTGAGCAGATGAGCATGGAAGAACGGATGACCGTCTGCAATATGTCGATCGAAGGGGGAGCCCGCTGTGGCTATGTCAACCCCGACCAGGTGACCTACGACTACCTCAAGGGGCGGGACTATGCCCCCAAAGGGGAAGCCTGGGACAAAGCCGTGGCCTGGTGGAATAGCATCCGCAGCGATGCCGATGCCGTCTACGACGATACGGTGGTTTTCGATGCCGCCGATATTGCCCCCACTGTGACCTGGGGTATCACCCCCGGTCAGGGAATCGCCGTCAACGAACTGGTGCCCGCCCCGGAAGAGATGCCAGAAGCCGAGCGGGCGATCGCAGCGGAAGCCTACGGTTACATGGATCTGGAACCGGGTAAGCCGCTCCAGGGTACCCGGGTGGATGTTTGCTTTATTGGAAGTTGCACCAATGGACGCATTTCCGATCTGCGGGAAGCGGCCAGATTTGCCCGGGGCCGTAAAGTGGCGGAAGGAATCAAAGCCTTTGTGGTGCCCGGTTCAGAACGGGTGAAGCAACAGGCAGAAGCGGAAGGGCTGGACAAAATCTTTGTAGAAGCCGGATTTGAATGGCGGGAACCGGGTTGTTCCATGTGTCTGGCGATGAATCCCGACAAGCTTGAGGGCCGGCAATTGAGTGCTTCCTCCTCTAACCGCAACTTCAAAGGGCGGCAGGGTTCTGCTTCCGGTCGGACATTGTTGATGAGTCCGGCCATGGTCGTGGCAGCAGCGGTGACGGGGGTAGTGACTGATGTCCGGAAACTCCTGTAGGTTCGAGGATTTCTTCACCCATTTCCCGGTTGAGGGCCTGCTAGGGAACGATTTTGACCGGGGAATCGTCCGGATTAGTTGCTGCTGCACCTGAAGCGGATAGCTAGAATTGAAAAAATCTTCAGGCTGATTACACTAGAGATTCAGTTCCACTGCTGGAGCTAGACCAGCCTACTACTATCCCAGGGTGGCTCGACTCCAGACACTCACATAAGGATTTACTCATGATCAAACAGGTTTTGGCCGGTGGCTCACTGCTTTTTCTCGTCACCGTCGGTAGTCTGCCCGCTTCGGCCCAGACTCCTGCCGCTCCGGCCCAGGCTCCTGCCGCTCCGGCGGCACCTGCCACAGCTGTCAGTAACGATGAGTTGAAAAAGTTTGCCGGTGCGGTCAAGCAAATCCTGCTGGTGGCGCAAGATACCGAAGCCCAGATGGTAGAGGCCGTTAAGAAAGAGGGTCTGTCGGAAAATCGGTTTAACGAGATTTACCTGTCTAAAAAAGACCCGGCTAAAAAGCCTGCGACTCAAGTTACTCCCAAGGAAGAGCAAAGCTACAATCAGGCCGTGTCTCGACTGGGAGAAATCCAGAAAGCCGCTCAAACCAGAATGGATGGAATTGTCACAGCTCAGGGATTACAGGTCGATCGATTCAATCAGATCTTTACCTCGATTCAAAAAGACCCCAAACTGCGGCAGCAAGTTCAGCAAATGATCAGTCAGTAAGGCAACTCCCAGTATTCCTCGGGTAACAAAATTGCCTGTTGTCGGGATGCTCCATCGAGCGTCCCGATAGTTTTTTAGGGTATTTGTTCTAGGGAAAGAAGTCAGGCCGAGAGGGCGATTACAGAATTTTCCACGACGACATAGGCGGTGGTTCCGGCCTGGGGAGAGACTTCAAACCCACCGGTAAACTCGCCGAAAGAAGGCAGAATCAGGAGATTTGAGCCTTTTTGCAGATAGAAGCAGGGCAACCGCAGGTTGTCCAGTTTTGAGGTCAACCGCACACAGGGATGGACATGGCCACAGATCGTCCAGCCTGCTCTCTGGGTCAGGGGTTCATGGCTGAAGACGAGGGAATTTACCTGGATTGGCTCCGTTGTGTAGGAGATTGCCAGGTCCTCCAGAGCCGGAAGCAGCCTGCGATCGTGGTTGCCAACAATCAGCAGAACCTGGGTGGAAATGGCGGCGATAAACCGTTGCCAGGGGCCCAGCACTTCCTCGACCAGGGCCACTTTGGAATGGAATAGATCCCCTAAAATGATCAACTGTTTGGGCTGATAGGTTTGACAGAGACGAGTCAGGCGATCGAGGGTTGTCTGATTGACCTGATTGGAAATTGGAATGCCAAAATGCTGAAAGGTTTCTGATTTCCCCAGATGCACATCGGAGACTAAGAGCATTTCTAAATTTTCAATATAGATCGCTTTATCGGGTAAAAGCTGAAGCTGATTGCCTGCCAGATCCAGGGTTTGCATTGTTAAATTAGTGAATTCAAAGGATTGTAGAGCCTGGTTTTGAGAAATTGATTATCCCTATTTGCTTTGCCACTGAGTCTTTAACCGTTCAATTCGGTCTAATAGACTTTCATTGGACAGGCGCGAACTGAGCCGTTCTACCAGTAAGGGAAAGGCAAAGGGAGAAGGCCGTTTTGTTTCCCTCCAGACCAGGGATAACCGGCCCAGACGATCGAGGGTTTTGCTTAATCGTTGCACTTCCAGCTGGTTTTCTAACACTTCCCGTTCGGCTTGGCGCAGCAGTAAATTATCTGGTTCGTATTTGTTTAAAACATCAAAGATCAAAGAAGAACTGACCTGGAGCTGGCTACCAGTTTTTTTGGCCGAGGGATAGCCCTTAAACACCAGTCCGGCAATCTGGGAAATCTCCCGAAATTTGCGCCCGGTTAATTCGGAAATGTTCAGGCTGGCTTTCAACTCTTCTGCTAAGCGATCGAGACAGAAAAAATCCTTTGAAAATAGCTGCTTAAACGGGTAATCTTTGGGGGCCAAAATTTCAAAACCATAGTCATTCACCGAAATGGTAAAGGTTGCCGGTTTCTGGGCGGCAAAGCGATAGGCCCAGAGAAACCCCAACCCTTCATGGACAAACCGCCCTTCAAAGGGAAAGACATAAAGATGCTGACCTTCTCTGGTTTTGCAGGATTCCAGCAAAAAGTCGTCGCAGGTTGGCAGGTAAGAAATCCGTTCCTGGGTTTGCAAAATTGGGGACAGGCAGGCCAATTCTTGATTCTGCGATCGACCCTGCTGGGCAAACTCCATTTCCCGTCTTAAATGCTGACTCAAGGTATCTGAAATCGCCAGATTTCCCCCACCCCAGGTAGGAGTGACCGTCGATTTTTTCTGGGTTGCTTTGACATAGGCCACCATGTCTTTTAACTGGAAAAACTCCAGTTGCTTTCCTGCAAAGAAAAATACATCTCCTTTCTGTAATTTAGAGACAAAGGATTCCTCTACGGTACCAATCTGGCTGCGGTTACTCAGGTAGCGAATCTGGACTGATTGATTGGAGGTAATGGTGCCAATTCCCATGCGATGCAGGCGGGCAATCTGGGCATCTGATACTTGAAACCGGTCGCCTTCTGACCTGACTTTGCGATAGCGGGGATAGGCCTTTAAACATTTGCCGCCCTGGGTAATAAATTCCAGAATCCAGTCAAATTCAGCTTTGCTCAAATCCCTGTAGGCCAGGGTTGTTCTCACCTCCGCCAGGGTTCTGGTTGCTGCGAATCCATCGCCACAGGCCAGGGTCACCAGGTGTTGTATCAGCACATCGTAGGGTTTGGCCAGGGGCCTGCGTACTTCTACTTCCCCCCTGGCCAGACCCTGGCGAAAGGCAGAAATTTCCAGTAATTCCAGGGCGTTGGTGGGTAAAAAGAAAATCTCCGAGGTTCCCGCCGGCACATGAGCCGATCGCCCCGCCCGTTGCAGCAGACGGGCCAGGTTTTTGGCACTGCCGATCTGGACTACCCGCTCTACCGGCTGAAAGTCTACTCCCAGGTCGAGGGAAGAGGTACAGACGACCCACTTGATCCCACCGGTTTTGACTCCCGTTTCGATCGCCTGCCGTTCTTTGACAGCGATCGAGCCGTGGTGCAGCGCTATCCGATCGGTATGCTCCGGTAGGGCAAAGGTCAGAGCCTGGTACCAGCGTTCTGCCTGCGATCGGGTGTTGGTAAAGATCAGGGTAGATTTTTCGATATCCAGGGCGGCGACCAGTTCCTCCAGCATCCGCAGGCCCAGGTGTCCGGCCCAGGGAAAACTGTCCAGGGAGGCGGGCAAAATGCTCTGAATCACCGTCTGTCGTTGCAGGTCAGCGCTGATCAGTACTGGCTCTACCCCCAACCCAACTGCCGTCTGGGCTGCTTCCTGGGGGTTGCCCAGGGTGGCCGACATGGCCCAGGTCTGTAACTGGGGCCGCAACCCCCGCAGGTGGGAGAGACACAGCTCGGTCTGAGTGCCCCGTTTGGAGCTGAGTAGCTCATGCCACTCATCCAGAATCACCCAGCGCAAGGACTGAAATAGGGTGGCCGCTCCCTGGTAGGCCAGCATCAGGGCGAGGGATTCTGGGGTGGTGATCAGAATCGCAGGCATCTGTTTTAACTGGCGGGTTTTTCGCGTAGCGCTGGTGTCTCCCGTACGGGACTCGACCTGTAAGTTCCAGCCCATGTCTTCGATCGGTCGGCGAATTGATTGTTCAATATCCCGCGATAACGCCCGCAGAGGAGTAAGGTAGAGCAGTTGCAGCCCGGGGGCCGGATGTTCCAGCATGGCCGCGATCGCCCCCATCACCGCTGCGTAGGTTTTACCCGAGCCGGTAGGCACCTGAATCATCCCACTTTTGCCAGCCAGCAGAGCGGCCCAGGTTTCTAGCTGAAACGGCAGGGGTTGCCAGCCCTGGCGATCAAACCAGGCCAGTATGGGTTCCAGGGAAGATGGGTCTGTCACTTTATGACACCGGGGTGTTGCCAGATACCTTTATTGTAGGGATGCCTCATCGGCGGTTCCCCCTGGGGCGATTGCCAGAGGGTCGGGCCATAGCCTTTGAATCGGGCCGGGGGGCAGGTTTGCCGATCGCGGCGTTGTAGAGTTTTTCATTGGCCGTTGCCGACTGAAATAGATCGACCACCGGAGCCGGGTAATCAATCCCCAGCTGGACTCCAAACCGCTGTTGTTCCACCGGTAGCAGTCTCCAGGGGGTATGAACCTTTGCGGCGGGCAGATTGGCCAGTTCGGGCAGCCAGTGTTTCACATAGTGGCCGATCGGGTCGTAGTCCTGGGATTGCTTCAGGATATTGAAAAAGCGAAACCCTCGCCCATCGTTACCCACTCCGGCGGTGTAGTTCCAGTTGCCCCAGTTACTGCATACGTCGTAGTCAATCAACAAAGACTCAAACCACTCTGCTCCCATGCGCCAGTCAATTCCCAGATTTTTGGTCAGAAAGCTGGCCACATTCTGCCTGCCCCGGTTCGAGATAAAGCCGGTGGCGGTCAGTTCTCGCATGGTGGCATCGACCAGGGGAAAGCCCGTCATCCCCCGCTTCCACAGGTCGAACCGTGGCCAATCCTGCTTCCAGGGAAGCTCGATCTGTTGCAGTCCGGCCGCCTGAAAGATTTGATTCCCATGCTTGGCGCAGATGAACCGGAAGTAGTCTCGCCAGAGCAGTTCAAAGATCAACCAGTAGGTAGAATCATTTTTGACACGCTGGGCTTCATACTGCTGCACCTGGGCGTAGATATAGCGAGGAGAAAGACAGCCCAGGGCCAGCCAGGGAGAAAACTTGGAAGAGTAATCGGCCCCCAGCATACCGTTGCGTGTTTGTTTATAGGTTTGCAGGTGGTTCTGTTGCCAGAAGTAGTGATCCAGGCGCTTCAGGCCAGCGGTTTCTCCGCCGCTAAAGGGCAATACAGCCCGATCGCAGGGAACTGGTGGTTCCAGGCCCAAATCCCTGAGGTGGGGGAGCTCTCCCGGAGCAAGCTCGGGCAGCGCTGGGAGTTTTTCCGGACTGGGGAACCCTGGACGCACCGGGGCGATCGACTCTACCTGCTTACGAAAATGGGTGAACAGTTCTGGCAGGTGTGGCAGGTCAAACGGCAAATCGTCGGGATGGTAAAGGGTATGGCCCCAGAAGGTTTTCACCTGGATGCCTTGCTGCTGCAAAGCCCGGTTTAATCTGGTTTCAACCACTACTTCTTCGCTGGTGACTTCCCGGTGGTAGTAGATAGCATCAACCTTTAAAACCTGGGCCAGTTCGGGCAAAACCTGCTCTGGTAGACCCGATCGCAGGATCAGGTCACTGCCCCGGCTCCGCAGCGATCGACGCAGATCCGCCAGACTTTCCAGTAGAAATTTGGCGCGAAAACCGCCGGTTTTAGGAAACCCGAAGCTGGTTTGGCCAAACTGTCGTGGGTCAAAGCAGTAGACAGGAATAATCGTGGCCCCCATTGCCAGGGCCCGATGCAGGGGTTCGTGATCATGCAGGCGCAGATCGTTGCGATACCAGAGGAGAAGGCCGGACGCGGTCATGAATGCTGGCGAAATGGTGAGCTATTCTCATATTCGCAAACCTTCTTAATATTTGGCAATGGTAGCTCAGATTCGGCCTCTGGTGTTTGAGGCAACCTTCCAGGGGTAGGATCTGGCATCGCCGGCAAAGAATGCAGCTGGTACTGTCTCCATCCCCCTGGAAGCCTGAGAAATTACTATCTCCTTGTCGCCCCAAAGCCTTAGACTAATAAACGCGAATGTGTTGGAGCTTACTGGTCACCGTGCGAAAGATAGTCATTGCTGGCAACTGGAAAATGTATAAAACCCAGGCAGAAGCGCAGGAGTTTCTCCAGGGCTTTATGCCTCATTTGAACGACACCGCCGACGATCGGGAAGTAGTGCTCTGCGTACCCTTCACCGATCTGGTGAGCCTGTCCCAAGGCCTGCATGGTAGCCGAGTCCGGTTGGGTGCCCAGAATGTTCACTGGGAGAGCAGTGGGGCTTACACAGGAGAGATTTCCCCCGCCATGCTGGTGGAAATCGGTGTGCGTTACGTTGTGGTTGGCCACAGCGAACGGCGGCAATATTTTGGTGAAACCGATGAAACCGTCAATCTCCGCCTCAAGGCCGCTCAGAAAGCCGGCCTGATCCCTATTCTCTGTGTAGGTGAGAGTAAGCAACAGCGGGATGCCGGGGAAACGGAAGCCGTCATTTTCAAGCAACTGGAAATTGACCTGGTAGATGTGGATCAAACCAATCTGGTGATTGCCTACGAACCCATCTGGGCGATCGGCACCGGCGACACCTGCGAAACCAAGGAAGCCAATCGGGTGATTGGTCTGATTCGCAGCCGTTTGACCAATCCGGCGGTGACGATTCAGTATGGTGGTTCTGTTAAGCCTGACAACATCGATGAGATCATGGCGCAGCCCGAAATCGATGGGGCTCTGGTAGGGGGAGCCAGTCTGCAACCCGAAAGCTTTGCCCGGATTGTCAACTACCAGTAATCCTCCAAAAACTCCCCACCCCACTCTTGTTAAGGGACGCAAGCCTGCGTCCCTTTTTTTTCAGGCTTCCCGCCGTAGGGCCCCGGAGACGGGTTGACTGACGGCAATGCGCGGCAGGCGATGCTTAAAGCCACAGAGAATTTCCCAGGAAATAGTGCCCAGGGTGGTGGCCCAATCATCGGCGGCGATCGTGGCATCGCCATCGCTACCCAGCAGGGTGACCACTTCCCCTTCCTGCAGTTCGGGAATTTGACTCACATCCAGCATCAACTGATCCATGGTGACGGCTCCAATCTGGGGCACCCGTTGTCCCCTGACCAGGGCTACCATCTGGTTGGAAAGGTTGCGGGGCACCCCATCGGCGTAGCCAATCCCGACCACGGCCATTTGCAGATCCCGATCGGCGACAAACTGGTGGCCGTAGCTCACCCCCGTTCCCGCCGGGATGGGTTTCACCTGGGTCACCCTGGCCTTGACCTGCAGGGCCGGTTTGAGATCCAGGACGGGTTTCAGGTGGGCTGCCGGGCACAGCCCATAGATACAGAGCCCGACCCGTACCAGGTCATAGTGCAGGGAGGCATCGCTCAGGGTGGCGGCGGAGTTCGCTAAATGGAGCCGGGGAGGATTAATCCCGGCAGCCCTGATCTGGCCGATCGCCGCTTTAAATCGCTGGTGTTGCCGCTGCATGATGCCGGGGTCAGGATCATCCGCCGTGGCCAGGTGGGAATAAATGCTGGCGATTTCCAGGTTGGGCAACCGTTGGGTCAGGCGGGCAAATTCGGCGGCGGTATTCCAGGCGGTACCCAGGCGCGACATGCCGGTATCAAGCTTTAGATGGACGGCCAGGGGGTGGGCCAGGGACAGATTCGCCAGGGTTTCTGAAAAAATTAGGGCCTGCCGGGGAGTGCAGAGGGTTGATTGCAGGTTCCACTGGGCGATCGCCCGGATCTGTTCTGGCTGGTTGGTAGCCCCCAGCAGCAGAATCGGAGCCTCGATCCCTGCTTCCCGTAACTCGATTCCCTCCGGAATGGTGGCCACGCCCAGCCAGCTTGCCCCCGCCTGCAGGGCCGTTCGAGCAATTAAGGTGGCTCCATGACCGTAGGCATCCGCTTTAACGATCGCCATCAGAGCCGTTTGGGGAGCCAGCAAACTTTTGATTTGCCGCACGTTATGGGCGATCGCGGTTAAGTTCACTTCCACCCAGGCTCTTTCTCGCTGCATCAGGGTCAGACTCGGGCTTTGATCCCAACTCAACATAAAAACTCACTCCACCAACACCTGAGTTAAATGAACAAAACCTTAGCAGCTTTTCCGGATTCGGGAAAATCATTTTGGCTGAATTCTACCGGCTCTGACCTCTCCAGTGGAATGCACCTCAGGTAGTTGCCATCGGGGCTGGAAAATTTTGCTGGAGTTCAGCTTTGCTTCCGCCAGATTTTAATTGAGCCATCCCAGCAGCCAGCGACGATCGTCGCCCCATCCCGAGCCACGGCAACGGACCAGATCCAGTTGGCATGGTCGCTCAGGGTATGGAGCAGGTGGCCCGTTGCCAGATCCCAGATTTTCACACTCCCATCCTGGCTACCGCTGATCAAAGCGCTGCCATCGGGGGTAAAAACCACGGAATGGACGGCTCCCCGGTGGTCAGTCAGGGTGTGTTTCAGACGACCGCTGGTTAAGTCCCAGAGCCTGACGGTGGTATCGTCGCTGCCACTGGCCAGCAGGCTGTTATCGGCACTGATGGCCACCGTATTAATCGAACTGGTATGACCCTCCAGGGTTTTCAGGGGCTGGGGTTTAGAGGGATGCCAGAGGTAGAGGGTTTTATCGCGACTACCGCTGACCAGGGTCTGACCGTCGGGGCTGAGACCGATCGCCGTGACCCAGTGGCTATGGCCTTCCAGGGTTTGCAGCAGTTCGCCGGTGGCCACATGCCAGACTTTTACCGTCCGATCCTGGCTACCACTGACGAGCAGTTTGCCGTTGGAACTGAAGGCCAGGGAACGTACCCAATCGCCATGACCCCGAAATGTACCCAGACAGTTGCCCGTCTGCCAGTCCCAGATTTTGATCGTTTTGTCGTTACTACAACTGCCGACCATCCGGCCATCGGGACTGGCAGCGATCGCCCGGACCCAGGCTTCGTGAGCTACTACGGTGCGGAGCAATTCTCCGCCGTCTAACCGCCAGAACTTTAAGGTTTTATCTCCACTGCCACTGGCCAGGGTGTTGCCCTCGGGATGCAGGGCCACGGCTCTCACCCAACTGCTGTGTCCCGTCAAACGATGGAGACATTTCCAGACCTTAGGGGCGGTAGGGGCGATCGGCGAGATGGTGGTTTGGGAACTGGTCGCAGCTTCAAATACCGGTGCAAGGCTCTGGTTGGCAGAGTGATCCACCCCTACGGATTCTCGGGTCAGGGCTTGCACAATCCTGTCTCCCGTCAGATCTTGCAGCACCTCACTGGCGGATTGGTAGCGCCGTTTAATCGGCCCCTGCAATAATTTGTCTAAAAGCTGGCTGAGCGCGCTGCTAACCGGGGCCTGCACATGCTGTTGCCAGACCCAAACCCCCTCGTCCGTATCAAACAGATCGGCGGGTCGAACGCGGGTCATCAGGTAAATACAGGTGACTCCCAGGCTATACAGGTCACTGGCATAGACAGCCTTGCCGATCGCCTGCTCTGGGGCGACAAACTCCGGGCTACCGATACTGGTGCCGGTTCTGGGCAGGTCACTACCGGCGATCGATTTAGCGGCCCCAAAATCAACCAGGACATACTGGCCATTGGGTCGCTGAATCACATTCTGGGGTTTGACATCCCGGTGAATCACCTGATTGTTATGGATAAAGTCGAGTACCGGTAACAGGTCATGCAGCAGATGCCAGACCTGGCGATCGCTGAAAGGGCCGCGTCGGGCCAACCGTTGCAACAGGTTTTCGCCATCGATATATTCCTGCACCAGATACAGGTAGTCTGCCTGTTCAAAGTGGGCCAGCAGTTCTGGAATCTGGGGATGGTCGCCCAACCGCTCCAGTTGAATGGCTTCCCGCTGAAACAGTTCCCGCGCCTGCTCGGGGTGGCTACTCTGGTTTTGTGGAAAGAACTGCTTGATCACACATTTGGGGCGGGATGGCTTATATTCATCAACGGCCAGAAAGGTACGACCAAACCCGCCTCTGCCGAGGGACTCCAGGGCACGATAGCGATCGCCCAATAGCAATTTGAACCCGCAGTAGCAACAAAAATTGGCCGTGTCGGGATTTTGGGGAGTAGAGCAGTAGGGGTTGAGGCAGTGACTCATAGGTATATCCTAGGCTGTTCTCAAGGATTCCCTTACCAGGTCAGGCCTTAATTTTGCTGAAATATTAGCGGATTGACCAAGCGTAGGACGGGGGGCAGGGTGCCAAAGTCCTGTTACCCGCAAAAACGCCCGTCAAACAGCAGAGATGGGTGCAGCCGCTGACTACACCCATCTCTGAGATTGGCCCGTTAGAAGCCCTGAGCGGAATTAACGGCTCAGACTAAACACACTACCCAGAGCCCGCATCATATTCTGCGGTTCCATGGCATCTACCGCTGCGGTTGGCTCATAGCCACAATGCACCATGCAGTCCTGACATTTGGGATTGCCACTGGCCCGCCCATAGTTCTCCCAGGCGGTGTCTTCTAACAGTTCCCGGTAGGTCTGATAGTGACCTTCGTTCAGCAGGTAGCAGGGCTTTTGCCAACCCAGCACACTGTAACTGGGCATACCCCAGGGGGTGCATTCGTAGTCTTTCTCGCCGGTCAGGAAATCTAAAAACAGGGGGTTGTGGTTAAAGTTCCAGTTTTTCTGGCCGGCTTTGTAGGGGGCCAGGATCTCCCGGAACAGGGCGCGGGTTTGCTCCCGCTTGAGGAAATGCTCTTGATCTGGAGCCCATTCGTAGCTGTAGCCCGGCGAAATCATCATACCGTCGGTGCCGAGGGTGCTGACGAAGTCGAAAAATTCTTGCACTTCCTTCGGATCGGTCCCTTCAAACACGGTGGTGTTGGTGGTCACCCGGAAGCCGCGAGCTTTGGCTGCCTTGATCGCCTTGACGGCGGTATCAAATACCCCCTTGCGATCGACACATTTGTCGTGGTGTTCCTGCAGGCCATCCAGGTGAACGCTGAAGGAGAAGTAGGGGGAAGGGGTAAATTTGTCCAGGCTCTTTTCCAGCAGGATGCCGTTGGTACAGAGGTAAACGTACTTTTTCCGGGCGACCAGGCCCCGGACGATTTCGTCAATCTGGGGGTGGAGCAGCGGTTCGCCCCCGGGAATGGCGACGACGGGCGCACCGCATTCTTCCGCTGCGGCAAAACACTGTTCGGGTGTGAGATTTTGCACCAGAATATCGGTGGGATGCTGGATTTTGCCACAACCGGAACAGGCCAAATTGCAGCGGAACAGCGGCTCCAGCATGAGAGTTAGAGCATAGCGCTTACGCCCCATCATGCGCTGGGCCACAATATATTTGCCGATTTCGATCGCCTGCTGTACGTGAACCGCCATTGAGAACTCCTTCTAAAAACACCACTTGAAAAACCCAGGGATGGAGGTTCCAGGATAACGAATTAACCCCGATCCCTGTGGTTACTCTGACCCGATCCTGTCCTGCGTCCGCCCACCGAAGAGGTAGGCTGGGGCTGCAATAGTTTCTTTACATTACATAACCATAGGTTACAAACCAGTCTACGGCATCTTTCAAAGCTGTTGCGATCGGGGTTTGGGGTAATCCCAGTTCCCGGATGGCTTTGGCCGGGTTGTAGTACATGGCCTGGGTAGACATCCGCACACCATCCAGAGGGACGGAGGGCGGTTTGCCCAGGGGAGCCAGCACCATTTCATCCACCCAGGCCACCGCCAGGGGAATCCAGGCCGGGATCGATCGTTGCGGGGCCGGTTGCCCGGTGATGGCGGCCAACTGGTCAAGGATTTGCTTCAAACTGAGATTTTCATGGCCGAGGATGTATCGTTCTCCGGTCTTGCCTTTGATCAGGGCCAGCAGGTGCCCCCAGGCCACATCTTCCACATGGATAAAATTCAGCCCTGTATCGACGTAGGCGGGCATCTGACGGCGCAGAAATCGCAGAATGATATATCCGGTGGGGGTGGGCTTGCCATCCCAGGGGCCGATCGGACTGCTGGGATTGACAATGACTACATCCTGTCCAGCCTGGGCGGCTTTTACAGCTTCCTGTTCGGCCCAGTACTTCGATTGCTTGTAGTGGCCAACCAGCTTTTCAACCGGGCTCTGATAGGTTTCATCGGCTACTCCGCCAGCTTTCACCCCGATCGCGGCTACCGAACTGGTATAGACCGTTCGTTCAATCCCGGCCTTTTGGGCCGCGGCCAGAATGTTGCGGGTGCCTAGAACATTGCTCTCGTAAAGAGCCGCTTTTTCTCGTTGCCAGAGAGAATAATGGGCCGCTACATGAAACAAAAACTGGCAACCTGCCATCTTTTCCGCCAGATCCGGGTCGGTCAGGTCCCCCTGAACCAGGTCGATGTTTAAATTCTTCAGGTTGTCAAGCTTGCTCTGGGGTCGTACCAGAGCCCTGATCGAGTAGCCCTGCTGGCTTAATAGCCGGATCAGATTGGCTCCGACAAAGCCCGTTCCTCCGGTGACAAACACCTGTTGATTGCTCATAGCCTCACCCCTGTCCCACCATTTGTCCCATTCTAAGAAGGTAGGTGTAAAACTGCACCTAGCTACTCAGCTAGCTTCAAAGCTGAAGTGCCATTCTACCGGCAGAGTAGACTCTGGTTGATCGACGGGATTTATCTTAGGATCGGTGCATTCCCTTAGAGTTGTGCATTTGTTTGGTGAGGAAGTGAGCAATGAAAATTGGGTCGGAAGAGCATAAGCTGCTACTGTGTCAGAGTTTCATGGACAGCCACCGCCTCTATGAGCCGGAAACGATGACCTGGCCTCAACTCGATGCCGAAACTTTGAAACGGTTGCAGGGCATTCCTTTCTGGGATGAAGCCCTCTACACCGAGCGGAAGGCTGGCAAGATGCTGGAAGCCTATGCGGCTACGGTTACCGATCCACTGCTGCGAGAAGCGATCGCCCTGCAGGGACGGGAAGAAGCCCGCCATGGTCGGCTGATTGGCTATCTCATCGATCGCTACCAGGTGGAAGTGCCAGAACGGCCGGAGCGCGAACTGCCGCCAGACCTGGAACCGGCCTTTATCAAATTTGGCTATGGCGAGTGTTTCGACTCCTTCTTTGCCTTTGGTCTGTTTGAAATTGCCCGCCAGGGCGACTTAATGCCAGAAGCCTTTTTCACAATCTTTGACCCCATCCTGGATGAAGAAGCCCGCCACATGGTCTTTTTCGTCAACTGGATTGCCTATAAGCAGGTGCAGGAAGGAGCCGGGTGGTTACGTCCCTGGAATTCCCTCTGGCAGTACCGGGGAGCGATTCTGCGGCGTTTAGAAAATATTCAGGGCATGGCCAAACCGGGCAAGAAAAAAGCCACCAGTAAGAAAGGCTTTACCGCCACTGGGGCGAAGTCCTTCATGATGGGGTTGACCTTAGAGAAGTTTTTGGAAACCTGTCTGCAAGAGAACCAGAAGCGGATGAGCCAGTACGACTCCCGGTTGCTACGGCCTGACTTTTTGCCGATCCTGTCTGGTCTTGGGCTCCAGACCTTAAAACTCCTGCCCAAACGCAAATCCAGTCCGATCGCCGATGCGGCTTGAGGGCCTGTGACCAGTTTCATTTCTACTATTCTGGTGCCCCGAGGGGCCGAGTATCAGGCGGTTTGTCGGGGTCTGCGAGGAAAGACTGTTACACCAGAGGTAATGCCAATCCCGGTGGGCAGGGCCGCCCTCACCCGCCACCTGCAGCAACTCCAGCAGCAGCGTCCGTTTCAGGCCCAGTCCATTCTGGTGCTGGGGTTATGTGGTGGGTTAGATCCAGCTCTCAGGGTGGGCGATCGGGTACTGTATCGAGACTGTCTGACCACCGATCGCCCTGCCCTGCCCTGTGATCCCGCCCTGACGGATCACATTGCTACACGACTGGCTCTGCAACCTGTCTCAGCCTGGACCAGCGATCGGGTGATCTGGTCAAGCCAGGAAAAGATTGCCCTGGCTGATCGGGGGACGGTGGTCGATATGGAAGGCTATGGTCTGCTGGAGTTCTTTCGCCAGACGGACTGTACCCTGGCCACCCTGCGGATCGTGAGTGATGACACCGCGGCAGATATTCCTGACCTGTCTACGGCCTTTGATCGGGAGGGCAATCTCCAACCTCTGCCCCTGGCCTGGGGCATGGTGCGCCGACCGGTGGCGGCTCTGCGGTTGGTGCGAGGATCTTTAACCGGTTTAAAGGCTTTAGAGGCCGTGACCAGCCAACTGTTTGCTGTCTCCTGAAATCATCGATCGTCGCTCCGGCCCTACTCTGGCTGGAGGCAAGTAAGTCAGGGCTTCGGACTGGGCGTAGAATGGCTAATGGTCTGCGTCGGAGGCAGGAGCGATCGCAATGGAAGAGCTAAGAGCGGAGGTCCTGGTAGTGGGCGGCGGGACGGGAGGTACCGCCGCCGCGATCCAGGCGGCTCGCCGGGGAGTCCGAACTGTGCTGGTGAGCGAGTTTCCCTGGTTGGGTGGCATGCTGACCAGTGCTGGGGTTTCTGCCCCCGATGGCAACGAACTATTACCCTGGCAGACGGGCCTCTGGGGAGCCTACCTGCGGGAGTTGGAGCGTCGCCAGCCCACAGGTTTAGACCATGGATGGGTCAGCTTTTTTACCTACGATCCGGCAATCGGGGCTCAAATTTTTGCCGATTGGGTGGCCGAGCTGCCTGATTTAAAGTGGATCTCCGGGCAGGTACCCCTGGAAGTCTTGAAGCAGGGCGATCGGGTCATCGGGGTGCGCTTTGCTGAAGTCACCGTGTATGCCCAGATCACCCTGGATGGCACAGAACTGGGAGATCTGCTGGCCCTGGGGGAAGTGCCCTACCGCTGGGGCTGGGAATGGCAGGCAGAATTGGCTGAACCCAGTGCCCCGATCGGCCCGAGTGCCCTGACCCAGCAATATCCGGTACAGGTACCCACCTGGGTTGTGGTGCTACAGGACTATGGTGAGGATGGCCAGGCTCCAGAGATTCCCCCTCCCCCCGGTTATGATCCCGGCAAATTTACTGGGGCCTGGGATAACTATGGCGGGGCGCATTTTCTCGACTATGGGCGGCTTCCCGGCGATCGCTTCATGATTAACTGGCCGATTCGGGGAAATGACTATGGTGAAGGGATACAACGCCTGGTAGAGTCAGCCACCTCCCGCCAGGAATTTTTGCAGGAAGCCCGCTGGCATTCCCAGGGGTTTGCCCATTTCATCCAGGCCCATCTGGGCCGCCGTTACGGGTTAGCAGCTGGCGTTTTTCCCCCTCTCCCGGCGAATGACTTTTCTCCGGCCTACGCACTCCACCCCTACTATCGAGAGAGCCGCCGGCTGCAGGGGATCAAGACTCTGCGAGAACAGGAGCTTTTGCCGATCGCCCGGGGCCAGGTCGCTGCTTTACCGATTACCACCTCCGCCCAGGGGTGCAATCAGGTGGAAAGCCTCTGCGACGCCATCGCGATCGGTAACTATGCCAACGATCATCACTATCCCAGTGGTGACATCCCGTTGCAGCCCAAGTCAATGCGCTGGGGAGGCCGCTGGACGGGTACTCCCTTTACCATTCCCTACCGCTGTCTGATCCCGGCGACAACGGATGGTTTGCTGGCCTGCGAGAAAAATATTTCCGTCTCCCACATAGCTAACGGAGCTACCCGACTTCAACCCCTGGTACTGGCCATCGGACAGGCTGCCGGGATGGCTGCAGCCCTTGCCGTTGAGAGCTATTGCCAACCCCGAGATCTGGATGTCCGCAGTATTCAGGAGTCTCTATTGACTGATGCAGTAGCCCCAGCAGCAGTTATCCCGTTGCTGAACCTGCCACCCCAGCACCCGGCCTGGCTTGATTGGCAGCGCTACTACCTGGCAACCCCCGATGCCTATCCGGCCACAGGAGAGTTTCCCACCCAGGTAACCCCGTCTCCCCCAACGATGACCTACTTGCCTGGTTCCCGAACCGGGGCCGCGCTTAATCCCCCAGAAACTCGGGAAACTGTGACAGGAACCTTTATTACTGAGACGATCGATGACTATCGCATGCTTGCCGAACAACCGGCTTGGCTAAAGGGACAGTCACTTCAGGTCGTTACCCTTGATCCGGAGATTAACCGGTACCTGAAGGAACTGTCCTCCGGAAAGGAAATGACACTGCTGGGGAAAGTAAACCTGGCCGGAAACTGGTTGCGGGTAACAGAAATTAACCAGACCAGGTAGGTTGGCGACTCAATAGAATTAGCCAGGAGATCACTGAAATTGGCCGCTCAGTGTTCGCCCTATCCCCTGGCTAGCCTTTTCCCCCAGTTCATCGGACACGGTCAATTTGGCGGGTTTACAGCGCTTAATCGTAACAACCAGACCCTGGGCAGACTCCTGTTCTAAATCTTCCACATAACCAGCCTTAGAGGCTGCAGCGGATTTTTCATCCAGAAAGGGACCGAAGTAGTAAGTGCAATGGGGGTTTTCTGTCTTAATCTCAACCCACCAGGCTAGACCCAACAGATTTAACAGGTTCGTTAAAATTTCTTGCATTGCTTCTCGCTGATTGAATCAGTGGTCTAAGAGGCGCCTTACTGTGACGCCCTCAAATCAAACGCCATTTGCTTCGTTAAATTTTGTTATACTCTGCCCGACTTCCTTTTTCAACCACATATCGCCTTTAAATTTATCCAGATGCCAGGTATTTGACCAACGCTGGCGATAGATTTCGTAGAGCGCCATCCCCGCTGCGACGGAGGCATTCAGGCTGGGGGTGTTGCCTGCCAGAGGTATAGATACCAGATGATCGCAGGTTTTTTGGGTGGTTAAACTCAGGCCTTCTCCCTCTGCCCCAATCACCAGAGCGATCGCCCCATTAAACGTTACGGTATGTAATGCTTCGCTGGCTTCACCGCTGGTGCCGTAAATCCAGAAACCGGCAGCCTTCAGTTCTTCCAGGGCCCGGTGCAGATTCACAACTCTGGCTACAGGCAGGGTTTCTAAAGCTCCCGCCGCTACCTTGACCACCGTAGAGGTGATCCCCACGGCACGCCGTTGGGGAATAACCAATCCCTGAGCCCCCAGACATTCGGCGGTGCGAATAATAGCTCCCAGATTATGGGGATCGGTGATCCCTTCCGCGACCACCAGCACGGGTTGCTCGGAGGCGGCTTTCGCCTGCGTGATCAAATCACCCAATTCCTGGTACTCGTAGGGAGCGACCTGAGCTGCGATCCCCTGGTGATTGGCCCGATTGGTAATCTGGTCAAGGCGGAAGGGTTCAACCTCGTCGATCACGGTGCCGTTGGCTTTGGCCGTCTGAAGCGCTCCATGGAAGCGGGGATCGTAGCGTAGCCGACTGGTCACCCAGATGCGATTTAACCCCCGATCACTCTCCAGAGCCGTTAAAACCGGGTGTCTACCATAGATCAGATCTACCTCTTCCGAGGTGTGGTTAAGGTCATTCTGCTCACCCTGGGATTCCACTCTGTCCTGGGCCCCGCGAAATTTGCTGCCCCGGTCGTGAAAGCTTTTTGGCCCACGATCGAAGGATTTGCCAGGGGAACGCCGCTCCAAACTCCCGCCATTGTCAGATTCAAACCGTTTCCGGCGAGGAGCGACTTCCGGTTCTTCCCGGTGGTTGTGCTCCGGGTTACTGCGACGTTCTGGGCGATCGGAGCGGTTGAATTTTTCACTGCGCCGATCCGCCCGTTCGG